>Ga0208630_100013_pt1 | contig 380644 bp, 324 predicted proteins | sample LakWasMet32_HOW6_2_FD_183874 | JGI IMG/M metagenome (GOLD analysis project Ga0208630, IMG submission 183874) | Freshwater sediment methanotrophic microbial communities from Lake Washington under simulated oxygen tension - Sediment Metagenome... | ecosystem: Environmental > Aquatic > Freshwater... | reverse complement strand
CGACATTGTCGGTGTTTGTATGATCGTTTGCCATGGTCTGCCTCGCTTCTGTTGAGAGGGTATAGAAAATACCATCTTGGCCCCATTTCGGCCGCTTGGGAAGTGGGGCGGACCATTCCATTAGGTCTTGCAATCAAGCATTTATAGGCCGTAGATGGTTAGAGCAGCAGCGAAACCCATCAATTTAATCCGGTGAAGCATGATTGTGTGCGACAGACTGCGGACTGGCATTATTTGCCGGCTCATCGATTCGTTAAATTCTAGCATGCCAGGAGTTTACTCCGGTGACAATAATTAAATCAAACCTAACAAAACAGTCAATTCATTGCAGCAGACAAACTGCTGAATGCGGCGTTAGGAGATGCACTTCTTCTTGTTTCCAGTAATCCATTGGATTATACTGGCAGTTATGTTGATCACTGTCACTGAGCTTCCTGAATACATCAGACGTGCCAATGAACTGCTCAATGAAGCAGAGCGCAAGGCGATCATAGACTATCTTGCTGCTCACCCGCGTAGCGGAGACATCATGGAGGGAACCGGCGGTATTCGTAAACTTCGTTGGGCACGTGGCAACAAAGGTAAAAGCGGTGGAATCCGAATCATTTATTTTTACCATGACCAACGTATTCCGCTCTATTTGCTTACCGTTTTTGGAAAAAATGAACAAGCGAACATCTCAAAATCTGAACGCAAGGAACTCGCCAAGTTGGTTTCAATACTCGTTCAAGTTGCTCTAGAGAGGGAACATGGCTAACGCATTTGAAAGTATCGCACAGGGTTTGCGCGAGGCAATTGCCCTCAATGAAGGTGAAGCAGTCCCTGCAAACACTTATCGCCCGGAAGAAATTGATGTGGGGCAATTGCGCCGCAGTTTAGGGCTTACGCAAACTGAGTTTGCAGCTAAGTTTTGCATCAGCCTCGGTACGCTCCGGCATTGGGAACGCGGCGATCGCAAACCGCATGGTCCTGCACTGGCCCTGCTGCATGTGGTTGCAAAAGAGCCTCAAGCAGTGCTTCGTGCACTGGCGTAGGCGTAAGGGTCGCCAAACATCCGGAAGTGTTGCGCGAGTTTTTAGTATCAAATTCGTAATAGCATGGCTCCGTTCCCTTGGACGCGGAGCGCCATTGTTTAGCCCAACAAAACGGTCAAGGGACGCGCCGCCCTTTGGCGGTTTTTAAAGGTGGATTTTTGAATTGGGTTCGGCGGCTTCGCAAATACTTGGCGATGAGATAGTAGCAGTGAGTTGATTACAAATGACGAAGTTACGAAAAACGTGGGTCTATAGTCCCCAAAAACCACCGGCTCCGAAAGTACCTGCCAGCGTCAAGGCTGAGGCTGAACAAAAGGCTCGTCAACTCATTGAGACGACGCTAATACCACAGTACATCAAGCCACCGCCGAAGGATTACGGCTTCAATTACCTCGTAGACATCTACACTAAGTGGTATCGGCATTACTTTTATTTCTGCGCGAAGTATTGCTCTCCTGACCCGAATGCCCTGTCGCCTGATTTCGAAACGAAGTTTGCTCGACTGGAGTATGAGGGAGAGAATCGCTTCAATCTATCCTTCATGCGTCACACAGGTGAATGGATAGAAGTTTATCCGAATCTATCATTTGACGAATGTTTAACGACCATCAAAGTTGACCCTTTCTTTCGTCCGTAAGCCTTGTCGGGCACAAAAATCGTGCCCGACCTACAAAGCAACGTCGTGCTACGGAATCGGCAACCCGCCAATCTTTACTTCGATCTTGGAGAGATTCGGGTGCGGGGTTCCCTGCTGCGCTCCCAAGGCTCGGCTTATGGCGAAGCTAGCAATATACAACGTCTTCTTGTCATCGCCCTTCTTTCCGAATACCAGCGACGATGGCCCATCCAGCGGTGTTCCTTGCGCCAGTGTGGATAGATGCCCATCTTGGTCGATGACCGCCAAAGCATCCTGCCCATTTACCGCCACGTAGAGATTGCCCGACTTGTCGAAGGCCAGCCCGTCATTGCCTTTCAAGCGGTCATCCTGCACCCACACGTTGGGCGTGCCTGCCTCGCCGTTGGGTAGTACGGGGATACGAATGATGGCGCCACTATCAATGTTGCCGATGTAGAGATTGGATTTTTCCTTATCGAAGGCAATGCCGTCGGCGCCGAACCAATGCCCCACCAAAACCGGGTTATCGTGGTCGCCTTCCAGTAACGGGTGTTGTAGCCAAACCTCATGTTGGCCGTTCGGGTCGACCTTCCAGATTTGACCATTGAAGGGATCGGTTACATAAGTATTGCCTTCTCCGTCGAATGCCAGATCGTTGGGGAATCCATTACGGTCGAGATGAGCTAACGGCGTAGCTTCGCCAGTGCCGTCGATGCGGAAGACATAAGAAGCATTGTCCGACGGGTCGAAGCTTCCGCTCCCGGCATAGAGATACCCATCCGGCCCGAATTTAACCCCCAGTGCGAAGCTACTCTGCGGTATAGGCAATTCGGCGAACTGGGAAAGTTGTCCATCCGGGGTGAGTTTCTGGATGGTATTAGCCATTGAGAAATAGAAATTACCGGCCTCGTCCATGGTAACCGATTCCGGTAATTGAAACTGGTTAGCGTCGAAGAAGGTCACGCTTTGAGGGGTGTAATCCACAGCGTCAGCATCGGCCAAGGATGGCGCTGGAGTGAGGAATTGTAAAACGGAAAGCAAAACAGCAGCGTTGATTTCGAATCGCATAGGTTGTCCTCAAGTATATTTTTGAATTTCTAGGCCGCGAAGCCCTGGCAAATTGTCTCCCTTCGCAGGTCCTAAATATGCAACCGGAGTGTCGCTACCTCGTGATAGATTTTGGGAGATCTGAATCATCAAAAATCGACTCGCCGGCGCGAACACCCTTGTTTATCCAGCCGGCCCGCGTCATACGGATCGATCCAACAAGGGGTCGAGACCTCACTCCATTATGACATGACTCCCTTTCACAATGCTTTAATGGTCCCCACGCTCTGCGTCACTGCCATTAAGTTAAGGCGGTTATCTCCCTCTCCCTTCGGGAGAGGGTCGGGGTGAGGGGAATAAAATAAGGAAAAATACTTTATTTTGATCCCCTCATCCTAGCCTTCTCCCGGAGGGAGAAGGGACCGGCCAGCCTTAACTTAATGGCAGTGACGCTCTGCGTGAGAACGATGAAAGTTTCTTAAGTTGATGCAGGGCCATCAGACAATCTTCTGTCTGATCAGGCGGGACAGAAAACATACCATAGAAATGCTCCCCAATGCCCCAGTGTCTTCTTTTTTCGCCTGCCGATTAGCGCGCCAGCGGGATACTCGCGACGATACGCATCCCGTGTTGCGGCCGGGTGTCGATGCTGAACTCCCCACCCAAACTTTGGATGCGCTCCCGCATCCCCAACAGGCCGAAACCGCTTTTGATGCTGCCGTCGGCGCAGCCCTGGCCGTTGTCGCTCACCTCCAGCTTGAGCCGCTCTTCCGGATCTTGAACTATTTGCAGCGTGATCGATGCCTGACTGGCCTCCGCATGGCGTACGATATTGGTCAGACATTCCTGCACGACCCGGAAAATCTGAATGGTGACTTTCTGATTTAAGGCATCCACGCAATCGGTGCAATCGAGGCTCAGGTGCAATTCCGGATGCCTGGAAGCCCAATGCCCCAGCAAATCCTCGACCGCCGCCTTCAGGCCCAGCTCGGTCAAGACCAGAGGATGCAACTGGTGCATCATCGAACGCACCACGGTCATCAAATGATCGGAGATACTTACGATCGTCTCGGTGGTTTGCTGGATGTCGGCTTTTTGGTGCGCCGCGGTGACCGCCATCACCTTGATCGCGGTCAGCGATTGTCCCAATTCATCGTGCAGCTCCTGAGCCAAGCGTTGCCGCTCGTCTTCCTGTATTTCCAAGGAATGCTGGGTCAAGGCCCGGTTTTCCTGCTGCGCCTTGCGGAGTTCGTCGGTCATGTGATTGATCGCCTTCGCGATGCTGTCATATTCGAGGGTCGAAAACTCCGGCAATTTTTGCAGGTAGCGCCCTTTTTCGATGTTCTCCAGCGCATTCACGATGATCGCTATCGAGTTCAAGGCCTTGCTGAAAGCGAAATGCACCGCCAAAAAAGTCAGCAGCGTTAGCACCGACAGCGAGATGAAAAACGCGACGCTTTCCGCCCAGACTTCGGTAATTTCATCGAGCGGATTGGCCTGGATCAGCAAAATAAACTGCTTACCGTCCGCGGTCACGATCGGCTGTTCGGTTTGGCTATATTTACCGCCGACCAAGGCGATAAACCATTGCGGCGGCAGTTCCTCGCCGGCATCGCCCGGCGCAGTATGGGGCACGTTCAGAATCTGCCCGGAGGGCGTTTGCAGTTGAATATGCAGGTGGCGCGTTGCTTTTAACGAATTGATGCCGCGCAGCCAGTCGGCTTCGTTGAACTGCGTTTGCGAAAAGCCGAAGCGAATCAGTTGCGCCGCCAAACTGACCGAGGCATCGATTTCCTCATTGACCGCCTGCCGCGCCTGCCAGACCGCAATACTGCCGCCGAGCAGCAAAATACATGCGGACGAAAACAGGATTCTGATATTGATTTGATAGCGCAAGCTCATTATTTTCCGTAAAACCGTTAACAATATAAGCCCATATTACCAAAGAACGGCTCCCAATAAGGCATGGCCGCCAGCGAAGGCAAAATGCGGGGGCCCGCTTTTCGAATCCACTATTCCCAGCAATTTCTCATCTTTTTGTTTTCTCCGGAAGGCGCATTGTGTATGATAAAAGCCAGTCGTTCGGGTTGGCTTGTCAATCTTTTCCCCTAGTGCAGAGCGCAAAGGCAAGATTATTCAGCAAACCCTCGGACAATAATTTGATTTCGCTTTAACCCAAACAGCAGCCACACGCACGTGTCTTTGGGAAACTCCGGCCGATCACTCAAATACCCGCATCGTTTCGTCAGGGTTGTCGAGTGCATTGGATCGAGGCATTAAAACAATAACAACCGTCCTCCCGCTTTTTCTTTCGGAACCTCCGTTTCCGCCTGTTGCCGTCATACAGCGAAGTTTCGACCGGCTTTTTCACTACCCTCACCACCGATCTATGGAAACCAACATCCCTCCCCATGCCCACGATCATCCGCTCAAGGGCATCAACCTGATCAGTTTTTCGACCTCGATCAAGCTGCTGTTCAGCGGCTATCTGACGACCGTTGCGGTCGGTTATCTGATGGCCTTGACTCAGATCCTGTTTACGCACGGCATGGCCGACGGCCAGTTCGGCCTGTCGTTCGACGACATTGTGTATAGCTACTACGGCGATCGCTCAAGCTCCACGCTGGAAGGTAAATTGAACGGCTCGATGAAGGCCAACGCGCCGGACGAAGACCGTTTCCGCATCATCCAATGGGTTCGGGACGGCGCGGACAAACAGGAATACACGGTTTATATCAAGCCGATCATCGACGACCACTGCGTGATGTGTCACAACGCCGACGCCGGCGCGCTGCCCGATTTCAGCACTTACGAGAACCTGAAAAAATACACGGATACCAACACCGGCGCAACCTTTGAAGCGCTGGTCCGCGTCTCGCACATCCACATCTTCGGGATCAGCTTCATCTTCATGTTCGTCGGCCTGATCTTCAGCTTCAGCACCGGGGTCAACAAGCAGTACAAGTATGCGGCGATCATAATGCCGTACATCTTCTTGCTGGTCGACATTTTCTCCTGGTGGCTGACCAAACTTTCTCCGCACTTCGCGATCTTTGTGATTCTGGCCGGCGCGGGAATGGGCCTGTCGTTCGCCTACATGTGGTGCGTGTCGATGTATCAGATGTGGATACTGGGACCGGTGAAGCACCAGGAAGACGGCCGGAATGCGCTGCTGCGCGATTAGGTAACCGCCCCTGCGCGGCAACATGCCTTTCACACCTTGAGCTTGCCGAATCCTTCCAGGCGCCGGCAAGCTCGACCTCATCGTACGGCTCGCACGGAGCCGCTTAAAGCCTTCGGAAACCTGCTATAATGGCCCGATTTTTGACTCGGCGCGGATGCCGAAACCCGCATGCGCGCGCACTGACCCGACTCCGCCGAATCCATGACCAACGTTAACACCGAAAAACTTTCCAGCGCCCGTTTTGCCGAGGCGACCGATGCCTTTGTCGAAGTCTTTACCGCTTCGGTCGATTTCGACAAACGCATGGCCGAGCAGGATATCCAGGGCTCGATCGCGCATGCGAAGATGCTCGCGAAAACCGGCATCTTGACCGACGACGAATGCTCTGCGATCGAGAAGGGCCTGACCCAAATTGCCGGCGAAATCAGAAACGGCGAGTTCATCTGGTCGATCAAGCAGGAAGATGTGCACATGAACATCGAGGCGCGGCTGACCGATCTGATCGGCATCGCCGGCAAGAAACTGCATACCGGCCGTTCGCGCAACGATCAGGTCGCGACCGACATCCGCCTGTATCTGCGCAGCGAAATCGGCCAGATCGAGCGGCAATTGACCCGCCTGCAAACCGCGATTTTAAATCTGGCCGAACAACATGCCGGCACGATCATGCCCGGCTTCACGCATTTGCAGGTCGCCCAGCCGATCACCTTCGGCCACCATCTGATGGCCTGGTTCGAGATGCTGCAGCGCGACCGCGAACGCTTTCAGGACTGCCTGAAACGGATCAATATCATGCCGCTGGGCGCTGCGGCCCTGGCCGGCACCAGCTATCCGATCGACCGTTCGATCACCGCCGAACTGCTCGGCTTCAGCCGGCCGTCGGCCAATTCGCTCGACTCGGTCAGCGACCGCGATTTCGCGATCGAATTCACCGCCGCGGCAAGCCTGATCATGATGCATTTGTCGCGCTTCTCCGAGGAATTGATTCTCTGGTCCAGCGCCCAGTTCAACTTCATCGAAATCCCGGACGCCTTCTGCACCGGCTCCTCGATCATGCCGCAAAAGAAAAATCCGGACGTGCCGGAGTTGGTGCGCGGCAAATCGGGCCGGGTGACCGGTCATTTGGTGTCGTTGTTGATGTTGATGAAAAGCCAGCCCTTGGCTTACAACAAGGATAATCAGGAAGACAAGGAACCCTTGTTCGACACGGTCGATACCGTAATCAACTGCCTGCGCGCCTACGCGGACATGGTGCCGCACATCCAGGCCAAGAAAGACAACATGTATCAGTCGGCGAAAAAAGGTTTTGCGACCGCGACCGATCTGGCCGATTATCTGGTCCGCAAGGGCATGGCGTTCCGCGACGCGCATGAGGTGGTCGGCCTGGCGGTGCGCCTCGGCGTGACGACCGAGCGCGATCTGTCCGAACTGACTTTGGCCGAACTGCAACAGTTTTCGCCGCTGATCGGCGCCGAGGTATTCGATTCGCTGACCTTGGAAGGCTCGGTCGCCGCGCGCAAACATTTGGGCGGCACCGCGCCGGATACGGTCAGACAAGCGATTCAGACGGCCCGCACAATTTTGGCCGATTCATAAAATTTCCTGAGCGGCAGGCTTTCGCCGTCTTTGTTTTGAGCGCGAACCGCCTGCCTCGTTCAATAAAAAACACCCCTTGTACTATACTGGGAAGGAAATATTATAATCACCTTAAATCGTGCCCAATCAACTCCCCCCCATACAGCTAGGCGTTCCCGGAGAAGAGATCAGTTTTAGAGATCTTTGGACCCTCTCCAAACGTTTTAAAAAACTGCACCAACTCAAAAGAGAGAGCATTCGGCACATTTTGAACAGTAGCCAGCGGCAATTTCTGGATGCGTTGCCGCTGATTCTGCACATGAACCACCCTGCATTGCCGGGCTTTATCTCCACGGCAACGCCCGCGGGCATTTTTGCTTACCAGCCCGATAAACGGGCCATCAACGCCGCGCGGCAAATCAACCGCAGCTTTAATCTTCGGCCGCAAAGACGCCGCGATCACCATGCGGCGATCGACGGTCTGTTTTTGATGGGCAGCGTCGGCAGCATCGCCTTTACCAAAGCCAGCGATATCGATATCTGGTTATGCCACAAGGCCGATCTGACGCAAGCGGCACTCGGCGAACTGCAAAAGAAAGTCCAAACCCTGGAGGATTGGGCCGCGTCGCTGCATCTGGAAGTGCACTTTTTCCTGATCAACAGCAAACAATTTCTGCTCGATCAAAAAACGCCGGTTTCCGCCGACAGCAGCGGCGAAACCCAGCATTATCTATTGCTCGAAGAATTCTACCGGACCTCGGTGTATGTCGCCGGCAAGGTGCTGGCCTGGTGGTTGGTTCCCCCCGAACACGAAAACGATTATCAAGGCTATCTTGCGCATTTGCTGGAACGCCGGTTTGTCAACGCTAACCAGATTCTCGATCTGGGCGGACTCGCACATGCCCCCGCCGATGAATTCATCAGCGCGACGCAATGGCACATCTATAAGGCGCTGAATTCGCCGTACAAATCCTTGTTGAAGTTGTGCCTGCTGGAATGCTATGCGAGCGAGTATCCCTATACCAACTGGCTGTGCATCGCCATCAAGCGCGCGGTTTATCAAGGCCAATTGACCGGCCTCGAGATCGATCCCTATGTGCTGATCTACCGCAAATTGGAAGATTATCTGCTCAAAGCGCAGAGCCACGAAAGACTGGCGATGATTCGGCGGATTATCTGTCTCAAGGTGACCGAAGCGTCGGGCGATCATCGGCAAACTGGCCCACTGTCGCCTTACGAGAATTATTTTCGCGAGATGTCCGCAAGCTGGCAGTGGCCGAACAATCCGCTCAATACGCCATGCGATAGCAATGCTTGGGATATTGAAACATTACTGGCCGAAAATGCGGCGATCGTCGGGCAACTGGCGCATTGCCATAATAAAATACTGCGTTTTGCACACGAGCATATCGATCCTGATTTTCAGGAAAGCAACGACATGAAGTTGCTCGGCAGAAAACTGATCGCTTTTTTTGAAAGAAAGCAAGGCAAGATCGAAATTAGCACGACCCGAGGATACGGGCTGCCGATCCAGCGCAGCCTGTCGATCGTCGAAAGTCAGTCCGCCACATCCGGGGCCGAATGGGATTTATTTGTCGATCACAACAACGCCCAGGATGCGGTTCTGCGGACACCGCTGTATCGCCGGCCGACGCTGATCGAAATGTTATGCTGGCTAAGCGTCAACGGTTTTTATCGTCCACGCGCGCCGATTCAATGCAAGGTCGAATCGTTCAAGCTGACGCCGATCGAGCTGAACACGGTACTGGATCGCTTGGACAAGTTTTTCAAATGCCATTTCGATTTTTCGGACTCGCTCGGCAATTATGAAGGCGATAACAGCTTAACGCACTCGCTGCTGCTGATCAATATAGGCCAAAGACTCCCGGATACGGAAGCCGGCCCCTATGTGCTCAGCCCCAGGAATAACCCGTTGAGCCATGGCGCGCGGCGCGAATGCCTGGTGCGAACGATAGACCGGGTATCGCTCAGTCATTGGAATGAAGTGTTGACCAGCCACGAACAGGGTATCGAAGGCCTGCTCAATTGCCTGATCGAAATGATCAACGACACGAAGGAGCCTGTAGCGGCCGATTGCCTGACGGTCATGTGCCAAACACCGGGGCATGCCGATAACATCATCCGGCGCATCGAACAGTTGTTCGAGGCGCTGCTCGAACTCCATCGCGATGATCCGGCCAATCCGGCGCCCCGTTACGTGCTTGCGGGCGGCGAACGCTATTTCATTGTTTCGAAAAAAGATTCCAGTTTACAGTACCAGCCTTGCGCCAACGAAGGCCAATTAATCAAAGCGCTGTCCACGCCGCAAGCACTTTACGGATCGGTCGTTTTCGATGCCGAGGTGCTGGCAGAGACACCGATTCCTGCGCTTTACCGGGAAAACCGGCCGCACGCCGTGCAGTGCTTCTTTTACCGGGAAGCCATCGGCGCCGCGGTCTATATCCTGGATGAGCAAGGTTCACTGTATAGCCGGCAATATCAGGACGCCTCCTTGAACCCGCTCGTGAGCCAATACGCGCGTTTTTTGACTGCCGCTTCATCCCGAAAGCCAACCGCAGCGACCGCAATCGAATTTTTTGAACTGAAAAAAAATGCCGCCGGCGCTTGGTCGTGTATTGAGCTCTCACGCTCTCTACCTCAGGAGCAGGGATGCAGCGAACTTGATCTGCCGCCTTCGACATTTGCCATTACCGACGCGGCAAATCGACAAATGCTGCATTTTCTCGAATGCAAGAAAAGCCTCGAAGCGCGACTTGACGACAAACAAAATTGAGTCGTTTAAGGGCGGCCGTATAGCTTAGCCGCCCTACGTAAAGACTTACTTATTGGCCGCTTTTAAATGGTCGACCGCTTCCTCGGCGGCTTTTGTCGCGATGGGTTCATGGCCGGCGCCCTTTTTGCCGTGTTCGATTGCGACTTCCAGCGATTTGATCGACGCATCGATATGCGTCTTGGCTTCGCCTTTTGCAATATCCGAGGCCGCATGCGCATGTTTCAACGCTTCCGTGGCATGGTCCACCAGCATGGACGCATGTCCGGCCTCACCATGCATCACCGCCTGATTGGCGTGTTCCAAAGCCGCTGCCGCGTGTTCCTCCGCAACAACAACAGAGGCAGAACCCAGCAACAGCAATAAACCCGCACCTAACAACGCAATTTTGTTCATTTTTATCTCCTAAATTCGAAAAATGATCCGCTTGCCGGACAGGCGTCAACGGCTGCGCCGACCTATCCACTACCTACACTTCATCACTGAAGTGTAGGCATAAGACACGGACGAAAATTGTCAGTTCCGGCGGAGCTGTTTAAACTTCAGTTTTCGTCACCCGGCATCCCGATCCCATGTCCCCAAAGACCGCCTGGCAACAGGCTTCCATCATCCTCCTGTTCTGGGGCCTGGCATTTTGGGCCTGCGGCCTTATGCTCGTCCCGCCCGCACTCGATCGAGGTCGAGGCGAGACGGCGTATTCGATCGAGCATGCGCTTGCGCACTTGCGGCATATCGCCGCCAAACCGCACCCGGTAGGCTCCAGGCCGCATGATGAAGTCGCCGCTTATTTGCTGGAACAAATCGAAGCGCTCGGCTATCACGCCGAGGTGCAGGAAACGATCGCTTCCGCGCGCTTTGATACACCGGAGCCGTTCGTAAAAGCCGCGCGGATCAAAAACATCATCGTGCGCGTGCCGGGTAAAAAGAGTCAGGGTGCGGTGCTGGTCGCGGCGCATTACGATTCGGCCGAGACTTCGCCCGGAGCGGCGGACGACGGCGCGGCGGTCGCCTCGATGCTGGAAGCGCTACGCCTCTTGAAACATCACGCTCGCGCCCAAAACGACCTGATCTTTCTGTTCTCGGATGCCGAAGAGTTGGGCCTCCTGGGCAGCCGGGCATTTGTCGAGCGGCATCCCTGGGCAAAGGACTGTGCAGTCGCGCTCAATTTCGAAGCGCGCGGCAACGGCGGCGTGCTGTTGATGTTCGAAACCAGCGACCGCAACGCCCGGCTGGTCGAGCATTACGCGCGCGCCGCCGACCATCCGGTCGCCTCCTCGCTGATGTTTTCGATCTATAAAAAACTGCTGCATAACGATACCGACTTCAGCGTCTTCCGGGAAGCCGGCATCGCCGGGATGAACTTTGCGTTCATCGAAGGCTGGACCGATTATCATACCGCACTCGACAGCCTGGAACGGCTGGACCCGCGCACCCTGGCACTGCAAGGCGAAAACCTGCTGCAACTGGCCCGGCATTTTGCCGATGCCGATCTGAAAAATCTGGATCAGCATGGCGACCTCGGCTATTTCAACCTGCCTTTCGGCAAATTGTTGCTGTTTTCTCTGGACGCCCCGCTTCCGCTGCTGATCGCCGGCGCGGCGCTCCTGTTGTTTGTCCTGCTCGCGATGGCCGGCGGTTATTACCGCCGGCTGGGCATGCGGCAATATTTTCTGCAAACGGCGATTTTCCTGCTGCTGGCCGGACTGATGACGGGCATCAATTTCGCCTTCCATGCCGCGGTCATGCGCCTTTATCCAAATTACCGCTGGCTGCAGGAGCCTTATAACGCGACGCTCTACTTTCTGGCGTCTTGCTGCTTAACCGTCGCCGCATTTATGCTGCTGCATAGGAGACTCTCCCGATGGATCCAGCCGCGCGAATTTTCGGCGGGCGCCCTCAGCCTCTGGCTGGCGGCGGGCATCTATCTGGCCCTCGCATTTCCGGGCGGCGTATTTTTTGCGCTGGTCCCGGCTTTAGCCATGCTTGCCGATTGGGCATTCCGCCTAGTCTGGTCGGGTATGCGGAACATCTTCATTACCGGCGCCTGCTCGACGGCCGTTTTACTGATCGTCGCGCCGACGCTGTATCTGGCCCATCATGCGCTCGGCTTTCATGCCGATTGGCTGCTGATGATCGTCGCCGCGTTGACGCTGGGCCTGATCGCCCCAGCCCTAGACATCCTGAATCGCGCGTTCGGCTGGAGCCTGCCGGCCGTTTTCCTCGCGGCCGCCAGCCTGTTGCTGATCCAGGCCGACCGCTCTGCCGCATTCAGCCCGGACCGGCCGAAACCCAACAGCATCGTTTATGCCTGGGACGGCGCGACTGATACGGCCCGATGGCTCAGTTTCGATGCCGAAGCGGATGACTGGACGCGCCAATTTCTGACCGCAACGCCCGCGATCAGCACTAACGGAATTTTTGCTGATTTCGTTCCGGTGCGGCGCCTGTTGGTGCGAGAAACCCAGCCTATCCCGCTTGCGGCGCCCGACGTCCGCGTCGTGGAGCAACGCCGCGCCGAGGGAAAAAATTATCTCGGCATCCATATTCGTTCGCGGCGCGCTGCCTCGACGATCCGCTTGAAAGCCGACAACATGGCGGCTGCGGTTCAAATTTATGCGGACAAACAATTGATTTATCAGAACCCTCGTGCGGACTCGCCGATTCAGTACATCGAATTCCAGGCTCTGCCGGCTGAAGGCATCACGTTGACCTTTGTGCTGCCGGCCGATTTGCGCATGAAGTCGCTGGAAATCATCGAAATTCGTTCCGATCTGGGCGAAATTTGGCAGAAAAACTTCAAATTACGGCCCGAAAATAACATCCCGATGCGCTCGTCGTCGGCCATGCCGGTCGATGCGGTCATTCTGCGGCAGTCGTATCGGCTCTGAATCGCCCCTCGGCAATCGCCTTTCTTATGTCGGCAAAAATGCCCATAACCATTATTTTTCAATGGTTTAAAAAATATTCATCAAATAAAACAGCGGCTTAAAAAAAAGACAGGTATAAACTTTTTGCTTTGGCAAATGCGCGGCAAAAGTTTGCACCTGCCGTGATTATGCGTTAAGCTTCAAAACGTCACCAACACCAGCGAGTCTGTTATTAACTTTTTTTTCCTTATTTTTCCGGCAATTGTCATGACCTTTTGCCTGATATTGCCGTTCAATCCCGGGTTTGCCAAGCGGTGTGGCGCTGACGGCAACATAACCCGTAAATAACAAGAGGCCGAATATGCGAACTCAAATCTTGCTAAAACGCGCTTACCACGATACTGTCACCATCCCGCTGCTATTTTTGATCGGCGCCGGGTTAACCCATCAACCCTCGCGGGCTGCCGTGCCATCGATGAAATTCGATCCGAGCGATTCGCACGAATTTCAGCAGGAAGCGGCCAACACCGATCCGAACATTCTAAAAATCAAGGCGCTGTCCGGCTACATCAAGGAACGATTCAAAATTTCCGAAAACAAGGCGGCGACGATCGTCTCCGAGGCATTTCGACACGGATTGCAACAAGGCCTGCAACCTGAATTGATTCTGGCCGTGATTGCGGTCGAGTCCAGATTCAAGGAAAAAGCAATCAGTCCGGCCGGCGCGCGCGGACTGATGCAGGTTCTGGCCAGAGCCCATCCGAAGAAAGTCCAAAATCTCGGAGGCTTGCCCGCCTTGTATGATCCGCGCAAAAACATCAAGCTCGGCACCCATATCCTGGCGCAATACAAGGATGTCAGCAACGGCAATATCCGGCGCACCTTATTGCGCTATAACGGCAGCTTGGGCAAAGCAAAATCGCGCTATCCCGACAAGGTGATGCGTGTCTACAAACAAATGAAAACGACGGCCCGCCTGACCGAGCAATTGCAGTTGGCGCAAGCCAATCGGACGACGCTCCAGCAGTAACCTAGCTATTGGACGAAGCGGCCTTGCTGAATGAAGTGCAAGGCCTGCCGGATCACTTGATCACGCCGCATGATGAACGTATGCGAGTAAGGCAGCACGATGAAATCGCACATGCCGTCGACGTGGGTCCGGCTGACCGCCACCTTGCCGTCATTCGCTTCCGGAAACAATAGCGACAGCAAGGGATTGGCGGTTTTGTCGCCGGCAATCACGCCGGCTTCGAAATTGACCGAGCCGAGCCGATTCGGCAAACTGTCCGGTTCCGTGCCGAGCTGCAATCCGGCCGGTCCGTTCAGCAGATAAAACAGCCGCCAATTACCGAGCCTATCGACAATTTCGCTGCCCTTATTCGGCGGCGCGAGCATCACCACGCGCCCGAGTTTTTCGATCGACGCGACCGACAGATAATAACGGATCAGGATACCGCCCAGGGAATGCGTCAGGAAATGAATTTTTTTGACGTCGGCGGCCTCGCATTCCTGCACAACCTGCCCGATGCATTGCAGCGCCAGCGGCTCGATTTTCTGCTGCGTCGAAGGATAGCTCGCATTGACGATTTTATAACCGTAGCTCGCCAGCACGCTGCCCGCCTTGTCCATGCTGCGGTAGGTGCGCTTCAGACCATGCAGGAGTACGATCGCCTCTGAATCTTTTTCAATCGCGGTCAAGGTGAAGTCTTTCATCAGCTTTTAGAATCCAGCAAATTGCAGTATAAAGCGTTTGATCCAGTTCGTATAAGCCTGCTCGGTGCGGATGCTGGAATGCTTTCAGGCGGATTTTGTCCCTAACCTGATCGAGCAACTTGGGCGGCTTACAAAAAAAATTTGCTGACGGGAATTGCATTTTATTTAGGATGTGATAATTTCGCGCGCATCAATGAAAATAAATCAGTTTTATGATTTTACAACTATTTAGACAGCCTTATGACGCAATTTTTTGCGCCTGTTAGGATGTCTAATTATAGTTAGCGGCCCCTCAAAGTTTCAGGTTTGTAGAGCAAGACGAAGCTCGGGCGACATCCACTACGAGCAAGTAAGTAAAATAATAGGTGATCCATGGAAGAACAAGAAACTCCTCAAGAGTTCCATAGCGGGCAGCAGATAACGCTGCAAATGAGTCTTACTCGTGAACAATATTCCGCCTTGGCAGAGTGGTCCGCTAGTATTCCTACTCTATATTTCTTAGATATTTGCGTCGTAGGCGCAACAAAGCTTACTGATGCGACTCTCGAAACGAATCCTCGGAAGTCAAGGTTAGTTGCCCATCTTCGTGAGTTGGATAAACCTCGAAATTGTTTCTCATACCTTTGTGCATTGTTGGAAAAGGTCAGTGATTCGCGTGGAAAAATCACTGACGCTGAATTGGAAGAGCAGATAATTTGTGATCTTTCTGCACTAAGAGCTTTTTTCAAAAATGCCAGTGTGTATGAACCCGATGAATTTATCATCACTTTCCTTCGGGATTTAAGGGGAGTTGCCATTGAAGTCAAGCGACCCGATTATTTGGCGCTTCTTGAAACCGCAAATAACCGATTTGCACTTAAAGATTCGATATCACCGAAACTCAGATTTGAGAAGACAAGGCAAATAGTAAAGGAGGCTGATGCTTTGGAGATAAGCAGGCAGCATCCAATAGTAACGATAACGTTAGCCTGCCTCTATGGAAATTCTGCCGCTAAAAATCTGATGAAATTTAAAGCCGATCCCGATAAATTCGAGGCAGAAAACGCCTTGGCTGACATCATGGCGATCTCAAGATTCTCCCAAATTAAGCTGCAAATTGAGTACCTTGGCCGCAAAGGGGGGAGGTTCTTACGCTCGGACTTTATTACTGACGATGATGGGCTTAGTGAATTAATTAAATGTTATAAACCTAATTTCGTTAAGCATGAAAATACGTCCGATGGCCGCGAAACACGGTTCTCATTTGATGTAGACCTCAAGCGGATTCTGACGGAGATCAAAGCGGATGAGTATGAACAAGTTCTTGACCTATTGAATCAAGAGCCTGGTGCGAGCTCCAGCGAATCCGGCCGCTAACAAGGTGCTGCACCGGACGGCAATTCCACTGCGTTCCATTGCCGCCGGTGAGCTACAACGTTAGGCCTCACCACCCATGCCTGTGTAGGTCTTCCTTCACCAAGGGGAAAGACTTCCTGGGGCTTCAGATTTTGTCGACACCGCGACGTTGTCCTCGGTCTCAGCCCACTCAACAGTAGCCATGAACGAACAATCACTTGAAGGAATGACGGTAAACGAACGACTCTTTCACCTAAACCTGTTCGAGTCTTTCGACGCGGCCGCGAAGTCCAGGGACTTCGAAGCAATGGTTCAGGTACTTCTTCAAGCACGACTCTCTGAGCAGCAGGCGAATGAGACGGCTGGCGCCATACTGGCCAACCCAGTTCGTTATGGCTTCTGAGTGCGCCGGCCTGACCCTCACCGAGAACTTCAAGTTCCCTTCGCACACATCAGAGCAAAGCACGCCACAAGTTGCCCGTCATGGAACTTGCACATTCGTTCCGTGTGCAGCCAGTGAGGCCTAACCCTTCGCTCGAGCGGACCCTCTCCGGCATGCCACCCCGGCCGCCCAGGGCCGTTTACCATGTTGCACTGGGCGGCCGGGGCGTCATGCCTCCGCGGTCCGCTCATCTTAAACGTTAGATAACGACAAAATCAAAAGGCTTGGGTCGCTCCTTCCGGGCACGGAAAGGCCGTTCCGTTTTCCACGGCGACTCTTATCCGTTCGGCCTGATCCGTTTGCGTCACGCTCGCTCGGCAAGGCTTTGGCGGTGTCCGAGACACCCCAAAGGTTTTTAGGGCCTTGGCTTTAACGCGGCGCGACGCAAGCCGGGGAGTCCTGCCGGACGGCAAGGACTTTCTGCTGGCGCAGGCCCTCGTTTTTTTCCTTGGCTTCGCCCAGGGTCTGTTTTACAATCGGTCTAACCCGGCGGTCAAAGGGACGCGCCGCCCGTTGGCGGTTTTGAAGGTTTGTTTTTTAATCAAGGTCGGCGGCTTCGCTGAAGGTTTGCCCCCAGCGCGCGCCTTACCTTTGCGTTGGGCCTCTTTATTCCTCAGGAGCTGATCTATGGGTGCAAAAACTTGGATGCTCGTGCTTGCCGACTCTAATGCCCGTGACGCGTTCACGGCGAACCCGTCGTTGGACAGAGAGGCAACCCAGAAGCTGGCCGAAACACTCTTCCCGGGCGAGAGGCTTGAGCCAATTGGGGACGGTGATCTTTCCTATACATGTCCTCCAGACGATGAGGTACATATAGGCTGTTTTCCTGGGGTATCGGTAGTCGCTGCCAAAGAATTTGGCATCGACTACCCATCAAAGTTACACCAGCGGTTCATCGCCGCTGGCGGCAACGGAACGGTCACGCTTCACGCCATGCACAGCGTAGTTGATTGGTTTGCATATGCGACGTGGGCAAATGGAAAACTAGTACGTTCCCTGAGCCTGTCTCCGGATAACGGCATCATGGAAGACATCGGACAACACCTTCCTTTTGAAGAACCGTACTGGTCTGGAGCGCATCCCGCAGTTGATGACGAAGAAGAGGACGCCTACCCTTTCCCGTTTCATCCACTGGAACTTGGGGAGGCGACTTTGAAGGATCAGTTCGGCTACCAGCTTGAGGGCCATATAGATGCCTCACTGCTTGAACCTGAGTCGATTCCGTTGGTTCGCTACAAACGTTCCCGTTCTCCGTGGTGGAAGTTCTGGTGACGAGGCCCAACCCATCATTCCACCGGACCTTGCGCATAAAGCCGCGCAAGGCCGTTGAATTCAAACGTTATGTGTGGTAAAGAATGAGTAAACGCAAGGACAGGCTTCAAGGAGATATAGGGGCCTTTCTTAAGCAATATCAACGAAAATCATACCCAACTCATGATCCCAACGACCGTCATTACAGTAGAGACGTCGAAAAAAAGATTAAATCAATGCGCCCAGAAGAGTTTGGAGAGCTTATGAGCGGTGAAGGCGAAGATATACTGCTCGAAGAGGAAGAAAGTTGGTTTTCCGGAAACAATCCTCCTGGTGTGCTTTTTTCGCTGAATGAAGCTGTCGAGATCAATGAAGTTGGGCGTGGCGCAGTGGTCTCTTTGTTGCGGATTCGGCCAGTACCGAAATATTTGGTGGAGCTGGGCGATGGCAAAGAAATTGAGGTGTTTCAAGATGCCATTTCAAGAATCAGCACATAACAAGTCGCTCGTGTGGGATGCATCGCCGCGATGCGGCTCGCGCCCCACAGCTTGTCGTTGGGCGGCGCTTCCCGAAAAATGATCGACCTCGACGACCTTGCCTACTTTTTTGAGTGTTCCCCCGTGGTCACGCCGAGTGACGTCCCATGGGAGTATGCAGGCGTAAGCCTCCGTTTCGAGTCAGGCGAAGACAATCTAAGCTGTCGTATGGCCCCAGGTGAGGGTGAGCTTTCATTGGTCTGGCATCAGGGGAGCCAAAAGCGACTTGAGCTCTCCTTGAATGGCTACTTCGACGTCAAACTTGAGTCGCAGTCCGGGCGTGAGCGGTTGGTGGCAATCCCCAATCAAGAAAACCTTGCCCTTTTTGTGCTTCAACTACGGCCGCATGTCTTCGTCGCACTCGGAGCTGTCCGGCAATGGTAGCTTTTCGATACTCAGCGCCCAACCCGGCGGTCGAGAGAGACGCCTGCCAGCAAGCCGGCAGCCGCCCCTCACCTCTACGTTGGGCGGCAACATGATTGACAAAACCTACGCTCGCCTCGCCAACACGAATGCACTGTCCGAGGTGAGGTTCGTCCATGACTACGTGCAGTTCATTTTCGAGCCACATACGCTTTCCCTCTATGCACCACTTCGGGTTCTGGCTGAGGGGCGCTCTCTTGGGTCCAACGATGTTGGGTACTACGACAGGATTTGTTCACTTGTCGGTCAGCACTTAATCGCTGTTGCTCGCCAGGAAAACGAACAGTTGGAGTTCGCGTTTTCCAACGGAGCAAAAGTGGTGCTTTCGCTTCGCGGCGAGGACGCTGTTGGTCCCGAAGTGGCTGAACTCTCTACGCCTGGCAGAGAGATCATGGTCGAGGGCTATGGCCGCTAGCCGCCCAACCATCATTCGAGCGGACCTACGCGAAAAGCCGCGCAGGCCGCTCAGTTCACACATTAGGCGCTCCGCGTGATCGAATCCGAATTCATCGCCAGCATTGACTGTGCTTTTCCCTATCTTGCTCCGGTGAAATGGCGTCGCACCGTTGCGGCCGCATTAAACCTATCGCCGAACTCTGTATTTATGGTTGTCCACGAGCTTTGCCGCCCGCCAAAGTCTTACGGCGTCAGGCTGCACAACGCCTGGCAATTTGGCAGTTGCTACACTTCGGAGGGCGTTAAAGCATACGGAAGCCATGATGTTCGAACGAAAGCATGACAAACTCGCCTCGAGGGTGGTTTTTCTCAGGAGGGTGGCCGCGTCCGTGTTAATGGCCGCCGGCTTGATTTCGGCGACCTTGTGCATCGGTATTTTGGGGTATCGTTACATCGCGGGGTTTGTCTGGGGCGATTCGCTGTTGGAGGCGTCCATGATCCTGGGCGGCATGGGGCCCGTCAATCCGTTGACGGCGGTGCCGGCGAAAATTTTCGCGGCGGGATACGCGTGTTCAGCGGCTTGTTATTTATCGCGGGATTCTGCTTGCGCCCGCAATCCATCGCATGCTGCATAAATTCCATGTCGACGAGGATGATTTGCGGAGTTGATGCCGGGGCGGCGCGGCGAACACTGCCGCGAGCGTTGCCCTGATGGAAAAGCTGACCGGCCTTAAAGCGATGAATCTTCATTTCCAGGTGTCTGGGGGAAATGGTTTAGACAGTAGCCCAGATGAAACGAACAGGACTTACGAACAAACAGCGAATAGTTACCAAAATTCAATATCGAAACTTATCCTCCGGCATTCGGGGCCTTCGAACATTTGGCGCAAATGCCATGAATTTCAATCGCCTTGCTGTGCGCGATAAAACCCGCTTGCTTGATTTCGGACAAAAGCGATCTCATCACCTCAGGCGCCGGGCGTTCCTCGACTTCGTGGCATTGCTTGCAGATCAGCAGTAACTGCTCGTGCTGCTGTCCGGAACAGTTGCAGCCGATGAAGGCATTCAGGCTTTCTATCCTGTGAATCAGGCCCTGGTCGATCAAAAAATCGAGCGCCCGGTAAATCGTGGCCGGCTTCGCTTCCTGTTTCAAGGGCTTGAGGCGGTCCAGCAAGTCATAGGCCTTGACCGCTTGGTGGCTTTCCCAGATCAGTTTCAATACTTGCAGACGGATCGGCGTCAATTGCACGCCGCGCACGACGCAGAGTTGTTCGGCGGTGTCCAGGGCGGCGCTGACGCATTTGGCATGGTCATGTTTTGCCGGGACAGAGTCGGATGACGAAGTCATGAGAGGACGAATAAACTAACAAGCATGTGATAATATAACATAAATTGCCTTTTAATCGATCAGCCCCCGAATTACCGCACCCGACCCAGAGATGAACACACACAACATTGAAGCCGTAAAAGACTATTTGTTAAGCCTGCAAAATCAAATCTGCGCCGCACTTGAGCAAGAAGAGGACGGCGCGCGTTTCATCGAGGATCCGTGGCAGCGGGCCGAAGGCGGCGGAGGCCGAACCCGCGTACTGGCGAATGGGTCGGTATTCGAGCAGGCCGGCGTCAATTTTTCGCATGTGTCGGGCTTCAAGCTGCCGCCCTCCGCGACTGCGAAACGTCCGGAACTGGCCGACCGTCAATTTCAGGCGATGGGCGTCTCGCTGGTGATTCACCCCCTGAATCCCTATGTGCCGACCTCGCATGCGAATGTGCGTTTTTTGATTGCCGAGAAGCCCGGCGAAGCGGATGTCTGGTGGTTTGGCGGCGGCTTCGATCTGACGCCTTATTATCCGTTCAGGGAGGACGTGCTGCATTGGCACCGGACCGCGAAGGCGGCTTGCGAACCTTTCGGCGAAGCGGTCTATTCCACTTATAAAAAATGGTGCGACGACTATTTCTTCCTGAAACACCGGAACGAGACGCGCGGCGTCGGCGGGCTGTTTTTCGATGATTTAAACGAATGGGGTTTCGATAACACCTTTGCATTCATGCAAAGCGTCGGCAACCATTATATACCGGCCTATCTGCCAATCGTGCAGAAGCGCAAAAACACGCCGTATGGAGAGCGGGAGCGCGAGTTTCAACTGTACCGGCGCGGACGCTATGTCGAATTCAATCTGGTCTACGACCGGGGCACGCTGTTCGGTCTGCAATCGGGCGGGCGCACCGAATCGATCCTGATGTCGATGCCGCCGGCCGCGCGCTGGCGCTACAACTGGCAACCCGAAGCGGGCAGCCCCGAAGCCGAGCTTTATACGCACTATTTAAAACCGCAAAACTGGCTGGAAAGTTAATCCCTCCGCCCCTATTTTTGAACTTCAGGCTTGCACAAGGCGTTAAGGCGACATAAGATAAGCCCTCGCGTTAACCCCCCATCAGTTCAGTGGGAATTGCAGGATGAGTCTTTCGCCTATCCTGATGGGCAATTCTGAATAGGAATCAAAAAACAGGAGCGGCATGAACAGGATGATAAGAAACGGTAGTGAAGAACGACAGAACTACCGTATTTTTATGGTAATCAATTCGGTCGGCTATGTCGGCATCGTGGTTCATCTGGCCCTGATACCGCTGTTTTATTGGCTGGGATTCCCCGGCTTGTCCTTGCTGAATATTTTCAGTTCGATCCTGTGGATCAGCGCGTGGGCCTCGAATCAGCAAGGCCAGCACCATTCGGCCATCGTGCTGATGACGGTCGAGGTATTTTTGCATACCTTGTTGGTCGTTCCGACGCTCGGATGGCAGGCCGGTTTTCAATATTATCTTTTTGCCGCGGTTCCTTTCACGCTGTTCAACAATAAGTTCGATGGCAAGGCGATCATTTTTGTTTCGCTCGCGCTGGGCGCGGAGTTTTTCTGGCTCAGCCTCTATACCCATGATCAACCGCTCAACCCGGCGCTTTCGGATCAGCAGGCCAGACTGCTCGAGCGTAGCAATATCGTCATTGCATTTGCCGCGCAGTGCATCATCAGCTACTACTTCCGCCTGGCGTCGATCTTCCTGGAACAGGAGCTTGAAAATCAGGCCCATACCGATTCTTTGACCGGCCTGTACAATCGGCGCCGAATGACCGACTTTTTGACCCAGCAAGGCAAACTGGCGGCACGCGAACACACCACATTATCGGTCGCTTTCGTCGATATCGACCATTTCAAAAAGATCAACGACAATTACGGACATGAATCCGGCGATCAGATTCTGAAAGCGGTCGCGTATTTCATCAAGCGGCAACTCCGGAAAGACGACACGCTGGCGCGCTGGGGAGGTGAGGAGTTTCTGCTGCTATTGCCGCATACCGATATCGGCGGTGCGCGGGTGCTGGCCGAAAAAATCCGCAATACGGTGGCGGAGCATACGTTTCAGATCGGGGACAGCGAATATGCGGTGACGTTGACGATCGGTCTGTGCGAACATCGAACCGAACACCCGATAGAGGAAAGCGTCAAATTGGCGGATATTGCGCTCTATCGGGGTAAGCAGGCCGGGCGTAATCGGGTGATGTGTTATTCCTGAGCGTCCGGCAGATCAATGATGCGGTGGGACTAGGCCTCGACCAGCGCGGCAAAGCTGTGCACCCAAACCAGGCTGTCCGGGTTCCATTCCATACCGGGATGCATTCTGATGATCAAGCCTTTATAAGTTTCCAGATCCGGAAAACCTTCCGCCTGCGCATCCTTGTCGGTCAAATCGCCTAAACGCTGGCGGTCCAAACCGGTGATCACAAACTCCTGGCCGTCCAGGATAAAGTTTTCGCCCGGCCAGCCGTACACGCCGTCTCGGCGCTGTTGGGTTTTGACGCCCGTTTTGGCCGCCTCAATGAGTCTCGGTTGAGTCAACAAACGATCGATCGAACACGTTTTATCAGGATACTTTTCCATGCGTTTTACTCTAATATTGTGAAGTTAGGGAAATCGTGTACATGATAGTCTAAAACGTAAATTTTTCATCCCGTTATTGTTTTCGGAAACCATTTTCTGCCCAGGAGAACGCAATGAACGCCGATCTGTTGCCCGCGTTACGCGCCGCGATCAATGACGCCTATCTGGCCGATGAAGATCGGATTTCCGCCGAGCTGGCTCAGGGTTTACGATCTTATGACGCCTCCGCCGCCGCGAAGCTGGCCCGCAAGCTGGTTGCGGCGGTCAGAGCCGAAAGCACTCGGCAAGCGCTGATCGATACGCTGCTGCATGAATACCCGTTGCATACCCGTGAAGGCATCGTGCTGATGGAGATGGCCGAAGCCTTGCTGCGGATCCCCGATGCCGCCACCCAGGATGCTTTTTTGCAGGACAAACTGAGCTCGCTCGATTGGGGGCAGCATCAAGCCTTGCATGATACGCCGTGGGTCAGACTGCTGACCGGCGCTTTGTCGGTGACCGGCCAAATTGAAAACCTGGGAGACGGAGGCGGCGCGTGGCTCACAACGCTCAGCGCGCCGTTGATCCGCGCCACCGCCAAACAGGGCATGCAGTGGCTGGCGCAGCATTTCGTTTTCGCCGAAACGATCGCGGCTACGGCCAAAAAACCTGTCACAGAAACCGGAGCGCTCTATTCGTTCGACATGCTCGGCGAGGCTGCCTTGACCGCCGAGGATGCCGAGCGCTATTTCGAGGCCTACCGGCAGGCGATAGCACAGCTGGCAGAAGTTGCCGAACATGCCGACCCCTTCATGAATCCGGGCATTTCGATCAAACTGTCCGCGCTCTGCCCGCGTTACGAACCGCTGCAAAGACAACGCGCGGTCGGCGCGCTGAGCCTCAAGCTGCTCGACTTGGCGGGTCAGGCGCGGCAAGCCAACCTCAGCCTGACCGTCGATGCGGAAGAATCGGAGCGGCTGGACATGTCGCTGGATATTTTTGCGGCGGTGTTCGGCCATCCGGACCTTGAAGGCTGGCCGGGCTTCGGCCTGGCCGTGCAGGCTTATCAAAAGCGTGCGCTGCCGGTGATCCGCTGGCTGGCCGCGCTGGCTCAATCGCATCGGCGCCGGATTCCGGTCCGTCTGGTCAAAGGCGCGTACTGGGACGCCGAGATCAAACGCGCGCAGGAATCGGGGCTGGCGGCTTATCCGGTCTTTACCCGCAAGACCGCGACCGATGTGTCGTATCTGGCCTGCGCGGAAACGCTGCTGGCCCATCCCGAAGCCTTCTATCCGCAGTTCGCGACGCATAATGCGCAGTCAGTCGCGGCGATCCTGACGCTGGCGAAAACGCAGACAGGCTTCGAATTTCAACGGCTGTACGGGATGGGCGAACCGCTTTATCGACAATTGGCGCAGCATCACGCCCTGCCTTGCCGAATCTATGCCCCGGTCGGCAATTTTGAGGATTTATTGCCGTATCTGGTTCGGCGCTTACTCGAGAACGGCGCGAATACCTCGTTTTTGAACCGGGTTGAAAATCCGCATTACAGCGTGGACGAGATCGTCGCAGACCCGGTTGCAAGATTGCAGGAGGCGCCTATCCGGATCGCGCAGCCTGCCGATCTTTTCGGCCGGGAGCGCGTGAATTCGGCCGGAATCAACCTGAGTGACGCCAAAGTTCTTATCCAATTACAGGCCGATCTCGACGCGCTGGCCGAACGCGATTGGGAGGCCTGTCCCCTGATCGACGGCCAGCCTTATCCCGGCCACCCCCAGCCGGTATTCGATCCCTGCGATCAGCGCCGGCAAATCGGCCAGGTGATCCATGCAGACCCGGATGCCATCGGCAAAGCCGCCGCCGGCGCGTTGAAGGCTTTCACTGACTGGCAGCGCAATCCGGCACACGCGCGCCGCGCCTATCTGAAAAAAGCGGCCGATCTGTTCGAAGCGCACCGGCTTGAACTGGTCTCGCTGTGCGTGCGCGAAGGCGGCCGCACGATCAAGGATGCACTCGCCGAAGTACGCGAAGCGGTCGATTTTTGCCGCTATTACGCGGCCGAAGCCGAAAAGCTGTTCACTCAGCCGGTCCGGCTGCCGGGGCCTACCGGGGAAGAAAATACTCTGAGTCGAACGGGGCGCGGCGCGATCGTCTGCATCAGCCCCTGGAATTTTCCGATCGCGATTTTTGTCGGCCAAATCGCTGCGGCGCTGGCCGCCGGCAATACCGTGATCGCCAAGCCCGCGACCCAGACCGCGCTGACCGCGATGCGCTGCATTCAGCTGCTGCATCGGGCCGGCATTCCGGGCGAGGTCCTGCAATTTCTGCCGGCCGAAGGCGGCTTGATCGGCAAGCATTTGTTGACCTTTCCGGGCCTCGGCGGCGTCGTCTTTACCGGCTCCACTGCGACCGCGCGCCGGATCAATCTAACCCTGGCCGAGCGGCAGCCGGCTATCGTGCCGTTGATCGCCGAGACCGGCGGCCAGAACGCGATGATCGCGGACAGTTCGGCGCATGTCGAACAACTGGTCCAGGATGCGCTGACTTCGGCCTTTAACAGCGCGGGCCAGCGCTGCTCGGCGCTGCGGGTCATGTATGTTCAGGAAGACATCGCGGACCGGGTGATCAAGCTTTTGATCGGCGCGATGCAGGAGCTGACCCTCGGCGATCCCGGCCAACCGGCGACCGACATCGGGCCGGTCATCAATGCCCGGGCCGCCGCTCAACTGGCGGAGCATCTTAGCAGGATGCGGAAGGAAGCAAAGGTTCTGTACCAGGTCCCTTTAGCTGCCGATTTGCGCGCCGGCAGTTTCTTTCCGCCCAGCCTGATCGAAATCGGCGGCATCGAGCAACTCGAACAGGAGGTGTTCGGCCCGGTTCTGCATATCGTCCGTTACCGCGCGGACCGATTGACCCAGGTGATCGAGAGCATCAATGCCACAGGCTACGGCCTGACGCTGGGAATTCATAGCCGGATCGAGAGCCATATTCAAACCCTTGTCGAACGGGCCCGGGTCGGCAACATCTATGTCAACCGCAACATGATCGGCGCGGTGGTCGGCGTGCAGCCGTTCGGCGGCATGGGGTTGTCGGGCACCGGCCCGAAAGCCGGCGGCCCCGATTATCTGCGCCGGCTGTCTTCGGAACAGACGGTCACCATCAACAGCGCGGCGATCGGGGGCAATGCGGCCCTGTTATCCGAAGCGCTGTTTTAGGTTTCTTCTTCCTCTGCTTCTGTTTGGATCGCCTGCAATGACAGGGAACCGAGCCCGCTGCCTTGCGAATCCTTGGAATCCGCCATTTTGGCCGTAGCGGACCCGACACCTTCGCTCAAATTGATCTTCAGCTTCAGATTGTTCGGCGAATCGGAATTTTGCAACGCCTCTTCGAGCGAAATCACGCCCGACTTGTAAAGCCGCAGCAAATGGCTGTCGAAGGTCTGCATGCCGATATTCTCGGACTTTTCCATCGCTTCCTTGATGCTGTGCACATCGCCTTTTTGAATCAAATCGCGAACCAGTTGCGTGCCCAGCAAAACCTCGATCGCGGCCGTGCGTTTGCCGTCGACGGTCGGCACCAGGCGCTGCGAGACGAAGGCCTTCAAGTTCAATGACAGATCGAGCAATAATTGATTATGGCGTTCTTCCGGGAAGAAGTTGATGATTCGGTCCAGCGCCTGATTCGCATTATTCGCATGCAAGGTGGACAGACAGAGATGCCCGGTTTCGGCGAAAGCCAAGGCATGCTCCATCGTTTCCTGGCTGCGGATTTCGCCGATCAGGATCACATCCGGCGCCTGCCGCAGGGTATTCTTCAGCGCATCCTCATAGCTCAGCGTATCGACGCCGACTTCGCGCTGGTTGACCAGCGATTTTTTATGCGGATGGATGTATTCGATCGGGTCTTCGATCGTAATGATATGGCCCGACGCATGAGTATTGCGATAGTCGATCAAGGCGGCCAGCGAAGTCGATTTACCGGAGCCTGTGCCGCCGACGAACAGGATCAGGCCGCGTTTTTCCATGATCGTTTTTTTCAAGACCTCCGGCAGGCCGAGCTTGTCCGCATTCGGAATATCCACCTTGATATTGCGGATCACCAGCGCGAAGCTGTTGCGCTGCTTGAAGATATTAACCCGAAAACGGCCGATGCCGGGCTCCGAAAGCGCCAGATTCAGTTCGGGCACCTGCTCGAAGGCCTTTTGCTGATCGGCGTCCATCAGGCTATAGGCAATCTCCTTAATGCGCTCCCTGGTCAGTTTACTGTTTTCCAACGGTTTCAGGGTGCCCTGAAATTTGGCCGCGGGCGGCGCATCGACCGTCAGATAGAGATCGGAGCCGTCGTGTTGCACCAGGATTTTTAAATAATCTTTGAATTCCATAGTCGTGTAATCCGCTAACGATGAGAGTTGACCTGGATTCAGTTTAGGAGAAGTCGTAGAGAAGTGAAGCCATCTGCAAAAATTACCGGTTATAATAGGCGCTTTTTGATTAAAACCAGATGAGCATACAACGCAAAGCCGTCGCGCTGATTTCCGGCGGCCTGGATTCGATGCTGGCCGCGAAAACGATCATGGACCAGGGCGTCCATGTCGAAGGCATCAATTTCTTCACCGGCTTTTGCGTGGAAGGCCATACGCATGCGATCCGGGAAAAGGATCGCGCCAAACCGAAGCGCAATAATTCGCTCTGGGTCGCCGAGCAGCTCGGCATCAAGCTGCACATCGTCGATGTGATCGAAGAATACAAGAACGTGCTGATCAATCCGAAGCACGGCTACGGCGCGAATTTGAACCCCTGCCTGGACTGCAAGATTTTCATGGTCAACAAGGCCAAGCAATGGATTGCCGAAAACGGTTTCGACTTCATCATCACCGGCGAGGTGATCGGCCAGCGGCCGATGTCGCAGCGCAAGGACACGATGCCGGTCGTGGCCCGGGAATCGGGCGCCGACGACTTGTTGCTGCGGCCCTTGTGCGCGAAGAATCTGGCGCCGACATTGCCCGAGCGCGAAGGCTGGGTCGATCGCGCCAAACTGCACGATTTCAGCGGCCGTTCGCGGAAGCCCCAGATAGAAATGGCCGAGCGCCACGGTTTTCACGATTATTCGCAGCCGGCCGGCGGCTGCTGCTTTTTGACCGACAAGAAATATTCGGCGAAGCTGGTCGATTTGTGGCAGTCGCACGGCCACAAGGATTACGAACTCGACGACGTGATGCTGCTGAAGGTCGGCCGTCACATCCGCCCTGCCCGCCATTTCAAACTGATCGTCGCGCGCGAGGAAGGCGAAGGCCGCTTTTTGCAGGGCTATCAAAAAGAGTTCATCAGCCTGTTGGCATCGAGCCATAGCGGCCCGCTGGTATTGATCGACGGCACGCCCTCCGCGGAAGATTTGTATCTGGCTGCCGGCATCACCGCCCGCTACGGCCAGGGCCGCGATGCCGAACAGGTCGATGTCACTGTCACGGATAAGGACGGCTCGGAGCGGACGATCCAGGTCAAGCCGCTGGCGAAAGACATGCCGCAGGAATGGTTTATATGATCCGGGAAACCCTGAACGCGCGGCGGCTTTTGTGTCCGCTGCCGGTAATCCGCACCCAAGACAAGATCAAACAGATGCAGCCCGGCGACCAGCTGGAAGTGATCTGCACCGATCCCGGCGTGATGCAGGACATTCCGGCCTGGAGCCGGATTCATGGCCACACGGTGCTCGAAACGCGCAGCGGCGATCATGAATATGTGATTGTCCTGGAAGTCGGCGGGTAAGCCGGATAGCAAGCATCCCTACATTATTTTTTTTCATTCAATTTACGAGGAACACACGATGGCGGTAGGTCGCTGCGATTTTCCGATCATGCCGGAGATTCCGGGCATTCGTCTGGGCACCGTTTGCGCGGGTATCAAGCAGACGGTCAGGGACGACCTGTTGGTGTTTGAAATGGCCGAACAAGGCAGCTGCGCCGCGGTCTTTACGCAGAATGCCTTCTGCGCCGCGCCGGTGCAGGTCGCCCGGGACCATTTGACATCCAAGCCGCGCTGGCTGCTGATTAACTCCGGCAACGCGAACGCGGGCACCGGCAGGCAAGGCCTGCAAGATGCGCTGACATCCTGCGAACTCCTGGCGCAGCTTACCGGCGGCTCCGCCGGACAGGTGTTGCCGTTTTCGACCGGCGTCATCGGCCAGCCGCTGCCAATCGATAAGATCGGCTCTGCCTTGCCCGATGCGGTGCGCAATCTCAATCCTTCAAGCTGGGACAAGGCCGCCAAGGCGATCATGACGACCGATACGTTTCCGAAGGGCGTCAGTCAAACCCTGGAGATCGACGGCCGGACGATCACTTTCAACGGCATCGCCAAGGGTGCCGGCATGATCCAGCCGAACATGGCGACGATGCTGTCGTTCATCGGCACCGACGCGAAAATCAGCAGCGCCTTGTTGCAGCAATGCCTGAAGCGCGCCGCCGAACTGTCCTTCAACCGGATCACGGTCGACGGCGACACCTCGACCAATGACGCGCTGGTCGTGATGGCCAGCGGGCTTTCCGCCGCTCCGGAAATTTTGCCGGATAGCGAACATTACACTCGCTTCGCCGATGCCTTGCTGGATGTGTGCAAGCGCCTGGCCGAAGCGATCGTCCGGGACGGCGAAGGCGCGACCAAACTGATGCGCATCGTGGTCGAGGAAGCGCAAAGCGAAGAAGAAGCGGTCCGCGTCGCGAAAACGATCGCGCATTCGCCCCTGGTCAAGACCGCATTTTTCGCGAGCGACCCGAACTGGGGACGTATCTTGGCCGCGGTCGGACGCGCCGGCGTCGATAACATGGTGCTGGAAAACATTCGAATCTTTCTGGACGACGTCTGCATCGTCCGTGAAGGCGGACGCGCCGACGACTACACCGAGGAAGCGGGACAACAGGTGATGGACCGCGAAGAAATCCGCGTGACGGTCCAATTAGGCCGGGGCGATGCCCGTCAGGAAGTGTTGACCTGCGATTTCTCGTATGACTATGTCAGGATCAATGCGGAATATCGCACCTGATCGGTATTCGGAAAGCCGATGAGCCATAGGCAAAAAACCGCAACGAAGTCGCTGCAAGTCGCGGCCGGGGTGATCAAAGGCGCTGACGGCAAGATACTGATCGCCAAGCGCGACGCGTCCCTGCATCAGGGCGGCTTGTGGGAGTTTCCGGGCGGCAAGATCGAAGCCGGCGAAACACCGGAGCAGGCCTTGTTCAGAGAACTCAAGGAAGAGTTGGATATCGACGTAAAGACGGCCGCCCCACTGATCACGGTTCATCACCGTTATCCCGATCGGGCCGTCACCTTGCGGGTATTCGTAGTCGATCGCTTTTCCGGCACTGCAACAGGCTGCCTGGGCCAGCCGATTCGCTGGGTGGCGCCGAACGAACTGGCTCAATTCGCCTTCCCGGCCGCCAACCGGCCGATCGTGACCGCCGCGCTACTCCCGCCTTATTATGCGATCCTCGACGATCAGGTCAGCGGAGACCTGATGCAGGATTTGCATCAATTCCTCGCGAACGGCATCAGGCTGATTCAGGCGCGCTTGAAAACCTCATCACGCGCCCGTATCGGAAATTTTTTGGCGGAAGCCTATCCGCTTTGCCGCGCACACGATGCCGGATTGCTGATCAATTCCTCTGTGGATTTCGGCAATGCAACCGCCGATGGCCTGCACTTGACCGCCAACGACTTGCTCGCTTTACAGGAACGGCCGGAGGCTTATCGATGGCTCGGCGCTTCGTGCCACACGCTGGCGGAGCTCGAGCATGCCGAGAAGATCGGCGCTGATTTTGCGGTTTTGGCGCCGGTGTTGCCGACCCAAAGCCATCCCGAAACCGCCGCCCTGGGTTGGGACAGATTTTCCGCGCTGATCGAGCAGATCAACATTCCGGTGTATGCATTGGGCGGCTTGGCAAAAGAGGATCTGAACGCCGCCCGCGCCGCCGGCGCGCAGGGCATTGCCGGCATCCGGGCGTTCCTCGGCGAGTAAAGCGGGCCTGATCAGTGAAAGGGCTGGCTTTCTTCCGTTTCGTCCCCGTCATCCAGTTCCTCGGAAATCCGGTGCTCTTCGGCCGCCCAGGCACCCAGGTCGATCATTTTGCAGCGTTCAGAACAGAACGGCCTGTAGGGATAGTCCGCCGTCCACTCCACCGAACGTCCGCACACAGGGCACTTAACTGTCATCGCGGTCATCAAAACTGGCAACAGGACAGGGTGAAAGGCACGTCGTCGCTGCTTTGCAGTGGACGCTTTTCGTCATTCGACGGCACCATGAAACGAATCGTGCAACGATGCTTGCCGCCGCTGATTTCGGCAAAATAACGCAGTGATTTATCCAGACTGACTTTCACCAGTTGATAGGGCTGGCTGTGATCCAGGGAAATTTGAAAAAATCCAGCCTTGGCGAGTTCTTGTGTATCACGACGGCTGTTGCGGATCAGATTCAGGATCAGTTCGATCGCATTTCTAATGTCGTTGAAAGGCGTACCCCATTGTTGCAGATCCTTCAAGCGAATCGCTTCTTCCTGCTCCAGCCAGTAATGAAACTCGGGCAAGTCGAAAGAACAGGTGCCGCCCGGAATCGAGCTGCGTTGGGCGATGCTTTGAAACAGATCGCTCTCCATCACATGGATGCCGATTTTACCGCTCGATGCATAGAGATTCTTGCTGGTTCGGCTTACGTCATTCAGCAACCGACTCAATTTTTCCGAATCCACGCCCTGGCTCTGGGAAAGTTTACTCAGGACTTTGCCGTGGCGGTCAAGTTCTTTAAGCAACTCGGATTTCAAATCGTTGCGGCTGAAGATAGCCATGATGTCGAGCAGCACATTCAGTGCGGCGCGCTTGTCCCAAACGGAGGCTCCGTTTAAGAAATGATTGAATTGTTTAAAAAGTTGTTCGAGCCTAATGAAAACCCGGATGCGTTCGTTGAGAGGAAATTCATAAGTGATGGTGTTGGTCACAGGTAAGTCTAGTCTGACAGGCGCTTATAGAAAGGTATAAATTGTGCAGTTTTTTGACTTGTTCTGCAAGTGTATTGTCAGTCTGTGAGTTGTCCAGCAGGTCGTCCGCATGCGCCAGGCGATAGTCTCGATGAACCTGGCTATCGATGATAGCCAGGATGGTTTCAATGGCAAGCCGGTCTCTTTGGCTGACGCGCTCTATTTGCAGTTCGACCGGACAGTCCACGACCAGGATACGATCGACGATCGCCTCCATCTTCGTTTCGAATAACAACGGAATGCTCAGAATGCAATAAGGCGCCGCCAATTGCGCGCTTTTTGCGTTTAATGCGGCCCAAATCAGAGGATGCAGTATCGCTTCGAGTTTTCGTTTCTGCTCGGCATCGGCAAAAATGATCCGTTTGAGTTGCAGGCGGTTCAACGAGCCGTCTGCATTCAAGATTTGCCCGCCAAATGCTTCGCGAATTCGATCCAACGCGGGCTGTCCCTTCTCGGTCAGTTCACGCGCAACCTGATCGGCATCCAGGATCGGAACGCCGAATCCGGCAAACAGATTGGAAACCGTCGTTTTACCGCAGCCGATGCCGCCGGTCAGGCCCACTCTTAGCATGACTGAAAGCGATCAAAGACCGACTGAGTTGAGATAGAGACGATTGATCGCATCCCCCCAGATCAGCGCAATCCAGCCGGCAACGGCCAGATAGGGACCGAAAGGGATCGGCGCGGCATGGTCGCGTTTTGCGAATAGGATCGAAGCGATGCCAAACACCGCGCCGGTCAGTGCGGAAAGCAGAATGATCAACGGCAGGCTCTGCCATCCGAGCCAGGCGCCGAACAGCGCCAGCAATTTGAAGTCGCCAAATCCCATGCCTTCCTTGCCTGTAGCCAGCTTAAACAGATGATAGACGATCCAGAGCGAGCCATAGCCGGCAGCCGCGCCGATGATGCTGGCATGCGCATCGGTATAGAACCCGAACAAACTGAGTAACAGCCCAAGCCAAAGCACCGGCAGATTGATCGAATCGGGCAACAGATGATGATCGACATCAATAAAGCTCAACGCAACTAAAGACCAGGTCAATAACAGCGCAAACACGGCTTGCAGGGTATAGCCGAAATGCCAGGCAACCACGGCGGACAGCACCGCGGTCAACAATTCGATCGCAGGATAGCGAAAGGATATGCCGGCGCCGCAATGCGCGCATTTGCCTCGCAAAAACAAATAACTCAATACCGGAATATTGTGATAAGGCTTGATCGGCGTTTTGCAGGACGAGCAGCGCGATAATGGCAGGGCCAGATTAAAGGGCTCTTCCTCGGTGATCTGGACATTGCCGGCGCCTTGCGGAACCGGCACGGCCTCCGGCGCTAGTTCCAGAAACTCGATGCATTCCTTGCGCCAGCCCCGGTACATCATGATCGGCAGGCGGTAGATCACCACATTCAAAAAACTGCCGACCATCAGGCCAATGATAAAAACGAGGTAAGGTAAAAAATCGCTCAGTTCTGCCATGTAATCTGCCCATATTTCCGTGTCATTGCGTGTCCCGATCAACCCGTTGCAGCGCGGTTGAATCTTAACCCACAGCCGCCCCCAATTTGAAGATAGGCAGATACATCGCGATCAAAAGACTTCCGACCAAAACGCCGAGAATGGCCATGATCAAAGGCTCCATCAGGCTGCTTAAATTGTCGATCAAATTGTCGACTTCTTCTTCATAAAAATCCGCGACCTTGGCGAGCATCGCATCCATCGAACCGGATTCTTCACCGATCGCGACCATCTGCTGCACCATGTGCGGAAACAAACTGGTTTGCTGCATCGCAAACTGCAAGCGCTGACCCGTCGAGACTTCCTCGCGCATCTTCAGGACCGCTTCGGCATAGACTATATTACCACAAGCGCCGGCGACCGACTCCAAAGCCTCGACGAGCGGCACGCCGGCCGCCGACATCGTCGACAAGGTTCTGGCGAAGCGCGCGATCGATGATTTATTCAGAATCATCCCGACCACCGGCACCTTCAGCAAGGTTCTGTCCAGATAATGGTTAAACGCATAAGAGCGTTTTTTGAAGTAAAAAAAGGTATACGCGGCGCCGCCGATCGATCCGAAGAGTATCCACCACCAACTTCTGAGCCACTTCGACATATCGATGAACATTTGCGTGAATGCCGGTAAATCCGCTCCGAAACTCTTGAACAAATCCTCGAACACCGGCACCACGAACATCAGCAGGACAGTTGTAACGATCACCGCGACGATGATCACCGCGGTCGGATAGGTCAACGCTTTCTTGATCTTTTTCTTGATCGATTCGGTTTTTTCCTTATAAGTCGCGATTTTATCGAGCAAGGCCTCCAAAACCCCGGCCTGCTCGCCCGCCTCGACCAAATTGCAGAACAATTCGTCGAAATACAGCGACTTTTCGCGCAAGGCTTGCGCCAGCGTATTACCGCCTTCGATGCTGCCCTTGATCGACAACAGCATCTCCTGCATACTTAGATTATCGTGGCCCTTGCCGATGATATCGAAAGACTGAACCAGAGGAACGCCGGCTCCGAGCATTGTCGCGAGTTGCCGCGCAAACACCGCAATATCGGCCGGGGTAATTTTTTGGACTTTCTTGAATAAGGGCTTCGGTTTTTTCTTGATTTTCTGGACGCGAAAGCCTTGCCTTTTTAGATCGGCCTTGGCGATCGTCTCGCTCAGCGCCGAGATCGGGCGATTTTTGATTTTATTGCCCGCCTTGTCGACGCCGTTCCAGATAAAATCGATTTGTTCAACTTTTTGTGCCATCTTCGCTTATTCCTTGGTAACCCGATCAATTTCTTCAATGCTGGTGACGCCCTGACGGACTTTGTTCAGGCCGGAAGCCCTGAGATCGTTAATGCCCTCCTCCTTCGCCTGCTCGGCCAGCTGCATCGCGTTGCCTCCCTCCAGGATCAACCTGCGCATGCTTTCGCTGAGCGTCATCACCTGATAGATGCCGACCCGGCCCTTATAACCGTTAGTACAATGCTCGCAGCCCACGGCTTTATACATTTGCAACGTTTTCAATTCTTCTTTCTTGAAGCCGGTCGCAATCAACATATTTTCGGGATAATCGGCGAGCTCCTTGCAATGCACGCATAAACGGCGCGCCAGCCGCTGCGCCATGATCAGATTGATCGACGACACGATATTGAACGCGGGAATCCCCATCTGCATCAACCGGTTCAAGGTCTGCGGCGCATCGTTCGTATGCAGGGTCGACAGCACCAAGTGACCGGTTTGCGCCGCTTTGATCGCTATCTCTGCGGTTTCGAGGTCGCGAATTTCGCCGACCATGATCACATCGGGATCTTGCCGCAAAAAGGCGCGCAAAGCGCTGGCGAAGGTCAGGCCTGCCTTCACGTTCATGTTGACCTGATTGATGCCTTCGACGGTGATTTCGACCGGATCTTCCGCGGTCGATATATTGCGCTCGATCGTATTCAGGATATTCAGTCCGGTATATAACGATACCGTTTTACCGCTGCCGGTGGGGCCCGTGACCAGCACCAGCCCATAAGGACGATTGATCGCTTCCAGAAAAAGCTTTTGCTGGTCGGGTTCAAAACCGAGCTTTTCGATGCCCAATTGCGCACTGGTCGGATCCAGGAGACGCATGACGACTTTTTCGCCGAACAGGGTCGGACAGGTATTGACCCGGAAGTCGAGGTTGCGATTCTTGGAGACGATCAATTTGATCCGCCCGTCCTGAGGCACCCGGCGCTCGGCGATATCGAGCCTGGACATGACCTTGATGCGGGAAATGATCTTGGTCGCGACCGAGGACGGGGGGCTGGCGACCTCGTGCAGCATGCCGTCGGTGCGGAAACGGATACGGAAGTTTTTTTCGTAGGGCTCGAAGTGAATATCGGAGGCGCCTTTTTTGACCGAGTCGAGCAGGATTTTATTCACGAAGCGTACAATCGGCGCATCATCGATATCCGAATTCGCCTCGTTTTTGGCGGCCTCGTCTTCGCCGCTGGAAACCGCCAGATTATCGAGATCTTCGTCGAGCAAGGCGGCCATCGAGGTGTCGGGGGCCTCCAGAGCGATCTCAATCGCCTTGCTCAGCTTATCCTCTTCGACCACGATGCATTCGGGATGCAACCGAGTTTGAAACTTGATTTCGTCGAGCGGCTGATGGTTCATCGGGTCGGATACCGCGATGAAAATGGTTTTGCCGCGCGCGAACAGAGGCAGGACTTGATGCTTGCGGATCAATTTTTCATTGATCAATTTGACCGGCAGCGTCTTTAAATCGATCGCATCCAGATCGAAAAAAGGCACGCCAAATTCGGCGTAAACGGCAGACGCGATCGCTCTGCCGCTGACCAATTTATTGGCGACCAGATAACTGACCAGGGAAATGTGTTTCTTTGCCGCCTCCTGCACATGGGTTCGCGCCTCGCCTTCCGAAAGCAAACCTTTTTGTATCAGGCACTTGGTAATACCGTTAAAGTAAAACTCGGTCGTCGGTGTAGCCATCGCTAGTCAGATCGTCAATAGGGAATTTGATACCAAATATAGATGATCGGCCGGCAACTACAAGGCAGGCGCGAAAAAGAAAGCGATTCTATCTCACAAAACGGCTCCTCTTACAGACTCTGAATCTTCCGGCGCTGCTGTTCGAGATTATCCAAAGACGAGCGCAGTTCCGCCAGTTTTTGCTCTTCTTTCTTCAGCACCTCGGCCGGCGCCTTATTCACAAAGTCCGGATTACCCAGCTTGCCTTCGACGCGCGGCAGATCCTTCTGAATTTTTTGAATTTCCTTGTCCAGGCGCGCGAGCTCTGCGTCTTTATCGATCAGACCCGCCATCGGGATCAGTATTTTCAATGCGCCGACCAAGGCAATCGCCGATTCCGGCGCGGCATCCGCATCGGCCAGCCAGGTCGCCGATTCGAGACGCCCGAGCTTATGCAGATAGATGCTGCTGTTCGCAAAAAATGCCCGGTCCTGCTCGCTGCCGTTTTGCAGTAATATCGATAACGGCTTACCCGGCGCGATGTTCATCTCGCCGCGAATCCGGCGCACGCCGAGGATGAAACTCATCACCCAGTCGACTTCGGCGACCGCCGCGCTGTCGGCCAGGGCGGGGTCCACGGCCGGATACGGCCGCCGCATGATCGTTTCGCCCTGAATGCCGGCCAGCGGAGCGACCCGCTGCCAGATTTCCTCAGTGATGAACGGAATGATCGGATGCGCGAGCCGCAGCGCGGTTTCGAGCACCGTGACCAAGGTCTTGCGCGTGCCGCGCTGCAAGGCCGGATCGTCCGCTTGCAGCGAAATCTTCGCCAGTTCCAGATACCAGTCGCAGAATTCATTCCAGATGAACTCGTAGATCGCCTGTGCGGCCAGGTCGAAACGGTAGTTGTCGATCGCCTGACGGGTCGATTCGGTGACCTGATTCAATCGGGCGAGAATCCAGCGGTCGACCTGCGTCAATTGGCAAGGCTCGCCCGCCAAGCCGTTATCCTGATTTTCAGTATTCATCAGCACGAAACGCGCCGCATTCCAGAGCTTGTTGCAGAAGTTCCGGTAGCCTTCGGTACGCGCCAAATCGAAACGAATGTCGCGCCCGGTCGAGGCCAGCGATGCAAAGGTGAAGCGCAACGCATCGGTGCCGAAAGACGCAATGCCGTCCGGAAACTGCTTACGCGTCGCCTGCTCGATTTTTTTCGCCAGATGCGGCTGCATCATGCCCGAAATCCGTTTCGCGACCAAGCTCTCGAGGTCGATGCCGTCGATGATGTCGATCGGATCGATCACGTTGCCTTTCGATTTGGACATTTTCTGGCCTTCCGCATCGCGCACCAGGCCGTGGATGTAAACTTCCTTGAACGGCACCTGGCCTTGGAATTTCAGTCCCATCATGATCATCCGCGCGACCCAGAAGAAAATGATGTCGAAGCCGGTGACCAGCACGCTGGTCGGATAATGCCGCGCCAGTTCCGGGGTTTGCTCCGGCCAGCCCAGGGTCGAAAACGGCCACAACGCCGACGAGAACCAGGTATCCAGCACGTCTTCGTCCTGGTGCAGCGGATAATCCGCCGGCAGATGATGCTGTTCGCGGACCGCCTGTTCGGAGCGGCCGACATAAGTATTGCCGGCGTCGTCATACCAGGCCGGAATCCGGTGTCCCCACCAGATTTGCCGGGAGATGCACCAGTCCTGGATGTTGCGCATCCATTCGAAATAGGTATTTTTCCAGTTGTCGGGCACGAACTTGATGTCGCCGTTCTCGACCGCTTCGATCGCGGGCCCTGCGAGCGGCGCCACCCGAACATACCACTGGTCGGTCAGGAACGGTTCGATCACCGCGCCGGTGCGGTCGCCGCGCGGCACCATCAGCTTGTGGTCGGCGATCTTTTCGAGCAAGCCTTGCGCTTCGAGATCGGCGACGATCTGCTTGCGCGCCTCGAAGCGGTCCAGGCCGCGGTATTTTTCCGGAATCAGCTCGTCATCCGTGACGCTCGCATCGCGGCTAAAGATGTTGATCAAACCGCCATTCGGCAGGTTCTGGATCACCGTGTTCGCCCGGTGCCGGTTCCAGACTTCGTAGTCGTTAAAATCGTGGGCCGGCGTGATCTTCACGCAGCCGGTGCCGAATTCCGGATCGACATAGTCGTCCGCAATCACCGGAATCTTGCGCCCGGTCAGCGGCAGTTCCAAAAATTCGCCGAGCAGATGTTTGTAACGCTCGTCGCCGGAATGAATCGCGACCGCCGCGTCGCCGAGCAGTGTCTCCGGCCGCGTGGTCGCGACGATCAGATGCCCCTGCCCGTTCGACAACGGATAGCGGATATGCCACATCGAGCCGTTTTCTTCTTCCGAAAGCACTTCGAGGTCCGAAACCGCGGTATGCAGCACCGGGTCCCAATTGACCAGGCGCTTGCCGCGGTAAATCAGGCCTTCCTCGTAGAGGCGGATGAAGACTTCCTGCACCGCATCGGACATGCCCTGGTCCATCGTAAACCGTTCCCGGCTCCAGTCGACCGACGAGCCCATCCGGCGCAATTGCCGGGTGATCATGCCGCCGGATTCTTCCTTCCATTGCCAGATGCGCTCGACGAATTTCTCGCGTCCGTAATCGTGGCGAGTCTTGCCCTCGGCGTTGCACAAACGTTCGACGACCATCTGCGTCGCGATACCGGCATGGTCGGTGCCGACCTGCCATAAGGTGCTGTTCCCCTGCATCCGATGGTAGCGAATCAAGGCATCCATGATCGTGTCCTGAAACGCATGCCCCATGTGCAGGCTGCCGGTCACATTCGGCGGCGGAATCATGATGCAGTAGGACTCGCCTTCGGGCTCGGCCGCGAAATAGCCGTTTTCTTCCCAGGTGTTATACCAGCGTTGTTCGATTGCGTGAGGGGCGTATGTTTTATCCATTAACGATTTATTGTTTTAAGAAGCAAAAATGGGATGGGTTGCCTGGCGGCGTCACACCTTGTGGGTGACGACCGCAATGCCGGACTGTTGATAGCGACGATAACGCATTCGGCCTTCCGCCTTGATCTCCAGATTGTCGTCGAGAATTTCCAGGATGCGTTCGGCCTGATCGATCTGTTGCGGGCCTTGACCGGACAGGTTCACGATCACCTTTTGCCAGCGCGCCGGCGGCTCCAGAGAACCGATCAAAATCACGTTGTCGACGGCAGGCAATTCCCCTTCGTAGCGTTGATGGGGAATGAAACTGCCCGCCCGGAAAGTCCACAGCAAATCGTCGAGCCGCTCAGCCTGGGCATCGTTAGCGGTCAGCACATAGCAGTAACTACCGCTCCGGTAAGCCTTTTCGATCAGTCTGCAGACGAACAGCAAGCGCTGCGACTCGGCATCGGAAGCCAGAACATAGAACGTAACGTCGGGCATCGATCCTGAAATAGTGAATTAGGCCTTTTGGCTGCGATTCAGCAGATACTGGCACAACAGCGGCACCGGACGGCCGGTCGCGCCTTTGTTCGAGCCGGTGCGCCAGGCCGTGCCGGCGATGTCCAGATGCGCCCAGCGGAAGCTTTCGGCGAAACGCGCCAGGAAACAGGCCGCGGTAATCGTGCCCGCATCCTTGCCGCCGACATTGGCCATGTCCGCAAACGGCGACTTCAGCAATTCCTGATATTCTTCCCACAACGGCAAGCGCCAGACGCTGTCGACCGCAGTTTCGCTCGCCGCGATAATATCGTTGCAAAGCTCATCGTCATTGCCGAGCAGACCGCTCGGCACGCGTCCGAGCGCGACCAGGCAGGCGCCGGTCAGGGTCGCCATGTCGATCACCACCTCCGGATTGAAACGTTCGGCATAGGTCAAGGTATCGCAAAGAATCAGCCGGCCTTCCGCATCGGTATTCAAAATCTCGATCGTTTTGCCGGATAGGCTGGTTACGATGTCGCCCGGCTTGTTCGCATCGCCGTCCGGCAGATTTTCGGAGGACGGCACCAGGCCGATCACATTCAACGGCAAATCCATTTCGGCAGCGGCCTGCAGCACGCCGAGCACGGTCGCGCCGCCGCACATGTCATATTTCATTTCATCCATGCCGAGGGCCGGCTTCAGCGAAATGCCGCCCGCATCGAAGGTCAGGCCTTTGCCGATCAACACGATCGGCTTGCTGTTGCGCTCGCCGCCCTGATAATCCAGCACGATCAATTTGGCCGGCTGGCGGCTGCCGCGCGAGACCGACAGCAAAGATCCCATGCCCAAAGACTCCATCTCGGCTTCTTCGAGGATATTCACGCTCAATTTGTCGAAGCGGCCGAGTTCCAGGGCCTGTTCGGCCAGATAGGACGGCGTGCAGACATTGCCGGGCAAATCGCCGAGCAACTTGGTCAAATCCATCGCCGCCGCGATCGCCTTACCCTGCGTCAAACCGGATTGCGCTTGAGCCTGCTCGCTCTCCGATGCGGTAATCGCGATGCGTTGCAATTTGGAATCGACTTCCTTTTCCGCCTTCAACTGGGTAAACTGATAGACCGCGTCATTGAAGACTTCGACGATCTGCCGGGTCTTCCAGGGCAAATCCGCCCCTTTGACCTCCGCCTCGGCAAGACAGCAGACGGCCGATTTGACGATCGTCTTTTTGAGGGCGTTCACCGCGGACGACAAGGCTTTACGGTAGGTTTTGGCCGATAAGGCGTCTTTTTTGCCGAGGCCGACCAAGAGCAGCCGCTCGATGCCGCCCTCGGGCAGCGCATTGATCAGCACCGTTTCGCCGTTCTTGCCGCTCAGATCGCCGCGTCCGACGATTTTTTTGACCAGTCCATGCGTCAGGCCGTCGAGCGCCGCCGCGGCAGGCGTAAACTGGCCGTCCTGGTAGATGCCGACAATCATACAATCATATTGCAGTTTTTCTATGGGCGCACTTTCTATAAAATAATCCATGACTTTTTCTTTTGATCTGATCGCTTTGGGGTCGTCGTCCGCGCCGGAAAAAAGAGCCCGCGCGGGTGAAAATTTGCTGCGATTATACACCACTTATCACGAATATGATTGAGGAGACGCGCTTGGAAGCAAATTGGCCGCAAGGCAATAATGCGGTACGCCGGCCGCTGTTTGGCGTGCTGGACAGGATGATCGCAGCAGACCTGTTCAAAACGATGCTGTCGGTCTGGTCGGTGATCGTGGTGATCATCGTCAGCCGTAAATTCATCAAAGTGCTCGACCAGGCGATCGACGGGCAGATTTCGAATGACGCACTGCTCAAGATCCTCGGCCTCAAAACGATCGCCGCCGGCGTGGCGTTTTTACCGGCCGCCACCTTCATGGCGGTGTTGATGGTGCTGGGCCGCATGTACCGCGATCAGGAAATGTCGGCGATTCAATCCGCCGGCGCCGGCGCGGGCGCGATTTATCGCTCGGTCTTTCAATTCGTAATCCCGTTGAGCCTGGCCGCCGCCGGCCTGTCGTTTTATGCCGCGCCCTGGGCAGAAGCCACGACGGAACAACTGATCAGCAAGGACAAACAATCCGCCGACATCCGCGGCATCGCGCCCGGAAAATTCAGCGAATACAGCGGCGGCGATCTGGTGTTTTATGTCGAGGACATCGGCAAGGATAAAAAAATGCACAAGGTCTTTGTGCAGCACCGGCAGAAGCACGGCGGCACCCTGGCCATCGTGAACGCCGAATCCGGGCGCCTGGAAGATTTGCCCGACGGCCGCTACATGATATTGGAACAGGGCGAACGCATTCAGGGCAAACCCGGCGACCTGAATTATGTGATTGAAGAATTTGCCGAATACGCGGTCAGAATCGAGGGCAAGGAATCCCTGGCGCGCGAGGTACCGGAAGCCGCGTCCAGCTCCCTGTTGTGGTTATCGGACAAACTGCCCGACATCGCCGAACTGCAACGGCGCCTGGCGATTCCGCTCGGCGCCCTGCTCCTCAGCTTCATCGCCGTGCCGCTGGCGCAGCTATCGCCTCGCGGCGGCGTTTACGGCAACATCCTGACCGGCTTTCTGATCTTTTTTATTTACGGCAACCTCGAACGCGTCAGCCAGGGCTGGGTCACCAAGGCGGTCATTCCGCCCTGGCTCGGCCCGACCAGCGTGTATGGCTTGCTGGTGTTAATCGGCCTGGTCTATCTGGCCCGTTATTTCGGCTGGAAGTGGCTGATGCTCAAAATGAAGGAAGTGAGATCCCAATGAATGTACTGACCGGCTACATGGCCAAAGAAATCCTGAAAGGCGCGTTTCTCGCGATTCTGTTTTTGTTGACGCTGTTCAACCTGTTCACCTTTACCGACGAGATGAGGGATTTAGGCAAAGGCAGTTACGGGCTGAAGGAAATCGCCTTGTATCTGGCCCTGACCTCGCCGCGGGTGTTCTACGAACTGGTGCCCGCCTCGGCTCTGTTAGGCAGCCTCTTCATCCTCGGCGCGATGGCGAACAACCGGGAACTGATCGCGATGCAGGCGGCCGGTTTATCGGTGCCTGGCATCATTCGCGCGGTGATGACCGCAGGCGCGATCCTGGTGCTCATTTCGATAGGCGTCGGCGAATATGTCGCACCGATCGCCGAGCGCAAGGCGCAACTGATCAAGTCGACCGCGCAGCATGACCAGATTCCGACCCATTCGCTGTACGGCATCTGGCTGCGTGAAAACAACAAATTCATTAATGTGCGCAAGATCGAGGACAACGGCGATCTGGCCGACATCAGCATCTATGCGCTGAACGACAACCGGCGACTGCAAAGCGCGCTGCACGCCGACCATGCCAGCTTCCTGGGCGACAAACAATGGCAACTGAAACAGATTAGGCAGTCGGACATTTCTAACGAAAAAATGCAGGCTGCCGCCTTCCCCGAACAACGCCTGACCTCTTCGATCGCTCCCGACATTCTGAACATTACCGTGGTCAGCCCGGATAACCTGTCGATACTCGAACTGGCCCGGTATGTCGATTTTTTGAAGCAGAACCATCAAAAGTCGCAGGTGTTCGAACTGGCCTTGTGGGGCCGCCTGATCAATCCCTTCGTGACTTTTGTGATGCTGATGATTTCGGCGCCTTTCGTGATCGGCGTCAGGCGCGGCATCAGCGTCGGCGCCCGGATGATTATCGGCGTGATCATCGGTTTGGGATTCAACATCATCGACAAAATCGTCGGGCATTTGGGGCTGATCTATGAACTCAACGCCCCGCTGGTCGCGCTGCTGCCGAGTCTGCTGACCTTCATCGCGGCCTTCTGGACCTTGCGTCGCAGTTATATCTGATTCATCGGCTTAGCGCATGAATTTGATCGTGCTTGGCGACTTGCGGTTGTGCGGCAGGTCAAAAAAAAGACTTAGCGATGACACTAACAGAAGATAGTATCCGTTCATTTCCGAAAGCTCTTCATACAACTGATAAGATTTAAATACCGGGCCATCAAATAAACTGGCAACGCCCACCAGCACCCCTCCAGCAACCAAAAACACGCCGGAGCGGGTGGGTAACATGTGAACAGCCAGCGCCAGATAATGCTTATAGTCACGTATCAATAACACGCCGAGCAACAGCCATAAGCTGCCCAGCAGGATGTTCCGGCCATAGCCGTCATCTGGAAGTACAACGGCATACGGCAAATCAAATTCACGCAGAATCAATGAAAGACAAAGCAAGGCGCCAAAACAAGGGAGCAGTCTTTGGCCTTTTTGTACATAAAACGTTGTCTGCAAGAAAGCCATCCCAGAAGCAAATAGCAGGATGGCCTGGAGATTTTCCAGAAAATGATTTTCGTTAGCGATTTCAGCGTCGCCGCTTACGCAAACCTTAAAATAGACAATCGAATCGACTAAGATGGCGATAAATAAGGGCGAAATTTTCTGTTCGACTGCTAAAGCCAGCGAATTCGGTTTTGAGAGAATCATAAGGTTCTGAATGCTTTTTACGGTTAAAAACGCAAATTTCAGATCCCATAATACTGATGATTCAATGTCGCGGCTATTGGACTTTAGGCCAATAGGATTCCGCCTCGGCGTTTCGAAGCGGAATCCTCCTCGCCACATGCGGGGCTAATTCGGAAGGCCGAAATTGACTCCGAAATTGATGTTATCGAAAAAATTACGGCTGGTTCCGCCTTTGATCCCCTGGGAAAGCGAAAAGTCCACATTCAACGCTTCCGAGTCCGCATTGAGCACGCGAACGCCTAGCGAGCCTGACATGATGTGATTCCCCTCCACGTTAAGTTTATTCCCGCTCTGATCCTTCCCCTCCGCCCAGGCGCTTTCAAACAGGATATAGGGTTGAATGCCTTTGATGTTGTACAAAGGCAGGGAATAATTCAGCGGGATCAACGAATTGATCTCGAAGCTGGCGCCAACACCGGAGTCCCCGGCGATCTTGCCGGGCCGATACGCCCTGCCGAAGCTATAGCCGCCATAGATGATCCGTTCGGTAATCGGCAGCGTATCGCCGCTGTACTGGCCACCAACAGTAAACGAGGTACCGAGCAGACCGTAAAAAAAATAATCCTTCTGGTTGAAAATCGCATTCAGCTTAAAAAAATCAACATCATACGGATTCGTCCCTAGAATCGTTTTATTCTGTCCGCTTGCGGATAAAAACTGTTCAAACTTCTTGGAAGAACCCAAACCATCGATCCCTTTGGTCATCACCAGATTGACCGCGCGGCTCTGGGTCGCTATTCTCTCGGAATACGCCACGCCCCAGGAAAATGCGCGCACATCGGTTTCCATTTCCGATGTAAATGTAAACGGTGTCGGCTGTCCAATGCTATTTGTGCCAATACCATTTTGGCTCGTAAAATCCGTAAATTTACTCGAATAAAATGAAACATTGCCATTCAGCAGTTTATTCAGCGTCAAATAAAACGGATACGAAATATCTACACCGAAGCGATTCGAACTGATCTTGCGCCCAACTCCCGGCCCAAAAGCGGCAACCTGGTCACCGACATAGGAAGAACCGTCAAACTTTACCAGCAAGCCATCGGTGCCGATAGGCTGCGTATAGGTGCCGGCATAAAACTCTTCATCATTCTTCGACAGCAAGGATGAAAAAGTGATCTGCTCAGCTAACGGCGTCAAGGCAGTGGTTTTCGCGGTGAAATTGATCCGGGAAAAGCCATCGACCACTTCCGCGCGCCCATAAGCATCGATCGGCCGGCGCTTCACATTCAGGGTCAAATTGGTGCCCCCGTCGGCTTTTTGGGGCAGTTGAAGATCCGCCTGCACCCTCAAGCCGGGCAACTGCGACAGCAGCGAGACATAGCGCTCCATCGTTTTTTGCGTCAACGGCTTTTCAGCCAGCAAATGCTCGCCAATGCCGCGCATCTTGCTTTCCGCGCCGCCCGGATTACCTTCGATGTTGATATGTTCGATATAACCCTCGATCACCACGATTAACAGGTTACTCGCGGTAAAATCCTGCTTCGGCAGATAACAGAAAGAGAGCGGATATCCTTTTTCCCGATACAGCGCGGTGACTTTTTGCGTGATCTCGACCAGTTGGCCGATAGTGATTTCTTTCTGGACATAAGGCGTAAAGAACGCGCTAATCTGATCGAACGGGATGCTTTTGACCCCCTTGATACCGAATGCGGAAGGTTGGATGACCGTGTCGAGCATTTTTTTCAGTTCCTGGTCTTGCTCCCTGGCTTTTTCAATCGTCAACGAAATCTCGGACTTTTTATTGAATGAATCCACTTTGGGCAGGGTGTCGACAAGATTCTGGTTAGCCCAAACCTGGCTGGTCATCAGTACGCAGCCGATCAGTTGGGCAGTGATGTATTTTGCTTGCATCAAAATTTCCCTAATATAAAACTGCCTTTCCTAAAATAAAAAAACCCCGGCGCATGACTGCTGCCGGGGTTTAGTATAGACGACTATCAGGATTTGTTTATTGACCCAACAAGCCTGTCACAGGCGATAACACAGTGCCGCCAGTACTGGTTGCACCGGTCAAGGTACCTAATAATGGCGCCAGAGGCGCGAGCAAGCCGCCACCTAAAACCGAACCGCCCGCTGAAGCGCCGACGACTCCCTGAGCCGAGCCATTCGTCAGCGGTATCAGTCCTTTAGGGCCAATCAGCGGATCCAGGGCTGTCTGGGTACCGGATGGGCTGGTCAGCGCCAAGATGCCGTTAGGACCGACTACGCCATTCAGCAAGGCATTCGAACCGGTCGCAGAGCTTGTCACCGGCAGAAGTCCGTGTGGACCCACGACTGGATCCAGTAGAGTCTGAGCTCCGCCCGGGCTGGTCACCGGCAACAGGCCGCTGGCTCCGACTAAAGGATCAAGCAAAGTGCCGACGGTTCCGGTCAGCGACGACAAAAGACCGCCGTTGGGTCCGAGAACAGATCCCAACAGGTCGCCTCCGGTCAATCCACCCAGCAGGTTGCCGCCAGTCAATCCGCCCAGCAAGTTGCCGTTGCCGCCAACCAATCCGCCCAGCAGGTTACCCCCCGTCAATGCTCCCAAAAGGTTGTTGCCGGTCACTGAACCGAGCAGGTTACCCCCGAGCAACGGCCCCAGCAAACCGCCGGTTGTGCCGGTCAGTCCCCCCGTAGAAACCAGAGAAGAAACCAGAATCCCGCTGAATGATGTATTCAACTGCGGCAAGATTCCGCCAGTCACGCCTTTTACTGTGGTCAACACCCCATCGACCGTATCGAGCACCGGATAAACGGCGTTGGCCACGGTTTGCACCACCGGCTTGGCGACGCCTTCGACGTTGGTGGTGACCGGAGTCAGGACATTATCGGCAACCTGCGTGACTTGGCCGACGAGGCCGCCCGCGGTCGCTGTGACCGGGGCCAACGTGCCGGCAACATTAGTCGTGACCGGGGTCAAAACGCCGCCCACTGTCGTTGTGACCGGAGCCAATACCCCTGCCGCGGTTTGCACGACCGGAGCGAGAACGCCGCCCGTCGTAACGAGAACCGGACTCAGAGCGGTGGCCGCGGTTTGTACGACCGGCGTCAGAATGCCTCCGGTTGTGCCGGTGAGCGGAGCCAAGGCATTGGTTAACGGCTCCAAGGTGCCAATGACGGGAGTGAGAGGACCGGCCAGAGGCGCCAGCGCGTTCGCCACCGGGGCCAAGGAGTTGGTCACCGGTTGCAATGCGCCGGTTACCGGCGTCAACGCATTCACCGCCGGCTGCAGTGCGTTAGTCACTGGAGCCAGGGCGCCGGTCGCCGGCGTCAAGGCATTGGTTATCGGAGCCAGAAGGCCCGTGACCGGCGCCAAGGTATTGAGGACCGGAGCGGCCCCGTCCGTTACCGGCTGAAGCAAACCCGTGACCGGAGACAACGTATTGTTTAACGGACCTAAGGCCGTAGTGACAGGAGCCAAGGCGCCAGTCAATCCACCGCCCGTATTGCCGCCTCCGGTGTTACCACCGCCTGTATTACCGCCTCCCGTATTACCGCTTCCCGGACCATCGGTTGGAGTTGGGCCGTTAGCTGCGGAAATCGGCTTTATCGCTCCACCGCCTGAGTCGCATCCGGTCAGCAAAACTGGCATCGCCAGCAACACCAGAGCAGCCAGTTTTTTAATTGTAAATGATTCGTTACTCATTTTCAGTTTCCTGCTATAACTTAATTCGATTGATTTCAAAAACTGCCATTGCGGCTAACCTACGCAGTCTCTGTGCCGCAAATTTAACTTAAAAAATATGCGGCTGCAAATAAATTCCTGAAAAGCACCCATCGAAACATATAAGCTATTAATATATAAAACAATAACCTATCTTAAATAACCCTGAAGAGGGAGGTATTTCCTCCCTAAATATTTAAAAAATTAGACGCAGTTCACAAAAAAATAATTTATATTTGCTTTTCCTTAAAAAACTAACACCTCTAGTCCAGCGATATTTTCAAGATACCGTTGCGGAATTTTACTTACCCGCCACACGGGCAATTCATTCTTGGTTTATTATAATAATAGCCCCTTTTGAACGACCCCATGGGTGACAGCATGAAAGAATATAAAGTCGTGATTTACCAGGAAGGCCTGCTCGGCTCCCTGCTGCTTGGCGCTTCGAAAGTCGACCCAGTCCGGTTCAGCGAGTTTTTGAACAGCAACGCTCAGCAAGGCTGGCGCGTGGTCACGATGGAAAAAGACATCCGCCGCATGTTGCTGCTTTGGCGGCGCGAGGCTTATCTGGTGATCATGGAGCGCGACCAATGAAAACCGGCGCGATCATCTGTCTGAGCATTTTCGTCGCCTGGGTCTTCGTCGCGCTACTGCAATTATGGTTCGATCTGTTGAGCGGGGAAATCTTCTGGAAACTGACGCTGACCGCCGGCGCGCTGTTTGTCGTGGTGTTGGGTGTTGCCCTGGTCAGGCGCGAGTATATTCAGGAGAAAAAAATGAAGGATGACGGTTATATCGATAGCTAACCACCGCTGAATGGCGGCACGGCAGGCGCCAGCGCGAAGCTATGAAATCTTTCGTGCCTTTCGTGTTTTTCGTGGACAATGCTTCACATCAGTTACTCAACCCAAGCCCTGGCTCTTGCGACCGCCTTCCGCCACTGTTTCTTGTGCGTTTCGACCGCTTCGGCCGGCATGGTACACTGAAAAAAACGATCGCTGCGCCATTGAGTTGCCAGTTCCTCCAGAGTCCAGACACCCACCGCGAGGCCGGCCAGATAGGCCGCCCCCAACGCTGTCGTTTCAAGATGCGCAGGACGCACGACTTCGAGCGCGGAAATATCGCTTTGAAATTGCGCAAGGAATTGGTTGGCCGCGGCGCCGCCGTCAATCCGTAATTGACTGACCGGCCGACCGCAGTCCTCGGCAAGCACCTCCAGGATGTCATCCACCTGAAAGGCGATGCTCTCCAGCGCGGCGCGGGCGATATGCGCCGCGCTGACGCCGCGGGTCAGGCCGAAGATCGCGCCCCGCGCATCAGGATCCCAAATGGGCGCGCCGAGCCCTGTAAAGGCGGGCACGAAATAAACGCCGCCATTGTCGCTGACCGATACCGCGAGACTTTCACTGTCGGCGGCATGCTCGAACAAATGCAGGCCGTCACGCAGCCACTGGATCGCCGCGCCGCCGACAAAAACGCTGCCCTCCAGCGCATAATCGACCCGGTCGCCGATCTTCCAGGCTATCGTGGTCAGCAGCCGATGCTTTGACACGACTTTTTCCGCACCGGTGTTCATGACCAGAAACGATCCGGTGCCGTAGGTGCATTTGGCCATGCCCGGCTCCACGCACAACTGCCCGAACAATGACGCCTGCTGATCGCCGACGATCGCGGCAATCCGAATACCCGCCCCGATCAAGGGATCACGCGTCAGGCCATAACATTCGCTCGACGCTTTGACCTCTGGCAACATCGCGGCCGGAATCCCGAACAGATCGAGCAATTCACGATCCCAACTCAAGGTATCGATATTGAACAGCAAGGTTCGCGAAGCGTTCGATACATCGGTGACATGCAATTCGCCCTGCGTCATCTTCCAGGCCAGCCAGGTATCGATCGTGCCGAACGCCAGTTCGCCTTGCAGCGCCTTGTCGAATGCGCCCTCCACATGATCGAGAATCCAGCGGATCTTGGTCGCGGAAAAATACGGATCGAGCAGCAAGCCGGTTTTAGCCTGTACCTTTTCTTCCCAGCCGGCTGCCTTCAAGCGCGCGCAATGTTCGGCGGTGCGCCTATCCTGCCAGACGATCGCCGGGTAGACCGGCGCACCGGTTTGCCTGTCCCAAACGACGACCGTTTCGCGCTGGTTGGTAATGCCGAGCGCGGCAATATCGGCCGGCTGAAGATGTAACTGCCTTAGCGCTTCCCGGCACACCGCCGCCTGGGTTTGCCAGATTTCCTCGGGATCGTGTTCGACCCAGCCGGGCTGCGGAAAAATTTGCCGGAATTCGCTCTGGGCGGCGGCTGCCATTTTGCCTTCACGATCGTAAAGGATGCAGCGCGAACTGCTGGTGCCCTGGTCGATGGCCATGATATAGCGCATGGCATTAACCGTTCAGCGCCAGCGGCCGATCTAAGCGAATTTCATTGTATTCGACCCGGTTGCGGCCTTTGTTTTTGGCCTGGTACATCGCCGAATCGGCCGTATTGACCAATCGCGTCGCGGCCTCGGCGGTCGCCAACGGTTGATTGAGATCGGACCGATAAGTGGCTAAACCGATCGACAAGGTGACCGGTATCCTGTTTCCGCTAAAAGTGATCTCGAGTGACTGCACGTTTCTACGCATCCGTTCGGCGATTTCAAGGCCGGTGGAGTGGCTGATATTGCTCAAGAGCGCGATGAATTCATCACCGCCATAGCGCACCAGTATGTCGCTGTTTCTTAGCTGGGTTTTGATCGCCTTGGCGACCGTGGACAACACCCTATCCCCGGTCTGATGGCCGTACTTATCGTTGATCGACTTGAAGCCATCGATATCCAGAAACAGACAGGTCAACGGGTCGTCGCTTCTCTGGCAGCGGGAAAGCTCCTCGCCGAGGCGCTGTTCGAGAAAGCGTCGATTATTGACGCCGGTCAGCGTGTCGATATAACTGGTGCGCTGGATCGTATCGATATTCAGATGGTTTTCGAAGCAGATACCGATGACCATGCTCAAGTAGGTGATCAAATCGTTCGTTTGCATGCAGGAAAAACGATCGGCCCGGCGGCTGCCCATGTTCAGGGTTCCGAGATACTTCCCTCCCCGGTATAGAGGGATAATCGCGATACTCGCGGGCGGAACCTCTAAGGCGGTAAAAAAATAGCCGAAATGCTCGTGTTCGAAGGGCCCCAGATAGGAATGCACGAAGTAGCCGAATTTCGCTTGCAACGCTTCCCTGTCGCGCACAACCATTAGCCCTTGCTGATCGGTCAGCTTGACTAAGGCTTCGCCTAGCAAACGGCTGAAGTCGCCGTGCTCGTCGAGCAAACAGAGCGTGATCTGATCGAGATCGAAAACGGCTTTCGCATTGTCGAGAATATAAGCGATCACCTCCGCCAGCGAGCTCTGATTGAACAAACGCATCTCGAAAGACTGAAAGGCCTTTAACATCGCGCTGCCTTTTCTTACGGCATCGAACAGGCTATTGATGTGGCTTTCCAGCACGATCAAATCTGTTGTCAAATCATCTTCCATCATGTTTACTCCGCCTCAAAGCCGCAGATTGTGATGGACCGCCTGCCAAGTCTAGCGTTTACAATCCTCTCACTTCGCTAGAAGTTTATTGCATAGCATACTAATTTGTAAATAATTATTTAAGCATCTCCAGATACTCCGCTTCACCGATCACCTTCACGCCTTTTTCTTGCGCCGCAGCGATCTTCGCCGCTCCGACATCACTGCCTGTGACCAGAAAATCGGTCTTGCCGCTGACCGAACTACCGACCTTGGCACCGAGCCGTTTCGCCTCGCGGGTCATGTCCTCGCGGCTGCCGTGCTGCATCGCGCCGGTAAAGACGATCGTCTTGCCGGCGATCGGGCTGGCCGCTGGCGCCTGTTCGCTGCGCAGCGGCGTCCTGATCAGATTGAAGCCGAGCGCATGAATGCGCATGAAATCGTCCTTGATTTTCGCGAGGCTCGTCATCACCGCCTCGCCGGTTTTTTCTGCGAAGCCTTCGATCGAGACGATGTCCTCCAGCGTCAGATCGAAGATCGAAAGCAACGGAAAATGCTGCAACAGCCGTTCGCAATTGCCGAGTCCCATCCGGTAAATGCCGAAGGCGCCAAGAAAGCGCCAGTCCTCGAGCGGATCGGTGCGGCTGCGCAACAGCTGATCGAGCAGGTTTTGCGAGGTTTTGTCGCCGAAACCCAGCGCTTGCAGGCGCTCTAAATCCAGTTGATAGATTTGATAGACCGAACGGATGCCGGCCGCATGCAGCTTTTCGATCGTCTTCTCGCCGAAGCCGTCGATGTTGCGGAGCGTCCTGAAAAAATGCTCGATCGTGTTTTCGATTTGCGCGGGGCATTGCACGGTATTCGGGCAATACAGATAATCGCTGTCCCAGACCAGTTCGCTGCCGCAGCTTGGACAGGTGCTCGGAATCTGCGGGGTCATCGGGGTGATCACGCGCTCTATCTTCGGAATCACCAGGCCCGAGCGGGTCAATTCGATCACGGTGCCCGCGCCGATGCCCATTTCTCTGACCATCTTGTAATGATGCGCGGTCGCCCGCGAGATGACCGCGCCGCTCAGCTTGGTCGGCTCCAGCTCGGCGACCGGATTGACCCGGCCCGAACGCGAGGTTTGCGGCGTCACGCGCAAGACGGTCACGATCGCGGTCTCGACATTGCTCTTATAGGCGATCTGCCAGCGATGATGGTGGCGGGTCGCGCCCATCTGCTTTTTGATCTCGGCAGCGGTGACTTCGAAGATCACGCCATCCACATCGTAATCGACCTTGGCCGGCACCGCATCGATGATGGCCTCGAAGCGCTCCAGAATCTCCTGGGCCGAACCCTGCCAATCCGGCAGTTGCGCGAACGGGAAGAACACCGCGGCCTGGTTTTGTATCGCCGCCAGCGCGTGCTCTTCGAGTTCTTTTTCCTTGATGATGCTGGCCTGGAAATTACGCGCGTTTTCGAAAAAGTCGGCCAGATGCGTATTGAAATAGCGTTGGCTGACCACGATCTCGCCGGCACCCTGCCCGCGCTTGCCGTCGCCGCCGACGACCAGGCCGCGCTCGAACACCCGGCTGATATCGGTGCCCTTGCGGCCGTCGCCGCGGGTGTAGAGCGCGAGTCCGTCGTCATAGGCCGCGTAGCCGTCGAGTTTCGGCGTCGCGCGAAAGATCAGCTTGGAAAATTCCAGGTCCAGTTCCTCGGCCGCTTTTTCGATCCGCTGCAGCCATTTTTCGATGCCGTCTTTCGAATAAGTCTTTTCGGTCGACAGCATCATCTCGGGCAGCGCGACCGTCTTGCCGGTAAACGCTTTTTCGGGCTCGACCGTTTCCAGATAGGGATGATGTGGATGGCGTTTCTTGAGTTCCGCGAGAAACACGAAATCGTACTGAGCATCCGAAATGATCGGCTCGCCGCGCCGGTAAAAGTCGTTGCAGACCGTTAAAAACTCGAGCAATTCGTCGTCGGACAGTTTGGCGGGCTCAGCCTCTTCGGCGATTTTGGCGATGGCGGCGGGAGGGGATTTTTTCGTAATCAAGGCTTACAAACTCTGGCGAATCAACGCTACGGTCCTTTCGCTCAATGGCTTGTGTTCATGATCGAGCACGGTGCCGTCGAGTTCGGTCGCCATGAACACGACCGTCTGCACGAAATCATCGAACACCGATACCGGATCATCCAGTTCGCCGGGCTGCATGAAAAACACGATGCCGGGACAATAATAGGTCTCCAGATCGTGTTCCGGAAAGGTTCCGGGCCGCACCATGCTCGCGACGCCGAAATCGACCAGGCGTTTCGCATCGAGCCGCTCGTAGATTTTCAGGTTGCCATATTCGAGGCCGACGATGTCGAATGCATGCGCAAGATCGAGCCCGTTGAAGCCTTCATCCTGATTCGCGACCAGCGAGAACTGGATGATGCTCGGCGCGACAAAGCGCGGTTCCGGTTCGAAATCCTCATCATCGTCATCTTTATACTCGCTATCCGAGACTTGATAGCGTCCCGCTTTACCGGCCTCGTCCCCATGCGCCGCAGCGGGGGCGAAGTCATCCGAGTAGTCCTCGTCCTCGCCGAACGCAGGGAGAAAATCATCCTCGTCAATCAGCGCTTTCGCGTGGCGGTCGGAGGTCGGCTGGATTTCGTCATCGAAATCCTCCAGACTGCGCCGGTGCTTGGTGTTTCTGACGAACGCCCACGCCAGCATGCCGGTAATGATGATCAGACCGGTTGCAATGATCACAATTCTTAATAATTCTTTATCCATCAGGTTTCCGCCAGGCTGACTGCTTCTTCTAAATCGACCGCGACCATCCGGGACACGCCCGGCTCTTTCATCGTGACGCCGGCCAGTTGGTGCGCGATTTCCATTGTGGCCTTGTTATGCGAAATATATAAAAACTGCACTGCGGACGACATTTCCTCGACCATTTTCGAAAAGCGGCCGACATTCGCATCATCGAGCGGCGCATCGACCTCGTCGAGCAAACAGAAAGGCGCCGGATTCAGATCGAAAATCGAAAACACCAGCGCGACCGCGGTCAGCGCCTTTTCACCGCCGGACAGCAAATGAATCGAGCTGTTGCGCTTGCCGGGCGGGCGCGCGATGATGTTCACTCCCGATTCGAGCAAATCCTGGTCGCTGAGTTCCAGGTAGGCCTGGCCGCCGCCGAACAACTTCGGAAATTTTTCCTGCAAGCCGCCGTTTATTTTATCGAAAGTTTCCTTAAAGCGCAGCCGGCTTTCCTTGTCTATTTTACTGATTGCAAGCTCCAGTGTCTCTAGCGCTTCAATCAGATCGGCATGCTGCGCATTCAGGAAGCTCATCCGTTCGGTCTGCGTCTTGAACTCCTCGATCGCGGTCAGATTGATCGCGCCGAGGCGCTCGATCTGCTGGGTCAGCTCATCGACTTTTTTCTTCCAGACCGGTTCTTCCGCGGCTTCCGGCAAATTTTTCAGCACCTCGGCCGCATCGGCTTCGATCTCGCTCAACTGTTCGTTGACGGTCTGCTGACGCACCCGGCTTTCCTGCAATTCGTAACGAATCTTGTCGAGCATTTCCTTGCGTTTTTCGAGCGCGTGTTGCAGGCGAACTTGCTCCTGTGACGCCCTGGAGATGTCCGCTTCGATCTGCTCCTGCAATTCGCGCTGCGCTTTCAATTGTCTGTCGAGGCGCTCGCGGTCGAGCGTCAACTCCTGCAATTGCAGCTTTTCTTCGTCGAGCGGCTGCAAGGTCTCCTGCTGTTTTTTCTCCAGCTCGGCCTTGCGTTCGAGCAATTGCCGGTATTGCAGTTCCAGGCGCTCGATCTGTTTCGCCGTATGGTTTTCGGAAGCCAGCAACGACTCAATCTGGGATTTGAGCGTAAAGACTTTCTGCCGCGCGTCATGCACCGCCTGTTCGGTGGTCTTTTGCTGGCTGTGCAGATCTTGATTGACGCTTTCGAGACTCTGCTTTTGCTGCGCCTTTTGTTCGAGAATCTGCTCGGCTTCCTGCACCAACTGCTCGGATTCGGCGATCTGCTCCGCATTTTCGCCGATATGCGCGTCGATATCGCCCAATTCACGGCCGAGTTGCTCGATCCGGCGCAGCTGCTGCTCGAAGCGTGCGCTTTTCGCGCTATGTTCGGCGCTGCGCATCGACAGCCGGCTCTGCAAGGTTTTATCTTCCTGCTGCTGGGTGTCACGGCTGCGTTCGGCCGATTTCAGATCGTCCTCGGCGGCTTCGAGACGCTCCTCGAAGGCGGCGATCTCGGTCTGCAACGCGTCCTGGCGCTGTTTTAACTGGCGCAACTCGCGCTCGCGCTGCAACACCCCGGTCTTGCTGTCTTGCGCGCGGATGATCCTTATCCAGCCCGGCCCGAACCAGGCGCCGTCCGGCGTGATCACCGATTCATAGGGCTTGAGTGAGGATGCCAGATGCCTGGCCGCGGCCAGATCGTCGGCACAGTAAATGCCGGCAAGCATCGCGCTCAAATTCCAGGGCGCCGAGACTTTATTCAGCAAAGGCTCGCCGCTCTGCATCGCCGCAAACGGCGAATTGAAACCGGTCTCGAACAGCGCGAGCGAGTCGCCCTGCAAACGCGGCAACTCCGCCACCACCGCATCGGCATCCTCGACGCAAATCGCCTCCAGATAGCCGCCCAGCACCGTTTCGACCGCGGTTTCCCAGCCCGGCTGCACGTCCAGCCCTTCGGCCAGACGCTGACGTCCGCCGAGATGCACCGAGTTCAGCCAGTCGTTCAGCTTCTTGTTGTCCTTGCCCATCGCATGCTGCTGCAGCAATTCGAGTGAGGTAATCTTGCCCCGGACACTGTGCAGTTCCGCGCGCTGTTTGTGCAGGTCGCCGTGAAGGCTTTTGATCTCGTCCCGCCGTTCGCGAATCCTCTGCTGCGCCGCCTCGATCTTTTCCTGCAATTCGGCGCGCTCCGCTTCGAGCAGATCGATCTCTTCGGCCAAGGCTTCGATTTCGTCTTCGAGCTCGCTCTCGGACAATTCCTCGCGCTCGATCTGCAATTGCTCGCGCCGGGCTTGCAGTTGCCGGCTCTGATTTTCCATTTGCCGGGATTTGGCCCGCTCGACTTCGGCCTGCTCCTGGTAGCGCGCGCTTTCGGTCCGGTAGACCTCCCACTCCGCCTGCCAGTCGCGCTGTTGCTGCTGCACGCCTTGCTGCAATTGCAGGCTTTCCTCCAACTGCTGCTCGGCGACAGCCAAAGCCTCCTCGGCCATCAACTCCGCCTGTTTCAGCGTTTCCAGCTGCTGCCGATCGGCATCGATTTCTTCCTGTGCCTGTTCGGCCTGGCGGCGGGTGCGCTCGATTTCGACCTGGGTTTCCTGGTGCGACTGCTCGTTATGCCGAATCGCCTGCTCGAGGCTGCCGACCTCGGCGACCACGCCGTAATACTCGCCCTGGGTCTTGTTCAAAGCCTGTTGCTGGTTCTTATGGTCGCCGCGTTTATTCTCGAGCGCGCCGTCCAGTTCGCGCAATTCGACAAAGACCCGATTATGCTCACTGGCCGCTTCCTGCATCTGCGTCTCGAGCGCGGCCGCGGCAACCTGATGCGACTGCCAGCGCATCGCCAGCAACTCCAGCTTGAACTGGCGCTCCTGCTTTTTCAGCTCGGTGTATTTCTCGGCTTTTTCGGCCTGCTTTTGCAAATGCTTCAGCTGCTTTTCGACTTCATCGCGCAGATCCTGCAAGCGCTCCAGATTCTCGCGGGTATTCTGCATCCGCGACTCGGTTTCCTGGCGTCTTTCCTTGTATTTGGAAATGCCGGCCGCTTCCTCGATATGCAGGCGCAAATCGTCCGGCTTCGCCTCCACAATTCGTGAAATGGTGCCCTGTTCGATGATCGCATAACTGCGCGCACCGAGACCGGTGCCCAAAAAAATGTCGGTAATGTCCTTGCGCCGGCACTTCGAACCGTTCAGCAAAAACTGCGACTGGCCGTCGCGGCTGACCTGACGCTTGATCGCAATGGTCGAATAATTCGCGTATTCGCCGCCCAGTTTGCCTTCGCTGTTGTCGAACACCAGTTCGACCGAGGCGGTGCTGATCGGCTTCCGGGTCGAGGAGCCGTTGAAAATCACGTCGGCCATGTTGCCGCCGCGCAGATGCTTGGCCGAACTTTCGCCCATCACCCAGCGCACCGCGTCGATGATGTTCGATTTACCGCAGCCGTTCGGGCCGACGATCGCGGTCAGATTACCGTGGATCGGAATGGTTGTCGGGTCGACGAACGATTTGAAACCCGACAGCTTGATTTTTTCCAGTTTCATTACGGAAATAAGAAGTCTAACGCTTGGCGAAAAAAGCGCTTATTATCGGTGATTATGCCGCGGGCCGCGACTGTTTTCGGCGCAGCCGGACCCGGCAGGCTAAAATCCGGCGGCTTTGTCGCGCGCCGCTTGCGCGCCGTCAAAATCTTTTTGCATTTCGCGCGCATGCGCAATCAACAACCAGCTGTGTTTTTTCAGATGCCTATCGCCTTGGGCCAACAGCGCGGCTTTTTTCGCCAGTTCCTCGGCCAGTTTCGGTTTGCCCTGTTTTATACGCAACAACGCCAGCTTGTAATAGAGGCCGGCATTGTTCGGCTCGATGCTGCGGGCGCGTTCAATCGTCGCGATCGCCGAATCCAGATTGCCCGCTTGACTGTTCTGATTAGCAGCCGTCACCAGGGCGCCGACAGCCGGCGAAGATGAAGCGGAGGGCTCTATCGGCTGAAAGGGAGGCGGCGTAAACGTTTCCGGTGCGGAGACAGGCAATGTCGCCCCTGGAACCACCGGCGTCGGAGCGGCAACCGACGCCTCGGCATCCGGCAACAAAGCCAGGGAATCGCCCGTTTCTCCGGGCATCGGCGCCGGAGCCGGAGCAATCGGCACCACCTGCTGGTTGAATTCTGGGATCGGCGTCGTTTTGACCGTGGGCTCCGGAATCTGAACCGGCGGCGGCAGCGGCACCTGCACCGGCCGCTGCCTGTAAACCGGAGCAGGACCGCCATAAACCGGCGCGGGGGATTGTTGTTCGTAAAGACCCGCGCAGCCCGGCAAAACCACCGGCAGCACACAGAGTAAAATAAAACGTTTTTGCATCATTAATTTCTCATTGGGCGCACAAGGCAGAAAAGCACCGCCTTTCCACATAATTCAGGCCGTCAGGCAAACGGCACGGTCAGGAAACTTTTTCACCATAATAATTGATCTTCCGCAACCGATTCAAATGTGCGCATTGATCTACGAGTTTCAGCCGCTTAAAAATTTCCTGAATGTCCATTGCCCTGATTTCTTCCAGGGTACCGAATCTTATCTTAAACAGGTTGTTTTTCCTACCCTCTGGAAAAAAGCCCATGATTCGTTCGATTTCATCATCGATAATCCGCCGCGCCTGCTGCAATTCGCGCACGACGCCGGCAGGTAGATCCAACGCATGATCCGATTCGGCGACAGATGCGGCCTGATATTCCTGTACGTCGGCGTTTTTGCCTTGCAACATCGCACGCAAACGCCGGCTCTTGCCGGGATCGACAAGCACTTGGCATTCGCTGACTTCCGCCTGGCAGGATACTGGCGTCTTTCGATCTGGGAATCGGGTCATGATTTTCGGCAAAAAGGGTTTCAACTCAGGAACGGACTTTAACCGGACTCGTCAAAAAATGACAAGTCTTCCGCTGAAGCCATCGATGACGTGGCAGGCAATCGGGCCAAATTGGACTTTTGCGCGGCGCCGTTCAGGCCAAACATGATTTTTTAAAAGACTTACCTTAGGCGAGAAAGCCGCCTGAAGCAAATTTTGAATGGGGGAGAGGAAAAACTTCGGAAAAAATAATAGGCCGCTCCTGATCGTTAAATGACTTAAGATCAGCGAAGCGGCCTACATACTTAAATTAAGCGGATCGAGACAGAACTTTATTGCTCGTCGTCTGGGTGTGGAGCGAAAACCCATTTTACCAGTGCCAAGACAGCACCGATTACAACCAACAAACCAACGATACCCGCTGGTGTTTTCAATGTCTCAGTCAAATCTAAGATGAACCCCATATTAGTCCTACCTATTATGTTAATATTTTTTTAGAAATTGCCAGGTTAGTAGCAAATGGAAGCTACATGATACTTTAGGCTTCACTAAAGTCAAGGGTTATTGACGGATAAACAGGCGGGCGCCGGCGCGCGGGATTCTTTTTGCGGTACTCGCATGACCTTGGATGGCGAGTGTGGTATAGTTGGAATTCTGTGTATTTGATTTGGACTGAGGGGTAAATTCATGCGCCACTATTTAGTATCATCGGTAGCGTTGTTGGCGTCATTTACGGCAAATGCTGATGTCGAGTTAAAGGATGCCAGCGATGTCATCGGTAAATGGACCGTGTATGCGGAAGCGGCAAAACTCGACGGCGAAAAGAAAGATGTCAATATCGTCTGGGACTTTGGGGATGGCGGCATCCTGCACACGATCGCGACCGACTCGCTCGGCCGTACCAACGAGATGAAAATCGAAGTAAAATATATGGTCGAGGATGGAGTGTTGAAAAAAGAAGTGTCGCCCGGACGCGGCAAGTTTGAATCATGCAAGGCCGTCGAAAAAACTGCCGACCGCATGACGCTCAAATGCTCTTTTAATTACTTTTTCCTAAAAAAATAATAACTAAGAAAATAACGAAGGTGTAACTATGATTGGTGGAATTTTAATGGTGCTTGCCGTAGTCTGGGTCTATCAGTCGGCAATCAAAGCAAAAATCAACAACCCATTGCTGTGGGTCGCTATCGCGGCCGGCGTCTTTTTTGCAGTGCAGACTCTGCTGGTGCAGGGCAACGTCTATATCCTCGAAGCGATCAGAGGCAGCAGCGGCGGCGCTGACTATGAAAGAGACCTGCTCAGCGTCGGCGACAGAAAAAATGAAGGCGGTTTCCAAGGCGCCGGCGGCTATTTATTGTCGGTATTTTTAGAACTGATGCCACCGCTTGCGGGCGTACTCGCAGTTGCCTTTGTGCGGCTGAAATTCGTCACGAAGGAAACTTTTTCCGTCGGCAATCTGTTCAGCGGCATCAAGGAAATGTTTACCAGCATTGGACAAAGCTTCAAGTCTCCGGAATAAGCGCCGCACGGCGTCCGTCTGATTAAAAAGCTCAAGCTTGGCTTGAGCTTTTTAGTTTACGGCATCGGCTCCCGGCCAATGCCTTGAGAAAGCCCCGTTAACCGACGACCATCCGCACCAGGGCGACGATCACGGACACAAAAATGATCGTAAAGATCAGCCCCGCAATCAGGTACATCGGCAGCGAACCCTGCGTAAAATCTTTTTGCCGGTTTTTTTCGCTTTGCACCCCTAGAACTGCGGACAAAACACTTTTTATCACATCGACTATCGACGGCTTGGACATAGACATACCTCCTCTGAAAAATTCCAAATAATATAGATCGAACCCGTCTACCGCAATTTTTCGATGCTCCAGCCCGACCTTTTATCTTCGCCCATGGACAAAATCAGCGTGTTAAAACAGCTCCTCTCCCAGAAAATTTTATTCCTCGACGGCGCGATGGGCACAATGATCCAGAGCTACAAGCTGGAGGAAAAAGATTACCGCGGCACGCGTTTCGCCGACTGGGTTATCGACCTGAAGGGCAATAACGACCTGTTGTCATTGACCCAGCCCGCGATCATCAAGGCGATTCACGGCGCCTATCTCGAAGTCGGCTGCGACATCATCGAGACCAATACCTTCAACTCGACGCGCGTCGCGATGGCCGATTATCGGATGGAGTCCTTGGTTTATGAAATCAATGTCGAATCGGCGCGCCTCGCACGCCAGGCCGCGGATGACTATACACTGAAAACGCCGGGCAAACCCCGTTTCGTCGCGGGCGTATTAGGGCCGACCAACCGGACCGCCTCGATGTCGCCGGACGTGAACGACCCGGGTTTCCGCAATATTTCGTTCGACGCCCTGGTCGACACCTACACCGAGGCGACCCAAGGCCTGATCGACGGCGGCGCCGACATCATCCTGATCGAAACGGTATTCGACACGCTGAACGCGAAGGCAGCGGCCTTCGCGGTCGACGCCTATTTCGAAAAGATCGGCTACAAGCTGCCGGTGATGATTTCCGGCACGATCACCGACGCCTCCGGCAGAACGCTGTCCGGCCAGACCGTCGCCGCATTCTGGCATTCCCTGAAGCATGTCGAGCCGATCTCGTTCGGTTTCAACTGCGCGCTCGGCGCGAAAGAACTGCGCCAATACATCGACGAACTGTCGACGATCGCGGACACCCATGTCTCCGCGCATCCGAATGCGGGCCTGCCGAACGAATTCGGCCAGTATGACGAATCCCCCGAGGCGATGGCGAAAGAAATCGCCGACTGGGCGCGGCAGGGTTATCTGAACATCATCGGCGGCTGCTGCGGCACCACGCCGGCGCACATCAGGGCGATCATCGAGGCGGTGGCGCCCTTCCCGCCGAGAATCATCCCCGACATCCCGAAAGCCTGCCGACTGTCCGGCCTCGAACCGATGACGATCGGCCCTGACAGCCTGTTCGTGAACGTCGGCGAGCGCACCAATGTGACCGGATCGGCCGCCTTCAAACGACTGATCGTCGCCGGCGATTACGAAGCTGCGCTCGAGGTGGCGCGCCATCAGGTCGAAAACGGTGCGCAGGTGATCGACATCAACATGGACGAAGGCATGCTCGAATCGAAGGATGCGATGGTGCGCTTTCTGATGCTGCTGGCGGCGGAGCCGGACATCGCGAAAGTGCCGATCATGCTCGATTCGTCCAAATGGGAAATCCTCGAAGCCGGCCTCAAATGCATCCAGGGCAAGGGCATCGTCAATTCGATCTCACTGAAGGAAGGCGAGGCGCTCTTTATCGAACACGCGAAAAAGGTCCGGCGCTACGGCGCGGCAGTGATCGTGATGGCCTTCGACGAAGCCGGCCAGGCCGACACCAAGGCCCGCAAGGTCGAAATCTGTACCCGCGCCTATCACATCCTGACCGAACAGCTCGGCTTTCCGCCCGAAGACATCATCTTCGATCCGAATATCTTCGCGATCGCGACCGGCATCGACGAGCATAACAACTATGGCATGGACTTCATCGAAGCGACGCGCGAAATCAAGGAATCCTTGCCGCATGCGTTGATCTCCGGCGGCGTCTCGAACGTATCGTTCTCGTTCCGCGGCAACAATCCGGTCCGCGAGGCGATTCACGCGGTATTTTTGTACCATGCGATCCAGGCCGGCATGGACATGGGCATCGTGAATGCGGGCCAATTGGCGATCTATGAGGACATCCCGGCCGAGTTGCGCGCTGCGGTCGAGGATGTGGTCCTGAATCTGCATCCCGGCGCGACCGAAAAGCTGCTCGAAATCGCCGAACGTTACCGCGGCGACGGCTCGACAGGCGCGGTTAAACCGGAGGAACTGGAATGGCGCAGCTGGCCGGTCAACAAGCGCCTCGAACATGCGCTGGTCAAAGGCATCGCGGACTTTATCGACGAAGACACCGAACAGGCGCGACTGGAAGCCGAAAAACCGCTGCACGTCATCGAAGGCCCGTTGATGGACGGCATGAACGTGGTCGGCGATCTGTTCGGCGCCGGCAAGATGTTCCTGCCGCAGGTCGTCAAGTCGGCGCGGGTGATGAAAAAAGCGGTCGCCTATCTGATGCCGTTCATGGAAGCCGCACAGGCCGGCGAGCGCCAAACCAACGGCAAGATTCTGATGGCGACGGTCAAGGGCGACGTGCATGACATCGGCAAGAACATCGTCGGGGTCGTACTGCAATGCAACAACTATGAAGTGATCGACCTCGGCGTGATGGTGCCGGCCGAGACGATCCTGCAAACCGCACGCAAGGAAAACGTCGACATCATCGGCCTCAGCGGCCTGATCACGCCGTCGCTCGACGAAATGGTGCATATCGCGAAAGAAATGCAGCGCCAGGGCTTTACGATTCCGCTGCTGATCGGCGGCGCAACCACCTCGCGCGCGCATACCGCGGTCAAGATCGAGCCGAATTACGCAGGCGCGACGGTCTATGTGCCGGACGCCTCGCGCGGCGTCGGCGTCGCGGGCAACCTGCTCAGCGCCGATTTTCAGACCGATTATATCGCGGCGGTGCATGCCGAATACCTTGAGGTCCGCGAGCGCCACAAAGGCAAGGAAGCGAAGACCCCACAGCATCCGCTCGCAGACGCGCGCAGCAACAAGCCGGCCTGGGACGGACATGTGCCGGTCAAGCCGTCCTTCCTCGGCGTCCGGGTGAGCGACCGCTTCCCGCTCGACACCCTGGTCTGGTACATCGACTGGTCGCCGTTCTTTCAAACTTGGGAACTGGCCGGACGCTATCCGAAAATTCTGGACGACAGCGTGGTCGGCGTGGAGGCGCGCAAACTGTTCGACGATGCGCAGGTGATGCTGCACAAGATCATCAGCGAGGAATGGCTGACCGCGCGCGCGGTGATCGGCTTTTTCCCGGCCAACAGCGACGGCGACGATGTGATCGTCTATCAAGACGAAACCCGCACCGAGGTTCGCGAGGTGCTGCATCATCTGCGCCAGCAGAACGTGAAGGCGCCGGGCCGGCCGAATTATTGCCTGTCCGACTTCATCGCGCCTAAAGACCAGGGCATTGCCGATTATGTCGGCGCCTTCGCGGTCACGACCGGCATCGGCATCGAACGGAAGCTGGCCGAATTCGAAAGCGATCACGACGACTACAGCGCGATCATGCTGAAAGCCCTGGCCGACCGCTTGGCCGAGGCGCTGGCCGAATACATGCATCAGGCGGTCAGAACCGATTATTGGGGCTACGCCAAGGACGAAAAACTCGGCAGCGAGCAGTTGATCGAGGAAGCCTACCAGGGCATCCGCCCTGCCCCCGGCTACCCGGCCTGCCCGGACCATACCGAAAAAGCCAAGCTGTTCGAGTTGCTGAACGCGACCGAAAACGCCGGCATCGTACTGACCGAAAGCTATGCGATGTATCCTGCCTCCGCGGTCAGCGGCTGGTATTTCGCGCATCCGGAGGCGCAATACTTCAACGTCGGCAAGATCGGCAAGGACCAGTTGCAGGACTATGCCAAACGCAAGGGCATTGCCGAAGAAGTCGCCGAACGCTGGCTGTCCGCGCATCTGAATCATTGATAAAAAATTCAGCGTTCAGGGCGCACCATTCAAAACGCCCTGAACTCTGAATCGAATCCTGCCCCCTAAACCAACCCCATGCCATTGAAAGAAAAAATCGAACACAACCTCGAACGCGTCATGTATGCCAGCCGGTGGATTCTGGCGCCGGTCTATGTCGGCATGAGTCTGGCCATCGTCGCGCTGTTTATCAAATTCTTCCAGGAACTCTATCACTTCCTGCCGCATATTCTGGAGATGAACGAATCGGACCTGGTGCTGAAACTGTTGACCCTGATCGACCTGACCATGGTCGGCAGCCTGATCGTGATCGTAATGTTCAGCGGCTACGAAAACTTCGTCTCACGCCTCGACATCGAAGAGACGACCGAAAAACTCGACTGGCTCGGCACGCACGACTACGGTTCCTTGAAAACCAAGGTCGCCTCCTCGATCGTCGCGATCTCGTCGATCCATTTATTGAAAGTGTTCATGAACATCCAGGCGACCGCCAACGACAAGCTCTTATGGTATGTCGTCGTGCATCTGACCCTGGTCGTGTCGGCGCTGCTCCTCAGCATCCAGGATAAAATGAGCAAACATTGATGCGCCTGTTATTGCTCGGCACCGAAGGCTGCCACCTGTGCGAAGAGGCGCAGGAAATCGTCGCGGCGTGCGTTAACGAAATCGCTCCGGAGACCCAGATTGAATTGATTGACATTGCCGAACAGCCGGAATGGCAGCCGGACTATGCGATCAAAATTCCGGTCCTCTTGGAGCCCGAAAGCCGCCGCGAACTCGGCTGGCCGTTTGATTACGCCCAAGCCGCTAGTTTTCTACAACAGTTCGACTAATTAATCTCGTCCTGGGAGTCGACTAGCCGATTCCACCGATCTCGCCGATTCAAGAGACCGAGCCGCGTTCAGACGATGTCGGCTTACCTGCAATGTTTGGGTAACCTGACCAAGATTATTTTATTTAGCTTAAAAATATTAAGCTATACTTACGGAGTAGCCTGCCTACTGAAATACCTTTCTTATTCAACCTCGGCCAAGCCATCTCACGCAGACCCAATCTATGACCATCAACTTAGTTATAGTAGACGGCTACCCGATCGTATTAAAAGGTTTGCAACTGCTATTCTCGGGCGAACCGGGCCTGCATGTGCAGTCTTGCTGCAGCGATGGCGAAATGGCGCTCGAAGCCGTTGCGCGCTGGCAACCGGACATTCTGTTGCTCGATCTGAAAATACCGAAAATGGACGGCCTGCAGGTGCTGCGCGAATTGCGCAAACGCGATCCGCGCCCCAAGGTCGTCATTCTGACCGCCGCGCTGGAGGTCGATGAGGTGCTCGAAGCGATTCAACTCGGTGTTCGCGGCGTGGTGCTGAAGGAAATGCCGCCTGAGCTCCTAATCCAGTGCATCAAAAAGGTTTTTGCCGGCGGCGAATGGATCGAAAAAAACTCGGTCAGCCGCGCCCTCGAAAAACTTCTGCAACGCGAAAGCGCGAGACAGAATTTACAGAAGCTGCCGACTCAACTGACTCCGCGCGAAGTCGACCTAATCCGACTGGTCGCAGGCGGCCACAGCAACAAACAGATCGCCGAGCAGCGCCACATCAGCGAAGGCACGGTCAAGGTGCATCTGCACAACATCTTCGACAAACTGCAAATCAAAAGCCGCGTCGCGTTGACTTTGTATGCACAGGATAATCGACTGATCTAAAGCAGAAAAAATTGCCGGCGGATTCGTCGAAGGCAATCCAAGGTTCGAAGCCCTATCCATCCCTACCCCGAAATCTCCAGGCGAGAATTCTGTTCGCGATTCATTTAAGCCGCATCTTGGCCGCAGGCCTTGCGATTTGCACGGATTTGTCTCCTGTATTGACTGCGAAGCAAGCTGTTTATCACTTTAGATATAGAAAAAATATATCTATGCGATATAGAAAAATATAGCTTTCGCCAAGTCGCTTAAATTTATCTTATCCACAATAATTTAGTCATGGAAATACGTTATAGCCATCAACTCATTGAAAAACGCGCGGCCTCCCGCTATTCGGTCGCGTTATTAGTCGAGTTCGAGCATGGCGGAGGATGGACCCACGATATCAGCATCACAGGCGTCTGTATCGAGACCGACCAACAGTTAGCTTGCGGTTTTGCAATCCGGTTTTTTCTGCATCAACCGGATCCTCAGGGGTGGGGTATAAGAGTGCAGTGCCGCGGCTTGGTGGTCAGAGCAGAGCAAACCCTGGATGGTTGGCGGGTTGGGGTGATGATGGAGGGGATCAGGTTTGAGGGATGAGGTTAATTCAATGTTTATAAATAAGGTTCCTTTCTAATGTATCTGATTTACAATGCCTAATAGGATTTGATCTATGAAAACCAATTATCAAAAACGAATTTTCTGCCTGCTATCAGCAGCAATATTGGACGCCACTGCTACGTCAACATACGCAGTACCTTCTTGTAATGTACATGCAACCATCACTCCAGGAAACCAATCTGTAGCTGCTATTACCGGAGGTGCTGCTACGGTGGTAACCTTAGATGGCTCAGGTTCAAAAATAACCCCAGGTAACGTCGATCCTACATCATGCGCTTGGGCACAAATCTCAGGTAGTCCAACAGTCACTCTTACAAATGCCAATACATGCACTGCTTCCTTTCCGGCGCCAAATGTGCCGTCGGGTGTGTCATTAGGTTTTAGATTAACCGTTACCGGTACTGGTTGCATCCCTGTAACTGTTACTAATGACACCACTATCGGCATTAGTTATGTCGACGTCAACCAAGCGCCAGAGGCCAAGATCAGTGTGTCGTCGGCTCCCATTCATCAAGATGGTTTTATTCATCAAGATGATTTGGTCACCTTGGATGGCAAGGGGTCTTCCGATCCAGATGGAGATACAATCACCGCCTACTCATGGGAGCAAATCAAAATTAATCCTACAGATCCTGACGTAACTCTTAATGGCGCGAATACTGATACAGCAGCTTTTACGGCCCCAAACCCTTATCCCGCTAATGGTGTTACCCTCAAATTCAAATTAACCGTTTCCGATGGTTCTCTTGCCGGCACAGCGGAAAAAGAGGTCAACGTAGTGTGGGAAAACGAGCCGCCTGTCGCCGCCGCATCATGTCCTTCTTCTGTCGATGAGGGAGCAACTTTCACGTTGGACGGAACCGGATCAACCGATCCGGATGACGGTATTGCCAATTATCTCTGGAGTCAGACGTCGGGTGGACCTGTACCAACCGACTGGCCAATTGATCCATCGACTGAATCGCTAACCTTAACAGCGCCTTCCTTGACTTCGCCCCTTGATACGATGAGTTTCAAATTGGAAGTAACGGATATTGGGGGGCTAATGAGTTCGGACGAATGTGACGTAAAAGTCAACGATATTACCCCGCCGACAGCGGCGCCCTCACAATCACCGGTTGCCAATGGCGAGGGCTGGAACAACACCGATGTGGTTGTCGACTGGAACTGGATCGATGCTGGGGTAGGCATTGACAACGCTAATTGCATCACAACCACCAATTCATCAATTGTGCCTCCTGGCGAAGGCGCACTGACATTGAATGCAACCTGCAAGGATCTGGCGGGCAACAATGGTTCGGCTTCTAAGGACCTCAAAATCGACAAAACCCAACCGACCATCAGTGCCGCGGCGACACCTGCTCCCAATGTTGCGGGATGGTACAAAAGCAACGTTACAGTGCATTTCACATGTGATGATGCTATTTCTGGTATAGCAGGAAGCTGTCCTGATGATCAAATCTTGAGTAGCGAAGGCGCAGCAGCCGCTTCGACCGCGCAAACAGTTGCTGACAAGGCTGGCAACACTAGCGATCCAAGCAACGTGGTTACCGTCAAAATTGACAAGACCGCACCGGGAATAACTTGGAATGGCGGCATCAGTGATGGGGGTATTTACTACTTTGGATCTGTACCGTCTACGCCGACCTGTGATGCAACCGATACCCTTTCCGGACCAAAAGATTGCGGTGTGACTGGATACAGCGCAGCCCTTGGAACCCACACCTTGAAAGCTACCGCCCACGACTTTGCTGACAATCAAACAGTGGAAACGAGTACTTACACTGTTAATGCTTGGACGCTCAACGGATTCTACCAGCCGGTGGATATGGGTGGCGTCTGGAACACCGTCAAAGGGGGATCGACTGTTCCTCTGAAGTTTGAGGTCTTCGCAGGTACTACCGAACTCACCGATGTCGCAGTAGTGGATTCATTCATCATTAAGGGAGTAACTTGCCCAGGTGGATCCGAACCAACCGCAGATATCGAGTTGACGACTACAGGCGGCACTTCGCTACGCTACGACTCAGTAGCCGGCCAATTCATCCAGAACTGGCAGACACCGAAAAAATCAGGTGCCTGTTATGAAGTTACTATGAAGACCGATGATAGTTCACACATCTCTGCATTATTCAAGTTAAAGTAATCTACGAACGAATACGGCCGTACGGCGGATCAACTGATTGGGCGGAGGTAACGGGATTGCGCCCGTTACCCCTCCCACACCACCGGACGTGCGGTTTTCCGCATCCGGCGGTTGGAATCAACGGTTTTCACCGTTCAGGGTTTTGCTCCCTGTCGATACAGCTTACGTTCGGACGCCCCAACACTCAGCTTGCCATTTGCAGCCTTGGCTTCGACCCGTATCCACCAGGCGTATCCAATCACCACTCGTCGGGAAGCGACCGCAGTTGCCGCTCCTTTCGATTTCAAATGACTACTCGCTTCGTTTGAGAGCCTTGCCGTCGTATCTCGATTCCTTCGGCCCTTCGCTCCAACTTGTTTCCAAGCCTTCTTCGCTACTACGGCCTCTGCTGACTTCTCCCAAACTCTCATACGGGAGACCTCCCCGGGTAAGGTGCTAAAACTTTTCGCCCGTGCCGCCAAGCTCTACCTGATGCGTCTTTCGGTAACGGTTGGATTTCGTGTTCCCTACCACACTCATCGCCCGCACCCGGCCTCACTGCTTGTTCGTGTTCCTACGGTCGTGCTTTTGCTACGCGCTTCTTTCAGGCTGGCCTCACGGCTTCCCCTTTGCGTTTCGCTACGGTTGTCGTTACTACTTCCGGTTATCTCATTTCAGATAACAAGTTTTAGCCCATGCCGGGCACACTAAGGCGGATTCGCCGCTAGGCAATCCGCCATCGTCGGAGCCAACCAAACCTTCCCTCGACCGGAACTTTCCGGTCGAGGGTTTTTCTTTTTCTGATTTTTTTCGCATAATTTCGGTGGAGCGTTCGGCCATAACGGCTTAGCGCGCGAAACCGTAACCCTGATTTTTTCAGTAAATCGTTGAATGATAAAAACACCGACGCATCTTTTGTGTATAATTCCCCACCTTATACGTCATTTAATCACGAAATCTCTTTTTGCAATGTGGACACCGGATGTGCCTCATTTCAATCATTCGCTAACCCATTCAAGTTTAATCAATGGATATCAATAAGTTAAGAAACGTCGCGATCATCGCGCACGTTGACCACGGCAAAACTACGCTGGTCGATAAGTTACTGCAACAATCCGGCACGTTTGCCGCGCACACGAAAGTCACCGAGCGAGTCATGGACTCGAACGACCTCGAAAAAGAACGCGGCATCACGATTCTGGCGAAGAACACCGCGCTGGACTGGAACGGTTATCATATCAATATCGTCGACACTCCGGGCCACGCCGATTTCGGCGGCGAAGTCGAGCGGGTACTGTCGATGGTCGACTCGGTATTGTTGCTGGTCGACGCGGTGGACGGACCGATGCCGCAGACTCGCTTCGTAACCCAGAAAGCCTTTGCTTTGGGCCTGAAACCGATCGTCGTGATCAACAAGATCGACCGCCCCGGCGCACGCCCGGACTGGGTCGTTGACCAAACTTTTGATCTGTTCGACCGCCTCGGCGCGACCGACGAACAACTCGACTTTCCTATCGTCTATGCCTCGGCGTTGAACGGCTTTGCCGGCCTGGAATCGTCGGTCACCGGCGGCGACATGACACCTTTGTTCGAAACGATCGTCAAACATGTCAGCCCGCCGGCGGTCGATCGGGACGGGCCATTCCAGATGCAGGTATCGAGCCTCGACTACAACACCTATGTCGGCGTGATCGGCATCGGTCGGATTCAGCGCGGTACGGTCAAGACCAACATGCAACTGACCATCGTCAGCCGCGAAGGCGTGGAGCGCAAGGGACGCATTTTGCAGGTCTTCGGTTTTAACGGACTGGAGCGGGTCGAAGTGCCGGAAGCGAACGCCGGCGACATCATCGCGTTCACCGGGATCGAAAAACTCGAAATTTCGGATACGCTTTGCCATCCCGATGCGGTCGAAGCGATGACGCCTCTGACCGTCGACGAACCGACCGTTACGATGACCTTCCAGGTCAATAATTCGCCGTTTGCTGGCAAGGAAGGCAAATTCCTGACTTCGCGGCAAATCCGCGAACGCCTGGAAAAGGAATTGCAGCATAACGTCGCTCTGCGCGTCGAAGACACCGGCGACCCGGACAAATTCAAGGTTTCGGGCCGCGGCGAATTGCATTTGTCGGTCCTGATCGAAAACATGCGCCGGGAAGGCTTCGAACTCGGCGTTTCGCGTCCGGAAGTGATCCTGAAGGAAGTCGACGGCGAAAAGCACGAACCGTTCGAAATGGTCACGATCGAAGTCGAGGAAATTCACCAGGGCACGGTGATGGAAAAACTCGGCGAGCGCAAGGGCGATCTGTTGAACATGGTGCCGGACGGCAAAGGCCGGGTGCGTCTGGAATACATGGTGCCGTCGCGCGGCCTGATCGGCTTCCAGACCGAATTCATGACCTCGACTTCCGGTTCCGGCCTGTTCTATCATGTCTTCGATCATTACGGCCCGATGAAAAAAGGCGAACTGGGCGTCAGAAAACGCGGCGTGCTGGTGTCGATGACGCAAGGTAAGGCGCTGGCCTATGCGCTGTTCGCATTGCAGGAACGCGGCGAGTTGTTTCTGGTGCATGCCGATGAAGTCTATGAAGGCATGTTGGTCGGCATCCATTCGCGTGCGAACGATCTGACCGTGAACCCTTGCAAGGCCAAACAGTTGACCAACATCCGCGCAGCCGGCACCGACGAAAACCTGATTCTGACGCCGATTCAGAAGATGACACTGGAACAAGCGCTCGAATTCATCGACGAGGACGAACTGGTCGAAGTCACGCCGAAATCGATCCGTTTGCGCAAGAGGCTGCTCTTGGAACACGAGCGCAAACGCGCTTCAAAAGGCTAACAACGGTCGACAAAGCAGGCACCGAAATCGAAGGCGACGCCTTCGATTGCATCGTTCCCACGCCCCGGCGTGGGAATGCAGCCGGTGGCGCTGCAGCGTCACACAGCGCAGAAGCTGTGCAAACCCATTTATGCCCTACGGGTACGCCGGAGTTTTTTCCACCCAATTCCCTAATGTCAGGCAGCTAACGCCATGACACGCATGCTACACGCCTTCCATCCTGTCGTTGCGCGTTGGTTTTTAGACCAATTCCAGGCACCGACGGACGTTCAAACTCAGGCCTGGCCGGCGATCCAGGCAGGCCAGGCGACGCTGATCGCCGCACCAACCGGTTCCGGCAAAACGCTGGCGGCTTTTCTCGCGGTGATCGATCAACTGGTCAAACAAGGCGTCGAGGGCTTTCTGCCCGATCAGACCCTGGTATTGTATATTTCCCCGCTGAAAGCGCTGTCGAACGACATCCACAAGAATCTCGAACTGCCGTTGTCCGGCATCGGCATGGCGCTGCTCGAAGCCGCCCTGCCCGGCGTCGTGATCCGCGCCCAGACCCGCACCGGCGATACCCCACAGGCCGAGCGCACCCAGATGAAACGCACCCCGCCGCATATTCTGGTCACCACGCCGGAGTCGCTGTACATCCTCTTGACCTCCGAATCGGGCCGCGAGATGCTGAAAACGGTGCACAGCGTGATCGTCGACGAAATTCATGCCTTGGCCGGCAACAAGCGCGGCGCGCACCTGATGCTGTCGCTGGAACGGCTGACGCAGTTGACCGAGAAGCCGCCGGTGCGTATCGGTTTGTCCGCGACACAAAAGCCTTTGACCACGATCGCGCGCTTCCTGACCGGCGACCGGGGCGACAACTGCACGATCATCGACACCGGCCATGTCCGGCAGCGCGATTTAAAGATCGAGGTGACCGGTTCGCCGCTCGAAGCGGTGATGGCGGCCGAGGTCTGGAGCGAAATCTACGACCGCCTCGTCGAACTGATCAACGATCATCACACCACGCTGATTTTCGTGAATACCCGGCGTCTGGCCGAACGCGCCTCGGCCGCTTTGGCCGAGCGTCTCGGCGAAGAATTCGTGACCGCGCACCACGGCAGTCTGGCTAAGGAACACCGACTCGATGCGGAAACCCGGCTCAAGCAAGGCAGCCTGAAGGCGCTGGTCGCGACCGCCTCGCTCGAACTCGGCATCGACATCGGCGATGTGGACCTGGTCTGCCAGCTCGGCTCGCCGCACGGCATCGCGGCGTTCCTGCAAAGGGTCGGCCGTTCCGGGCATAGGCTCGGCGCGATTCCGAAAGGCCGCCTGTTTCCGCTCTCGCGCGACGATCTGGTCGAGTGCACCGCGCTTTTGCATGCGGTCGCGAGCGATCAGCTCGACACGATTATTATCCCCGATCACCCGCTCGATGTGCTCGCCCAGCAAATCGTCGCCGAAGTCGCCTGCCGCGAATGGCCGGAGCGCGATCTGTACGACGCCCTGCGCAAAGCCTGGCCGTACCGGACGCTAACTACCGATCAATACACCGCAGTCGTCAAGATGCTCGCGGACGGCTACCACACAAGGCGCGGCCGGCGCGGCGCCTATCTGCACCGCGATGTCGTGCACGGCATGCTGCGGCCGCGCAAGGGCGCGCGGCTGACCGCGATCATGAACGGCGGCGCGATTCCGGATCAGTTCGATTACGATGTGATCATGCAGCCGGAAGGGCTTTTCGTCGGCACCCTGAACGAGGATTTCGCGTTCGAAAGTATTCCGGGCGACATCTTCCAGCTCGGCAACAATTCCTACCGGATGCTGACGATCGAGCAAGGCAAGGTCTATGTCGAGGACGCGCACGGCCAGCCGCCGAACATTCCGTTCTGGTTCGGCGAAGCGCCGGGGCGCAGTCGCGAACTGTCCGAGGCGGTGTCCGATTTGTCCGAAACGATCGACCAACTGCTCGAACAAGGCGGCGATGCCGCGCACGACTTTATTTTCAATCGCCTCGGCCTGCCCACGGCCGCCGCCGAACAGCTGCAGCATTATCTTGCGACCGCGAAAGCCGCGCTGACCGTGCTGCCGTCGTTCAAGACCATCATCTTCGAACGCTTTTTCGACGAGACCGGCGACATGCATTTCGTGGTGCATTCGCGCTACGGCTCTCGGGTCAACAAGGCCTGGGGCCTCGCGCTCAGGAAACGTTTTTGCCGACGCTTCAATTTCGAACTGCAGGCGGCCGCGACCGAGGACAATATCGTGCTGTCTCTCGGGCCGACGCACAGTTTTCCCTTAATCGAGCCGGCCGGTTATCTGAAGGCCGCCTCGGTCAAGGACGTGCTAATCCAGGCGCTGATGGCCGCACCGATGTTCCCGACGCGCTGGCGCTGGGTCGCCAATACCGCACTCGCCGTGCCGCGCAACCGCGGCGGCAAGAAAGTGCCGGCGCCGTTCCAGCGCAACGACGCGGAAGATTTGATCGCGGTGATCTTTCCGGACCAGCTCGCCTGTTTCGAGAATATCGCCGGCGAGCGCGAGATTCCCGATCACCCCTTGGTCGATCAAACCCTGTGGGACTGCCTGCACGAACTGATGGACATCGACGGCCTGGAGGCCTTGCTGCAAGGCATCGAAAGCGGCGCGATTCAGATCATCGCCCGCGACCTGACCTCGCCTTCGCCGCTGGCACTGGAAATCATCAATGCCCGCCCTTATGCCTTTCTCGACGACGCGCCGGCCGAAGAGCGCCGCACCTTGGCGATCCAGCAGCGCCGCTTCGGCAGCCCCGAGGATGCGGCCGAGATCGGCCGGCTCAACCCGGAGGCGATAGCCGGCGTGCGGAGCGAAGCCTGGCCGGAAGCGCGCGATCCGGACGAACTGCACGATGCCTTGAACATCCTCGGCTTCATGACCGAACAAGAAGGCTTGCAAAACGATTGGCCCGAACTGTTCGCGGCCTTGCAGCAAAGCCGGCGCGCGACCGTGATGAATCTGCCGCAGAGGCAAAGGCTTTGGGTCGCGGCCGAACGCCTGTCCGAATTGCAGGCGCTGTTTCCGAAGGCCGATCTGGCGCCGGACATCCCGGCGGTACCGCTTGATCGGGAGCTAACCGAAGAGGACATCTTGCGCGATCTGGTCCGCAGCCGCCTCGAAGGACTGGGCCCCGTTACCGTCGAACAACTGGCCCATCCGCTCGGGCTACCGATAGCGCCAATCGATCAAGCGCTGACCGCCCTGGAGCAACAGGGCGTCGTGCTGCAAGGCCGCTTTACGCCCGGAGCCGCGACGACCGAGTGGTGCGAACGCGGCCTGCTCGCGCGCATCCACCGCTATACCCTGAAGCAATTGCGCAAGGAAATCGAGCCGGTCGCGCCGAGCGTCTACATGCGCTTCCTGTTTCACTGGCATGGTCTTAATGAACCGGGCAGCGGCGAAGCCGCGCTCGCGAAAACGTTGCAGCAACTCGAAGGCTGCAATCTGCCCGCCTTCGGCTGGGAACATGACATCCTGACCCGGCGCATCAAACCCTATTTCGCTTCCGAACTGGATCAACTTTGCACCTCGGGCAAGTTCATCTGGCTGCGCCTGAAAGCCCTCGGCGACAGCAGCCCGAAAGCCGCCGGTAAAAACACGCCGGTCGCCTTGGTCGCGCGCGAGCATCTGGATTCCTGGCGCGCCTTCGCGGCACTTCCTGACATCGAAGCGCTCGAACTCTCCGGCAATGCGCTGAAGGTGCATGCCAAGATCAAGGAATGGGGCGCGAGTTTCTTTCAGGAATTGGTCAGCGAAACCGGGCTGTTGAAGACGCAACTGGAGGAAGCGCTCGGCGAACTGGCCGCCGCGGGCCTGATCACCTCGGACAGTTTCCAGGGCCTCCGCACCCTGGTCACGCCGCAAAAGATCCTGCACCGGCGCGGCAAGCGCTATCCGATTTACGATCCTTTCGCCGCGGCCGGACGCTGGTCGCTGCTGCGCCCGTTGCGGGCACCAAAGGCCGAGAATTTTCCGGCCGTCGAGCATATCGCCCGCGTGCTGCTCAAACGCTACGGCGTGGTGTTTCGGAAGGTGCTGGAGCGGGAAGAAAACCTGCCGAGCTGGCGCGAGCTGCTCTATGTTTACCGCCGCCTGGAAGCCCGCGGCGAACTGCGCGGCGGCCGCTTCGTGCAAGGCTTCGCGGGCGAGCAGTTTGCCTTACCCGAAGCGGTCGGCCTGCTCAGGGACATGCGCAAGCCACCGCTGATCCCGGAACTGACCGTGATCAATGCGGCCGACCCTCTGAATCTGACCGGCATCATCACGCCCGGCGACCGGATTCCATCGCTCCACAGCCAGCGCCTCGTTTACCGCGACGGCGTACCGGTAGCCCACGGCACCGGCAAAAACGTGCACACGCTGCAACCGTTCGATGCAGAGCATCAATGGCAGCTGCAGTGGGCATTGCTGAACAAGTAAGCAAGTAAGATTTGCGGAATCGAGGATCCAGGCTTCGACAGTCCTCGATTTCGCTATGCTGCATCGAGGCTACATGAAGCCGGATAGATGCGCCGGGCTGCCCATGGCTGCCCGGCAATTTTTCTTGCGGGATTGTTAGGAAGCCGACGGAACGCCTTTGTAAGAACGCCCCAGGCTTTTGAATTGGAAATTGCAACTATTGGCGCCACCGTATCCCGCAGCCGACGCATTAAAAGTGAAACCGAGACTTTCGGCTACTTTGATTTTACTGCCTTTACCATTGATTGTGCCTGAAACCGTCAGCTTAGTGACATTAAACGCGTCCGTATGGGCGCTGACTCCGTCTTGCGAAAAGTCGAATCCTCCAGGAACCTGTGCAAATGCAAACGCCAATGCTCCCAACGGGGAGTCGTACCAATGATCAAACGACAGTTCCAATTTTCCCTTGTTTTGTTCCCAATGGCCGGTGACTTGTTTTTGTGGAAAATACTCATCCGTCCAGATGAAAGTTCCTTCAGTGTCTCCAGGAATCTCAGCATCATCCTCGAAAGCGATCGTGGCGGGAAGAACCACCTTCTTTGGTGACTTTATAGGCACGGAGAAAGAGGGGCCGACTTGACATTTCACGCCGACTTTACCCTTGAAACTCCCGGCCAGCGTCCAAGTAGTGCCGGCGACGGAAGGAGGTGCGGCCTCGGCCAGTGGCGCGGCCAGGGCATAGCTCAGCCCGGTCAATAAAAGCATTTTCTTTGTTAACGCCATAATCAAAATCTCCAGTTAATGGTAAAAATACAGATGCTGTGTACGCAAAGATATTTTTGCCGTACAAGCGCATAAGGATAGCCTAAAAACTGTCGATTCGCTCTCAGTTCCGGTCAGCGTCCTGCAAATATTCATCCTTCAAATGCATATAATGCGCGGCGGAATATTCGAGAAACTCTTTTTCGGCATCGGTCAACGGACGTTTTTTCTGGGCGGGCGCGCCGACATAGAGATGGCCGCTCTCAAGCCGCTTGCCGGGCGGCACCAGAGCGCCGGCGCCGAGCATCACATAGTCTTCCAGCACCGCATCGTCCATGATGATCGCGCCGATGCCGACCAGGCAATAATTGCCGATCGTGCAGGCATGCGCGACCGCCCGATGCCCGATCGTGACTCCCTTGCCTATCGTCAACGGATAGCCCTGAGACGTGAACTTGCCGTAATGCGTCACATGCAAGACCGAGCCGTCCTGCACATTGGTGCCGTCGCCGATTTTGATGCTTTCGACATCGCCCCGAATCACGACCGCAGGCCAGATCGAAACGTCGTCGCCGATTGTCACATCGCCGATCACGGTCGCATTGTCGTCGATATAGACGCGCTCGCCGATCGCCGGCTGTTTACCTTTAAATCTTCTGACTGTCACCCTGGCTCCTTGATATGATTGTCCCCATTGCTGCGCTTGGGGATACGCTGATAACGTTAGCTGTTTATATTAACCCGTCCCGAAGGTTAAAACCAAATTTGCGGGAGAATTCAACCGGCCGAGAAAAATCCACCAGCAGAAGCGGCGAGGCTTGGCCAAAAAAATACGCCTTAATGTATGGAATATGCAATAATCACGCCCTTTAGTATTCAGGCAGGCAACCCGCAAAGCGTTTCCCCGCCATATTTGGCGGCTGCTTCACGGCTTGTCCGAACTTGACTCTATCTCTGAAATTCAGAGCATTTTTATTGGATTGACTGCCGCGTTCCCCTATACGCTATTCAATACCCGAAGATTCCATATTCCGTGATTGAGCCCTTGTTAACCCAAATCATCGCAATTGCCAAAGCCGCCGGCCAAGGCATCATGACCATCTACAACCAGCCTGCCGGCAAAGTGGTTTTAAAGCCCGATCAATCGCCATTAACCGAAGCCGACCTGCTTTCGAATCAAATCATCGTCAGCGCATTGGCCCGGCTGACGCCGGACATTCCGGTCCTATCAGAAGAGTCCGTGGCAATTCCGTATGAACAGCGCGCCGGCTGGCAACGTTTTTGGCTGGTCGACCCGCTCGACGGCACCAAAGAGTTCATCAAACATAACGATGAATTCACCGTCAACATTGCGCTGATCGAACACGGCCAGCCGGTGCTGGGCGTCGTGCACGCGCCCGCCTTGGACGTTTGCTATGCAGGCGCCGTCGGCCAGGGCGCGTTTGTCGAACGCAAACAGAATCCCGCAGAGCAGATCCACATCAGCCCTCGCAATGCACAAGAACGCTTGAAAATCGTCGCCAGCCGCTCGCATCGCGATGGACGCACGAGCGCCCTGCTTGACCATTTGGGGCCGCACGAATGCATCAGCATGGGCAGTTCGTTAAAATTTTGCCTGGTTGCCGAAAGCAGTGCGCATTTCTATCCGCGCCTCGGCCCGACGATGGAATGGGACACTGCTGCCGCGCATGCGGTCGTCAATGCGGCCGGCGGCAAGGTCTGCGAGTTGTCCGGCGAAGCGCTGCGTTACAATAAAGCCGATTTGCACAATCCGGAGTTTTTCGTGATGGGCAGTTCCGACCATGCCCTGCTCAGCGCCGTCCAGCGCTGCCTATGAATCCTTGAGTCTGTGCGCAACAAATTTTGAGGGCTTGCAGTCCCATCGCCTTATCCGAGCAGCCATTCCCCTTTCACCCATGATCAAATTTACCAATCAATTCATCCTGATCGGCTACAAGGGCGTGCGCCTGTTTATCCGCTGCTATCGCCTGTTCCTGCGCGTATTACGCCGGCTTGACTTGATGCTGGGTAAGTTTTCGCCGTTGGCGCCCGTTCTGGACCGGCTCCCGATACCGCGCGGGATGGGATATTTTCTGCCTGAAAAATTGAGCCTTGCGGATTTTTTCGGCATGCTGGAGCAAAGGAACGTGCGCTATGTCGTCTTGCGATGGCACGAGAAGCTTCCCGAAAATCCGCAGGATGGCGATATTGACCTGCTGATTCACGACGACGATGTGAATCTGCTGCAAGGCCTGTTTACCGCTCGCATCACCGCAGTCGCATTCGACATTTATACGGCCTCGGCCCAATACGGCTTCACCTACAAAAATTTACCGTATTATCCGCCGCATTTGGCCTACGAAGTGTTAGCCAAACGGCAGCGTTCGCAAGCCGGCATCTTCGTGCCCTCCCCGAGGCATTATTTTTTGAGCCTCGCTTACCATACCCTGTATCACAAAATGGATGCGGCCTTGTTTACGGAGCGCAACGACCCGCGCCACGAAAACTCGAAGTATGTCGCTAAGCTCAAGGAACTGGCCGCCGCGGCGGGTTTTAACGGCGAAATCAATTTCACTGCGCTGGATGGCTTTTTGTTCACAAACGGTTGGCGGCCGCCGTTCGATACGCTGCGGAAGCTGTTAGCCGAAAATCCTCAGGCCGGCATCGAGGCGCCTTGCCTGAAGCAAGCCATCGCGCCCGACCTGCTGGTGTTTGTGGTCCGGGAAGCGGCGGCGCAGCGCGGACAAATCGAGGCGATACTCGAAAAAATCAAGCGCTTGCCGCTGGAAATATTCACGGTCGCCGAAATCGGCGAAGCCGACCGGCAACTGATCAAGGAGTCGATTCGAGGCGGCGAATGGGGCAGCGAAGACTTTCCTTACAACTACCCCGGCGGCCTGCCGGTCATGCTGATCGTCGCGGTTGACCATGCGCCGGCGCCGGTTTCCGAGACATATAAAAAACGCTACCCTTTCGTGAACAATGCGCACACCTTGTTGAAGCATCAGATCCGGCAGGATCTGAATGACGACAAGCGCTGCGGACATTGGGCGAATGCGGTGCACTGCAGCGACGATGTGTATGAAGCGCTGGATTACCTCGCCATCGCCTGCCCAGCTCAGGTGCCGGAACTGCTGCACCAACATCCAGAATTCACTCCTTATTGGCAGGCGTTGCAGGCGTTTGGCGGCTCGGTCTCCGGTCCGGAACCCGTACTTGCCGCCAGCGAACTCCGCTAGGAAGCCGATGTCGCTCATCGTATTTGCCGTATCGGAAGAAGGCCTCAATTTGCTGCCGCCGGGATTTTTGACCGCGCTGATGGAGCAATACGGCCTGCATCCGGAATTTGAAAGAGTCCCCGCCCCGCATGAAGCGGAAGAATTGGCGAAGCATCTGGCTCCGGGACTGTGGAACAGCGCATTCTGCACCGATAAGCGCGCCCGCATCGGCCTGATTATCGGCGCCTATGATTTGGCGCTCAACTCGCCGGACTTCACCCAGCGGCATCTATATCCCGGCATCGACAATGCCCGGCTGCTGTTATTTGCCTATCATGGCCAAAGAGCGATCCGCACCATGTTTCCCGGCCGCAAATTAGGCGACATGCTGTGCTCAACCGCGAACGCAAAGGCTGCGCGCCTCTGCCTCGAAAAACTCTGGCCGGAAGCACTGGCAGGGATCGAAAAGCGGATCGCGGAAGGCGAACGTGAAGTGAGCAGCCGGCATACCGTGTTGCAAGAGCTGACCCGGACCGGCATTTACGCGAAGGTTTATCTGATCGATTACCATGGCATTCCCGCCGTCGAAAAAATTTACCGCCCCCGCTATCGCGACAGACTGGAGCGGGAAAAAGTCGCGTACAGCCAACTGGCGGAGACGGTCGATGCGATCCCCAAGGCGCTGTCGATCGACGGCAATTCCCTGATCCTGCCTTTCATCCGGCAAGCGGCGCACTACGATCCGACCGGCTGGAAACTGGTGCCGGTCAAAAAAATCCGGCAGATCATTGCGGCGCTAAGGCAATTGTACGACTCGGGTTATGCGGTGATCGACGCGCATGCGGGCAACTGTATTTTCGATGCCGACGGTAAATTATGGATGATCGATTTTGAATTTCTCCATCGCTATGCCGAGCGTCCCGAAAGTTTTTGGCAAAGCTTTGATATCGCAGGCATTCCGCCTAATTTTGCAGGTGCAACGCCGCCCGGCTCGCCGCCTTATTTAACGCGGCCCTGGCTGGAGAGTTTCGGCTTCCCCCCGCAGGCAATTGACAATGACACGGCCGTCTCGATCCATCTGCGCCGGCTTGTGTACTGGGCCGGGCGCAAAATGCCCGCCTATGGCTACCGCAAAGCCAGAACCGGCGTACGCTTCGCATTGGCTGTCGTTTGTCTGCTGCTAAGGCATTTCTCGCCGTCCTCGGCGAGACCGATCCGGATTGAAATGCGGCCGTGAAAACCAGCGGAATTTTAAAAGCCGGCGGCGTTTACTCGATCGTCGGCATCGCTCAGTCACTGATTTGGGTTATTTTGCTGCCGGTGCATACCCATTTTCTTTCGGCCGCCGATTACGGCTTGATTTCCTTATGTACCGCGATGGTGACGGGATCAGCAACCGTGCTGGAATTTGGTTTTAGCCGGGCGGTCGTACAGTCCATTTTTAGCCACAGAACGCAGGAGCAACCCTGGCAAATCGAGCTGCTGACGCCGATCAAATTTATCCTGATCATTGCGCTGGCAATCATGTCCGCGACCGGCATCCTGGCCTGGCGCGGTTTTTTCGAATTCGATCGGCCGCTGGCGATCGTCATCACGCTGACCGTCGGTGCCGCGGTCACCCTGCCGGTCATCCGCGTGTATGGCGAGGCATTAAAAATGCAGTCGCGACTGTCCGAGTATGCCAAATTGATGTCGGTGGTGCTGGCGGTAACCCTGATCGGAAATCTAGGCTTCGTCGTCGGCTTAAAACTGGGCATCGTCGGCGTGCTGCTCGCCTTGGCAGCGGCGAATTGGCTGGGCGCGATGTGGGCGGTGTTTGCGTTAACGCGAAAATTTTCCCACCGGCTGGATAAGACCGAGCTCAAACAGGCATTGGCTTACGGACTGCCGCTGGTTCCGCATTTTTCGATCGGCGCGTTTTTACCGGCCATTGAACGCAGCCTCCTGGCTTATTTCGCCGGCATACAGACCACCGGCCTGTATGCGGTCGCCTCTTCGATTGCGAATCTGTTGACGATCATCACGACGTCGTTCACGACCGCATTGCGCCCCCGCATGTTCGCGATGCTCGAAACAGCGCAGGCAAAAGACTTTTCGCTGCTGCGCAAGAAGATGTATTTAGTCACCGCGGCGTTCATGGTCATTGCGGTGATCGGTTCCTTACTGGCCGAACCGGTCATCACTCTGTTTGCGGGCAAAAATTTTTATGACGCCTGGCCGATCGTGCCTCTGCTACTGACGCGTCAGGCCATTTACGGCGTCTACCAGTATGTCGCCACGGTTTATTATTTCATCAAATCCGGCACCAAAAGGCTTTTGTTCGTTTCCTTTCTGGCCGTGCTGACCCTCTTGATCGTCAGCCCATGGGTTGTCCAGCGCTACGGCGTCTTCGGCATGGCTGCCGTCTCCGTGCTTTCCGCCTGCGTGTATTTGTTGTGCGCCTCCGCGATGGCCAAACGTTTACATCCGATGCGCTGGCCGGTGTGGCGGTCATTCCTGATTATCCTGCTCGGCGCCGCAGCGCTCGCGGGAGCCTATCTGCCATGGTACATGCAGGAAACAGCGCTGATCCTGCCGATTAAAGCCGGCGAAATCGCGGTCCTTTTGGCCGTGCTGTTCGCAATTTTGAAAACTTTTCACCGCCTGGATAAACACGACTGAGCGCATTTTGGGAGATTGAGACGTCATGTACAAGTCACTGCAAGCAGGACGAGCGATCGCAGCCCTATTCGTCGTGCTCTTCCATCTGGGCCCCGCGATCGCAAGCGCTAAATATTTCAGCATCGCCGCCTTCTCGATCCCCTTTGCATTTGGCAAAGCCGGCGTCGAATTCTTTTTCGTGTTGAGCGGATTCATTATCTTTTATGCGCACAGGAACGACATATCGCGGCCCCGGCAATTGCTCGGCTATGTTCGAAAACGCTTTGTGCGCATCTACCCGGCTTACTGGATCATTTTTATCTCGGTATTCTGTCTCGCGCTGGCCTCCGCATCGCTTCGCAACACGGTTCCGCATGATCCGTTACTGCTGCTCAAAGCGCTGCTGTTGATTCCGCTGGACAACGATGTGTCGGGCATCAATGGCGCTCCCGTCCTCAACGTCGCCTGGACGCTGCAGTACGAAATGTTGTTTTATGCGTCATTTGCCTTAGTGATCATTCACAGATTCTTCGGGGTGGCCTTGATCCTTGCCTTTGCGTCTCTGTATTTTTTTTACAGAGACTCCCAGGATCTTGCATTCCCCTTGTCATTCCTGCTGTCGGACTACATGTGGCTGTTCATCATGGGCATGGCGGTGTCGCTAGCGTGCGCTGTCTACAAGATTTCGCTGCCGAAGGCGCTGATCTGCGCCGGCATCGGCGCGGCGTTGTTTGTCTTTGTAGCCGCGCATCACGTGATGGGCAGTGTCTGGCTAACCGATAGGGAAATCTTGCCTTATGGGGCGGCTTGCAGCCTGATCGTTTTCGGGCTCGTGCAGGCGGAAGACAAGGGCTGGACCCTGCTCGGCAACAAGTGGGTGCAATTGCTCGGCAGCGCGTCCTACGCGCTTTATTTGATTCATTACCCCCTCATCAGCGTGTTGTGCAAAGTTGCAGTCTTGCTTAAACTGCCAAAGCTTGGCTTGACCGGGGCGCTGCTGACTTATGTAGCGATCTTACTTGCGTGCCTTGCCGCCTCGGCGGCGCTTCATGTCTGGATCGAAAAGCCTCTGACCTTGCGCCTCAGGAACCGGCGCACAAGCCGTCTGCCGCCGCGCCAAAGCCGGGCATAATGCATCGAGCTATCATGATATAATCTGCCGCCCGAAGATGTCCGATCCTGTCGAGAGCACGAACTCTCGGCCTACAAAGCCGCAGCAACTTTACTGAGCCCATGCCTTCCGGAAGATTAATCATTCATGCCATCAATGTACACCAAGGAGGAGGACTCGCCTTACTATTGCCCTTGCTCGAAGCCTTGCCGGAAGATTTGGAAGTCGTCGCTGCGCTTGACAGCCGTTTGCAGGAACGCAAGCTGGTTCCAGGCAACATCAACACCCGTTGGGTCAAACCGACAATCCAGGAGCGTTTGAAAGCCGAATGGTGGCTGGCGAGAAATGCACGGGCAGACGACCGTGTGCTGTGTTTCGGCAATTTGCCGCCGATCTTTCGCGTGCAGGGAAGCGTACAGGTATTTTTGCAAAACCGTTATTTAATCGAGCCCTTCAGTCTTGCCGCCTTTTCCTGCAAAACACGGCTGAAAATCGGCCTGGAAAGGCTGTGGCTGGCATCCAGGGCGGAGCAAGTGACAGCCTTTATCGTGCAGACGCCATCGATGCAGCGATCCTTGCGCTCATCGGGCATCGCGAAAAATAAACCCATTCGGATCTTCCCCTTCGTGAGCGAGAGCGAAGGTTATCGCCGCACCGGCAAAGATTCGCATCCGCACGCGACGAATCGCTTCGATTTTCTGTATGTCGCTTCGGGAGAGCCGCACAAAAACCACAAGACGCTCGTTCAGGCATGGAGTTTACTGGCTTCGGAAGGGCTATTCCCGACGCTGTGCCTGACTCTGGATGAAAAGACGACGCTGCCGTTAATCCATTGGATCAATCAACAAAAAAGCGCCCATAAATTGCGCATCGAAAACCAGGGAAACCTGCCCCATCAAGGAGTCAAGCGGCTTTACCGGGAGACACAGGCACTGATCTATCCGTCCTCGTTCGAGTCCCTCGGCTTGCCCCTGATCGAAGCCAGACAGGCCGGCCTACCGGTGCTGGCCCCGGAATTGGACTATGTGCGCGATGTGCTCGATCCGGAGCAGACGTTCGACCCGCATTCGCCCACCTCAATCGCGCGCGCCGTGAAGCGGTTTTTAGGAATCGAGGAAAACCCCTTGCCGCTGCAAAACGCCCGGGAATTCATCCATCGCGCTCTAGTTCAGGCACAATAATAGCCATGACTGAAGCGATGCCCAAGAGCGGCGACCAGCATATGATTTTAAATGGAAACGATTCTTATCCGGCTAAGCCATGAAAATCCTGATTGTTAGTCAGTATTTCGCCCCCGAATCATTTATCATCAACGATCTGGCGCGGCACCTGCATGCCTTGGGCCATCACGTGACCGTGCTGACCGGCAAGCCCAATTATCCGCAGGGCTCGATTTACGACGGTTATCGCTGGTCGGGCATTCAGCGCGAGCGCTACGCCGACGCGATCGAGGTAATCCGCGTACCGCTGTGGCCGCGCGGCAAAGGCGGCGGCCTGCGCCTCGCGACCAATTATCTGTCGTTCGTGTTGTCCGGGATGATTTATGCGCCCTGGCTCCTGCGCGGCAAGTCCTTCGATGCGATCCTGGTGTTTGCGATTTCGCCGATCACCCAGGCGATTCCGGCGCTCGTGTTGAAATGGCTCAAACGCGCGCACTTGGCCATCTGGGTACAGGATCTATGGCCGGAGAGCGTCAGCGCGACCGGCTTTATCCGGAATCCCTTGTTGCTGAAGCTGATCGGCTGGATGGTGAAAGGCATTTATGCGGGCTCGGACACCCTCCTGGTGCAGTCGCGCGCTTTCATCAAAGCGGTCGCGCATTATGCACGAGAAGACAAAATCGTTTATTATCCGAATTCGTTTGAAGATAAAAACGCAACGCCCGGCGACGCCGCGCTTGTGCCTCAAAGCCTGCTCGATACGCTCGATGCGCATTTTAGCCTGGTCTTCGCGGGCAACCTCGGCACCGCGCAGGCGCTCGATACGCTGGCCGGGGCCGCGGAACGGTTGCGGCATCTTCCGGACGTTAAGCTGATCGTAGTCGGCAGCGGCAGCATGCAATCCTGGCTGGAACGGCAAAAAGCCGAGAAAGCGCTGGATAATTTGCTGCTGGCGGGCCGTTTCCCGCCGGATGCGATGCCGCCGATTTTCAGCCGCGCCGAAGGCCTGCTGGTGACGCTGAAGCGCGAGGAGATTTTTGCTTTCGTGATCCCGAGCAAGATTCAGGCTTATCTCGCGGCCGGCAAGCCGATCATTGCGTCCCTCGACGGCGAAGGCGCGAAGGTCATCGAGGTAGCCGGCGCCGGGCTCTGCTCCCCGGCCGAGGATGCGGAGGCCTTGGCCGCTTGCATCGAAAAACTCTATACGATGAGCAAGGCCGAACGTGATGTAATGGGCCGTAAAGGACGCGCCTATTTTCTTGACCATTTCGAAATGACCACACAAACGCAGCGATTGATCGATATTTTGACCGCCAGAACAGAGGAAACCGCAAAATGAGCACGAAAATTTTGGTGCTCGGCGCAACCGGCATGCTCGGCAACGCGGTTTTCCGCTACTTGTCGGACACCCCCGAATTGCAGGTCTGGGGAACCGTGCAGAATGCCGGCGGTAAACGTTTTTTTGCGGACGCATTGCAACCCAACCTGATCGCCCATATCAATGTGCTCGATTTCGATACGCTGGTCGGCGCCTTTGAAAAAGTCCGCCCCGACGTGGTGATCAACTGCATCGGCCTGATCAAGCAACTTGCGGATGCTCAGGACCCGCTGGCGGCGCTGCCGATCAATGCAATGCTGCCGCACCGGCTGGCGAAGCTGTGCGCCTTATCCGGCGCTCGCCTGATTCACGTCAGCACCGACTGCGTCTTCTCCGGCAGCAAGGGGATGTATCTGGAAACCGACCCTTCCGATGCGGAAGACCTGTACGGCAAATCCAAATACATCGGCGAAATCCACGATGCGCCGAATGCGGTAACCCTGCGCACGTCGATCATCGGCCACGAGTTGTCAAGCCAGGTTGGTCTGGTCGACTGGTTTCTGTCGCAAGAAGGCAGCGTGAAGGGCTATCAAAAAGCCATCTTTTCCGGCTTGCCGACCGTCGAACTGGCCCGGATAATACGCGCCTTTGTGCTGCCGAATCCGGAGCTTTCGGGCCTGTATCATGTGTCGGCCGAGCCGATCGACAAATGCTCGCTGCTGAAACGGGTCGCCGAAACCTATCAAAAAACGATAGCGATTATTCCGGACGAGCAGATCGCTATCGACCGGTCGCTGGACTCGACGCGTTTCCGCCAGGCCACCGGCTATGCGCCGCCCTCGTGGCCGGAATTGATTTTGATGATGAAAAATTTTAAATGAAGGAGTTTGCCGAGCGCGCCGATGTTTGATGATAAAGTATTAATGATTACCGGCGGCACCGGCTCGTTCGGGCATACGGTGTTGAAGCGTTTTCTGGACACCGCTGTCCGGGAGATCCGCATTTTCAGCCGCGACGAAAAAAAACAGGAAGACATGCGTATCGCGCTGGCGAACGACAAGGTCAAGTTTTACATCGGCGATGTCCGCGACTATGCCAGCGTTTCCGAGGCGATGACCGGCGTCGATTATATTTTTCACGCGGCGGCGCTAAAACAGGTCCCGTCCTGCGAGTTTTATCCGATGGAAGCGGTCAAGACCAACGTGATCGGCACCGAAAACGTGTTGAACGCGGCGATCGCGAACGGCGTGCGCCGTGTGGTCGTGCTGAGCACCGACAAGGCGGTGTATCCGATCAACGCGATGGGCATCTCGAAGGCGATGGCCGAGAAGATCATGGTCGCGCGCTCAAGGATGATTCCCGAATCCGGCACGGTGGTCTGCGCGACCCGCTACGGCAACGTGATGGCTTCGCGCGGATCGGTGATTCCGTTGTTCATCAGCCAGATCAAAAAAGGCGAACCTCTGACCGTGACCGACCCGAACATGACCCGTTTCCTGATGTCGCTCGAAGACTCGGTCGATCTGGTCCTGCATGCGTTCGAGCATGCTAAGCAGGGCGACATTTTCGTACAGAAGGCGCCGGCATCGACCGTCGCGGATTTGGCCGAGGCCCTGAAAGAACTATTTAACAGTTCCTCGCCGGTCAAGGTGATCGGCACCCGCCACGGCGAAAAACTGTACGAATCGCTGATCTCGCGCGAGGAAATGGCCAAGGCCGAGGACATGGAGCGCTACTATCGCATTCCGGCGGACAACCGCGACCTGAACTACAACAAATTTTTCGTCGAAGGCGAGGCGCATATTTCGGAGCTGGACGACTATACCTCGCACAACACCCATCGACTGGATGTTGCCGGGATCAAAAGCCTGCTGTTGACGCTCGATTACATCAGGAGCGAACTCCATGCTTAAAGTGATGACCCTGATCGGCACGCGCCCGGAGCTGATCAAGATGAGCCGGGTGATCGCCGAACTCGACCGGCACATGCAGCATATCCTGGTACATTCCGGACAGAATTACGATTACGAATTGAATCAGGTGTTTTTCGACGACCTCGAAATTCGGAAGCCCGATTATTTCCTCGGCGTTACCGGCGAAACCGCCGCGCAGGCCATCGCGGACGTGATCGCGAAGGCCGATGAGGTGTTCGCGAAGGAAATGCCCGACGCCTTATTGCTCTATGGTGACACCAATACCTGCCTCGCGGTGATCGCGGCGAAACGGCGCAAAATACCGGTCTTCCACATGGAAGCGGGCAACCGCTGTTTCGATCAGCGCGTGCCGGAGGAACTGAACCGCAAGGTGCTCGATCATCTGAGCGACATCAATATGGTGCTGACCGAGCATGCCCGGCGCTATCTGATCGCCGAGGGCATCCGCCCCGAGACGATCATCAAGACCGGCTCGCACATGCAGGAAGTGCTCGATTATTACCAGCCCAAGATTCTGGCGTCCGACGTGCTGACCAGGGAGCACTTGCAGGAAGGCCGCTTCTTCATCGTCAGCGCGCACCGGGAAGAAAACGTCGACAGCCCGGAAAACTTGCGCGACCTTCTGGAAACCCTGCGCGCCTTGGCCGAACATTATCAATTTCCGGTGATTGTGTCGACGCATCCGCGCACACGCAAGCGCCTCGAAGCGCTCGGCGAATCGCTGTCGCATCCGTTGATCCGCTATCTGAAGCCGTTCGGCTTTCTGGACTACATTCGCCTGCAAATGGCCGCATTTTGCGTGGTGTCCGACAGCGGCACGATCACCGAGGAGGCTTCGCTGCTGAATTTGCCCGCGGTCACGATACGTCATACCCATGAACGGCCGGAAGGCATGGATGTCGGCACGCTGGTGATGTGCGGCCTGAAGCAGGATAACGTGCTCGACGCGGTCGGTGTCGTGACCGGCCAGCATGACAGAACTCGCCGAGTGATTCCGCCGATTCGCGATTATCAGGCGCCGGAAGTCTCCAAGCAAATTGTCCGGGTCGTGCTGAGCTACACCGGCTATGTCAATCGCACGGTCTGGTCGAAGGCATGAGCTTGTCCGATAACCGCCACTTGAATATTCTGGTCACCGGCGCCAACGGCTTCGTCGGCAGCGCCTTGGTCGAGCGTTTAGAGGCCGAACAAAAATTTTCCGTCCGCGCCGCGGTGCGGCGTTTGGCGGGACTCGGCCGGCCGCAAGGCGCCGACTGGATCGAAACCGGCGATCTTGCCGCGCTTGCCGACTGGAGCACCGCCTTGCAGGGCATCGACACGGTCGTGCATCTCGCCGCGCGGGTTCATGTGATGCAGGACACCGCGGCCGACCCGCTCGCCGAATTCCGCAAGGCCAATGTCGAAGGCTCGCTGAATCTGGCCCGGCAGGCGCTTGAGGCGGGCGTCAAACGCTTCATTTTTATCAGCTCGATCAAGGTGAATGGCGAAGCGACATCCCCCGGACGGCCTTACCGCGCGGACGACATTCCCGCCCCCGAAGATGCCTACGGCATTTCCAAACGCGAAGCCGAAGACGCATTACGTGAGCTTTGCAATAACGCGAAGATGGAATTTGTGATCATCCGCCCTCCCCTGGTTTACGGCCCCGGCGTGAAGGGCAATTTTTTGAGCATGATGCGCTGGCTCGACAAAGGCATTCCGCTGCCCTTGGCTTCGATTCAAAACCGGCGCAGCCTGGTCGCGGTCGATAATCTGATCGATCTGATCCTCGTCTGTATCGAGCATCCCTTGGCCGCCAATCAGATTTTTTTGGCCAGCGACGGCGAGGATCTCTCGACGCCTGAACTCTTACGCAAAACCGCGGCCGCGCTCGGCAAACGTGCGCGTCTTTTGCCGGTGCCGCCGGGCGTATTGAATTTCGCCGCGCGCTGCCTCGGCAAAACCGCGGCAATCCAAAAGCTTTGCGGTTCATTGCAGGTGGATATTGGCAAAACTCGTGAGCGGCTTGCCTGGCAGCCTCCGGCCGGTGTCGATCAGGCCTTGCGCAGAGCCGCTCAATATTATTTGGAAACCCGAAAGTGATGCAGGCTGGCGGTTTACTCCTAGCGGCGTTGGCGGCCGCGTGGCTATGCACCGGCCTGATCCGCCGTTATGCGCTGATCTCGAATATGATCGACGTGCCGAACCAGCGCAGTTCGCATACGCTGCCGACCCCACGCGGCGGCGGCATGGCGATCGTGGTGGTGTTCTTGTTCAGCCTGGGGGCGCTGTTCGCGCTCGGCTTGTTGACGCCAAAACAGGGTTGGGCGCTGTTCGGCGCCGGCGCCTGGGTCGCCGTGGTCGGCTTCCTGGACGATCACCGCCATATCCCCGCCGGCTGGCGGCTTTTGGCGCATTTCATCGGCGCCGGCTGGGGCCTGTATTGGCTCGGCGGCTTTCCGCCCCTACCCCTGTTCGGCCAGGCCGTCGATCTCGGCTGGATCGGCCATATTTTCGGCCTCTTCTATCTGGTCTGGCTGCTGAATCTTTATAACTTCATGGACGGCATCGATGGCATCGCCGGCATCGAAGCGATCACGGCCTGTCTGGGCGGCGTTCTGTTGTTCCTGTTGTCCGGCAATGAGAGTATATGGCTGGAGCCGGCATTGCTCGCGGCGGCCGTCGCCGGCTTTTTACTCTGGAACTTTCCGCCCGCAAAGATTTTCATGGGCGATGCGGGCAGCGGTTTTTTGGGCATCCTTTTAGGCTTGATCTCGATCCAGGCGGCCTGGCTGAACCCGAACCTGTTCTGGAGCTGGCTGTGCCTGCTCGGCGTGTTCATCGTCGATGCGACATTGACTTTGCTGCAACGCTTTCGGCGCGGCGAGAAACTGCACGAAGCCCACCGGAGCCATGCCTACCAGTTCGCCGCGCGCCGCTTCGGCTCGCACAGGCCGGTGACGCTGTTCGTCGGCGCGGTCAATCTGTTCTGGCTATTGCCGCTGGCGGTCTCGATCGGGCTCGGCTTGCTGAACGGCATCCTGGGCGTCGCCTTGGCCTATCTGCCGCTGCTTTTGACCGCAATCAAGTTCAACGCGGGCGGCACGGAAGATCGCGCATGAAACCACGGCTGGCGCGTTGGTTTATCGGGCAGTCGAGGCCCCGAAAAGCCCTGATTCTGATCGGGGCGGACATCGTATTTACGATGCTCGCCTTATGGTCCGCCTTCTCGCTGCGCTGGGGCGCCCTGTTCGTGCCGAGGAACATCGAATGGGCCTTGATCGCGGTCGCGCCGGTCCTGGCCGTGCCGATTTTCATCCGCCTCGGCCTGTACCGGGCCATCATCCGCTATATCGAAATAAAGGCGTTATGGACGATCATGCAGGCGGTCACGCTCTATGCCTGTGCGTTTGCGGTGATTTATTTTCTGCCCTTTATTTTTTATGAGACCGGCATCCGTAATCTGCCGCGCACCGTACCGTTCCTGAACTGGCTGATCATGATGCTGCTGGTCGGCGGCAGCCGTTTTTTTGCGCGTTGGTGGCTCGGCGACACGTATATCCGGCTCAGCGGCGGCCACAATCCTGCCACGCATCCGAAGAAAAAAGTGCTCATTTACGGCGCCGGCAGCGGCGGCGTGCAATTGGCCTCGGCCTTGGCGCTCGGCCGCGAGTTCCAGCCGGTGGCCTTCATCGATGACGATCCTGCGCTGAACAAACACAAGATCAACGGCCTCAAAATCTACCCGTTTTCGTCCCTGAGTTATCTTATCGATCGCTATGAGGTTGCGAGTGTCCTGCTGGCGATCCCGTCCGCCAAGCACGCGCGCAAAAGCGAGCTGATCCGCTTGCTCGAGCCTTATGCGGTGCAGGTATTGTCGATGCCGAACCTTTCCGAAATTGCCGGAGGCAAGATCACTTTCGACACGCTCCGGGAAGTCGAGATTGAAGACCTGCTGGGCCGCGATCCGGTCGCGCCCGATCCGGCCCTGCTGCATGCGAATATCACCGGCAAGGCGGTGATGGTGACCGGCGCGGGCGGCTCGATCGGCTCCGAATTGTGCCGGCAGATCGTCGCTTTGAGGCCGTCCGCGCTGGTCCTGTTCGAATTGAGCGAATATGCCTTGTATGCGATCGAACAGGAATTGCAGTTATGGGCCTCCCGTTTGCCTTCGGCGGAAAAACCGGCGATTTACGCGATTCTGGGTTCGGTGACCGACGCGCCGCGTCTGCGCAAAGTCTGCGAGACCTTCAAGGTGCAGACGATCTACCATGCGGCGGCCTACAAGCATGTACCGATCGTCGAGCACAATCCGGTCGCGGCGATCCGCAACAATGTGTTCGGTACCCTGCGCACCGCGGAAGCCGCCATCCAGGCCGAAGTCGAAACCTTCGTGCTGATTTCGACCGACAAGGCCGTCCGCCCGACCAACACGATGGGCGCCAGCAAACGCTTTGCGGAGCTGATCCTGCAGGCCTTCAGCGCCATACCTGAACACCGGCGCCGCACCCGTTTCACGATGGTGCGCTTCGGCAATGTGCTCGGCTCGTCCGGTTCGGTCGTGCCGTTGTTCAGGGAACAAATCAAACGCGGCGGCCCGGTCACGGTGACCGATCCGAATATCATCCGCTATTTCATGACCATTCCGGAAGCTGCACAACTGGTGATCCAAGCCGGCGCGATGGGCAGCGGCGGCGATGTCTTCGTGCTGGATATGGGCGATCCGGTCCGCATCCTCGACCTGGCCAAACGGATGATTCATCTGAGCGGCCTCGAAATCCAGGACCCGGAACATCCTGACGGCGAAATCGAAATCCGTTTTAGCGGCCTCAGGCCCGGCGAGAAGCTTTACGAAGAATTGCTGATCGGCGATCATGTGAGCGAAACCAGTCACCCCCGCATCATGCGCGCCGAAGAACACGTGATTCCGTGGCCCGATTTATCCCTGCGCCTGGAACGCCTGGACCAGGCGGCGCAGCTTGACGATCCCGAACACATCCGGGAGATTTTGCTCGGCACGGTCTCGGGCTTTGCGCCCCAGTGCGGGATCGAGGACTTGCTCTGGAAACAGGCCCAGGCCGAAAACACGGCGCCGGATTCGGTCTAGCAGGCAAAAAAAAACCCTCCCCGACTCTATTATGTCGGGGAGGGGTTCAAAGATCGGGCAGCGAATAAATTTGAGGAGGCACTGCCCAATGAAACAGAGAAAAAATCTGTGACGGTGCTACTATAGTAGGCTTTAAAATTGCTTACAATAGCGCAATTATTAAATTTATTGTTTCTTATTTGGAAATAATATAGAGTGTCAAGAATTTCACGCTTTTGTCCGGCCGGCAGCTCTAATTTCTAATGCCCAAAGAAGAGAGAGTAACCCTGTCGCTCGCGATCCCCCGATTCTTAAATCCGCCAAATCCATGTTGATTGCAGGAGACCCCCGTGGATAAATTGACCAGCATGAACGTGTTCGTCCGCGTCGCGAAAGCGGGAAGCTTTGCCGGCGGCGCGCGCGATCTGGATATTTCGCGCGCGATGGCGACTAAGCATATCATGCATCTGGAGAGCTGCCTCGGCACCCGCCTGTTCAACCGCACCACCAGAAGCCTGAGTTTGACCGAAGTCGGCGCCTCCTATTTCGAGCGCTGCCAGACGGTGCTGCTCGACATCGAGGAGATGGAATCGGAAGTCACCCACTTGCAGACCGAACCGCGCGGCGCCTTGCGGGTCAGCGCTCCGCCGGTGATCGGCGCGACGCATATCGCGCGCGCCATCTCCGAGTTTCTAAAACTGCATCCCGATCTGAACGTCGAACTGATCATTCAAAGCAGTCCCGGCGACATGATCGAGGACGGCATCGACCTCGCAATCTACCTCGGCGCGCTGAACGACACCAGCATGGTCGCGCGCAAACTGGCCAGTTCGTCGCTGGTCGTCTGCGGCTCGCCGGATTATTTAGCCAAACACGGCACGCCGCAAACCCCGCAAGATTTGGCTCAGCATAGCTGTCTGATCAATTGGTCGATTTCGCCGAAAAACAAATGGCCATTCAAAAGCGAAACGGGTTATCAGGTCATCAATGTCACGGGCCGCCTGCAGGCGAATGTCGCGGACGCGATCCGTATCGCCGCGATCAACGGCATGGGTCTTGTAATGCTGCCGATCTATATCGTCGGCTGGGATATTGAACGCGGCAGGCTGATTCCGGTCCTGCAAGACTATCCCTCCCCGCCGCTCGAAGTCCATGCGGTCTATCCGCACCGTAAATATCTGTCAGCGAAGGTCCGCGTGTTCATGGAGTTTCTGCAAACCTGGCTGGAACCGCACGTCAGCAAACTCGAAGGGCCGGAGACATGAAGGAACTTCGCGAAAAATGGAACCGCATCTACGGCCAGGACGAGCCCGGCAAGCAAGCGCCGGCACCGGTGTTGAGCGAGAATGCGTTTCTGCTGCCGCCAGAAGGTACGGCCCTCGATCTCGCCTCGGGGCTCGGCGCGAACGCGATTTTTCTTGCCGAGCATGGCATGCAGGTCACCGCGCTCGACATTTCCGGGGTAGCGATCGAAAAATTGCACGCCTATGCCGGCCGCCATCGACTTCCGATCGAGGCCGGACAGGAAACCATCAGCCCTGCTTCGCTGCCTCCCTCCGCCTTTGATGTGATCGTGATCGGCCGCTTTCTTGACCGCTCGCTCACGGATGCGATAATAAACGCCTTGAAACCCGGCGGCCTGCTGTTCTATCAAACCTTCACGCGCCTGAAAGTGAACGCCGAAGGCCCGAGCAATCCGGCTTACCTATTGGACACGCATGAACTGCTGGATTTGTTTGCGCCGCTGCGGACCGTGTTTTACCGGGATAACGCCGCGATCGGCGACATACACCGGGGCCTTCGTAATGAAGCCCAATTTATCGGCCAAAAACCTGACCCAGAGCCCCTACCATGATCGAAAACCTAAGCCCTGAGCAATGCTGGGAGCTATTGCAAAATAATAACGCCGCGGTCCTCGTCGATGTCCGCACCAAGATGGAACACACTTTCATCGGCCACCCGCCGGGCGCGGTGCTGATCCCCTGGAAGGAAGCGCCGGACTGGCAACTGAATCCGAATTTTGCCGCCGAAGTACAGGCCGCGGTCCCGAACAAGGAGGCGCCGATCCTGTTGCTCTGCCGCAGCGGCCAGCGCTCTCTGGATGCGGCCAAACTGCTCGAACAGCTCGGCTACAAACGCCTGATCAACATACTGGAAGGCTTCGAAGGCCCGCTCGATCAAAACAAGCACCGCGGCAACCTCGGCGGCTGGCGGTTTCACGGCTTGCCTTGGGAGCAAAGTTAAAATTGGCGATTTCCGGTTCCCGCGCGCCGTACCACTGCCATTAAGTTAAGGCGGTTATCTCCCTCTCCCTTCGGGCATAGGTATCTACACAAGTGCACTATGCTCCTTCTCCAGGGGGAGAAGGCTGGGATGAGGAGAATGTAAATGCTTGATTTCAATCTTCTCACTCTAACCCTCTCCAGCAGCAGAAGAGGAGGTTAGACTATTTTACAAGCTATTGTTTTTATTGAGCTGAAATGTTGTGTAGATACCTATGCCCTTCGGGAGAGGGTCGGGGTGAGGGGAATAAAATAAGGAAAATACTTTATTTGATCCCCTCGGCAATAGCTCCTGCATTGCTCTAACTCCTGCATCCTTGCAGTCGTCATCCTAGCCTTCTCCCGGAGGGAGAATGGACCGGCCATCCTTAACTTAATGGCAGTGGCGCGCCGTCCGGGAACCCCCAGGGCCAAGACGAGCCAGCGTCCCGTCTCGTGATGCAGCCTGGGAACGATATATCATTTTTTCGCGGGGAACATAACAATGGCTAAAAAAACTCCCGAGTCCCAACAAAACACCGAAAAATCGGCGTTCGACTTACTGGCGCAAAACGGATTGGATCTGCCGCCTCCGGAGGAGCTGGATGACGCGCAAGTGACCGCCAAGCTTTGGGAAACGATCCGTGGCCTTGCGATGCTGCGCATGTTTCTTTACAGCACCAACCATCTCAGCGACCGCGAGTTGTATGAAGAACTCTGGCATGAGGTGTTGCGCGAAGAAGGCCCGGTCATGCCGCTCAGCAACGACTCGGCCTGGCACATCGACTTGCTGGGCAGCGGCAGCGAAGAAGATAACTTGCTTTACCTGCGCTACTATGCCGACGAGGAAACCCGCCAGCGATGGGCGAAAGACTGGCCCGGCGACAACATACCGGCATCCGAAACGCCGCCCTACGACCGCGACCGGCATTTGCCCGCCCGGGATCAGGCGGAATGGCGCCTCCACGATCGACCCTCCTGACATTGCATCCGTAAAAGCGACGGACTCTGCAAAAATAGCGTCCTCTTTTTCTTCGCTGAACTCTTAATAAATTACTTGAAGCAACATTAACTAACGCCTTTAAGTTACTTTAACAAGTTATCTCAAGCATTTGTTTATAATAAAAATCATCCGTAGGAGCGACGCCTACGTCGCGACTTGAGGCTTTAATCGCGACGTAGGCGTCGCTCCCACCACACCACTCACCTATCGATTTTCATGGTAATGGGAGGTCCGGACGCCTGCCCATTCCATGCTCCTGACCCGGCAACACCCGAAACACCGCCCGATACGCGAACCGGAATTTATCCGTCGGCGCGAAACGGCCTCACGACCCACCCTCCCGACAATGCATACGAAAAAACAACGACATGCTGCTGTAAAGAGTCGCGTTGTTTTTTGCTGTTTCACCTTGAATTCAATGACAAGTCCGTCGAACTGTCGAAACGTTTACTGAAAGAGGAAATGAATCGCCAAGCGCAGCAGCCTGCCGAGACGAGGAAAAGGAAAAAACGGCCGCAGTTAAGAAGAAATCGCCCTGTTTGTTCCACGCGAAACTCTTGACAAATTACTTGAGGCAACATTAACTATCACATCTAAGTCACATTAATAATCTTCAATAAGGTATTGTTTATAATAATTAATTTACGTAAATCTTCTCAGCTTTACAGGCGTCGATTCGAAAAGGATGGCGTTCGCGCACCCGTTTTACCGTTTCGCGTAACAAGCCAATTTCGCGAATAAGCAAATCGTTGTTATGCCGTTGCAGTAGATTCACGGTAAAGAACCAAGTGCCCCCAGGTATGAATGCGCGTCGATAGTTGGGCATATCTTTTTCCTGTCTTGGGAATTAGCATTGGGTCGCAATAAAATGCGTCCGATTACGCTGCGCTAATCAGTATCTACGGGCTCTACCCTGGCCACAGCTGCTATGTATTACGCTGGAGGACCAACAAAATAAAGTATTGACCATAATACTGCACAGGTTAGACAAAAAAGACCATATGTGAGAGCAGTAAGCTGCATGCCACCACGCCATCCAAGTAGCTTGCCTTCATGGTTGGAAATGCGCTTTCTGAAGAACCAACCGCCTAGGCCCAAATGTAAAGCAAAGCTATAAACCAAACTAAGACCGATAGGTAAAGAAATATCCGAAATGCTTGATGCCACACGTCCGAGCAAGATTAGAAAAACTATTAGCAAGGAAAATAAAAATGAGTGTATCCAGCTAACAATAGAGCCATGCAACATCCTGGCTGACAGCTTGAGATAAACTGAATATAAGAGGCTAAACAAAACGATTGATACCAAAGGGAATATTAGCTGCATGTGGCTCCTATTTGCCTAACTCTGACCATAACCGGACGCAAAAAGCAGAGCGAAGCGATGCTTTTTGCGGTCCGAGTTTATGGCACTGTTAGCTTTCAACCCCAAAATTTCCACCATGGCTTCTTAGCCAAACCTGGTTCTGGCTCAGCATTTCCTCGAAGTTCCTGCCAATTTGATTGACCTTTTGAGTCATAAATTTCACCCTCATCACCTTGGACTTTTGCCCCAAGCGCTGATGCTATTGCATACATTTTGATGAGTATTTCTTCATCGGGGTTTTTAACTGTGATCCTATCTTCAAAGTGATCGAACCACGCCATGTTTCCGTTTTTCTCATGTCCTGAGTAAGCAAGCCATACTGAAAGACCAGGACTTTCTACTCTCAATACGCTGCCGTCAGGTGTGGTGGCTTCGGCAAAACCATCCAACCGCATTTCAGGGTCGGTTGCAACATAGTTTTTCCATTCTTCAATGGTTATTTCTGGGCCGTCTTCCTCGGACCACTCGTCCTTTCGAGTTATATGAACTTCGTAACCCATGGAAATTCTCCTTGAAAGCTAACTATAATTAGACATCCTAACAGCCCGCGTAGGTCCGATTAGCGCAGCGTAATCGGACGCATGTTATTCATCGCCAGCAACCGAATCATTTAAATTGCCACACCATTCATAGGATAAATGTCGTTCGCGACATATCGATGAAAGGTGGAATACGGCCAATCCGCCACACGTTTGACGTATCCGTGTTTCAAAGGATTCACGTGTACATAATCCACATGGCGCTGATAATCGGCATCATCGCGAATGAAATGCTCCCAATAATGCCGTTGCCTACAGGGATGTAGGCAAGGAGCGGAAGCTTTGCCATATGCCACGTTCGCCGGCCGCTTTACGTACGCTCGACCGACGTTCCGTTTTGGCTAACTCACGCGAAAAAGCACTTTTGATCAAACGCCATCGCATACTGAAATCGGCATCGCCGGGCGGCAGGGTCCACACAGAGTGCATAGGGTACGGTAAAACCACCCAGGCGTCGATTCGAAAAGGATGGCGTTCGCGCACCCGTTTTACCGTTTCGCGTAACAAGCCAATTTCGCGAATAAGCAAATCGTTGTTATGCCGTTGCAGTAGATTCACGGTAAAGAACCAAGTGCCCCCAGGTATGAATGCGCGTCGATAGTTGGGCATATCTTTTTCCTGTCTTGGGAATTAGCATTGGGTCGCAATAAAATGCGTCCGATTACGCTGCGCTAATCGGACGATTAATCCGCCGTACGGCCTTATATCTCGGTTGAATCGGGATTGGTAGCAATGTAATTATCTCTTTCTTGTTCCATCCAAGGTATATAGACCAAGTCATTTTGACGATAGTCCTGCATTAGCATTACTTCCGATAATGTGGCAGGTGTTGCCCACGGACAGAATACAACTCCATTTCTAAACGCAGTGCGACTAGTTTGATCACCCTCTAAATAAATAGAGATGCTGTTTCCGTCTAGCGAGAATTCAACAACTTTGTCTTTGATGAGTTTCTTTGTAATTTTTTCGCCCAAGACGTCCATCATGATGCCTTTCGCATTGGCCAATAAGCCAATTCTAATAAGCATGGACTTATGCACGCTTTGAAATGAGAGTTGCAGCGCTTTGATAAGCCCTTTTTTGAAAGCTTCAGTATCGCCGCCATGGGCATTTACGTGATATTTCATGAGTTCCTTGTGATGGTTGGGACAAGATGACTAACGCGAGTGGAACCGTTTGTTGGACATGAGCATCAGGACGCAAGTGAGATTTTCGGGAGGACATGCTCGATGGCAAAACCACCTTTCAAGCTATGGCTGAAGTAGTGTGCTTTACTCGCTTCAATGTCAGCCTTCAGCTCTTTGCTAATTTTTAGATGACTCGAGTCCGCCCACACAAAGAGTGAGTCTCCCGCAAACCTTTTTGAGACCACCTCGATGTGCTCGTTCTTTCTTATGCCGATGTACGCCAAGGACCGAGAGGAGAGGTTCTCCACCAAACTGTCGTAAGACATTATTTTGAAGTCGTCTCTTTCTTGTGCCTTAACCAACCTCCGCCTTTGTGCGTTCTCTCCCAGTTCACTGCGTCGCCCATGCACCAACACATACTTGATGTAAGTTGGATTTGACGCCATGGTGCTGGGAACCTTCAGGGGGCCAAGAATCTCTCTCGTAAAGTGCTTCTTGTTTGAATCACTTTCCACCCATGCGCGCCATTTGCTTATCTGCTGTAGGGCGGCGCTGAAGTTGGGGTGAAAATCATTCCCTCCATCTTTGAAGTACCTGGAAGACGGCTTTTCAAGCTCGACCAACACGCAATTCCAATCGATTGAGCTTTTCGAGAGATAGCAGAAATCAGGCGTGTAGTCCTTGCCCAGAGGCGGTTTGCGAAGAACCATGTCGAGATGTAGTCCATGGTTCTGAATAAACTCCATCGGAATGAGCGGAGTGTTCTCCTCCAAGTAGGTCTGATAGCGTTGCTCCTCTAGCTCCTGATCAAGAAGATCGAGGAACGATTGCCTGAGCAACGAAGCCTCATTTGTGTTGATACGCAGAAAGCACCTCCTACTATGCCCAACTACAATTAGACATCCTAAAAGACGTAAAAAATTGCGCCATAAGGCTGTCTAAATATTTGTAAAATAATAATATTTATTTATATTGCTGTGCAGAAAATTATCACATCCTAACTGAAATGCAATACCCTTCACAAAATTTATCTGATAAGCCCCCCAAGTTGCTTGATCAGGTTAAGGATAAAATCCGCCAAGTGTTACAGCATCCGCACCGAGCAGGCTTAAACCAACTGGATCAAGCGCTTTATCAGAAACATCTCCAAGAGGCTGCATCCCAAAGGGTGCGGGCGGCATGAATATGCAGACTTAATCACTCGCATGCAAAGTCATAAACCCCTCGTCAAACATCACTACGCATCAGGCTCAGCAAATCATCCGCCGACATCCTGCCGCTGACATCCGCGCCGTCGAGCAGGCTGTCGGCGAGGTCGCGCTTGTGGCTGTGCAGCGCGACGATTTTTTCCTCGATAGTCTGTTTCGCGATCATCCGGTAGATCGTGACCGGGCGCTGCTGGCCCATGCGGTGAGCGCGGTCGGAGGCCTGGTCTTCGACCGCCGGATTCCACCACGGGTCCATGTGGATCACATAGTCGGCCGCAGTCAGGTTCAGGCCGACGCCGCCGGCTTTCAGGCTGATCAGGAACAGTTCGCCGTCGCCGCGCTGGAAGGCATCGACGCGCTGCTGGCGCTCCTTCGCCGGCGTCGAGCCATCCAGGTATTGGTAGGCGATGCCGCGCTGTTCGACATAGTCCTTGATGATCTGCAAATGATCGACGAACTGACTGAACACCAGCGCCTTGTGTTTGTTGTCGAGCAGTTCCTCGACGATCTCGCCGAAGGCGGCCAGCTTGCTGCTCGGCAGGCTGATCTCGGCGTTGGCCAGGCGGCTGTTGCAGCAGCTGCGGCGCAGTTTGGTGATCGCGGCCAGGATTTGCAGATGCTTTTGACCGGGAGGACCGTCCGTGCTGGCCAATGCGTTTAGACTTTCGCGGCGGATCGCCTCGTAAAACGCCATTTCATCGGGACTGAGTTCGACATAGACCGGAATTTCGGTGCGCGGCGGCAATTCCTGCAAGACCTGGGTCTTGGTACGGCGCAGGATGAAGGGCTGGATCAGCTTCTTCAATTGCTGGCGCGCATGGTGGCTGCGGTCGCGTTCGATCGGACCTGCAAAACGCTGGTTGAATTGTTCCTGCGAACCCAATAACCCCGGATTGATGAAGCGGAACAGGTTCCAGAGTTCGCCGAGATGATTTTCCAGGGGCGTTCCGGTCATGATGATGCGGAAATCGCCTTGCAGATTCATCGCGCCTTGCGAGCGGCGGGTCGCGGTGTTTTTGATCGCCTGCGCCTCGTCGAGAATCACCGTTTGAAAGCGGATCTTCGCGAGCATCTCGGCGACCTGCTCCTGCTGCAACAGGCCGTAGCTGCAAATCAACAGATCGTAAGGCCCGAGGCTGTCCAGCTGTCCCTGGCGGTCGCCGCCGCCCAATTGCTGCGGTCTCAGGGTTGGCGCGAAGCGGTTCGCTTCCTTTTCCCAGTTCATGCATACCGAGGTCGGCGCGACGATCATCGACGGACCGTTCGGCGCGCGATCGACCAAGAGGGCGAGGCCCTGTATCGTTTTGCCGAGCCCCATGTCGTCGGCCAGACAGGCCCCGACGCCCCACTCGGCCAGCCGCGCCAGCCAGGCGTAACCATCCATCTGATAATCGCGCAGCTCCGCCTGAAAGGTCGAAGGCAGGACCGGCTGAAACTCGCGCGCCGATTTCAGCCGCCGCACCTGCTCCTGCCAATGCTTGTCGGCCTTGAAGGTGCCGCCGTCCTCGCCCCAGTCTTCCAGGGCCAGGGCCGCGAGCGGATTGATCCTGACTTTCTTGCCGCTGATGTCGGCATAGGCTTGCAAATCTTCCAGACGGCGGCGGAACGCATCGGTCAAGGCGACGAACTGGCCGTCCTGCAATCGCAGGAAGCGGCCCTTGCTGTTGCCGAGCAATGCCAGCAACTCCTGCATTTCGATTACCGTCGCGTCATTGATCTTCAACTCGCCTTGCAGCGCAAACCAGTCGTTGTCGCGCTTGATGTGCATGCTGAAGGCCGAACTTCCGGCCTGGCCGAGCAGCCGGAATCTGACACCTTCCGGCCATTCGACGATCACCTGCCCCTCAGGCAGCGCCTGTAATTGCAGCAACAGTTCGAGGCAGTGCTCCGGGTCTTCAAGCAGCCATTCGCCGGCTTCGTCCTGTTCCGCCTGCGCCAGCGCCGGGCAGGCCGCGAAGAGTTCGTCGGCACTCTGCCTTTCGCGCTTCAGGTCACGTTTAGCCTGTAAGCGCCTGCCGTCGATCTCGGCCAGCACGCTTTCGCCGCCCTGCCCCGGCGGATAATACGCGCCGTCGGTCGCAAATGGGCGGATCAGCAGCGCGGCCTTCAGGCCTTCGCCGAGCGGCAACAGATGCAGCCGCGGCGTGGCGTCGGCGGCGATCTGTTCGGCGGTGCTGGAACTGCCGCCGATGTCCGAATGCACAGTCAACAGCCCCGAGATGCCGGTCAGGGTTTGCAGCACGCGCTCCTGCGCGGATAACGGCACTTCCAGGCCCTTCTCCCCCAGTACCGAATAAATCTTTTGATGGGCGGCGGTGAATTCGATGACGCGCAGACGGGTCGGCGTTTCCTTGCTGACATGGACAGATTGCTCGAATTCTGGCACCGGATTGAGTTCGATCCGGATTTTGTCGCTGTTGTCCTGCCGGCTGACCCGCAATTCGGCCTCGCCCTTGACCACTTCGACCCGGACCTCGGGCGAGGCCGCCCAAAACAACAACGGGTGACCGGCCAGTTCCAGAGGCATTTTGCTGTTGAATTCGTAATAGGTCGAACCGTACCAACTGGTGTCTCGGTATTCACTGATCGTTCTGCAGAGCTTCAGGTCATGTTCGCTCAGATAATCGAAACTGTCGAGTTCCGTATGCAGGCGCTTCAAGGCCACGGCCCGCCCCTTGCTCCAGCCGCCCTTGACCTGCTGTTTCTGTTCGCGCGGGTCGATCCGGAGCGAATGGCTGGCTTCGTGATAGGAGACCAGCCAGATCAGGCGAATCGGCTTGTCCGTGGCAGCCGAAGGTTCGGCGCTTCTGGCATCCTGCGGCGTGATATTCAGCAAGGCATCCAGCGCCAGATCCCAATCGGGGCGGCTGGCGAACAACTCGGCCAAGGCCAAAGGGCGCCCCGCCAGAAAGCCCGCATCCCAAAGTTTAGCCTCGTAAGGATTGATCTTGGCGAATACCTTGGCCAATTCCGCCGCCGGCCAGCGGTAGCCGTTGTCGTGCAAATGCCGGTACAGGCGTTTCTGGTCACCTGTTACTTTGGCGACATGATCGGCTTTGACCCAGAATTTGATCAGCAATAAAAAAATATGCTGTAGCAAATTCGGCATCAGCATCATCGTTTCCGGCTGGCCGTCTTCGGTAAAACCGGAACTGATTTTATAGGGAATCGCGATCGCCAGCATTTCGTCGCGCCGCTGCAATTCGCCCTGTTCTAATTTCTGAAACAGCGCGAGATAACGGTAAATCTCGGTCCAAAGGCCGTTGGCCTTGACTGCTTGCGCTAGCAGCGCGGGCAATTTGGCCAGCCGCTGGCTGTCCTTTTGCTGCAAAATGGCGAGCGGATAGATCACGCCGGCCATGCCCATGAAATAGACCGTGCGTTTGCCGGTTTGTTTTCTTAGTGCCGCCAGCGCCTGCTCGAATTGAACTATCGCTTGCGCGGTATCGCCGTGCATAAAGGTCAGCGCGGCGGCAACGGCCTGCAAATCGGGCTCGCCGCGGCCGGCAAGCCAGCCAGCCAGTTCCTCCCAATCGCCGCGCAGCAATTGCAGCTCCGCGAAGGCCCGAATCGCCAAAGGCGACTGCACAAAGCCCGGCTCCAGCGCGCATTGGCGTAAAAAATCGCCCACGGACGGATCGTTATGCAGATACAGCAACTGGTGCAGGCCGATATAGCCGGCAATCTGCTGTAAAATGACCGGGTGCCGGTTCTTGAGCCAGGCCGCATCCAGAGGATTCAGAACCCACGCCAGATAAATATCGAAATCATCCGGCAAACGTAAAACATAACGGCCGATTTTGAGGCATTCATTCGCCTGCGCATAGTCGCGGAGATGAAATAGAATGCGCGCATCCCGCAAACATTCGTCAGCGTTTTGGTAACGGTAATAGCCGCCGCGCGTCGGTGCATGCCTGCCGATGCTGGCCGCGACTTTTTCGAACGCGCGCTTGTCTTCCGCCAGTTTCCGGGTCAAGGGTTCGACAATCCGCCTGGGACAACGGTAAACCGACTGTTTGGGGTGTTTCTCGACCAGTTGCAAGGCTTGCAGCGCTTCGAGATAGGGTGTGACCGTATCCCCTTTAGGCTCCTTGCCTTTCTTGTCCTTAAAACCGAGATCGTACAGGCATTTGCCGATCAACGCGGGCGAGGCATAGCCGTAATACACGACCAGCACGTTCAGCGCGGCTTCTTGTTCGGGAGGTAGCTGTTCGGCGGCATTTAACAGGCGGGCGAACGAATCTGGCGTCATCGTGTTCAGGTCGTGGTGCCGCTTAACAAACGGCATGATGATTTGGACAATTGCGCTGCCGGAGGACTCTCCCGCAGCGGCTTGAAAGGAATTTTATTCGGCCGTGCCGAGGATCGCAGCTGTCCGGGCCTTGGCGAAATTGCGGTCGAAAATGACCGGCTGTTCGAGCGGCATCGGCGCTTCTTCGGTCGCCCCGCCGCGCTGCAAGCCGACGAAATCGAACAAAGCGGCATCGGCCAACTGCGAAGGCGCGATATTTTGCAGGCTGGTGAAGATCGTTTCGAGACGGCCAGGGAACTGCTTGTCCCAACCCGTTAGCATCTGTTTCATCGCCTTGCGTTGCAGATTTTCCTGCGAGCCGCAGAGGTTGCATGGAATGATCGGAAAATTCTTGAAGGCGGAGAAACGCTCGATGTCCTTCTCGCGGCAATAGGCGAGCGGGCGGATCACGATGTTGCGCTTGTCGTCGCTCAAAAGCTTCGGCGGCATCGCTTTCAGTTTGCCGCCGTAGAAAATGTTCAGGAAGAACGTTTCCAGGATGTCGTCGCGGTGATGGCCGAGCGCGATCTTGGTCACGCCGTGCTCTTCGGCAAAACCGTACAGAATGCCGCGCCTGAGCCGCGAGCACAGCCCGCAGGTGGTGGCGCCTTCCGGGATCACCCGCTTGACCACGCTATAGGTGTCGCGTTCGATGATATGGTAAGGCACGCCGATCGATTCGAGGTATTCCGGCAGCACATGCTCCGGAAAACCGGGCTGCTTCTGGTCCAGGTTCACCGCGATGATCTCGAACTCAACCGGCGCGGTCTTTTGCAGATTCAGCAGAATGTCAAGCAGCGTATATGAGTCCTTGCCGCCGGACAGGCAGACCATCACCTTGTCGCCGTCCTCGATCATGTTGTAATCGGCGATCGCGTCGCCGACATTGTGGCGCAGGCGTTTTTGCAGTTTGTTGAATTGGGTGCGGGTTTTCGAGTGGGTATCCGACATTGCGCGGCAAAAATAAAAAACAGGCTAAAGAAAAAGGGCCTTACGGCCCGTACGTAGATGGGTTTTGCAACCTTGTCCCTAACGTTTTCACATTGAAAGGTACGAAACTATGCGGACGGGGCAATATGCCTCGTCCGGCAGGAGAAGCCTTGCGGCCCCTCGCGAAAATGGTTTAACCGGTGTAGCGTTCGAATACCAGGGTGGCGTTGGTGCCGCCGAAACCGAAGCTGTTCGACATGATCGTGTTCAAAGTCACGTTGTCCTCGCGCTCGCGCACGATCGGAATGCCTTCCGCGCCCGGATCGAGATGCGTGATGTTCGCCGACGCGCTCAGGAAGTTTTCCTGCATCATCAGCAACGAATAGATCGCCTCGTTCACGCCGGCCGCGCCCAAGGCATGGCCGGTCAGGGACTTGGTCGAACTGACTTTTGGCACGTTGCCGTCGCCGAAGACCGCGCGCAAGGCTTCGAGTTCGCGGGTGTCGCCGACCGGCGTACTGGTGCCGTGCGCGTTGATGTAATCGACCTTGTTCTTCACGGTCGCCAACGCCTGACGCATGCAGCGCACCGCGCCCTCGCCGGACGGCTGCACCATGTCGTAACCGTCGGAGGTCGCGCCGTAGCCGGTCAATTCGGCATAAATCTTCGCGCCGCGCGCCTTCGCGTGTTCGAGTTCCTCGATCACCAACACGCCGCCGCCGCCCGAAATCACGAAACCGTCGCGGGTCTCGTCATAAGGACGTGAAGCAGTTTCCGGGGTGTCGTTATATTTGGACGACAGCGCGCCCATCGCATCGAACAGCACCGACATAGTCCAGTGCACTTCCTCGCCGCCGCCGGCGAAGACGATGTCCTGCTTGCCCATCTGGATCAGTTCGGCCGCGTGGCCGATGCAGTGCGCGCTGGTCGCGCAGGCGGAGCTGATCGAATAATTGACGCCCTTGATCTTGAACGGGGTCGCAAGACAGGCGGTATTGGTGCTCGACATCGTGCGCGGCACCATGTACGGGCCGACTTTTTTGACGCCTTTTTCACGCAGAATGTCCGCCGCCTCGACCAGGTTGGACGTCGAAGGTCCGCCCGAGCCCATCACCAGGCCGGTTCTCTCATTCGAAACATCGCTTTCGGCCAGGCCGGAATCGTCGATCGCCTGCTGCATCGCGATATAGTTGAACGCCGCGCCGTCGCCCATGAAGCGTTTGATTTTACGGTCGATATGCGCTTCCAGATCGATCTTGATCGCGCCATGGATATGGCTGCGAAAACCGAGCTCCTGATAAATATCCGCAAAGCTAATGCCGGAGCGTCCGAGTTTTAACGATTCGACGACTTCATCCCGATTATTGCCGATACTCGAAACGATGCCCAAACCGGTTACCACAACTCTTTTCATTACCATAAACCTTAAAAATCTGCAGTAGAAGTAAACAAGCCGACGCGCAGATCGGTTGCTTCGTATATCACCTTGCCATCCACTTCCATCGTCGCGTCTGCAATGCCCATCACCAGCTTACGCATGATCAAGCGTTTCATGTTGATCCGATATATCACTTTTTTTGCGGTAGGCAATACCTGTCCGGTAAACTTGACCTCGCCGACGCCGAGCGCGCGCCCTTTACCGGGACCGCCCATCCAGCAAAGAAAAAAACCGACCAACTGCCACATCGCATCGAGGCCCAGACAGCCCGGCATCACCGGGTCGCCCTGAAAATGACAGTCGAAAAACCAAAGATCGGGCTTGATATCGAGTTCGGCGATGATTTCGCCCTTGCCGTACAAACCGCCCTCATCGGTGATCAGAGTAATGCGATCCATCATCAGCATAGGCGGTAACGGCAATTGTGCATTATTCGGTCCGTACAGCTCGCCCCTCCCGGACATCAACAATTCCTCGCGCGTTAAGCTATGCTTTTTCTCCATCCTGTGTTTACCTTGGCAAAATTTTATTGAGTTAGACGCATATTATCTTACAGGCACTGAAAAAAATCAGCTCATTTTTACCCGGAAGGAACCGGCGGCATCAGGTCCTTCAACTTCAAGCCGTTTTTATTGAGCCGGTGTTGATAAATGATCGCATAGGATAAAACCGAAGCGACATATTTTCGGGTTTCCTTAAAAGGAATCGTTTCGACCCAGATATCGGCGGGCATGTTCCCGGCAAGCGGCAACCACTTCGCGACTCTGGCGGGACCCGCATTATAGGCCGCGACCGCTAAAGCCATATTGCCGTCGAAGCGTTGCAGCAGTTTTCTGACGTAATAAGCGCCCAGGCGGATATTCAGATCCGGATCGAACAGGCTATAGTCCGCCGCCAGTTCCTGCTGTATCTCATTGGCAAGCTGCCTGCCGGTTTTCGGCATCACCTGCATCAGCCCCTTCGCGCCGACGGGCGATTCGGCCCGGCTGTCGAGCATGCTTTCCTGCCGCATCACGCCGAAGATCACCGCGGGATCGAGATCGTGCCGTAACGCATTGCTCTGCACCTGTTCCTGGTAATGCAGCGGAAAGCGCAGCGCCAGATCGTCCCAATAATCGGCCTTGACCAGGGTCTGGATCGCGACGGGCGCCCACTCCCAGGATTCGGCGAGTTTGGCGGCCTGCGCTCGCTTCTCCCGGCTCAATTTGCCGACCGTAAACCACCATTGCCGTTGGGCTTCCATGTTGCGGTTTAAAGCCCTGAGTTCGCTCACAGCCTGAAAATCGGCTTCGGACGCCAAATCGCCGAGCTCATTAAAATGAAGCGGCACCGGATTATCCGCCAGACGGTAAGGCTGCGAGAGCGCGTCGGCGGCCAGGAAGCCGTAAAAGCTCCGGTCCAGGGCAGCTTCTGCGTAAAGCGCACGCGCGGCCTCGTGATTGCCGGCGGACGCCTGCGCGCGCGCCTGCCAATATTGCCAGCGCGCTTCCTTGAGCTCGTCGAGCGTCAGTCCCGACAAAGCCTCCGCAATGTGCTGCCAGTTTTGTTCGAACAAAGCCGATCTGACCCGCCATTCCCTGACCTCGCCGTCATGGGCAGTCAGCCCGGTCAGCCGGTCATAGGCGCCCGCCTTTCTTTGAAAAGCCAAGGCCAGTGCCAGCCGGCGCTCGATCGTCTGCTTGCCGGGCTCTCCGAACTGCAGCCCGTTTTTTTCGGCATCCCAAAGCCGCGCCGCGCTATCCGGGTCCGACTTGGCCATGCGGTCAATGCCGTGCGCAAAGATTCGGGCGGCAAACCGCCCCTCCGGCAAACGCGTCTTCTCTTCCCGGATCAGCTCGGGATTTTGATCCACTTTGAGCCATGCCTCCGCCGCCTCGCGGTCCAAACCGGTCAGCTTGCGCGCAAGATACTCGGCCAGTTGCCGATTGTTCCTCTTCAACGCCAGCTCGAAACGCTGCCAGATCATCTCGCGGGTGATGAGCGCGGCGTCCGCCAACGCGGTGAACAAGGGCTCGCATTCGCCCGGCTGCGAACCGCCGCTCATCCAGAGCCGTTTCGCCTGCGCCAACGCCAGCCCCCGGAAACCGATTTGATATGCCGCCCGGTGATACAGGCATTCGAGCGCCACATCGCCGCCGGCCCGATACTGGTCGACATAGTCCAGCCACTGATTTTGCTCGGCCATCGCCTTGAGCCATCTTCCACGCAACAGCGACGCATAGCGCGAGTCCTTATAGGTCGACAGAAAGGCGCGAATGCTATCGGTCTGCGTCAGGTCTTTCTTAAGCCACTGGTATTGCAGATAGGGATACAGCGGATACGCGGTCAAGGTGCCGGCAAGCGCCTGAAACACGGCGGCATTGCCCTGCTCGACGGCTTGTTCGGCCAGCACGAAATCGCGGCGCTCGCGCAGCCATTCGCGCGCCCAACCGGCATCGGCCGGTAATATCAGGCATAGCGCCAGGAAAAGAAATTGCAAAGACTTCATTCGGTTTGAGAAGTGGATGGAAACGGCAGCGCCGGTCAGTTAAGCCGTGCGCGGACAAACTATGCCGGAGCCCGAGGCTCCGCTATAATGATGCGGAAAATGAAGACTATGAATGAAAACGTGCACTCCAAGCCCTCCCCATCCCAGGCGGCGCCTTTTAGCTGGAATTATATCTTTCAAATCGCCCGGCAACATAAAAAAGCGCTGATTTATTCGCATATCATCGCGATATTGGCGATGATCTCCAGCGTGCCGGTGCCGCTGTTCATGCCGCTCCTGGTCGATGAAATTCTGCTGCATAAGCCCGGCCTGATCATCCAGACGCTGAACCCGCTGGTGCCGGCCGCCTGGCAGGTGCCGATCTTCTATATCGGGGCCGTGCTGGTCGCGAGCCTGCTGCTCCGGATCATCGGGATCATTTTCAACATCATCCAGGCGCGCAAGTTTTCCTGCATCGCCAAAGACATCATCTTCCGCATCCGCCAGAACCTGATCGATCATCTGCAAACGATTTCGATGGCCGAATACGAAAGCCTCGGCACCGGCTCGATCGTGACGCATCTGGTCACCGATCTCGACACCATCGACAACTTCATCGGCAACACGATCAGCAAGCTGTTGGTCGCCAGCCTGACCATCTTCGGCACCGCGGTGATTCTGCTCTGGATGAACTGGCAACTGGGCCTGTTCATCCTGCTGCTGAACCCGATCGTGATCTATTTTACGCGCGTGGTCGGCAGCAAGGTCAAGGATCTTAAAGCCAAGGAAAACACCGCCTACGGCATCTTCCAGGAAGCGTTGACCGAGACGCTCGAGGCAATCCATCAGATCCGCGCCAGCAACCGCGAAAAACATTATTGCAAACAACTGGTCGAATCCGCGCTGTATGTGAAGGATTACTCGGCCGCCTATGCCTGGAAAAGCGATGCGGCGAACCGGCTCAGTTTTCTGATTTTTTTGTTCGGTTTCGATGTGTTCCGGGCGCTGGCGATGCTGATGGTGTTTTATGCGGACCTGACGATAGGCCAGATGCTCGCGGTATTCGGCTATCTCTGGTTCATGATGGCGCCGGTGCAGGAAATCCTAAACATCCAGTACGCCTTTTACGCGGCGAAGGCGGCCCTGGCCCGGATCAACAGGCTGAAGGCGCTGAAACAGGAACCGCATTATCCGCATCTTGAAAATCCGTTTCGGGATAAAAAAACGGTCGCTATCCGGATCGATGATCTGCATTTCAGCTACGGCGACCAAACCGTGCTGAACGGCATCAACCTGACGATCAACGCCGGCGACAAGGTCGCGCTGGTCGGCGCCAGCGGCGGCGGCAAATCGACCCTGATCCAGACCCTGATCGGCCTGTATCCGGCCCAGAGCGGCACGATTTATTTCGATGAGACGCCGATGGAACGGATAGGCCTCGAAGTCGTCAGAGAGAACGTAGTCACCGTTCTGCAGCAGCCGATTTTATTCAACGACACGATACGCGCGAACCTGACTTTGGGACGCGACGCGACCGACGAGGAATTATGGCGGGCGCTGACGACCGCGCAACTCGACGACATCGTGAAGGACTTGCCGACAGGACTCGACACGATCGTCGGCCGCCACGGCATGCGTTTGTCGGGAGGACAACGGCAGCGCCTTGCGATCGCCAGGATGATCGTCGCAAAACCGAAGGTCGTGATTCTGGACGAGGCGACCTCCGCGCTCGACAGCGAAACCGAACACAAACTGCATCAGGCGCTGGCCGAGTTCCTGAAAGGCCGGACCACGATCATCATCGCGCACCGGCTCAGCGCGGTCAAGCAGGCCGATCATGTCTATGTATTCGAAGAAGGCAAAATCTGCGAACAGGGGCGGCATGAAACGCTGATCGCGCAGAAAGGGCTGTATGCGAAGCTGTACGGCGAATATCAATAAGCGCAGGTCAAGGCAATAAAAAAGCTTGCCGGATTACACAAAATAATAACGATACCATGTCAGAAATTTACGACCTGCATTGCCATTCCACTGCCTCCGACGGCGCGCTTGCTCCGGCCGCCGTGGTCGAACGCGCCCATCTGCAAGGCGTGAGCGCGCTCGCGCTGACCGATCACGACACCACCGCGGGACTTGACGAAGCCCAACGCGCCGCCGAAGCCGCCGGCATCCGCTTGATTTCAGGCATCGAACTGTCCACCAGCTGGCAAAACAAATGCCTGCATATCGTCGGGCTCGGCATCGACCCCGCCTATGCGCCGCTCGCCGAAGCGACGCATAGGCTGCGCAACACGCGCCTTGAGCGCGCCGAACAGATCGCCCTGAAACTCGAAAAGAAACGCATTCCCGGCGCCCTCGAAGCGGTCAGGCGAATGGCCGGCGACAGCATGATCACACGCACGCATTTCGCCGACTTCCTGCTCTCGCAAGGCCATGTGCTGAGCCAGCAGGAAGCCTTCGACCGTTACCTCTCGAAAGGCAAAGCGGCCTACGTCGCCACGCCCTGGGCGGAGATGAGCGTCGCGGTCGACTGGATCATCCAATCCGGCGGCGTCGCGGTGCTCGCGCATCCCTTGCGCTACCAGTTGACCGCCAGCTGGCTCAGACGCCTGCTGACGGCCTTCAAGGAAACCGGCGGCCAGGCCGTCGAGATCGTGACCGGGCGCTATAACGCCGAAGAAATCAAGAATATGGCCGATTATGCGAAGCGTTTCGGCCTCGCAGGCTCGGCAGGCTCGGACTTTCACAACCCGGCCAATCAATATGTCGAACTCGGCCGGCTCGCGCCCTTGCCGGCGGGCATCCAACCGGTTTGGGAGTTGCTGCACTAGGCCCGGCCGTCGCTGTGTTTGAGCGCTCCATTGCCGGCGGCGACGCGCGGGTTCTGCCGGAATTTATGCGGTCAAAAACGCCGATCCTCTCGGATCGGCGCGTTCAATCTTCCCATTCCAGTTCCGCAAACGCGGTCGAAACATTTTTGCGGTGAAAATCGTCGAAGAGCTTCCATTCGGATTTTGCCTGATAGCCGATCGATTCGAGCGCCTGCTCCAAGAAACCTCCGCTTTTGATCAAGGCCCTGATGTCGGTCAGCAGCGCCTGCAAATAACGCTTTTCGGCTTGCAGGCTTTGCGGCCAGTCGGTGACTATGGGGCCGTGGCCCGGAATCACCGTTTTGTAAGGATGACGTTCCAGTTGCTCGATCTCCGCGAGCCAGCCTTTCAAACTGCCGTCGATGACCGGCAGGTGTTCGAGAAACAAGAGATCGGCCAACCAGAGGGTATCGGTCAACGGGTCATAGATCGACAAATCGTTGTCGGTATGCGCGGGCCGATGCGCGGTCAGTTTCAGGATGCGTCCGCCGAGATCGATGTCGAGTTGCTTTTCGACCGCAATATCGGGCGGAATGATGTCGCCCGCGGTTAAATCTATCCCCAACAATTCCTTGGCTTTGGCCAGATAAAACGGGCCGCGCGCGGCCATCGCCCGGGCCAGATTATGATGACCGACAAACTTGACGCCGTCCGCCTTGAACACGCTGTTGCCGTAGATATGGTCGGGATGCACATGGGTGTTGATCACATAACAGATCGGCTTGTCTGTCGTATGCTGGATCGCAAGGTATAGCGCCCGGCCCTGATCCGGATTGCCGCCGGTATCGATCACCGCGACACAGCGTTCGCCGACGATGAAGCCGATATTCGCGATCGCGCCATGGTTGTGAGTGTCCGGGATTTCATGCGGCCCCTGATGCACGTAGATGCCCGGTGCGACCTGGGTCACCGACAGCACGTTGGCGGCTGCCGCGGGCCGCATCGCAAATAACAGCAGCGCCGAGCACACCAGCAGCAAGGCTCGAAACGGGATTTTATTCGCTCGATCGCGACTCGACATGGGCTTGCCTTGAGGATGATTGAGGAGATGAATAGAGGGACGAAAAGCCCCGCTCGATTGCAGATTATATAGAGGAAACGTAAGCCGCGAGAAGCGAATCGATTCGCCTCTCGCCATTGCCTGTCCTGTCCCAAGGCTGGGTAAAAACAGCTGGATTCCGGGACCGAAAGCTCGGGAGAGCTTATTTTTCGGCCGCTTCCTTTTTCAGCTCTTCAACCAATTGTTTGGCCGGAACATAGCCGGGCAACAAATCGCCTTTTGCGGTGATGATGGCGGGCGTACCGTTCAGTCCGAACTCCTGAACCAATTGCATGTGTTGGTCGACCGGATTCTTGCAGGTCTTTTCTTTTAACGGCAGGCCTTTTTTGGCATTGGTCAGAGCGGCATTACGGTCGTCGGCACACCAGACCGAAATGGCTTTTTTATAAGAGTCCGAGCCCTTGCCGGCGCGGGGAAAGAACATGTAGCGTACCGTGATGCCTTGAGCAAGATACTGATCGATTTCGGAATGCAGCTTGCGGCAATAGCCGCAGTCGATGTCGGTAAACACCGAAACCGTGTATCTTGCAATTTTCGGCTTGAAGATGATCATGTTGTCTTCGCCGAGCTTTTCAATCGCCGCCTTGCGCACGCCGCTCATTTTCTTCATCACCGCAACCATTTTTTCTTCGGTCAAATCGGTGCGTGAAGCCAGGTCGACCAGATGCCCCTGCAGCAGATATTTGCCGTCTTCGGAAACGTAGATAATATTCGCCCCGACTTCGACCTCGAGCAGACCTTTGATTTCGGAGGGTTTGATCGAATCGATCTTGATCGACGGATCGGCCTTTGCCAGCGCTTTCTTGACGTCGTTCTCATCCGCACGCAGCGTGCCCACGGACAATGCCGATACAGCAAAAGCAACAACAGAAATAATTTTCTTCATGATCTGCTCGTTTAAAGTTGTGAAAAGAGTCTTGCGGATTTGGAAAAAGATACAATCAGAAGATTGTCTATTGAAACAGGCGCTGAATATCCATGATCATGCCCAATGCCATCAGCGTGACCAGGATCGCAATGCCGATCTGCTGAAAGAATAGCTGGCTTCTCTCGGAAAGCGGTTTGCCTTTAACGGCTTCGATGCCGAAAAACAGCAAATGGCCGCCGTCCAGCACCGGTATCGGCAACAAATTCAACACGCCAAGACTCACGCTGACCAGCGCGATGAACTTCAGGAAATGTACGAAGCCGATGTTAGCGGATTCGCCCGCATATTGCGCGATGCTGATCGGGCCGCTCAAGTTTTTGACCGAGGCCTGGCCGAGCACCATCTTGCCCATCATTTTCAGCGTCGAAAACGAATAGTCGTAGGTCTTGATGAAGGCCGCGGGCACCGCTTCGAGCGGGCCCAGCGAATAGTTGGCCGTCAGCGAGTTTCTGATGTCTTCGGGAATGAACACCGAGGCGCCGATTTTGCCCTCGGCCTTCGGCGCTTCGCCTGCGCGGGCCGACGGAATCTCTACGACTTTCGGCGTGATCGACAAGGCCTGGCGCGCACCGTCACGCTCGACTTCGATTGCTATCCGTTGGCCTGGATGGCTTCTGACATACTCGACCCATTGCTGCCAGTCGCCGATCGGCGCGCCGTCCGCGCTGATCAGCAAGTCCCGAGGCTTCAGACCGGCCACCAAGGCCGCCCCGTCCGGCAACACCTTGTCGATAACCGGCGGCAATTTCGGCACCCAGGGAGTGAATCCGAGACGCTTATACAGCTTCTCGGGATCGGAGACATCGGCATGGTCCAATTTGACCCACCGGACATCTTCCCTGCCCTCCCTGTCTTTGACGATCAGCTTGATTTCCTGGTCGCCGTCGAGCGCCGCGCCGATCAAGACATTCAATGTCTCGGTCCAGGTCGGCGTCGGCTTATTATTGACCGAAATAAATTCGTCGCCTTCGAGCAGACCCGATTCCGCGGCGATCGTGCCCGCTTCGATCTTGCCCAGAATCGGCTTGGCGCCTTCTTCGCCGACGACCAAGGCCACCCAGAATAACAATACGGCCAGAATCAGATTAAAAATCGGCCCCGCCGCGACGATCGCGGACCGTGCCGCCAGTCCTTGCCGGTTAAAGGCATAAGGCAGATCCTGGCTTTTGACTTCACCCTCGCGCTCATCGACCATCTTCACATAACCGCCCAGCGGTATCGCCGAGAGCACATATTCGGTCGCCTCCGGCGTTTTCTGGTAAGACCATAAGACCTTGCCGAAGCCGACCGAAAAGCGCAACACCTTGACGCCGGCCTTGCGCGCGACCCAGAAGTGCCCGAACTCGTGGAACGAAACCAGAATGCCGATCGTGAGGATGAAATAGAACAGAGTGCTCATGAAAAATTAGCCGGTCAATTGATCGATAATTCGATTAGACACGATTCTAGCTAATTTATCCTGATCCAAAATAATTTCGAGCGAGTCGGCCGCCCTGACTTCGACCGCCTCCATGCAGCGTTCGATGATCACCGGAATGTCGGTAAAGCGCACCCGGCGATTCAGGAAGGCATCGACCGCGATTTCGTTGGCCGCATTCAATACCGCCGGCATCGTGCCGCCGGTCTCGATCGCCTGGTAGGCCAGGCGCAAGCAAGGAAAGCGTTCCAGGTTCGGCTCTTCGAAATCCATCTGGCGGACCGTGAAGATATTCAAAGGCTCCACGCCGGACTCGAAGCGCTCCGGCCAGGCCAGTGCATGCGCGATCGGAACGCGCATGTCCGGGTTGCCCATCTGCGCGAGTACGGTGCCGTCGATATAATCGACCATCGAATGAATCACGCTTTGCGGATGAATCACGACCTGGATCTGTTCCGGCTGCATGTTGAACAACAGGCAGGCTTCGATCATTTCGAGGCCTTTGTTCATCATCGTCGCCGAATCGACCGAGATTTTCTTGCCCATGTCCCAATTCGGATGCGCGACCGCCTGTTCCGGAGTCACAGTCACCAGATCGGCGACCGGCGTCTGCCGGAACGGGCCGCCCGACGCGGTCAACAGAATGCGCCGGGCCGTCTTCGCGCTGACGCCGGTTTCATAAGCCGCCGGCATGCATTGAAAGATCGCGTTGTGTTCGCTGTCGATTGGCAAAAGCTGCGCGCCCGACTCGGCGATCGCCTGCATGAAGATGTCGCCCGACATCACCAGGGCTTCCTTGTTCGCCAGCAACACCGTCTTGCCGGCCTTCGCCGCCGCCAATGTCGGCAGTAATCCTGCCGCACCGACGATCGCGGCCATCACCGAATCGACAGAGTCCAGTGTGGCGGCTTCCGACAAGGCCTCGGCCCCGGCCAGCACCTTCACTTCAGCGACCGCGGTGCCGGCGATTTTTTCCTTGAATGCTGCGGCTTTCGCTTCGTCGGCGACCACGACCAGTTCCGGCCGATGGCGCAGGCATTGTTCGAGCAACAAGTCGACATTGTTGTTCGCGGTCAGCGCGACGACCTTGTAAAGATCAGGATGTCTTGCGACCACATCGAGTGTGCTGACGCCGATCGAGCCGGTCGCCCCGAGTATGCAGATGCCTTTCATCAGACCAGCCCGGAAATCAAGTAAATGCCTGCATAAAACAACGGAATCGCCGCGATAATGCTGTCAACCCGGTCCAGAATGCCGCCATGGCCAGGAAGGATCGCGCCGCTGTCCTTGACGCCGCGCTGGCGTTTGACGACGCTGAAAAACAGGTCGCCGTAAACTGAAATCAACACGGTCAATACCGACAACAAGGCGAAATCGGCCGCGAAAACATAATTGAAACCGTAAATCAGGCTCAGCACGATCGCGCAGACCACTGCGGCCCCCAAGGCGCCGTAGAAGCCCTCGACCGTTTTGCCTGGGCTGATGTCCGGCGCCAATTTGGTTTTACCGTACTTCTTGCCGACGAAATAAGCGCTGATGTCGGCCGCCCAGATCAGGATCAGGAAATACATCGTCATCGGCGGCTCGTAGAAAGTGCGCAGCCGGCTCAGGAACATCCAGCAGGCGAGCAGGATGAACCAGCCGATCAATACCTTATAACGCAAACGCAGTTGCAGGTTCAGCACCGAGTGCGGCAGGTTTCTGATGCAAATCATCGCCACGATCCAGAACAGAATCGGCGGGATCACCAGCCATTCGAGGATACCCGAATACAGCCGGATTTCCGGCCAGTTGGTCCATTGCGCCAACAGTTCCAGGAACTGTGTCCAGAGCTGCAGCCCGACCATCGGCACGACCAGCGCCAGCAGAAACAACACTCTTTTGGCGATCGATTGCACATCGATCAGATACAGCCATTCCCAGGCTGCGGCCAAGGTCAGGACGGCGAGCAGCAGGGAAAAATATTCGGAAGGCAGTGTGAATACCGCCGTGGCAATCAGGGCGGCCAGAATCGATGCAGTGATAATTCGCTTGAGCAACATTGTTATAATTATCGTTAAAGTTAGAGGGTAAGCGTTTTGCCGAGCACCTGTTCGCCGGTATGACCAAAGCGCCTTTGCCGGCTTTTGAAACTCAAGATCGCCCCGTCGAGCGCTTTCTGGTCGAAATCAGGCCAGAGGGTATCGGTGAAATACAATTCGGTGTAGGCGAGTTGCCAGAGTAAAAAATTACTGACCCGCTGTTCACCGCCGGTTCTGATGAATAAATCCGGTTCCGGCAAATCCGCGGTCGATAAATGGCGATTGATCAGATTTTCATCGATGTCCTGCGCCTGCAATTCGCCGGCCGCTATTTTTTGATTGACCGCGCGAAACGCCTGGCATAAATCCCAGCGGCCGCCGTAGTTGACCGCTATCACAACGGTCAATGCGGTATTGCCTTGGGTTTGCGCTTCACCTGCAGCCATTTGCTCTTGCAAGGCCTCGGGGAAGCGGCTCCGGTCGCCGATAAAGCGCAAACGGATATTGTTTTGATGCAAGCGATCGATTTCGGCCCGCAAAGTCACCAGAAACAATTCCATCAGCAGCGAGACTTCCTCGGACGGACGCCGCCAGTTTTCGCTGCTGAACGCGAACAGTGTCAGCACCTCGACCCCTTCCTGGGTGCAATGCTCGACGATTTTGCGGACCGCCTTCACGCCGGCCCGGTGACCGACCGCGCGCGGCATGAAACGCTTTTGCGCCCAGCGGCCGTTGCCGTCCATGATAATCGCAATATGGCGAGGCACGCCGTTGTCGGTGGAGTTAAAGCTTGCGTTGCCTGACGACATGGCTGGCATCCGCATCAAATCGACAACAAATCGGCTTCTTTGGCTTCCAACAACTTTTCGACTTCCTTGACATATTGGTCGGTGATTTTTTGGATTTTATCTTCCGCATTGCGCGCGTCGTCCTCGGAAATCAGTTTTTCCTTCAAGGCTTCCTTGATCGCATTGTTCGCGTCGCGGCGGATGTTGCGAATCGCCACGCGGCCGTTTTCGGCCTCGTGTTTGACCACCTTGACCAGATCACGGCGGCGCTGTTCGGTCAACGCCGGCAGAGGAATCCGGATCGTCATGCCGGTGGTGGACGGGTTCAGGCCGAGATCCGACTTCATGATCGCCTTCTCGATCGCCTGCACCATGGTTTTTTCCCATGGCGTAATCGTCAGCGTCCGCGCGTCCTCGACCGCGATATTCGCGACCTGGGACAGCGCCGAATCGGTGCCGTAATAAGACACGCTGATCTGGTCGAGCAGGCTCGGATGCGCGCGCCCGGTCCGGATCTTCGCAAATTCGTGTTTCAGGGCTTCGATGCTTTTGCCCATGCGGGCCGCTGCGTCCTGTTGAATGTCACTAATCATTATTTTGCTCCTCGTTCAATCAGCGAACCGATTTCTTCGCCCTTCATCAGCCGCATCACCGCGCCTTGTTCAAAGATGTTCATCACCCGCATCGGAATGTCATTGTCCCGGCACAGCACGAGTGCAGTGGTGTCCATCACATTCAAGCGTTGATCCAGCGCCTCGTCATAAGTCAGACGCGGATAGAAGACCGCGTCCTTGACTTTTGCGGGGTCGGCAGAATACACGCCCTTGACCTTGGTCGCCTTGATCATCAGCCCGGCGTTGATTTCGATCGCACGCAGACTGGCCGCCGAATCGGTCGTAAAAAACGGATTGCCGGTGCCGGCCGCAAAGATCACGATGCGGCCTTTTTCCAGATGGCGGACAGCGCGGCGGCGAATATAATCCTCGCAAACCTGATTGATTTTCAGCGCGGACATCACCCGGGCCTGCAAGCCCTGATGCTCGAGCGCGTCCTGCATCGCCAGCGCATTGATCACGGTCGCCAGCATGCCCATTTGGTCGCTGGTGACCCGATCCAGTCCCTCGGACGCCTTTTCGGCGCCGCGCAGGATATTGCCGCCGCCGATCACCAGACCGACCTGGACGCCGAAATCGGATAATTCCCGGATTTCGGCGGCCAGACGGCTCAGGATGTCGGAGTCGATGCTGCCGCCCGCTTCGCTCATCAGCGCCTCGCCGCTCAGCTTTAATAAAATTCTCTGGCAAATCGGTGTTTTCATAAGTTTGTCGGATGGTTTATTAATAGCTTGTTACAAGGTCTGCCGTCAGCCCAGTTTAGCTGGCCCGCACCTGCGCCATCACTTCTTCGGCAAAGTTTTCTTCTTTCTTTTCGATGCCTTCACCGACTTCCAGACGGGCAAAACGCACGACGCCGTTGCCCTTTGAAGACACCAGCTTGCCGACCGAGACTTTGTCGTCCTTGATGAACGGCTGACCCAGCAAGGTCACTTCCGCGAAGAATTTGCTGATGCGTCCGGCCACCATTTTTTCGATGATGTCGGCCGGTTTGCCGCTTTCGGCAGCCTGCGCCTTGAAGATTTCCTTTTCCTTTTCGATCGTTTCAGCAGAAATCTCGGCGTCGGAAACACAGATCGGCTTGCTCGCCGCGATATGCATCGCCACGTCCTTGCCCAATTCCTTGTCCGCTTGGGTCAGCTCGACGATGACGCCGATCTTGCTGCCGTGCAGATAGCAGGCGGTGCCGCCTTCGGCAGTGTGGAATTTTTGGAAACGTCTGACTGTGATGTTTTCGCCCAGTTTCGCGATCAGCGCGCGGCGGGTTTCTTCAACGGTCACGCCGTCGCTCAATTTCACATCGAGCAATTGTTCGTCGGTCGCGGCATCGGCGCTCAGCAGCGCAGTCGCCACATCGTTCACGAATTTGACGAAGTCGGGCGATTTGGCGACGAAATCGGTTTCGCAGTTGATGTCGACGATCGCGGCGGTTTTTTCATCGTCGCTGATCTTGACGCCGATACTGCCTTCCGCCGCGATACGGCCGGATTTCTTATCGGCTTTCGCAAGGCCTGCCTTGCGCATGTTTTCGATGGCCAACTCCATGTCGCCGTTTGCCTCTTGCAGGGCCTTTTTACATTCCATCATGCCGGAACCGGTTCTTTCACGCAGTTCCTTAACCATACCTGCAGTAATACTCATTCTTTATGTTTCCTAATCTTATCATCACTATGAAAACGCCCCCAAAAGGAGGCGTTTTCCGGTCTCATCGAACAGCCTGTTTGGGCTTATTCGGCTGCTGGAGTCTCTTCAACGAAGTCATCCGCCTTAGCCGACAATCCTTGGGTCGCGGCTCTCGCTTCCTGAATCGCGGCGGAAGCGCTTTCGCAATACAACTTGACCGCGCGGATCGAGTCGTCATTGCCCGGAATCACATAATCGATGGCTTCCGGCGAGTTGTTCGAATCGACGATACCGACCACCGGAATGCCCAGTTTGCGGGCTTCGCTGATCGCATTTTTCTCGTAACCGACATCCAGCACGAAAATCACGTCCGGAATGCCTCTCATGTCTTTGATGCCGCCCAGGCTGCGCTCGAGCTTTTCGAGTTCGCGTTCCATCATCAGGGCTTCTTTCTTGCCGAAACGCTGATACAGGGTGCCGTCGGCCTTCATCGCTTCCAGTTCCTTCAGGCGATTGATCGACTTTTTGATGGTCTTGAAATTGGTCAACATGCCGCCCAGCCAACGATGGTTGACATAAGGCATGCCGCAACGGATCGCTTCTTCCGCAACCACTTTGCGCGCCGCTTTTTTGGTGCCGACAAACAGGACACTGCCCTTGTTTGCGGACATTTGACCCAGATAATTCATCGCGTCGTTGAACAAAGGCAGCGTTTTTTCCAGATCGATGATATGGATCTTGTTACGGGCGCCGAACAGGTACGAAGCCATTTTCGGGTTCCAGTAACGGGTTTGGTGTCCGAAGTGAACACCCGCTTCCAACATTTGACGCATTGAAACTGCCGCCATTAATTTTTCTCCTCAGTATAAAGTTTCGGAACCAAGTTCCGGTGGGTTACGCCTCCCCTTACCCCGCTTGCCAACCCGCCGCAATATGAAAAAGCAGGCACCCTGGCAAGTGTGACGGTAAGGGTGAGTATTTATTTCAGAAAAACTGAACCTAACTTTATACCATATTTTGACGAAATCGACAAATCCAATTCCCGGTCTTTTGCCGCCATGCTTTGGCGCAAGCGCCGCAAAATGCGGGCAAATTGTCCGCCATTTTACCGAGATAATCCGCGCCAAAGTTCGTCCAAAGTGGATATATGATATATTGACGCGCTTTTTACGGCAAAACTCAGCGTTTTTCTGGCGCCGTAAACCCTGAACTATTATTTTATTGAACTTCTTAAATTGCATTGAGTCTTTGCCCAAGCTATGAGCATTACCATCAAAACCGAATCCGAAATCGAAAAAATGCGCGTCGCCGGCCGTCTGGCCGCCGAAGTGCTGGAAATGATCGAACCGCATGTCGTGCCGGGCATTACGACCAATGAATTGGATACTATCTGCCACGATTACATCGTGAACGTGCAAAATGCGATTCCGGCGCCGCTGAATTACCACGGTTTTCCGAAATCGATCTGCACCTCGATCAACCAGCAGGTCTGTCACGGCATTCCCTGCGAAAAAAAACTGAAATCCGGCGACATCATCAATATCGACATCACCGTGATCAAGGATGACTATCACGGCGACACCAGCAAGATGTTTTGTGTCGGCGAGGTCAGCCCGCACGCCCAGCGCTTGATCAAAGTGACGCAAGAATCGATGTATCTGGGCATTCAGCAGGTCAAACCCGGCGCGACGCTGGGCGACATCGGCGAGGCGATCCAGAAACACGCGGAAGGCAACCGCTACTCGGTGGTCAGGGAATTTTGCGGACACGGCATAGGCAAAGTCTTTCATGAAGACCCCCAAGTGCTGCATTACGGCAAAGCCGGCGCCGGCGAAGTACTCCGGCCGGGCATGATCTTCACGATCGAACCAATGATCAATATCGGCAAACGCCATATCAAGGTCTTGTCGGACGGCTGGACCGTCGTGACCAAGGACCGCAGCCTGTCCGCGCAATGGGAGCACACCATACTGGTCACCGCCGACGGCTACGAAATACTGACGTTACGCCAGGAAGAAAGGTAAAACCCTTGAACGACTCCACCGCTACCCTGCCCCTCACGGGTTCCGACAGCCTGCCGTTCTTTAAGCAGCTGCTCAAAGAAAAGGACTGCGAACTACGCCTGCAATTCGATCCGCATCAGTCGGTGCTGCCGCTGCTGCACGCCAAATCCGATTTCATCGACACGATCCTGTGCCGCTGCTGGCGCCTGTTTCTCGGCGACCATGCGCCCCGCCTGAGCCTGGTCGCGGCCGGCGGTTACGGCCGGCGTGAGTTGTTTCCGTATTCCGATATCGACATCATGGTCCTGCTCGATTCGGAAGGCGACGCTCCGCATCAGGACGCGCTGGTGCAGTTTTTCACCTTTCTCTGGGACATTGGCCTGAAACCCGGCCACAGCGTGCGCACGATCAAGGAATGCGTGCGCCTGGCGATGGACGATCAGACCATCATCACCAGCTTGATGGAAATGCGGCTGATTTGCGGCAATCAGGACCTGTATGAAACGCTCAGGGGAGACATTTCGCCCGACAAGATTTGGCCTTCGGACCAGTTTTTCGCCGCCAAGATGGAAGAGCAGCGCCAGCGCTACGCCAAATTCCATGACACCGCCTACAACCTGGAGCCGAACATCAAGGAAGGCCCCGGCGGACTGCGCGACCGTCAGGTCATCGCCTGGGTATTCAAGCGCCATTACAATTCCTCGACCCTGAAGGAGCTGATCAAATACGGGTTTCTGCCGGTTTCCGAATATAACGAACTGGTCGATGCGGTCGAGGTGCTCTGGCGCATCCGCTACGCCCTGCATTTACTGACCCATCGCTGCGAAGACCGGTTGATTTTCGACTATCAACGCGAACTGGCCACGCAATTCGGCTTTAGCTGCGCCGATCAGCATTACAATCAGGATGTCGAGCTGTTCATGCAGTTCTATTTCAAAACCGTGCAGGGTCTCGAACGCTTGAATGAAATGCTGCTGCAGTTGTTTCACGAACGCTTCATCAACGGCCATACCGACATCAAGCCTATTCCCGAGAACGCGCAATTCGTTGCGATCAACGGCTATCTGGAAGCGGTCGACGAGCAGATTTTCGCCAACCGTCCGGTCGCCCTGCTCGAACTGATTCTGATCCTGGAGCAAAATCCCGAACTCAGAGGGGTGCGCGCAACCACGATCCGCCTGATCCGTAAAAGCCTGCACCTGATCGACGATGCTTTTCGCCAGGACAAGACCGCGAACCGGCTGTTTGTCGAAATCTTCCAGCAGCCTAGAGGCCTGACCCACCAGCTCAGGAGGATGAACCGCTACGGCATCCTGGCCGCCTACCTGCCCGCCTTCGCGAACATCGTCGCCCGCATGCAGTACGACCTGTTTCATATCTACACGGTCGACGAGCATACGCTGTTCGTTATCCGCAACCTGCGCCGCTTTTCGCTCGAAAAACACAAGGACGAACTGCCGTTCTGCAGCCAGATCTTTCTGTTGATCGGCAAACCCGAACTGCTTTATTTTGCCGGGCTGTTTCACGACATTGCCAAAGGCAGAAACGGCGACCACTCGACGATAGGCGAAGACATCGCCAAGGAATTCTGCCAGCAACACGGTTTTTCCGCGCACGGCACCAAGCTGATCGGCTGGCTGGTACGCCATCACCTGATCATGTCGATGACCGCGCAGCGCAAGGACATCAGCGACCCGGAAGTGATCCATGAGTTTGCCCAGCAGGTCGGCAGCGTCGAATACTTGAATCATCTCTACCTGTTGACCGTCGCCGACATTAGGGCGACCAATCCCGAACTGTGGAATTCGTGGAAGGATTCGCTGCTGAAGGAGCTCTATGCCGCGACCCATCAGATGCTGCGCCGGGGCTTGCCGAACCCTGTCGGCCAGACCGACCGCATTCTCGAAACCAAGAAAGAAGCGCGCGAGGAACTGATTCAGCTCGGTTTGTCCGAACAGGACATCGACGCCTCCTGGCGGCATGCGAACGACGATTATTTCCTGCGCTATTCGGCCGATGAAATCGTTTGGCATACGATCGCGATTGCCTCTTCCAGCGAAGCCGAGTTGCCGCTGGTCTTGCTGCGCCCGCAAACCCAGCACGGCAGCGCGGAAGTTTTCGTCTATACGAAAAATGAAGGCAACATCTTTTCGATCAGCACCGCGACGCTGGACCAATTGGGCCTGACCGTGCTCGACGCCCGAATCATGACGACCACGGACAATTATGCCTTGAACAGTTTTCAGGTGCTCGAACAAAACGGCCAGCCGATCCGGGATTTGATCCGGGAAGTGCACATTTGCTCCTCGCTGCGCAACAATCTATTGCATAAGACGGTCCAGGAGCGCAAAAACATTCATCGCCAGTCCCGGCAAGCGAAACACTTTCCGATCCCGACCAGCATCCAGTTTCATGCCGATCCGTTGTGCCATTGCACAATCATCGAATTGATCACCACCGACAGAGCCGGACTGCTTTCGAAAATCGGCCGCGCCTTCCTCAAGCAACAGATCAATCTGCATAACGCCAAGATCACCACGATCGGCAGCCGCGCGGAGGATATATTCTACATCACCGACAGCACCCTGCGGCCGATTACCGATCCCGGCGCCCTGGAAAAACTCCGGGAAGAAATCATCAGCGCCCTGGAAAGATAACAGCCGGTCAAGACGGATATGACAGACTAACCGCTCCCTGAATTTAAACGGCCTTGACGCCCTGCATCAAAGCCGTTTGAGGGCACGGAAAGCCCCGTACCCACTTTTCCATCTGGTCGCAAAGCACCAGATAGGGATACAAATGAGTCGGTGCGAGATGGTTGACCTCCTCGACAAGATCGAAATAACGGATCATCTCGCCATGCGCTTTAGACGCCGCGAAATAGGCGGCGCACGAAGGCGCGGCACTGGCCACGATCTCGAGCAATAAATCGCCGGCCAGCGTCATCAATTTTTCCCGCAGGGCCCCGCAGACCCTGTCCTGCCACACATCCTGGCTCGGCAACAAATTTAGCCGCGCAAAGACCGCATCCAGCCCCAGCAGCGCGGTGATTTCCCGATAAAGCCGCGAAACAGCCGCAACATCCTGCTGCGCCTTTGCTGCCAGATCCACCAGCCATAAAAAATCATCCAGGCCGGCGATGAAAGCCATTCGGAGGGCGAGTTCACTTGCCAAGCCCTGGCCTTGATAGTACGCCAGGCGCGCCTTGATCGACTCATCATCCAAGCCAACCTGTTCGCCGAAATAGCGCCAAGCGTCCTGCAAGCCCCGCCGATAAAATTCCATGGTCGCGGCGTCGGGCCGAACCCGGTGCTGACGGCGCAACATCCAGCCGCAGAAGCGGTCGAGAAGGCTTTCGATGTCGAGCAAGCACTGATATTGCAGCGCCGCCGGGACTTGATTATCCAGACTCTCGATATGCCGCCGCAGATCATCCGCGTCCAGGAGGCGTTCAAAGCCGAGATACCAGTGGATCCGCGCCGACAGATCGTTTTTCTCGCCGTCAACAGGCGTGCTCAAAAAACGGCAGCCCGCCTGATTGATGATCTTGTTGCTGATGAAGGTCGCCTTGATCTGCTCGGCTAACGGGTGCAGGGACAGCGCGTCCTGATACCCCTTCACGATCGGATCGGGAAAATAAGCGCTGAGATAGGTATCGCAGCATGGATCGCCGAGCAGATCCGAGTTCTCCTGAATCTGTTCGGTCAGAAACATTTTGGCGGCCGACATCAGCACCGCAAACTCAGGGCGAGTAATCGCCTTGGACGCGCGGTTCTGCACGTCTTTCTCGCCAGGGAACAACTCGCTGGCGCCTTCGAAAAAGCCCGCAGCCTCCAGACGTTCGGCAACCTGGAAAAACAGCGTCGCGCTTTCGGCCGCGCGCAATTGTTCCAGCGACAGGCATTGGCTCTGCGCATAATTGTCCGCCAGCACCAAACGACTGACCTGCTCGGTCATCTCGGCAAACAAGGTTTGGCTGCCGACCAGCCGGTTCTTCTTGGTCAGCAGCGTCAGAAAGATTTTCAGGTTGACTTCATGATCGGAGGTATCGACGCCGGCCGAATTGTCGACCGCATCGGTATTGATGCGGCCGCCCTTCAGGCCGTATTCTATGCGCGCGAGTTGGGTAAAGCCCAGGTTCGCGCCCTCGCCGACCACCTTCGCGCGCAGCAGGGCCGCATCGACGCGCACATTGTCGTTCGCGCGATCGGCGACCTCTTCATGTTTTTCGCTGCCGGCCTTCACATAGGTGCCGATGCCGCCGAGCCATAGCAGATCGGTCTCGGCGGTCAGCAGATACCGTATCAGCGATTCGCCGTCGAGCGAGCGGTAATGCACGCCGAGCCATTTTTTGACCTCGGGCGACAAGGTGATGTCTTTCGCGGAACGCGGATACACGCCGCCACCTTGGGAGAGCAGCGCGCGGTCGTAATCGTTCCAACTGGAACCCGGCAGCTCGAACAGGCGCTTGCGTTCCCGCAGCGCCGCCTCGCCCTCCGGCGGATTCGGATCGAGGAAGATATGCTGGCCGCTGAATGCCGCGCGCAAACGGATAACAGGCGACAGCAGCATGCCGTTGCCGAACACGTCGCCGTCCATGCTGCCGACCCCGACCACGCTAAACGCCTCGTTCTGGATATTTTTACCGACTTCACGGAAATGCCGTTTCACGCATTCCCAGGCGCCGCGCGCGGTAATCCCCAAGGCCTTGTGGTTATAGCCGTGCGAGCCGCCGCTCGCAAACGCATCGCCGAGCCAGAAGCGATAGTCTTTTGAAACCGCATTCGCGATGTCAGAAAACTGCGCGGTGCCCTTGTCGGCCGCGACGACCAGATAGGGGTCGGGATCGTCGTACACGACCAGATGCGGCGGATGCGACACGGCCTGCGCCTCGTCATAATTATCGGTTAGGTCGAGCAGGCCCCTGATCAGCGTCAGATAGGCCTGTTTGCCGGCCTCCTTCAGATCGCTCCGCAGGCCGATGCTGGTCAATACGAAGCCTCCCTTAGCGCCGGTCGGCACGATCAGCGCGTTTTTGCTGATCTGGGTCTGCATCAGGCCGAGAATTTCGCCGCGAAAATCGTCCGGCCGGTCGGACCAGCGGATGCCGCCCCGCGATACCTTGCCCGCGCGCAGATGAATGCCCTGCATCGTCGCCGCATGCACATAAATCTCGTATTGCGGCTTCGGCGGCGTCATCTCGATCACGCCGAGGCTGTCGATTTTAAACGCGATCGAATAATCGGGCGATTGCCGGCGCAAATGAAAATTGCAGCGCATCGTCGCGTCGATCAGATTGAACAGGTTGCGCAAAATCCGGTCGTCATTCAGATCGGCGACCTTCTCCAGGCTTTGCAACAATTCCAGATGCATCGGCAGCAGCGCCTGCTCTTCCCGGGACTCGGCATCCTCGCCGTCCTGATAGGGCCTAAAACGCGCATCGAAATAATGAAACAGCGACAATGCCACGCCGGGATTGCAGAGCAGCGCACGGTGGATGCTCGCGCGGGTCGTGCGATGGGCCAATTGCAGATAGTAATTCCGGTAGGCGCGCAGCACATCGATTTCCTGCCAGTCCATGCCGGTCAGGATGATCAGCTTGTTCAGCGCGTCGTTTTCGACGCGCCGCTCCAAAATCGCCTGAATCGCCGCCAGCAGGCGCGGCCGGAGGCGCGCCATCGGCATGCAAGGATTTTGTGCGGGCTTGATCGTGAAGCTCTTGATAAAGTACGGCGAGCCTTCGACATCGGCGAGGAATTGCACCTGATCCATCGCCCGAAGATGCAGGTTTTCAAGCACCGGGATGTATTCGTCGAGAAATCGCTCCTCGCGGCTGTAGAAATGCAGCCGGTAATGCTCGACTTTTTGGATCGGACTCAGCAATCCTGCCGACGGACATCCTGCCGTCTGCAGGCGCTCCAGATGCAGCAGGTCTTTCAGCGCAAAGCGCGGCGGGACCAGCGCCTGATAGTTCTGGGTCGCCAAGGACCGGTATTTGGCGCACAACGCGCGCCCCTTGTCCTTGCCCAGCGCTCGCTCGGCCAGCTTCAGCAAGGCATGAGGCCAGGTTTCGCCGCTTCCCTTCATCAGCGCCCCAGTCATTTCAGATGCTTGATGATTTCGAGCACGTTACCGTCGTTGATCCGATTGTAGGTGACAGAATCCATGAACGTGCGAATGAAAAAAATCCCCATGCCGCCTTCCTTCGGGTGCTCGAAATCCGGGATGTCGACCTTTTCGAGGTCGAAGCCCTGGCCGTGATCGTAAACCTTGATATTCAATTCCTGATCGTCGATATGAATCGTGATGCGGACCGTATCCTTCGGATCATTGTAATTGGCATGCTTGATCGCATTGGCGGTCGCCTCGGTCAAGACCAGATTCAGGTGATACGCCAAGGCCTCGCGATCGCCGGCATATTCCTCCAGATCCTTCGCAATTTGCTCGCCGATACTGCCGATCAGATTCAGATACTTGGTCTGCGTCGGGATAATCACTTCAACCTGGATAATGGGATCGCACATGGTCAACCTTCAACTGTCACTTCCGATGGCTTCTGTTAGATCACCATAAATCTCAAAAATTCGGTTCAGCCGCGTTAATTCGAACATCGACAGCACCTGTTGCTTACAGCCCGCCAAAATAAACCGGCCCGACTTCGCCATCACATTCTTGTGCCCGGACAACAGAGCACCGAGACCCGAACTGTCAATGAAGCGCACCTTATCCAGCTGCACGACGATATTGACTTCGCCCTGCTCGATCAGACGCAGAAACATTTCCTTCAAGCCGGCCGAATTGTGCGCGTCGATGCGCTCTTCAAGCACATTCAACACACTGTAGCCGTTGATTTTCTCCAGATTCGCATTCATCGCTGCTTCCATTTTATCGTTGTTCATATCAGATCCTACCCCTGCCAGATCACACCGGCAGGCTTGCGGTTTCCTGTTGCTGGGACAACTTTGATCCGCCATATCGAGACAATGGCTAGACTTTCGTTTCCCGGCTGATTATCATGCGAAGGACATCGTCTGTAAACGGTGTTCCGCTCCTAATCGCTCAGACAAATAAACACGCTGTCTTGCTCATCGGCCACAAGCGTCGAAGCCTGGTCTTTCGCTGAGTGTACCATAATAACTATAAAGCTATTTGAGGTGTTCGATGTTAGAAAAACTCCAACCCGCCCCGATGTTCAGAGCGATGAACCAGAATAATCAGCTGGTCAGCCTGTACGATTTCGCCGGCGACAAAAACATCGTCTTGTATTTCTATCCGAAAGACGACACCCCCGGCTGCACGATCGAAGCCAACGACTTTACCGCGCTCGCCGACGAATTCGCCAAGCTCGATACGGTCGTGATCGGCGTCAGCAAGGACACTTGCCAATGCCATGTCGACTTCATCAAGAAGTACGACCTGAAAGTCGAACTGCTCGCGGACACCAAGGGCGAAATGTGCGTGAATTACGGGGTCTGGCGCGAACGCGAGAAAAACGGCGTCAAAAGCATGCACATCCTGCGCTCGACCTTCATCATCGACAAGGACGGTATCCTGCAGGATGTTGCCTACGGGGTCAACCACGAAGGCCATGCCCAGGCAACGCTGGACAAGCTGAAAAATCCGCAGCCTGAAGAAGCGGAAGCGGCAAGCGAGACTGAAGCCCCGGCAGAATAAGCGCTATTCAGCCGGATGGTGGGCGGAAAGGCTCCGCCCACGCCAATACTAACCGCTCACCGACCCTTGCAGACGGGTCATCCACGGCTCTTTGGTATGCGGATCGACATGGAACGCCAATGCTTCGGGTTTGTGTAACAGCCCTTCCTCGCCGGAGGCATGCGGATTGAGCTGACGTTTTTCGACGAAATCGATCATCCGGCGGGTGTTGTAGATCAACAGCACCCGGTTGCCGTTTTGCACCGGATAAATCTGGTAGGCCACGTTACTCTCGTCAAACGCCGGATTACGCGCCAGCAATCCTGCCAACCGGTCCTGGTCTCCCAGGGACAGCACGTTCAACAGCGAATCGTAGCGCCAGGCGATGATCAGGCGCAAATGCTCGGCCATGCCGCCGCCCCCCTGCTTCTCGCGCAAGATTTCCACCTGCTGGTCGGACAAGAGGAAGCTTTCGGCGACCAGATAATGCTTGCCGCGCTCGCCGTCGTTCGCGAACAGCGCCAGTTTGTCGAGCGCCGGGTCTTCGAGCGCGTTCAGAAACGATTCGGGCGAACGGATGTGCTTGTAGACGGTGATCACCCACGGCAGCGCGCGGCCGGTGTCTTCGAAGCGCGACTTCACGCTGTCGATCACGCCGGAGCGGAACAGTTCTTCCTCGCGCCCTTGCGGCTTTACGATGAACGCATCGACCGCCGCGATCTGAGTATGAAAACCGGCCTCCTTGAATTGCTTGACCAGGTTCGAATAACGCGGATGATAGGGGATGCTGGTGCCGTCATAGAGCAGGTTGTAGCCGAACGTGCGCGCATGGTCGGCGACCATGTCGCGCAGGCGGTTTGCGAACGGTTCGACATAGACGTAATCGTCGCTGTGATGGCCGGCGGTGGTCAGCACCAGATATAAATCGCTGACCTTGCGGAACTCATCCAATGACGCGATCACGAAATTGTCGCCGCATTGCGCCTTGGCGATCTCCTCGACCGCGGTCTTGCCGGCGCCGGCGCCGCCCATGCACATGAACAGTTTCGGATTCGCATCCGGGGTTTTGCCTTCAAAGATCGCCGCTTTGGCCGCTTCCAGCTTCGCGATGATGTGGCCGAGGCGTTCGTAGGCGATTTCGACGGCGCGTTTCAGCCTGACATCGCCATCGGCCGCGATCAGCAAGCGGTTTTTCAGCGCCTCGTTATTGGCCAGCTTGAAAATCGGCGTTTTGCCGCCTTCGCAATGCCTGAGCAGTTCCATCAATTCGGTATGGCTCGGCAGACGCAGGCCGGTCAGCATGTTGATGTCCAGGCAGAACAGCGGCGCCACGTCATCCGCGCTGATCCGAACGCCATCGATGTCGTGTTTTCCCGCTTCACGCAGAGACTCGGTGCCCGGCAAATAACCGACCAGATGCTCGGAAACCCGGCGCGGAAAATCCGCGAAATGTTTGCCGGCCACAAAGTCTTCTTCATGCACGCTGTCGAGCGGCACCAGGCCGCCGTCGATTCTGACCAGGCAATCGATGCCGTCCTCGGTGCGGTGCGACAAAAACGGAATGCCGCCGACGAAGGTTTTATGTTCCGGCCATTTACCGAAAGCGTTCGACTGGTTTTGCAGGCTTTGCGTGCGCGTAGGATCGAGCGCATGTTCAAACGCGGTCGTCAGCGCGTCCAGCGAACTGCTCTGATCATGCAAAGCCTGCGCATCTTCGGCGCTCAGCCGGCGAAAATCGATGCCGGCTTCATAAACGCTCTTGAAGGCCGGCAGCTTGCCGAGCACGGTCATGAAAAAATCGAGCGTGATCCGGTTGCCGTACGAAAACGGCCGAATCCTGCGCATCTTCAGATAGAAACCGGCCAGGCGTTCGGCAATGTCGACGGTGCGGATCACGAAACCGTTATTGTCGAAAACGGCCGTGTCGCGGCACTTTTCATCGTCGAGCACGAGTCCCGCCACCGCCTTGCGGAATTGCTGACGCTTGCCCGGATCGAGCATCGACCCCGGCCGGTGCCCGACGGTCAGCTGTTCCTTCCAGTCCTGATACATCTCCCGGTGAATATGCGAGAACAGCTCGGTCAGATAGGTTACGCGCTTGGTTTGATCGTGCGAAACGGTTGCCTCGTTTTCCTGGCGCAGCGCGGACAGCAGCACGCAGCCGCGCGCGATCGCCAATACCGTGCGCAATTTCTTCAGTGGCTTGTATCCCGGAATGGGAGGAAGGACGCTATGATTCATGATGTCGAAAGGAGGCAAGAAAGACGAAGCGGAGGAAAAACATCCAACGGTCGCTTATTTTTTGCGGATATAAAAAATTTGCTGCCCCGCGTGCCGGGCAAACTCGATGATTTTATGCCCGGACTGGTCCGAATAAACGCCGATATCCAGATGCGCGGCCGGATCGGTCGCGATCATTCTGACCACATCGCCGCTGTCCATGTCCAGCAAGGCTTTTTTCAGGCGCAAGAGCGGCAGCGGGCAATGCAGGCCCGTTGCGTCGACTTCGATATCAAATTCAACCATCGTTCGATTTTAACTTGTAATGACTCGGTAAAGACCCCCTATAATACCATTCTCCCAACTCTCCGAGAATGATCGCAGCGAAATGGATTATTTCCCACTTTTTATAAACCTCAAGGACCAGCCCTGCCTGGTTATCGGCGGCGGCGAAGTGGCTGCCAGAAAGATCGAACTGTTGTCCCGGGCCGGCGCGCGCATCACCGTGGTGGCCGAAGAAATCGGCGGCAGCGTCACCTCGATCCAAACCAGCCCTCCGTTGACCTTGCTGCAAAAGCGCTTTGCGGCCGAGGACTTGGGTGAGGTTCGGCTGGTCGTGTCGGCGACCAATGACCACGAAACCAACGCCTGGGTCTCCCGCCTCGCGAAGGAGCGGAACATTCCGGTCAACGTGGTCGACAACCCGGCGCTGTGCAGCTTCATTTTTCCGGCGATCATCGACAGGTCGCCGGTGATCGCCGCGGTTTCCTCGGGCGGCGCCTCGCCGGTGCTGGCGCGGCTGCTTCGGGCCAAGATCGAAAGCGTCGTGCCGCCGAGTTACGGACGCCTGGCCCGGCTTGCCGAAAAGTACCGCGGCAAGGTCAAAGAGACGATTGAAAAGCCCGCGCTGCGGCGGATATTCTGGGAAAACCTGTTCCAGGGACGCGCGGCCGAACTGGTGTATGCGGGCAAGGACGAAGAAGCCGAGCACTATTTACAAGAAAGCCTGGCGCAGACCGATCCACAGCAAGCTACCGGCGAAGTCTATCTGATCGGCGCAGGGCCAGGAGCGCCCGATTTGTTGACCTTCCGCGCCTTGCGGCTGATGCAGCAGGCCGATGTGATCGTTTATGACCGCCTGGTCACCCCGGAAATTCTCGATCTGGCGCGGCGCGATGCGGAAAGGATTTATGTCGGCAAACAACGCGATGACCATACCCTGCCCCAGGAATCGATCAATGTCTTGCTGGCCGACCTCGCCAAAGCCGGCAAGCGCGTCGCGCGAGTCAAAGGCGGCGATCCGTTCATCTTCGGCCGCGGCGGCGAGGAAATCGAAACCCTGATGCAGCAAGGCATTCCTTTTCAGGTGGTGCCCGGCATCACCGCCGCCTCAGGTTGCGCGACCTATGCGGGCATTCCGCTGACGCACCGCGATCACGCGCAGTCTTGCACCTTCGTAACCGGCCATCTGAAAGACGGCACGGTCAATCTGAACTGGACGCAGCTGGCCGCGCCGAACCAGACGATCGTGATCTACATGGGCCTGGTCGGACTGGAGCAGATTTGCGCATCGCTGATCGCCCACGGCAGCCCGAAAGACCTGCCGATCGCGTTAGTCCAACAAGGTACCACAGAGCATCAGCGGGTGATTACCGGCACGCTCGCCACGCTGCCGTCCCAGGTCGCCGGCGAACACATCAAGGCGCCGACGCTGATCATCATCGGCACGGTCGTGAGCCTGCACAGCAAGCTGGAATGGTTCAAGACGACTCAAGATCCCGCCAGTTGAATCGGCCTGCGTCAATCGGGCGTAAATCAGCGCATTTTCGCCCGAAACGCTAGCCCTGATCGCCAATCCTTGCGATAATAACGCCGGTTCAATTCAGTCCGTGTTCATTGTCAGCAGCGATAATAGCTCGCAACGAATTGATAGCGTCGATCGAAAAGAATAAGAATTGAAGTTTCCTGTTAAATTCCTTATCCTTAGCGAGTTTAACTATTCATCGGACTGTTCTGCAGTCCTTTCATCATCAAGAGAGGTCAACATGAAAAAATCATTAGCCACATTCGCGGGTATCGCTTTGATCACATTGAGCGGACAAGCTTTCTCCAGCGAAGCTACCGAAATCGGTAAAAAAATCTATGATCGTTCTTTCGGCCGTGGCTGCGGTACTTGCCACGACATCGCTTCTAACCCACAACTGTCTGAATTGATCAAAGCCGGCACCCTGGACAGAGCGAAATTCGAACAAGTTCTGCGCGACGGCAGAGGCGGCATGCCAAAAGCGCTGGATGAAATCATGAAAAACCCAGCCGTTAAAAAAGCCGGTCTGACCGAAGAACTGGCTGTTGATGATTTGTACGAATATCTGAAAACGAAATAAGCCTCTGCGCTTGGCAGGGTGTTGGATAACGCCCTGCTCAAGGCAGCGAGTGAGTTTTCGTAAACCCTTTCATAGAGCCAAGTTTACGCAAATTCACCTCAATAAAAAAAAGCCGCGTCTGCCATCTGGCAAACGCGGCTTTTTTATGTTCCGCAACAAGCCATTAGGGTTTGTGCAGATAATTCTTGATCGTTTGACGGTAAGTCAGGAGATTCAGATTCTTAAACCAGATGCCGGCGATCGCCGCCAACATCAAGCCGCAGGACGCCAGACTGACATAGATCAGACGCTTTAATTGCGACATCTCTTGCAGCACCTGCTCGTTAGTCTCGGCCGTCTTCTGAACCTTTTGCGCCGGTTCCGAATAGGAACGCAGCACCTTCACGTCGTTTTTCAAATCCTCGATCGTGCCCAACGAGCTGGCCGCCGCCCCCATTTTGATGCTGTCTTCGAGCATTCTGAGCTTGCTTTCGATCGAACCGCTGACCAGACCGATCACCTGGCCTTTCAACGCATTCACTTCGGAGCTCAGCACCGAATTGCCCTCGCCCGCATTCGCCAGGGTCGGCTGCTTTTTCGGATAAGCACCGGACTGATAGGGCGGAACCACAAAATAACCGAGAACAGCGACCAAAACAGTCAACAGACAAACAGTCCGCAGCAAGAACCGATTCGCCTTAACCAAAGCCTGAGCCGAAGGGATGCTTTGCAGTCTGCCTCGCACCTCGATGATCTGTGAATGAAATTCTTGATTTTCGCTCATCAATTAACGCCTCTCGAACCGGATAATCGCCCCCTATCCGGTTCAATTCTTTTTATAGTTATGAAAAGATCGTAATACTATGACTCGGCACGAATTATACAAGCTAATCGGTCATCGCCACATAATTTTTGTGAATCAGCGCAATTGTTTTGCCGCCGCAATCCGCATCCGAAGCGCATTCAGCTTGATGAAACCTTCGGCATCCTTTTGATTATAAGCGCCGCCGTCGTCCTCGAAAGTCGCGATGCTTTCGTCGAACAGACTGTCGGTATCCGACTGACGGCCGACCACGGTCACATTGCCTTTGTACAATTTGACTCTGACCTTGCCGTTCACATTGACCTGGGAGGCGTCGATCATTTGCTGCAACATCTGGCGCTCAGGGCTCCACCAGTAGCCGTTATAAACCAACGACGCGTAGCGCGGCATCAATTCGTCCTTCAAATGCGCGACTTCGCGGTCCAGCGTCAAAGATTCGATCGCGCGGTGCGCTCTCAGCATCACGGTGCCGGCCGGGGTTTCGTAGCAGCCGCGCGACTTCATGCCGACATAACGGTTTTCGACGATGTCGAGCCGGCCGATGCCGTTTTCGCCGGCAATCTTGTTCAGTTTCTCCATCACTTCGGCAGGCGTGTGCGGCACGTCGTCGATCGCGACGATGTCGCCTTGTTTGTAGGTCAATTCAAGATAGGTCGGCTTGTCGGGCGCGGTCTCTGGCGAAACGGTCCAGCGCCACATGTCTTCTTCCGGCTCAGCCCAAGGATCTTCGAGAACGCGGCCTTCATAGGAAATGTGCAGCAGATTCGCATCCATCGAATAAGGCGACGCCTTGCCTTTTTTCATTTCGACCGGAATGCCGTGCTTTTCGGCATAGTCGAGCAGGGTTTGCCGCGAAGTCAATTGCCATTCGCGCCATGGGGCGATGATGTGGATGTCCGGACGCAACGCATAAGCGCCCAGTTCGAAGCGCACCTGATCGTTGCCCTTGCCGGTCGCGCCGTGCGAAATCGCGTCGGCGCCGGTTTCATTCGCAATCTCGATCAGCCGCTTTGCGATCAAAGGGCGCGCGATCGAGGTGCCGAGCAGATATTCGCCTTCATAAATAGCATTGGCGCGGAACATCGGAAATACGAAATCGCGGGCGAATTCTTCGCGCAGATCATCGATATAAATTTCCTTAATGCCCATGGCTTGCGCTTTTGCGCGCGCCGGCTCGACTTCCTCGCCCTGCCCCAAATCCGCCGTAAAAGTCACGACTTCGCAGTCGTAAACGTCCTGCAGCCATTTAAGAATCACGGAAGTGTCCAAGCCCCCGGAATAAGCCAATACTACTTTTTTGATTTCCGACATAGCGCCTTAAATTTCTTGGTTAAAAATACCGCTAATTATACCGAAAGCGGACTCAGGATGACAGGACTGCGAGATCGGCGATCTTTTTCCGCCAGATGACCGGCGCGGTTTCGTGCACCGAAACGCCCCGGCTGTCGACCGCGACGGTGACCGGCATGTCTTCGACGACGAACTCATGGATCGCCTCCATGCCCAAATCCTCGAACGCGACCACGCGGGATTTACGGATCGCCTTCGACACCAGATAGGCCGCGCCGCCGACCGCCATCAAATAGACCGCCTGATGTTTTTTGATCGATGCGATCGCCTCGGGACCGCGTTCGGCCTTGCCTATCATGCCGAGCAAGCCGGTATCCGCCAGCATCGTTTCGGTGAATTTGTCCATCCGCGTCGCGGTCGTCGGTCCTGCCGGCCCGACCACTTCGCCCGGCACCGGATCGACGGGGCCGACGTAGTAGATGAATTTGTTCTTGAAATCGACGCCTTTCGGCAAGGCTTCGCCGCGCTGGATCAGGTCGGCCAGGCGCTTGTGCGCCGCATCGCGGCCGGTCAGCAAGGTGCCGCTGACCAATAAGGTATCGCCCGGCTGCCAGCTAGCCGCTTCATCGCGCGTGACCGTATCGAGATTGACGCGTTTCGCCGGCGCGCCTTCCCGGCTGATTGCCGGCCAGTCGTCCAAACGAGGGGGCGCGAGTTCGGCAGGACCCGTGCCATCCAGCACGAAATGCGCATGCCGGGTCGCGGCGCAATTCGGAATCATCGCAATCGGCAGGTTCGCCGCATGGGTCGGATAATCGAGGATTTTAATGTCGAGCACGGTGGTCAGGCCGCCCAGTCCCTGCGCGCCGATGCCGAGCGCATTGACTCTTTGATACAGGTCGAGGCGCAGCTCCTCCAGCGCATTGCTCGGGCCGCGCGCGATCAGCTCCTGAATGTCGACCGACTCCATGCAGGCCTGTTTGGCCAGCAGCATCGCTTTTTCGGCGGTGCCGCCGATGCCGATGCCGAGAATGCCGGGCGGGCACCAGCCGGCGCCCATCGTCGGCACCGTTTTGAGCACCCAGTCGGCAATGCTGTCGGAGGGGTTCAGCATCGCAAATTTGGCCTTCGCTTCCGAGCCGCCGCCTTTGGCCGCCACATTCACTTCGACCTTGTCGCCCGGCACGACCTCCATATGGATTACCGCCGGCGTATTGTCTTTCGTGTTGCTCCGCTTGCCGGCCGGGTCCTGCAAAATCGATGCGCGCAAGACATTGTCTGGATTCAAATAGGCGCGCCGGACGCCTTCATTGACCATGTCGGCGACGCCGAGCCTTGCATCCCAGCTCACCTGCATGCCGATCTTCAAAAATACTGTCACGATGCCGGTATCCTGGCAAATCGGCCGCCTGCCTTCCGCGCACATTCGCGAATTGATTAGGATTTGCGCCATCGCATCCTTCGCGGCAGGATTCTGCTCTTTTTGATAGGCCGCATCGAGCGCCTGGATGAAATCAGCAGGATGATAGTAGGAGATATACTGCAAAGCATCGGCGATGCTTTGAATGAAATCGTCTTGTTTGATGATCGTCATACGGGGTTATTACCGGAGAGATGGAACAGACATGAATATTTTGACGGGGGTCGGCCAGCGCGCGTTTGCCGATCCATTCAGGATCAATAACGATCGAAGCGGACGTAAAAATCAATCAAGGAAGCCATGTCGTCAGGGCGCTTTTGGGGGCGCCCCGACCTATCTGATGGAAACCCCGCCAGGTTGTCAAACCCGGCAGGTCAACGTCAAATCGACTCGTCGATCTCTTCGATCGTCAGCGCCGATTTTTTAGTGTAATGCGGCAAGATGCTCATCAGCAGCGTAATCACCGTCGCCAGATACGGCACGGCCTGCACCGACAGCACGCCCATCCACAGCTTTCCGCTCAGATTGTCGAAATGCTCCAGTGAGTTCATGCCGACCACGCCTGCGATCAGCAACAGCAGCAGGAACAATTCCTGGCGGACCACCATCAGACCCGCGAACAGCGGCCCCTGTTTTTCATACTTCGGCGTGCGCATGAACGGCTTGCCCGGAACGAACATGCCCTGCCAAACACCCCTTGCGACCGTATGAGTCAGCGCCAGGCCGGACAGCGAAGCGCCGAACGACTCCCAAATCGAGCACGGCACCTTGGCTTGATAGAGCCACAGGCTGCGCAGAATTTTAAAGGTAAACAAACCGATCGTCGGCAACAGGAACGCGGTAACCGGCAGTTCGCTGTGAATCGGATCGAGCAGAATCACGCCGGTCAAAATCAAACTGGCAACCGTAAATACCAGAGCCAGCGCATCCGAAAACCACGGCAGCCAGCCGGCGACGAAATAGTAGCGCTGAGCCGAGGTCAACGGCGACTTCTTGCTTGGGGTGAAACTCTTCCAGTGCGCCTTGATGATCTGCATCGCGCCGTAAACCCAGCGGAATCGCTGCGTCATGTAACCGGACATCGTATCCGGCATCAGGCCGCGGCCGAACGAATCCTTCACATAGACCGAATCGTAGCCGGCTTCATACAGGCGCAGACCCAGTTCGCTGTCCTCGCAGATGCACCATTCGGACCATTTGCCGACTTCGGACAGCGCCGATTTGCGCACCATCGTCATCGTGCCGTGCTGGATGATCGCATTGTATTCATTCCGCTGCACCATGCCGATGTTGAAAAAGCCGGCATATTCCCAGTAGCAGAAGCGTTTGAAGGTGTTCACATGAGCGTCGCGGTAATCCTGCGGCGATTGCACGAAACCGACGTTCTCGTTATCGAAATAAGGCACCATCGCCTTGAGCCAGTCCGGCGACAGAATGTAATCGCTGTCGATCACCGCGATGATTTCGGCATCCGGAACGGTCTGTTCGAGCGCATGGTTGATCGCGCCGGCCTTGAAGCCGGGCCAGTTTTCGAGATGGAAAAAGCGGAATTTCTCGCCCAGCCGTTCGCAGTCATCGCGCACCGGCTCCCACACCTCGGCGTCCTTGGTGTTGTTGTCCATCACCAGCACTTCATAATGCGGATAATCGAGCTTGGCCAGCGCCTCCAAGGTTTTCCGCACCATCATCGGCGGTTCGTTATGAATCGGCAGATGGATAGAAACCTTCGGATAACGGAATTCCGGCGTCGGCGTCAGCGGCTGGAAGCTGCGCGTGGTGCGTCGGTGCCAGACCACTTCGACGATTTCCATCGTTTCGATCAACAGAATCGTCAACGCCAGTATCTGCATCAGGATCAGCAAAACCCAGAATGCGATCGTCAATTCGGTCTGATACTGCTGCGCGCCGATCGACACGGTCCAGAAGATGAACGACGCCGCCAGGTTGGTGATCAGGCCGAAAAAGACGATGCCCGGCAAGGCCAGCGTTCGGCGCGTAAACAGGAACAGGCCCATCAACACCGCGCTGACGCCCGCCGCGCCGGTCGCCCAGTGTTTCCAGCCCGGTAAAGCGACTACCGCGCCGTCCATCGGATATTTGGCTTGGCGGTCGGCATTGAAGATGCCCCAGTAGGCGCCGGCCGAACCTTCGATCTCCATCTTCCACGGCTGATCGAACGCTTCGACGATGTAGTAAGAGAGCTTTTGATCGGCGGCCCGGTTCAGAAATTCACGCAGGAAAAACGCCTGATTGGCGCGCGAGGCGGTCGCATGTTTGTACGGCTGCCCGTCCGAAGGCCAGCCGACTTCGGTAATCACGATCGGTTTATTCGGATAGGCCTTCTTCAATTCCTCGTATTTTTCGAACACAAAATCGACCGCATCCTCGACCGCAATGCCGTTCCAGTAAGGCAGGATATGGGCACCGATGAAATCGACCTCGGCGACCAGTTCGGGGTGCTTGAGCCAAATGTCGAAGGTTTCCGAGGTACTGACCGGACGCCAGGTGCGCTTCTTGACCTCGCGGATATAATCGATCAGTTGCTGCGTGGTGATGTCGTTGCGGAACAACACCTCGTTGCCGACCATCACCCGGACAATCCTGTTGTTATTTTCATTGCTGACCTGCAGCAGGGTCTCGATTTCCTGACGGTTTTTTTCGAGATCGCCGTCGATCCAGGCGCCGACGGTCGTATTCAGATTATGCTTGGCGGCCAGTTCTGGGATCTTATGCAAGCCTTTCAGCACGCTGTAGGTACGTACCGCATGCACCTTGTTTTCGAGCACGGCCAAGTCCTGATCGATTTCGGCCTCGGTCGGGAATTGACCGTTTTTCTGGGTGTATTCTTTCCGCCGGGGATCGAAAGTCACCCCCATCGTGGTCTTGGTCCAAGACTTCAATTGCAGCGGGTTGTTGATGTGACTCCAAATGCTGAAATTGACCATGACCAACACGGCCAAGGTTAGCAAAATCGTTAGTGTTCTTTTCATCAAGATACTCGAAAGTATTTTATAGTGAATGCGGTTGTTGGGAATGAAGTTTGGAAAGGGTCGGCCGATAAGGGCTCGATAATGTCGAGCCGGATCGATAAAACCATCATAAGCCGACCGTTTTGATCCGCAGAATTATAGAGCAAATCGCCCGCGGCAAATGCTAATTTTAAATCATTTGTTTATGTGGAGCATCCGCCATGCGCTCGGACTTCGTTATGCCAGCCCCGATCCGGGCTGCAGGACGGCATTGCCCGCTCTCTCCGGTAAAAGACCGAAGAAAGCGGAATCATAGTCCACTTTTCTTACATTAACCTTTTTTGATATAAAGGTCGGTAATCGTGCCGTTGATCATTTCGGCCGCAAAACCGAATGTCTCGGACAGGGTCGGATGCGGATGGATTGTCAGCGCGATGTCGTCCGCGTCGGCGCCCATTTCGAGCGCCAATACCGCTTCCGCGATCAACTCGCCCGCGTTCGGACCGACCATGCCCGCGCCAAGTATCCGGCCGGTTTCCTTGTCGCAGAGGATCTTGGTCACGCCTTCCTTGCGGCCGAGACTCAGTGAACGGCCGCTCGCGGCCCACGGAAATACAGCCTTGTCGTATTCGATGCCCTGCTGCTTGGCCTGATTTTCATTCAGCCCCATCCAGGCGATTTCGGGATCGGTATAAGCGACCGAAGGAATCGTCAAGGCATCGAAGCCGGCTTTATGGCCGGCCGCGACTTCGGCTGCGACCTTGCCTTCATGCGCGGCCTTATGCGCCAGCATTGGATTGCCGACGATGTCGCCGATCGCGAAAATATTCGCCACATTCGTGCGCTGCTGCTTATCGACCGGAATGAAGCCCTGTTCATTGACCGTGATGCCGGCCGCTTCCGCGCCGACCAGCTTGCCGTTCGGCCGCCGCCCGACCGCGACCAGCACCGCATCGAAAATGTCCGATTCGGGCGCGCCCTTGCCTTCGAACGCGACTTTCAGGCCGTCGGCCTGCGGTTCGATCGCCGTGACCCGGGTTTCGAGCCAGAGGTTTTTGTATTGCTTCTTGATCTTGCGCTGCAGCGGCGTGACCAGGTCCTTGTCGCAGCCCGGAATGATCTGATCCATCAATTCGACCACGCTGATTTCGGAGCCGAACGCATGATAGACGGTCGCCATTTCGAGACCGATGATGCCGCCGCCGACGATCAACAGCTTCTTCGGAACCTGCTTCAGCTCCAAGGCATCGGTCGAGTTCCACAAGCGCTCGTCGTCATTCGGAAACGACGGAATTTGCGTCGGATGCGAACCGGCCGCGATGATCGCCTGATCGAAAGTGATCGTCTTGACGCCCTCGGGCGTTTCGACTTCGACCGAATTCTTTGATGTAAAGCGGCCGGAGCCCTGGACGAGATTGATTTTACGCTGTTTGACCAGCCCCGCCAGCCCGTCATTCAACGATTTGCTAACGCTCGCCTTCCAGGCGCGAATCTTATCGATGTCGATCTCGGGCTGGCCGAATTTCAAACCGTGGCTTTGCACCTCTTCCGCTTCATGGATCAGCTGCGCCATGTGCAGCAGCGCCTTCGACGGAATACAGCCGACATTCAGGCACACCCCGCCCAATACCGGGTAACGTTCGATCAATGTGACCTGTTTGCCGAGATCGGCCGCGCGAAACGCCGCGGTATAGCCGCCGGGACCGCCGCCCAAAACCAAAACTTCCGAATGCAATGTTGCGTCGTTCATATCGCGATGAGTCTCCGGGGTTCTTAAAGTAACAGGCGGCGAAGATCGCCGAGATAGGTCTTGATCGCGGCCATAAAGCGCGCGCCCTCGGCGCCGTCGATCACGCGGTGATCATAGGTCAGATCCAGCGGCAGCAGCAAACGCGGAATAAACTCGCTGCCGTTCCAGACCGGCTGCATCTTGGCGCGGGTGACACCCAGAATCGCGACTTCCGGCGCATTCACGATCGGCGTGAAGGCGGTACCGCCGATGCCGCCGAGACTCGAGATGCTCATACAGCCGCCCTGCATGTCGCCCGGCAGCAGTTTGCCCTGGCGCGCCTTCTCGCTTTTCTCGGCCAGTTCGGTGGCCAGCTGGTTGATGCTTTTGCTATCGACGTTGCGCAATACCGGCACGACCAGGCCGTTCGGGGTATCGACCGCAATGCCGATATTGTAATATTTCTTCAGGATCAGGCTCTCGCCGTCGCTCGACAGCGAAGCATTGAAGCTCGGGAACTGCTGCATCGCCGCAACCAGCGCCTTGATCAGGAAAATCAGGCCGGTGATTTTGACCTCGCCGTTCTTCTTTTCGGCATTGATCTGAGTCCGGAATGCCTCCAGGTCGGTGATGTCGGCCTCCTCATGGTAGGTGACCATCGGCAGATTCAGCCAGACTCGGCTCAGGTTTTGTCCGGTCAGGCGTTTGATTTTACTCAATTTGACCATTTCGGTCTCGCCGTATGGCGAGAAATCGACCGCCGGAATCGCCGGAATGCCGCCGCCGGTCGCAACCGCCGGTTCGGTCAGTGCCTTTTTGACATAGGCTTTCACGTCTTCTTTCAGGATGCGGCCTTTGCGGCCGGTGCCGGCGGTCACTTTCGCAATATCGACTCCCAACTCGCGTGCAAACAGGCGCACCGACGGCGAGGCGTGCGCGGCCAAGGCGGCTCCGGTTTCTTCCGGAATCGCGACTGGCGCGACCGGCGCCGCCTTCACAGGAGCGGGAGCGGGAGCCGCTACCGGTTCCGGCGCTTTCTCGACTTGCGGCGCTTCGACCGGCGCGGCTTGCGCTTTCGGCGCTTCCGCCTGTACGACCGGCGCAACGCTCGCTGCCGCGGCGACCGTCGCAATCAAGGTGCCTTCGGACACCTTGTCGCCGCGCTTGATAAAGACTTCCTGGATCGTACCGGCCGCACTCGACGGCAAATCCATGCTGGCCTTGTCGGTTTCGAGCGAAGCGACCGTCTGCTCCAGTTCGACCACGTCGCCCGGCTTGATCATTACCTCGACCACATCGATATCGGCGACATTGCCGACATCAGGCACTCTAATTTCAACCAAATTCGTCATTTTTTGTTTCCGCTTAAACTAACCAGGGCGCTTTGATCTCGGGATCGATGCCGTATTTGGCGATCGCGACTTCAATCTTCGCCGCATCGAACTGCCCCAAATCCGCGAGGCTCCTCAATGCCGCGATCGTGACATGGTGGCGATCGACCTCGAAGAAACGGCGCAGATTTTCGCGGGTATCCGAACGGCCGAAACCGTCGGTGCCCAGCACGATGTACGGCGCGGCGACATAAGGCCGAATCTGATCGGCAAAAGCGCGGTTGTAATCGGATGCGGCGATCACAGGGCCTTGCTGATTCGCCAGACAATTGCTCACATGCGGCACTTTGGCCGGCTCGGTCGGATGCAGGCGGCTCCAGCGTTCCGACTCGCGGCCGTCGCGCGCCAGCTCGGTAAAGCTCGGGCAACTCCACAAATCGGACTCGACGCCCCAGTCGCTGCGCAACAATTCGGCCGCCGCCTCGACTTCGCGGAAGATCACGCCGGAACCCAGCAACTGCACGCGCGGGCCTTTCTTCTTCGCGCCCTGGCGGAAACTGTACATGCCCTTCAGGATGTCCAGTTCGATGCCCTTCGGCATCGCCGGATGCTCGTAGTTTTCGTTCATCACCGTGATGTAATAGAAGATGTCTTCCTGATTCACATACATCCGGCGCAGGCCGTCCTGAATGATCACCGCCAGTTCATAGGCATAGGTCGGGTCGTAGCTGATGCAGTTTGGCACGGTCGCGGACATCAGATGGCTGTGGCCGTCTTCATGCTGGAGACCCTCGCCGTTCAATGTGGTCCGCCCTGCGGTGCCGCCCATCAGGAAGCCGCGGGTGCGCTGGTCGGCGGCCGCCCAGATCAAATCGCCGACGCGCTGGAAGCCGAACATCGAATAATAAATAAAGAACGGAATCATCGGCACGTTGTGCGTCGAATAGGAGGTGCCGGCCGCGATCCAGTCGCAGAGGCCGCCCGCCTCGTTGATGCCTTCCTGCAACACCTGGCCGTGCTTGTCTTCCTTGTAGAACATCAATTGATCGGCGTCCTGCGGCGTATACAACTGACCGACCTGCGACCAGATGCCGAGCTGGCGGAACATGCCTTCCATGCCGAAGGTTCTGGACTCGTCCGGCACAATCGGCACGATGCGTTTGCCGATGTTCTTGTCTTTGACCAGAATGTTCAGCAAACGCACGAACGCCATCGTGGTCGAAATCTCGCGGCCTTCGCCGGTCGCCTCTAAAAGCGCCTTGAAATCGTTCAATACCGGCACGTCCAGCGCATAAGACTTCGCCCTTCTGGCCGGCAAATGCCCGCCCAATTCGGCGCGGCGCTGCTGCATATAAGTCAGTTCTTTCGAGCCTTCGGGGAAAGTCAGATAAGGCAGATCGTGCAACTGTTCGTCGCTGACCGGTAGGTTGTAACGGTCGCGGAACTTGCCGAGCGAGCTGTCGCTCATCTTCTTTTGTTGGTGGGTGATGTTTTGCGCCTGGCCGGACTCGCCCATGCCGTAGCCTTTGATCGTTTTCGCGAGGATTACGGTCGGCTGACCCTGGTGGTTGACCGCCGCATGATACGCCGCAAACACCTTCGGCGAATCGTGGCCGCCGCGGTTCAATTCCCAGATGTCGCGGTCGGACCAGTCGGCCACCATCGCTTTCAATTCCGGGGTATTGAAGAAATGCTCGCGCACATAGGCGCCGTCCTTCGCCTTGAAGGTCTGATAATCGCCGTCGACGCACTCCATCATCCGTTTCGCGAGCAGGCCTTCGGTGTCGCGCGCCAACAAGGTATCCCAATGCTGACCCCAGACCACCTTGATCACGTTCCAGCCGGCACCGCGGAATTCGCTTTCGAGTTCCTGAATGATCTTGCCGTTGCCGCGCACCGGACCGTCCAGCCGTTGCAGGTTGCAGTTGACCACGAAGACCAGGTTGTCCAGTCTTTCGCGTCCGGCCAGGCCGATCGCGCCGAGCGATTCGGGTTCGTCGGTCTCGCCGTCGCCGAGGAAGCTCCACACCTTGCGTCCGGTCGTGTCGGCCAGGCCGCGGTCGTGCAGATAGCGCATGAAACGCGCCTGATAGATCGCCATGATCGGGCCGAGCCCCATCGATACGGTCGGGAATTGCCAGAAATTCGGCATCAGCCATGGATGCGGATAGGATGACAAGCCGCCGCCGCCGACTTCCTGACGGAAACTGTCCAGCTGTTCCTCGCTCAGGCGGCCGAGCAGAAACGCGCGCGCATAATCCCCGGGCGTCAAATGGCCCTGGGTAAAGATCAAATCGCCGTCATTTTGGTCGGAAGGCGCGCGCCAAAAATGATTGTAGCCGACTTCATATAAGGTGGCCGCGGACGCAAAACTCGCGATATGGCCGCCGACGTTGGTATGCTTGTTCGCCCTGAGCACCATCATCATCGCATTCCAGCGCACATAGGCGCGGATGGTTTGCTCGATGTCCTGGTTGCCGGGGTATTTGGCCTGTCTCGCGACCGGAATCGTATTCAGATACGCCGTATTGGCGCTGAACGGCACATCAAAACCGCAATGCCGCGCGGCCGCGACCAATTGTTCGATCAGAAAATGCGCGCGTTCGTTGCCGTCTTTTTCCAGAACAGCCTGCAAGGCTTCAATCCATTCCCTCGTTTCAGCCGGATCGATGTCGTTCTGCCCGGTAATTTCTGAAATTAAATTGTTGGCCATTCTATGTTCCTGTTCTAGCGAGTAGTGTTTGAATTCGTTGCGAGTGAAATTGATACATTTCCGGAGCATTCCCCCAAGGTTCCGTCCCTATTTGCAAAAATCGCCTTAGCAGACAGCGGAGCCATCAGACCTCGTCTTAAAAAGGCGCATAGTATATAACAAATGAGAACGCTCACAGAACCTGTTTTAGCAATTCCGGGGGGTAAGGGAGAACGGCCGGTAATGCGCAAGCTCTTGCGCTCCGCGCAGGAATGCCGTTCATCGCGCAAGCCTTGCAAGCAGTGATTGCTGAATCCAGCCCATAGGAGCATGAAAGCCTTACAACCAATTTAAATGTACAATTAAAAACCCGATGACTCATACGAACCTCATCACTATCGCTCGACTTACGCCACAGCCCTTTGGCGAATCTCTCTAAGAACTTCAACCATCTGGTCTATCTTGCCAGACGGAAACACACCCTCCGGTCCCAGCGGATTAATATCGGTGAATGGCGACTCATATAGCCTATCCGGTTCCATCACGCCGTTTTCGGTCAGGTATTGCACGACAAGGTTGATGAATTCAATCTGGTTCGGCGTAGCCGTGGTGCCGCTGATGAACGCGCTGAATGCCTGCGTCGCCGCCTCCCTATCCAGACCTACCAGCGAACGGATGAAGATGCCCAAGCCGTGACTTTGTTCTTTCGCCTGGTTGATCAGTTCCTGCGAGCCGCCGGCTTCAATCAGCATGCGCTCCAGTTCGCCAAGGTCTGATGGCGTCAGCGGCTGATTGCGGCGCAACCTTTGCAGAGAAACATGGCTTTCATGCGCTTTCAGGAACTGACGGGCCTTCTCCCTGAATTTCGCCAAGTCCATGCCGGTGCTGACCTGAGGCAAATCTATTCTCGTCTCATCGCCCAATTCATCCTCGAAATCGGTATAAACAATTTTTTTCTTGCCCTTCTCGATCAGTTTCACCAAGGCCCGCAGATTTTTCCGCGCGGTTTCCAGCATTGCCACGGTCACATCCTGCCACCATTCGTCCCCGGCAATCGCCTGTATCAGCGGCATTTGCGCTCTGATGGCCGGAATCGCATCCTGTTCTTCCAAGGCACTCGCGATCGCCTGGATCTTTTCGCGCAGGCCGACAAATCCGGGCTTGGCTTGCAGGATGGCGAGTTGGGTTTGCAGCACCAGCATGTCGAAGCGCTTAGCCTCTTCGTCCTCGTCCGCCAGTTCCGTGGGCAGGTTGGCCACGTTTTGCGCCAGCTCGTTGAAGTCTTCGCTGGAGAGATTCTGCCACGTCTCGGATTCCGCATACTTTTCCACCGCTTTACGTTGCGGCCGCACGACAAAGTTATCGAGGTTCATAGCCGTGACGGTTTGGTGCAGAAAAGCGGCCAGTTCCTCCCGCAACTGGGTTTCATTGAGCAGGTAATCCGCCTGCTCAGCGATCTGTTTCCTGGCAGACAACTTCTTGTCCAACTCCGCAATCATCTCCAACCGGGCCTTGAATAGCCGAGCGCCGAGAGGTTCACTGGCCGAGCCGTCGATATGCTCCGGATTCTGGCTGAAAAATTCCAGATTCTGGCAATAGTCGAACAGGTAAAAAAACTGCTTGTCCTGTCCCGGCGCGAATAAATCCGGGCAAAGCCGCGTCCCGCGCCCGACCATCTGCCAGAACTTGGTTTTAGAACGCACAATCTTGAAAAACACCAAATTGACGACTTCGGGCACATCGATGCCGGTATCCAGCATATCGACCGAGATGGCGATATGCGGCATTTTGTTCTTGTTCGAAAAGTCGTCAATCAGGCTTTGCGCGTATTCGGTCTTGTAGGTCACCACGCGCGCGAAATGGCCCTTGTATTGCGGATAATTGGCGTTGAAGCGTTCGGCGATGAATTCGGCGTGGTCGTTGTTCTTCGCGTAAATGATGGTCTTGCCTAGCCGATCGCCGCCGGCCACTTTCTGCCCTTTGGTCATCAGATGCGCCAGCACTTTATCGACGGTGTCGGTATTGAACAGCCACTTGTTCACGGCTCCGGCATCGACGGTGTCCGGCGTGGTGCCGTCCTCGTTCCATTCCAGCGCGTCCCACTGCTCCTTTTCTTCTTCGCTGAGGTCGTCATACTTGATGCCTTCGCGCTGAAACTTGAGCGGCACCGACACGGCTTTAGGCGGCACCAAATGCTTGTCGGCGACGGCTTCGTCCAGCGCATAGGCATCGGTCGGCACGCCGGTTTCCAGGTCGAACAGGCCGTAGGTGTTGCGGTCGATTTCATTCTTCGGCGTCGCGGTCAGACCGACCAGCATCGCGTCGAAGTATTCGAAGATGGCGCGGTATTTTTGATACACCGAGCGATGCGCCTCGTCGATCACGATCAGGTCGAAATGGCCGACACCAAAGCGGCGCTGGCCTTCGACTCCGCTCAGGCCACCGCTCAGGCCACCGCTCAGGCCACCGCCCGCACTGAGCGAAGTCGAAGTGTCGATCAAGCCCATCATCGTCGGATAAGTCGAGACGCAAACCCGGCTGTCGACGTGCTTTTCAGTGACCAGATTGACCGGCGACGAATCGGGAAAATGCTGTTTGAAGGCATTGGCCGCCTGGTTGACCAACGCCACGCGGTCGGCAAGAAACAGCACGCGCTTGACCCAATTGCAGCGCATCAACATATCGGCCAGCGCGATGACCGTGCGCGTTTTGCCGGCGCCGGTGGCCATGACGACCAACGCCTTGCGCTGGTTATCGATCTCGAACGTTTCGCCGATACGGCGAATCGCGCGGGTCTGATAATAGCGTCCGACGATGTCGGGGTTAATCACCGCCTGCGCCAGTTTCTTGCGCGTGCTGCGCCGCTGAATCAACAGTTCCAGTTCGGGCTTCTTGTAAAAGCCCTGCACCGCGCGCGGCGGATGGCTGGCATCGTCCCACAGCCAGTGTTCGTAACCGTTCGAGTAGAAAATGATCGGACGCTGGCCGTGCATAGTTTCCAGGCAGTCGGCATAAAGCTTGGCCTGTTGCTGCCCGACCTTGGCGTCCTTCCGCGTCCGCTTGGCTTCCACCAAGCCCAGCGGCTTGCCGTCATCGCCCCACAGCACATAATCGACAAAGCCTTTGCCTTGTTGATTGGGCATGCCGGTGACTTCGAACTCGGTATCCTGCGGCTTGTCCAGCGCCCAGCCGGCTTCTTTCAACAGCAGGTCGATGAAGTAATCGCGGGTTTCGGCTTCTGAGTAGTCGTGAGCGTCCGGCTGCGCCGAGTTGGCTTTCTTGACGGCGGCGAATTCCTCGCGCAGTTTTTTCAGTTCTTCGTCGAGCGCGATCTTGTCCGATAGTAGACTGGAAAGCTTCTCGTCGCGCTCGTGCAGTTGCGTTTCCAGCCTTTGCAATTGCGCCAGCGTTTGGGGTGGTAAGGTGCCGGCAGCCGGCAACAAGGATGGCTTGAACAATAGTCCGGGGTCGGGGCGTGATTTTTGGCCATAGGTCCGTCCCAGCCAATAGCAAAAATGGAACAATTCCCGCGTTGCGGCCAGTGCATCGGCCGGCATCATCTTACGGCTGCTATGCACCGCCAGATTGCCCAAATCCTTAATCAGTTTGGTCTTGGTGAAAAGCACCTCGCCGACCACCTTCCGAAAAGTCGGTTCGTGAATCAATGCGTTCAGGTGGTCCTGATATGGAAGCTTCAGTCCGCTGTCATGCTTATATAACCACGTCATCGCCAGTTCCAGCGTGCGCCGGGCGTAGAAGCAGGAGGTTCGCGGATCGGCGTTCGCCATGCCTTCCGCCTTCACGGCGGCCTCGTAAAGAAATGACCACTCGGACTGGAGAAAAGCGAAATTGCTCATGGACTTCCTACAAAATAATCCAGCTAATGTTGTATATCAATCGGTTATGTCAGAATTGACTGCGAAGGGCAATGAAGTAATTTTCAAATTCATTTTCGGCCACAGCCAAATCTTTTTTCAATGATTCAACTCGTTGCTTAGATTGGACTAAATCCCGAACTAGTTCTTTTTGTGCATTAATGTCAATGGGAACAGGAATGCGCAACCTGCCTAACCTTTCTTCACTCAGAGAGACATTTGCTGAGCCTCTCATTAATGGCACTAACAACTCATCTTTGTGTGCAAACAAATAGTAATAAACGTATGGTACGTAGATTTCAATTTCAGCTTTTTTTATCATTACAGCTGTAATTGTTGCAGCAGCGAATTTTCCCGAAACATAATGAATGCGTTTTATCGAAGCATGCCCATGCCCCGTTGCTGAAACAACCGGGATGCAAATCGCTTCGCCATCAAAAGACCATTGGCTATGCCGTTTTGGCTCTTCCGATGTTGTTATAAATGGAAAATTACCCCCATCGGCTTGAGCAGCACCAAAGGTACCTTTCTGAATATCGAATAATTCATCTAAATGACGTAATGGAACATCTTGTGGGTATTCGTACCCACTGAGGTAGACTCGATCACAAAGGTCATAGTCATTTTCAATAATTTCACTACGGCTGACGAACCGGTGCTTGCCTTTTTGAGGCCGATAGCCCGATGAGTGTCGGTTCTGCCAAAGCTCCGTAACCTCTCGGATTTCACTTCCCGGCCTGGAACTTTTTATGGCATCGTTATTGTATCCATCATTTTCAAGACGATAGTACCAAACCGATTCCGTTTGCCCCGATCGCCCAAATAATAGTATTGCTGTTGCAACGCTGGCATAGGGCTTAAAGACCCAGTGCGGAAGAGAAATTACACCCTCCAGTCGATTTTCCTCGACAAGCAATTTTCGCATCTTATGGTGAGCAGAGCTGTCCGATTCAATAACTCCCGAAGGCACGATGACCGCCGCGCGGCCGCCGGGTTTCAGCAAGCGCAGGAACAGCGCCAGGAACAACAGTTCGGTTTTCTTGGTCTTGACGATGGCCAGCAGGTCTTTCGCGGTGTTTTCGTAATCCAGCGACCCAGCGAACGGTGGATTGGCGAGAATCAGCGAGTATTTTTCTTCGTCGCCGGCATGGTCCTGCGCCAGGGAATCCTTATAGCGGATGTCCGGATTATCGACACCATGTAATGCCATATTCATGCTGCCAATGCGCAGCATGGTATTGTCGAAGTCGTAGCCGTGGAACATGCCATGATGAAAATGTTCGCGGGATGTGGCGTCGCGCAGAATTTCAGGATGCTTTTCGCGCAGGTATTCGCCGGCCGCGACCAGAAAGCCGCAGGTGCCGCTGGCCGGGTCGCAAATCACGTCCTTCGCGGTAGGTGCGGTCAATTCGACCATCAGCCGGATGATGTGGCGCGGCGTGCGGAACTGGCCGTTTTGCCCCGCCGCCGCAATCTTGCCGAGCATGTACTCGTAAAGGTCGCCCTTGGTGTCGCGATCCTCCATCGGGATATGGTCGAGCATGTCCACGACTTTCGCCAGCAGCGCCGGCGTCGGTATCGTGAAGCGCGCGTCCTTCATGTGGTGCGAATAGGTGGAGTCATCGCCGCCCATCGTGCGCAGGAAGGGAAACACATGTTCGCCGACCACCGTGTGCATCTCGGCCGGGGCGAAGTTCTTGAAGCGGGACCAGCGCAGGTCGTTGTAGTCGCGGCCCCTGGCGTCGTTGCCTTCCGGAAAAATGCGCCGCTCCATCGGCTTGCCGAGGCGATTCGACTTATTTTCTTCCAGCGTATGCAGTTCGTCCAACCGGCGCAGGAACAGCAAATAGGTGATTTGTTCGATGACTTCCAGCGGGTTGGAGATTCCGCCGGACCAAAAGGCGTTCCAGATTGAGTCGATTTGGCTGCGAATTTCGCCAGTGAGCATGTTTATTCAGTCCCTGTTCGTTTTAGTATTCGGCTATTTTAGCCAGAAAATGATGGCTAAAAATCGCAATACTATACAACAGGCAGGCTGCTCTACGCATTGTTCCAGGGACAATCTTTAGTTGTCGGGATTTCCATTACAAAATTTGCCGCACTCGAAGTCAATATCGACTCTCAGGCGCCAATAAATTTTATTTTGAACGGCAAAAGTTCCTGACGCACGTAATGTAGAGCGCGGAGATGGGTGGTGATCGCGCATCCGTAGCGACGCCAACTAATGAGGAACCGCACCTCGTTCAGGCGGCCCGACAAACGCCTGCACGTCCGGCTGCGGCGGATGTTCGGGCCGCGTTTCCTGCCGGCCGATGAACAGGTCGTTGCTGACGATATTCACGTTGCGCAGCCATTCGGCCGATTTTTGGCAGGTTTCGTTATAAGGCGGCTCCTTGCAGACTTCGATCTTGCCGTCATCGAGCAGATCGAAATGCAACCCCGGCAAAGGGCGGATGCGCATGCCCTTGACAGGCTGCGTGTAATCCATGATCGCGGGCTCGTCGTAATTCAACAGTTTCAGTATCAACGCCGGCACCTGGTACAGCGGCAGACTGCCGGCTTTGACCGGCCCTTTGCGGCCATTCAGAATCAGCATCGGCGTGCTGACATAGAACTTGAACATCTCCGGCGTAAATTCGCTGCGGTTCGTCGCCAGTACGCCCGAATCGACATAGCCCGCAAAATTCTCGCCCAAAAACGGCAGATGATCGCCGAACAGGACGATGATGCCGTCCGGGTCGCGTTTCTGCATCTCGGCGATGAAACCCATCAACTCCCGCGATTTGTAATACACCGTATTCGCATAGGTGGTGACTTCCTCGACCGGCGATGGCGAGGAGACTTTGAACGGGCGGCTTTCGCTGAGCGGATAATTCCAATGTCCGAAATAAGTCACGATGTAATCGAGGATCGGCTGTTTGGCTTCGAGAGCGGGTTTGATTTTGTCCAGCACTTGCCGGTACAGAGACACATCGGACAGGAACTCCCGGTTCATGTCGTCCTGCATGAAATCACCGAGCGACCAATAGGTCTGGAAGCCCATCCGTTCATACGCATTGACCCGATTCCAGAATACCGGCACGTTCGGATGCGAAGCGGTCGTCTTATAGCCTTTGTCGGCCAATATATGCGGCAGACAGGGCGCCTGATTCAATAACTGGCGCTCGAATTTGACATTGTCTTTCACGACCGGAAAACCGCACAGCACTTCAAATTCCGAATTGGCCGTGTAACCGCCGAAGACCGGCGCCATCGCATGCGCATAATCGGCGCTTTTCCAGAGTTTGCGAAAATCCGGGGCCAAAGGATTCTGTTTGTAGTGCGCTTTTTTCAGGCCGTTCGGGTCCCAAAACGATTCGAGCAGCACCAGATGCACATTGCGCGGCGTGAACGTTTTGCCGGCATGATCCTCTGGCATTTGTGCGGACAGCAAATTTTGCGCCGCTTCCTGTGCCTCGTCCATGTCCGGCGGCACATCGGCCATCAGAAAATAACGCGAGCCTTCCTGCAGGCTGTACATCGTCGCGCCGTGCCAAAGATAATTCGAACGCTGATCCCAAACCGAATTGCCGAAATGTTTATCGAGCGGCTCCACGATCATCGCCGGCTGATAAACGACCGTCATGCCGATCAGAATCGCGGCCAGACTGGCCAGATAAGCGCTCCAGTGCCGCATCGTGAAATTGAACAGGAATAAGCTCGCAATCGCCGCCAACGGGATCGCCGCCGCGAAAAAGCGCCAGCCGTCCAGAATCAACAGCAAAGAACGCAACGCAAACACATCGTCCGGCATGATCGGACCGCCGAAAAACGAGATTTTGACTGCATTGCCGATGTATAAAACGCCGGCCAGCAAGGTTTGCAGCACCAAAAATATCCATAGCCGCCGCGAGCAGGCAAACAGCATATAAGCCACAAACAACTGCAATAAAAAGTCGTACGGAATCGCCACCGTTTGCAATTGCACATCGAACTTGAACGTACTGATCAGGTAAAACACCAGATAGAGCAAAGTGGTCGAAAACAGCGGCGCTAAATATTTATACGGCATGATCGGACAAAAAATGGCTGATACGACAGTATCGGCCCATGGGGCTGAATGAAAAATGAACGCGCCATCTTATCACATCATGTCAATCAGCTTATCGACCGCCTCGACTTATTTACAACCGTCCCATTCCGCCATTCTCCGATCGGTTTCATATGGACGCGGATGCGCGTGCTGAATGTTGCGGGCCTCGGGATAGTTTCCTCTGCCCGGACCATCAGGGAAATACCGCGAAAAGATTTGGGAACTGAGCTTTAGACCCTGTCAATGGGATGAACGACTGATTTAGGCTAATCCGCCAATTCAAAGGTGTGCCGCTGCGTTGCGCTAATGCGCCTTAGATTTTACCGTTCTTGGAATTCCTGATTTGTAAAAGTAATTTAAACAAGACTTTTTCAACCTCCTGTTTATTTCTGGCATCAAGCAACATGACCGGACAAGTGAATCCATTTTTTAGAATATAGGTATGATAATCCAGTAAGCTGGTTTGTGTGTTATTGTCATCAAAATGAGTAATCGCTATGACTCCTGATGAGCTTGCCAAAAAGTGACCATGCTGGTTGAGATAATAGTCGATTTCAGTTAACGGGTTCAGACACCCATTATCAATCATCACAATCATGCCACTGGCGCCTTTGCACAAAATATCGGACATAAAGTCAAAACGCCTTTGCCCTGGCGCGCCATAAATATGAAGTTTGGTGTTTTCAATATGGGCGACTCCATAATCGATGGCGGTAGTCGTTGTTTCTTTACGGTGCAAGGCGTCGGTTTCAGTGGCTCTTGTCTCGGTAGAGATGACAGGTATTTCACTAATTGCTTTGATGGAGGTAGACTTACCGGAGCCCACATTGCCTGCAACTACAATTTTAAGTTCATTTTTTTTAAGAAGTTCTTGCTTTCTTCTTATATTAGGTTGAACGATTGATTCAGCCATCGCCGTGAAGGCATCTTGTTTCCCTAATAAACCGACGGCATCAGAACTCCGTCTATCCAATAGCGTGTTGAAAGCCTCCGAGTTAACGGCCGATTCCGCGGTTAATGCGATATTTTTCATATACATAAACATACCCTTTCTTGTTTAAGATGACTAAGCGCCCAACAAAAGTTTGACCTGCCTATTTTCTGTCGAGCCACACAATCAAGGACTGATAAAGTCATCAATACCTGTTTATTTAGTGCTACGAATTCAGTTTGAATTTTTTGCAATGCCAAATAATTTAAACTGGACTCATTTTCGCGGCCATGAGTTCTTCGTTAAATTTAACTCTCAGGCTTCTCGCGTCCTGTAACTGAGCCCAAATACGATTCGCTATTTGATGTTTGTCGCTAAAAAAAATAATCGGAATATTTTTTGTTTCATGGTCGTTTTGTAAGGCGATCACGATTTGATAAAATTTTTCCTCTAGTGTCATGATATCCATATAAATAAGGTCAGGCTTTTCTAATTTAGCTTTATTAATAACGTCTTTACGGTTGTTAGCGCAAACTAAAATATAATTTGCGCTTTCCAATGTATTTTTTTGATACGAGACTTCTGTTGTAGATGCGTAACAGAATAATATTTTCCGCATTGACATAGCATCACCTTTAAGAGTCAAATAAAAATTTTTGACGTATTTCGATACACATCATTGAGATAGAGCCAAGTCCAGCGAGGGCGAAGATTGACCTGTAGGTTGAACCCGCATTAAACCTTAAAGAAGGTAGACACACCCAAAATTTATTTTAGCTTAAACACAAAAAATTCCTAGCCATTAAAATGAGTTTTTAAACCAGACTTCTTAAATCCGCCCACGACACGCTGACGGCCTGCTTTTTTATGGCGGCTCATTCGAGCCTGTGGATCCATTGGCGATCTGCCGTTAGATGACAACGTGCATGATCGACTTTGGTTAAATCAGTTACGATGCATGTACAAAATGGTAGCGTTAAAACAGAGTGGCTATAGCTGACGTTTTCCGATGGGCTCTATGGCGCCTGAGTCAAACATCAACTCCTTCCGATCCACAACGCTGACTGCCTAATGCCTCAAATAAATCGTCAAAATTCATTTTGAACCAAACCAGGCCGCGTTGCTTAGCATTATCGGTATATTGAAGCACCGGTAGCTTCGCTAGATCTTTGACGGGCGGAAATAATGCACTGCCTTTGACTTCCGGAACCCCGTCTATCCATAAAGCTGCGGCTTTATCACCTTCGCCAATCAGGCATAGGCATCTATTATCCGGATCCGGCAGATCCTCACTGATCGCCACGTGTAAATCGAAAACCGGCACATCATTTCCGCGCAAATTCAGCACGCCGTTTATCCACGGAGCGGGGTTTGGCAATGGTTCAATTGATGCATGATCGATGACTTCACAATAATGGGAGGCAGGCAGCAGAAATCCGATACGTCCAATGCAAATTCCGAAGGCCATTGCTTCATTTGCTAAAGACATTGCCGAATTGGCTATTAAGTTCTGCATTGCTGATTTTTCAACCTTGCTCCCTTCTTCAACCGCTGGGAATTTTTCATACATAGAAAAGCACTCCAGATGGAAACATAAATATGCTTCCGTTAGTGATTCAAATTAGAACTATCTAATTCCAAGATGGCAATCAAATTTCACATTCTGTATTTAAGCCGAATAGCTGCCAGCCTTTGGCGCTTGCTGGCAATAATGATGCGCGGTATCGATTACGACTGGATTCTACTATAAGGCGCCCAAAAGCGTTTTTTATGCGCTAAACAAATTATGCCTGTACTTACCACTTTTTTTTACCCGCACCCAAGTCTAGCGTTTTTTATAATTCCATATCCAGTAAAATTACTTACTTTTTAGATCTTGTTCACAATAAAATCCAGCAATCCCATAGAAAAATCTATAAGCAAGTGCACCATGTCGCCCCAGCCGCATTTCAAGCCTTTTGTCATTGTCTATGGAATTTATCGCTAGCACTCTATTTGCCCCGCGCTTTCTCATCCTATATTGCCGCCCTCCTCCATCCGTCATAGAATGGGCGTTTCTCAGCTCAACTTAGCGGATTTGTTATGTCAGATAAAATTTGGTTCAGAACCGGCGAAGCCACCGTATTTTCCAGCGAAGGTCAAGGCACCGACGCGATGCCCGAAATTCTGATCGGCCATGTACAGGGGCCTGCCGGCCATGCGTTTGCAAATTTGATGGGCCAAACCGAGGGTCATACCCGGATGTTCGCGATTCGCGCCTGCAACCAGCAGGTACGTCCGGCCACCTTGATGGTGCCGAAAGTGACCATCAAATCATCGGCGTATGTGAATCTGCTCGGCGGCCCGGTGCAATCGGCGATTGCCGATGCGGTGCTGGACAGCGTGATCGACGGTGTGCTGCCGGCCGATCAGGCCAACGATCTGTGCATCATCGCGATGGTCTGGATCGCGCCGGAATGCGCGACCAATCCGGACCTGGACCGGAAAGATCTGTACCGGACCAATTATGAGGCGATGAAGCTGGCGATTTCGCGCGCGATGAGCAATTCACCGACGATCGAGGAATTGAAAGCGAACCGGCATAAGATTTTCCATGAAATGTACGATCCGGAAACCGGCGAGTCGCAGTGGTAACACGGGTTATCGCCGATGCGCGCCCAGCCTAGGCTGCAACTGGAAGCCTGCCCGGAATGCGATGCGCTGCTGAAACCGGCAGCGCTCGACTCTGGCGACAAGGCGCATTGCCCGCGCTGCGGCTTTCTGTTGCAGCGCGCGCAAAAAAACAGCATCGAACGCAGCCTGGCCCTGTCGATCACCGGCCTGCTGCTGTTCATCCCGGCTAATTGCCTGCCGCTGCTCGGCATCAAATTCCTCGGCAATACGAAAGACGGCATTCTGTTTTCCGGCGTGATGGCGCTCTACGCTGAACATATGTGGGCGGTCGCGGCCCTGGTGTTTCTGTCCAGCATGCTGTTTCCGCTGGTGAACATCCTGTTGACACTCGCGATCAGCGCGCATCTTTATTTGAATCGGCCGAATCGTAACCTGGCGCAGTGGATGCGCTGGCTGCAACATCTCGACGAATGGGCGATGCTCGAGGTCTATACGCTCGGTATCATTGTCGCCTGCGTCAAGTTGTCATCGATGGCCGACCTGCGCTTCGGCATGGGCTTGTATGCGTTTGTCGGCCTGCTGCTGGTCGCGGTCACCCTGGCCGGCAGCCTCGATTCCGCGCTGTTTTGGCGGCGCATCGACGCCTTGCGCCGGAAACCGGCATGAAGTCTCTGCCCAGTGCGCTACGGCAAGGCTTGATCCGCTGCGACGAGTGCGGCGCGCTCGCGCAGCGCGGTGCGGCATCAAGGCCCTGCCCTGTCTGCGGCAGTTCGCTGCATGCGCGCATCCCGAACAGCCTACAACGTACGCTGGCGTTTTTACTCTGCGGCTATGCGCTGTATGTTCCGGCCAATATTTATCCGATCATGACCGTGACCCAATTCGGCGTCGGCGAGACGCATACGATCCTCGGCGGCATTTTGACCCTGATCGAAGGCGATATGCTGCCGATCGCGATCCTGGTTTTCATCGCGAGTATACTGGTGCCGCTGTTGAAACTGATCGGCCTGAGCCTGCTCTGGCTTTGCGTGTTTTACCGCTGGCAGGTCAACGCGCGCCGCTGGACCTTGATGTACCGGATCATCGCCTTCGTCGGCCGCTGGTCGATGCTGGACATCTTCATGATTTCGATCCTGATTTCATTGGTCGATCTCGGCGGTGTCGCCCAGGTCCTTGCCGGCCCCGCCGCGACCGCCTTTGCCTCGGTCGTCGTAATCACGCTGTTTGCGGCCAAGAATTTCGACCCCCGCCTGATTTGGGATAATCAAAAAATTTGATGAACGACGAATTTTCCTACGAAACCCAAGACACGTCGCTGAACAAGAAGGCCGAGTTGCCTCTGGTCTGGCTGCTGCCGATTTGCGCGTTCATCGTCAGCGGCTGGCTGATCTATAAATCGGCCTCCGAAAAAGGCCCTGTGATCACGATCGATTTTCCGACCGCCGAAGGACTCGAAATCGACAAGACCAAGATTCGTTATCTGGATGTCGAAATCGGCAAGGTCACCGACATCAACATCAATCAGGATGCGAAAACGATCCAGGTCACCGCGCAGATGCACCACACCGCCGAAAATTACCTGAACCAAAACACCAGCTTCTGGGTCGTGCGCCCGCAAGTGGGCCTGGCCGGCATTTCGGGGCTGAATACGCTGATTTCCGGCGCCTATATCGAAGTCAAACCCGGCGACGGCCCGCATCAGCATCATTTCACCGGCCTGCCCGCGGCGCCGGTGCTGAAGACCGAGGCCAAAGGCAGGCAATTCGTGCTCGAAACGGCAAACCTCGGCTCGCTCGGCCCCCGCACACAGATCAATTTTCACGGCATTCCGGTCGGCGAGGTGTTGACTCAGGAACTCTCGGTCCATGCCGACTCGATCCGTCTGGTCATCTTCATCAAGGCCCCTTACGATCAATTCGTGCGCAAAAACACCCGCTTCTGGAAAGACAGCGGCATCGATTTATCGGCGGGCGCGGATGGCTTCAAAGTCCGCACCGGCCCGCTGGTCTCGATGCTGAGCGGCGGTATCGCCTTCCGCACACCTCCTGACGATACGGTCAAGGATGTGAAACCGGAATATGCGATGTTCCACCTCTACGACACCTACGAGCAATCGACCCAGATCGAATACCGCAACACGCTCAAATATGTGATGTATTTCAACGGCTCGGTGCGCGGCCTGACCGAAGGCGCGCCGGTGCAGCTGCGCGGGATACCGATCGGCGCGGTCACCGGCATCAGCCTGGAACTGGACGCCAAGACCGCGGACATCCGGATTCCGGTCACGGTCGACCTGGAGCCGGACCGGATCAAGGAAATCAACAAGCAGCCGAACGTCAGCAATAAGGACATGATGTCACGTCTGATCAGCAAGGGCCTGCGCGCGCAACTGCAAACCGGCAGCCTGTTGACCGGCCAACTCCTGGTCGATCTCGATTTTCATCCGAACAGCAAAGTCGCCTTGCACTCAAACAACAGCCCTTATCAGGAATTCCCGACCATCCCGAGCTCGCTCGATCAGTTCACGCATGCGGCGCAGACGATCATGGACAAGATCGCCAAACTGCCGCTCAATGAATTGACTACCGAAATGAACAGCACCCTGAAATCGCTGCAAGTCACCTCGAAGGCGGCCAACGGCATGCTGACCGATGCCAAGCAAACGATGGGCAGCGCCGATAAATCGCTGCAATCGGCCGACCAGCTGCTACGCTCTCTCGAACCGGGCTCGACCACGCGCCATGAGATCGACAAACTGCTGCTGGAATTGAATCAATCGGCCAATTCGGTCAAGCAACTGACCGATTATCTGGAACAACACCCGGAAGCACTACTACGCGGTAAAGACGATGAATAAGTTGATATGTAGGGTGGATAAGCAAAGCGCATCCACCTCGGCGGTTTTGATGGATGCGCTGCGCTTATCCACCCTACCCTTCCTGTCCATATGGCTGCTATCCGCCTGCGCCGCGACGCCGGAAACGCATTTCTATGTACTGAGCCCCTTAAGCCTCCCGGCGCAATCCTCTCCATCCGAAGCCCCGAAACGGCTGATCGGCATCGGCCCGGTCACCGTGCCCGCGCTGCTCGAACGCAAGCAGCTCGTCACCCGCACCGGCGACAACAGCATCACATCGAGCGAATTCCACCAATGGGCCGCGCCGTTAAAGGAGGCGATCACCGAAACGCTGGCGCAAAACCTGTCCGTTCTGCTGCAAAACGACATCATCAAAGCCTATCCGTGGAGCGCCTACGGCGACATGGATTTTCATGTGATCATCGACATCGCGCGCTTCGAAACGAACACCGCGCAAACCGCCGAACTACGGGTAAACTGGTCGATCATGGACGATAAAAGCCATCGCCTACTCAAGCACGGCCAAGCCAGGATTGACCGCCATCAGGCCGGTACTGGCCATGCCGATACGGTCAAGGCATTGAGCGAAACCCTAGAGGAATTCAGCAGGCAGCTAGCCGGCAGCCTGGCTTCTCTAACCCCTTAGCATAATGCGGAACGGGATGAGTGACTCCCGTCTTACTCGGTGCCGTATAAAAGCAAGCCCTGATCTCGTATCGACTCCACCATCCAACGCAATTCCTTTTCGAGACCTCTATCTTCGCTCAAAAACGGGCTCCGTTCGCGCACCTGCTGCAGCGTGCGGACGACAGCAGGACTCAACGCCTCCAGGCCGCCTCTGAGTTCCACGCCCTGCACCGCCGCCAGCAGCATAGCGGCGGCGACCTGTTCGGTCAGTTCGATGATGCGGATGCAGTCCCGGGCCGCGATCGTGCCCATGCTGACCTTGTCCTGGTTGTGGCATTCGGTCGAGCGCGAAAAGACGCTGGCGGGCATGGTCAGTTTGAGGGCTTCGGCAGTCCAGGCCGAGACCGCGATCTGCACGGCCTTGAAGCCATGGTTCAGGCCGGCGGCGGGGCCGCTCGCGCCGGACAGGTTAGCCGGCAGACCCTGATTGAATTTAGTATCCATCAACTGCGCCATTTGCCGGTCCAACAGATCGGCCAGATTGGCGACCGCGGCCTTCATACTGTCCATCGCGAAGGCGATATGGCCGCCGTAGAAATGGCCGCCGTGCAGCACATGTTCGCCTTCCGCGTCGATGATCGGGTTGTCGTTCGCGCTGTTCAGTTCGTTTTCGATGAACTGGCGCAACCAGGGCAGTGCGTCTTCGAGGACGCCGATCACATGCGGGGCGCAGCGTAACGAGTAGCGGTCCTGCAGGCGGGTGTCGTGGCGCGGAGCGGCTTCGGTCAACTGCAAATCGGCGCGGATACGGCCGGCCGCACGATTTTGGCCGGGATGCGGTTTGACCGTGAACAGTTTTTCGTCGTAGTGATAGGCATTGCCTGCCAATGCGATCGAGGCGAGGCTGGTGATTCGAGTCGCCAGGCGCGAAAGGTATTCCGCCCGCCGATAAGCCAGACAGGCCACGCCGGTCATCGCCGCGGTGCCGTTCATGATCGCGAGGCCTTCCTTCGGTTTCAACACCAAAGGCTCGATGCCAAGCGTCGTGAAGACCTCGCCGGCATGGCGGCGCTCGCCCTGATACAACACCTCGCGCTCGCCGGCCAAGACCGCCGCGACATAGGACAGCGGCGTCAAGTCGCCGCTCGCGCCGACCGAGCCTTCCTTCGGGATCAACGGCAGGATGTCATGTTCGAGCAGAGCGGCCAGACGCAGGAGCAGCAGGTAACGGACTCCTGAGTAGCCTTGCGCGAGGCTGTTCAGGCGCACGGCCAGAATCGCTCGGGTTTCTTCGGCGCTGAAATGCTCTCCGAGGCCGCAGCCGTGGAAGGTGTACAGATGCCTTGAAAGTTCGTTGACCCATTCGAGCGGAATCGGAATGGTGCAGGAATCGCCGAAGCCGGTCGTCACGCCATAGACGAAGCCTTGCTCATTTAACAGCGTCTCGATGAAGCGCGCGCCTTTATCGATACGATCGACGAAGGCCGGCGCCCGGCTCAATTCGGCGAATGCCTGCCTGTGCGTAATCCGGCCGATGTCTTCGATACTGAGCGGATGGCCGTCAAAAATGACGGTTTTGCTGATTAAGCCCCCTTTCATCGCGGCAACTCCAAGGCCATCGCCGCCGTTCTTATCCAGTAAACCCAACCTGCAAGAGCATGAATCGAATCATCCTCTAATCGGTATAACAACTTCATGATTCCTTGTGCCAAAACGGGTAAAAATTAAACCATTGCAACGGCTCCTGCAGACAATAGGCCTGCAAACGGTTCGCGTAGCGCTGGATTGTTTCCTGTAATGCCTGCTCGCGCTGCTTTCTCGGATACCTGAGGCCGCCGCTGAAAGGGTCGAAATAAATGACATACTTGCCGCGTCGCTTCAGGCAAAATACCGTCAAAACCGGACATTTCAACAACGCCGCCAAAATGAACGGGCCTTCCGGAAAAAACGCCTTGGCGCCTAAAAAATCGGCCTCCGCGACACGATATTGATTGTTCACCGGCGTCCGGTCGGCCGCGACGATCACGATCTCTCCCTGATCGATCTTGTCCGCCAGCCGCATCGAGGTAGCCGCGCTAATTTCAGTGACCTGGATCAGATTGAGCCGGCTCGCGTCGTTGTAATAGCTCAACAGCTCGCTGAATTTTTCGGCATGCCGGGTATGCACGAGCACATTGATCCGAATGTCTTTTTTGAGATTCGCAAGCACCCTGCAGACTTCCAGATTGCCCAGATGCGAGCCGAGCAGCAACACGCCCTGCCCACGTTCGAGCCACGACTGTAACGCTTCACGCCCCAGGCATTCGACATCGCCAAGCGCAATCAGTCCGGACCAAGCCGCCAGTTTGTCGAGTATCGCTTCCGCGAAGGTCATGAAATGCCGAAAGCTGTCCAGCAAGCCGCCGCTCACTTGCAAATCCGCCGAGAACCCTGCGACACGGCGCAGATAATCGCGGCTCGCGGCTCTGCCCCGCCGGTTCACCAGCCAGTAGTAAGCGACCACCGGATACAAAAAACACTGCACGATAGGACGCCCGCCGAAGCGATAAATCCACAGCAGCAGACGCATACCCCAGACCAGGCTGTACTCGCCCATCTCCGCCCAGTGCGGTTTTTTCATCGCCAATGCCTCAGTATCAGGCGAGGCAGGCGCGCCAGCATGCCGAAAAACAACCGCGCGTGGATTTTCGAGATCATCAGATTGTCGCGCCACAGCCGAAAATGCGAGACGCCGTCCAGCGGGTAACTGACCCGGGTCGGCAGATTGATCACCCGCACACCCTGCCAGTACAGCCTGACGATGATGTCGATATCGAAATCCATGCGCCGGCTGATCTTGGCGTTTGCGCAGAGCCGTTCGACCGCCGCCAGCGGATACAGCCTGAAGCCGCACATCGCATCGCCGATCGCCAGTGACAAGGTATTGATCCAGACCCAGAGATTGGTGAACTGGCGGCCATACTGGCGGCTAAGCGGCGCCTCCTTGCCGAAGACCGGCTGGCCTGCGATCAACGCCTCCGGGTGCTGCCGGCTCGCCTCCAAAAAGCGCGGGATGTCTTCGATTTGATGCTGGCCGTCCGCATCGATCTGCAAGGCATGGGTAAAGCCTTGCGCGGTCGCCGCCCGGAAGCCGTCGAGCACCGCCGCGCCCTTGCCGCCGTTGTCGGCGCGGACGATCAAGGTCAGCCAATCGGCTTCACGGCGGGCGCAATCTTCAAGCACCTCCCGGCAAATCTTAGAACTGCCGTCATCGATCAAAAAGCCAGGCAAGCCGAAAGGCTTGATCGCCGCGACCACGCGCGGCAGCGCCTGTTCATGGTTGTAAACGGGGATGATGAGGCAGGTTTTCAAGACTCGGCTCCATAGACCAGGCGCCCGGAACTGTAGGGCTCGGCTCCCCTGCTGTATTGGAAAACCAATTTGCCGGAAGCTTCACGCCATTCCAGGCTTAATTCCAGTTCGTCATCCGGACGGATCATCTTGCCGAACTTGATCACTTCCATATGCGAAAAAGGCGCGGTGACCGGAAAAAAAATCTTGCCGAAATGCTCCGCCCAGCCGATCTGCACCACGCCCGGCAATAACGGAAATTCCGGAAAATGATCAGGAAAATAACTGAGCTCCTTCGGCACTTTGATCCTGAGGCGCACACAGGCCACATCCATTTCGGCGGCCAGCACTCTCGGCAGGCTCCGGGTATCGGTATTCATCAGCGAGGTCAAAAGTTCCTGGTTCACTTTGCCTTGCGTGGTCAGCGGAATTGAGTTCACGAACAGCCATTTTCTGGGCAGCGTCACCGCGTCGAAACTGTCGGCAAGGACGCTACGCAATTGTTTGATCAGCGCGTTTCTACCCTGCTCCTGAAGCTGTGCCGCGCCACTATCATTCAAGACCGCCGCGATCGCGACCACATCCCGGTGACGGGCCAGCACCAACGCGTAGGCTTCGGCAATCCAGTGCGTATCCTGAAGACGCTGCTCCAGGGCGGTCAGCGACAGCCTTTTCTCTTCGATCTTGACGATACGGTCCTGCCTTCCGTGCAGCAGAAAGCGGCCGTCATCCAGTTGGGTCAGACGATCATCCAACGGCAGGCCGTCCTGAGCGGTCAAATAAGGCGAATAAAGATGGGGCCTGTCGGCTATCCATTGGATCCGGATATCCGCAAACGGCTGCCACGACGCGTCGATCTGCCCGGACGCCTGCCGCCAGGCAATGCCGCCGGTCTCGGTGCTGCCGTAAACTTCGATCACCTTGCGGCCGCTGGCAGTGAAGATTTGCCGGGCCGCCTCCGCTGGCAAGGGGCCGCCTGAGCTAAAAATCGCCGCAAGGCCGGCGATACCCTGCCAGGGCGATTGCTCGTCGAGTCGCTTCAGATGGCCGGGACTCGCGATCCAGCAAGTCTTGGCGGCATCGCCATCAGCCAAGAGCGCTTCGGGGCTCAAAAACATTGGGCTATGGAAACAGCGCCCCGCCGACAGCGGCCATAACACCCTGAACAACAGGCCATAGATATGCTGATGACTGACCGTGCCCGCAATACATGCATCTTCCAGCAAGCCTCCCCAAAGACTTTCCAGCATATCAATTTCGGCCTGTAACTGGCGCAGGGTTTTCGGCACCGCTTTCGGCGGCCCCGAGGAACCCGAGGTAAACAGGACGATGCAGGGAACATCCATAGCGAGAGCCGTAAGACGGCTATCCGAGCCTTCTGTCGTCAGTAAATCCGCATCGAAAGGATCATCCGGCCAGTCGCCCAGCAGTCGGCATCGTTCAAGACGCAGTTGCCGCGCGGTTTCGGGCAGATTGTTGCCGGAAATCCAGACTTCCTTGCCGGCATGCAGCAGCGCGAACAACAGTACCGCAAACGGATAGGCATCCTGCGTATATAACGCATAACGCCGATCGGGTTCTCTCCGCAATGTATGCGCCCAAGTGCCGACCGCCTTAGCGAATTGATCACTCCGATACAGCATCCCCTGATGGCGTGCGATCGGCACCGGGTCCTGCATCACTTCGATGCCGCACGTTGACAACAAAATCAAATTATTCCGCATGCTTTTGCGTTCTGATCCGCACCAGGTATTCGCCGACAAACAAAGTGCCCATCAGCAAATAAGCTATCAGGCCGTTGTATAAACTCCAGATTTCGAAACTGCTCCATAATGCGGTCGCCAACGCGATGCCGCCGTTCAGCATGAAAAAGCCGCACCAGACCTGGGTCACACGCCGCGTATAAGCAACGCCCGAAGGCGGCAGGTCCGGATGACGCAGGCGGGCCAGACGTTCGATCACGGTCGGCGGATTGAACAGACTCCAGGCAAACAGCGCCAGCAACGCGCCATTCATCATGACCGGATAAAATCGCAGGGTAATCGGATCGTTGCGCCAGATCGCGAGCGCGCAAAAGATCATACCGGCGATCACTATCAACCGGCTGCCTAGTGCCTTGAAGCCGCCGAAAGCCTGTCTGATCACCAACAAGCCGATCAAAGCCGCCGCGATTTTCCACGGTTCGAAATACTGGATGCCGAAATAGACCGCGAAGGGATAGGCGACAGTCAAAAGACCTATGACGATGTTGATCAATGGACGCATGCAATCTTGTTTCACCTCTCGCCTTGGAGCTTTCCCCTATGCATTGACCATCTTATAAACCGCCTCGACCACATCGCCGATCGTGCGCGCCGTTTTGAAATCCTCCGGCTTGACTGCCTTGCCGGTCATTTCCTTCAGCCTGACGATCATATCGACCGCATCGATGCTGTCGAAATCGAGGTCTTGATACAGCCGCGCCTCCAGCGTAATGTCCTCTTTGTCCAATTCAAACATCTCGACCATCAAGCCCTGAATGGCCGCCAAAATTTGTTCACGATTTTCCATCATTTTCTCAACTGCGCGCGCTTTGAATATAGTTGGCCAAGGCGGAAATCGAGGCGAATATTTTCGTCACGTCTTCTTTTTCGGCGTTGATTTTAACATTATATTTTTTTCGGATCGCGAGGCCCAGTTCGAGCGCGTCGATCGAATCGAGCCCGAGCCCTTCGTTGAACAGCGCCGCATCGCTGTCGATGTCATCGACGCCGATATCCTCCAGGTCCAGCGTCTCGATGATCAATTGTTTCAATTCATTTTCCATGGTTCTGATAGATTTCTCTCTGTTCGGTAAAATAATCCTGTAAAAACTGATTCAAACGGCGCACTGCGATCGATTTGGGTTCAATCTGCTGAAACGGTTCCAGCGGGATGTCCTCGCCGACATGCATCGCCAGATGAAAACGCTGACGGTAAGGAATGCTGTACCACGGCTCGGCCTTGGTCAAGGTGCTCGGATAACAGGACAGAGTGACCGGCGTGACGATTTTTCCGGCCTGCAAGGCGATCGCGGCGGCCCCGCGTTGAAAGCGGTAAGGCTTGCCGGGCACCGAACGGGTGCCTTCCGGAAAAATGATCATCGAGCCGCCCGCGCGCAGCCAGTTCACGCATTCCTCTATCATCTGTTCGGGATCGCCGTTGCTGATGTAACCCGCATTCAAAATCGGCCCGCGCATGGCCGGGTTGCGCCAGAGCGACGCCTTCACGATGCAGCTGGCTTCCCTGACCCGGCTGATCAGAAACACGATATCGACCAGCGTCGGATGGTTCGCGATGATCAATTGGCCTGGCCGGTTCAATTTTTCGAGCCCGACGATCTCATAAGTCATGATGCCGATCTGGTGCATCAGGCCGATGAACACATAAAAACTGTAATGCACCACGTGCTGGCCGCGTTTGATCCGCTCCCGGCGGCTGCCGGGTAAGACCGACAGGAGCGGAAATACCAGCACCCAGAGCAGAAACCCGCCGACGCCGAAGGCCGTGAAACTGACTGCGGTGCCGAAAAGCCGCCAAAGATAGGTCAGCTTGTAGATTAAATTTTTTCCCATCGCCAACCGCGCCCCTGAAAACTCACACCGGACTCCGTGTTGTCGCCCTGCAAAAAATCGATAAACGGCGGCAATTGCAGCGGCTGCTCGCGGTCATCCAGGCATTCCGGCGCGCGGCTCAAATGCAGCGCCATGCCCGCCCCACCCAAGGATAGACGAAGTGCCAGGGCGCAAGGAAATTCGGCATTCAATTTAAACGGAGCGAGAGGATAAAAGTCGGCGATCGGCTCATCGTACAGGACCACGAGCACCTGTTCGGCGCCTTCCTGCAACAGACCGAGCGCTTCTAGGAAAGCCGGCGCGAGGCCATCGAGCCCAGGTGCCATTACCGTGATTTCCTGTTGATTGTGGTAGGCGATCGAATACAGCCCCGCGATCGCATTATGCACCGACAAACTGAATGCGGTCGGCGATAGTTCCTCGCCGGCCTGAATCATTTGCAGCATTTCGAGCGCTTTGCCAACCTCGCCATGCGCGGAACTGAAGACCGTCGGCAAGGTTTCTCCGGGCTTCAGGCATTGATCGATCGCATTGAAAACCAATCTGGCCAACGGGCTCAAACGGCGCTGCTGTAACTTCGGGATGAAATCGGGTACTTTGGGCAAACCGTTGCTGATTTCCCGCGCGCCGAGCCGAAAGCCGCTCCAGCCATCCTTGCTGTGCAGACCCGGCGCGCAGACGCCCCAGTCATTCAGCACAAAATCGGCAACCTTAGGGATGGCGAGCATGGTTCGTCGAAAAAACTAGGCAGAGGTCGAGTAACAGAGACACGGCTAAAAAATTTCAATCAAAGGCGCGTTTATACCATAAAACGCGCGCCGAGCGCATTTTGGCAAATTCGGCTGCGTAAATGTTAAACTAGGCCATCGCAACTTTTGGGTAAAAGAGAAACCGATCGATGAACATCACACAAACTGCATCTTCTTTTGCCGGCATCGTCTTGCTGGCGTTATTGAACGGCTGCGCCTCCACCGCGCCCGAAACGAAAGCCGCAGAAGCCGCGCCCGCGCCGCGGGTCAACGACTTCCCGACCCGCGACCGCGTCGAATATGTGCTGAACTGCGTCGCTCAACACGGCGGCCTGAGCTACATCACCCAATACGCCTGCGGCTGCAAAATCGACAAGATCGCCGAAAAAATGTCTTTCGCCGATTTTGAAGCCGCAAAGACCTTCGGCTATTTGCGCAGCACGCCCGGCGAAGCCGGCGGCGTTTTCCGCGATCCGAAGCAAGCGAAGGACCTGCGCAAGGTGCTGAAAGAAGCCGAAGCGTATGCCGAGAGGCAATGTTTTGTGAAATAACCGCCGTCATCGGGCGCAATAGGCTATACTCCTATTGCGCCCAAATGATTCCTGGCTTGTCGCCACCTTTGCGGTAAGAAAAGAGGCTGCCCACGCTTGGCAACCCATAGCGCTAGCTAGCCCGCTCAAAAAAGTGAACTATTTCACAATAATCCGGTGAATAACTTCACAGAAACCCTCTTCCCGCTGCTTTAGGATGTAGCGTGGCGTAATCGTTCCACCTTGCTCCTTCGATCATCGTTGCAACATCAGGATCGGCTTGTTCGAGCTTCGAACTTAATTATGGGGACATCAGATATGCATCGTTCGGCCACCCTTACCCAAAACGGCTTTCTCGAAATGCTGAATATTTTTGACTGCGTCAAGTCTTCTTTGGTCGTATCCGGCCATTACGACGCGGCGACCGCTGGCAGCAAAGCCTCGTATCCCGGAGTCGTGGAAACTCTGTCGTTCGAAACCGGGGCGGATTTGGTGCGCCGCGCGCATAGGCTGTCTAAAAACTGCCGCCTGGCGCTATGGGTCAATGACATGGCGATCAGCCAGGCGGAACGCGACGACTTCAAACAAAATTACACCCTGCCGTATCCATACGCCGAAATCCTCCGCCGTCATCAGCTGAAGGATCACGACATTTGCGTGCTCTATGAAAGTGCGCTACGCAACCAGGCAGAAACGGGACTGCGCGCCATTTATAAAAAAATGCCGTACCTGTTTGACCGGATCGAGGCAACGGATACAGCGTTGCTTCGGAGTGTGGGCGCTGCAGCCTCCCGTCCGACCGAACCGGGGGCGGAGCAGACCGCTTATGTGATTCGGGGCCCCTATCGGGAGTCGCTCGTCCTGAAGGACGGGCCGCATCCGCAATATAATCTGATCCTGGCCACCTTGTTGCATGAACTTAACAAACGCTTCTCGCCCGGCATGATCATCACCATCTTTAACGAAACCGATGTGTACCGTCTGAGTCTCGGCATGCACGTGGCAAGAACGCTGTTTGGCCTGGCCACGCCAATGATGAACGTCTATTGCGATCACGAAGAATTAAGCGCATTCAACTTCGCGTCTATCCCGCCCAAATACCGGCGATAACTGCATTCTTACGCAGGCTCGGTCAGACGGCTTATATACCACCTGACCGGCGATTGCCTTGCATTATCCGGCCTACAGCTTACTTAACCTCGAATGTTTCGCTATATGTCGAGCCTTTTGCACAGGCATCCCGCGCGATCGGGCTTTCGCAGGAAGTATCTCTGATTTCCGCTTTCAAGACCCCGGCCGATGGCGGCACGAAATAGAATCGGAAATTCGGGTCCGAACTGATCGCAATATCGGTCTTTGCGGTCAACACCGGCTTGCCGTTGAAGGTGACTTTCAACTGCTCGATAAAATGCGACTTCTTGACGAAGCGTGTCATCTGATCCATCTGCATGCCGGTAATGTTCGGATGGCTGATCATCAATTGCACCAGATTCGGTTCGGCCGTTTTGACGCCGCCATCGAGCCGGAATTTCATTTTGCCGAGCCGTTTCAACGAGGCATCGAGATCGGCGCCGATCGGCGCGGAACAGCCGCCGCTCGCTTTCACGAATTTCTTCGTCATCACCAGTCTGCCGTCGTTCAATTCGGCGATCGCGCGAATATAGCTGTAGGTATTGACCCGTATCCGCATCGCCAGATCGGCCTTGCCGCTGTCGGGCGTCAAGGCAAACTCGCCGACGAAAGGAAACGGATTTTTATCGACCAGCACCAGGATTTTTTTGATGTAAGTGTCCTGCGTCTGCGGGATTTTGCTGACGATTTTCAACGGCACCAGCGCCGGATCTTCGGCCCGGTAAGGCGCTTCGAGTTCTATCACTTCATTGCCTTCCGTAATCGTTTTACCGGCAAAATATTGATTTTTTAGCGTCGCGTTCCATTCGTTTTCATCGCCTTCGGCAAAGGCCGCCAATGGTGGCATGGACAAAACCAGCACAAGCGATAGAAATTTAGTCACATTCATTTTTGTTTAACCCGATGATGGAATAATTTTTTCATTATGAGGCCTGCGCATAGCAAGGACAACCCTAAACAGCAGAGCGGCCGGCCCCATTCTTGCGGTTTACAGCATAGGCTATTGTAACCGCTGTCTCGGGAACCCTATAATGAAACACGGCTCAAAGAGAAGCTAAATCGATCTCTGCAATCCCATCGTCAAAACCCTAGACTGCGAGGTTCAAATGTATCAATGGATAATCGCCCTGCTCCTGGCCAGCATCCTGTCCGGTTGCGGCTATAACGACCTCCAGGTTAGCGATGAAGACGTCAAGGCCGGCTGGGCGGAGGTGCTGAATCAATACAAGCGCCGCGCCGATCTGGTGCCTAATCTGGTCAATGTGGTCAAGGGCTACGCGGCTCACGAAAAGGATGTCCTGGCCGAAGTCACCGAGGCGCGCGCTCGCGTCGGCGCGATTCAGGCCACGCCCGAACTGGTCAACGATGAGGAAGCGTTCAAAAAATTCATCGCGGCCCAGGGCCAGATGACCGGCGCCATATCCCGCCTCCTGGCGGTAGCCGAGAATTATCCGCAGCTGAAGGCCGACGGACTGTTTCGCGACTTACAGGCACAATTGGAGGGAACCGAAAATCGCATCACGGTCGCGCGCAATCGCTACATAGACACCGTAAAGAACTACAACGTGATCGTACGCTCGCTGCCGACCAACCTCACCGCGATGCTGTTCGGCTACAAAACCAAGCCCAGCTTCACGGTCGAAAACGAACAAGCCGTCACCGAACCGCCAAAAGTCGATTTCGGCGCGCCGGCCCCGGCGCCCGGCCGCTAAATGATTCGGATGCGGTCGCGGCTCAGGCCGGCTTTAGGACTGATTCTGCTGCTGTTCCTCGGTACAGCTTTGGCGCAGCTTGCGCTGCCCGATTTGTCGAGGCGCGTGACCGACTTGACCGGCACGCTCACCGCCGAGCAGACGAACGCGCTCGAAAACAAGCTCGCCGCCTTCGAAACAGAAAAAGGCAGCCAGATCGCGGTGCTGATCATCGATACCACGCAGCCCGAAGACATCGCCGCCTACGGCATCAGGGTCGCGGACGCCTGGAAAATCGGCCGAAAAAATATCGACGACGGAGCGATTTTGATCGTCGCCAAGAACGACCGCCGATTGCGGCTCGAAGTCGGCTACGGACTCGAAGGCGTACTTCCCGACGCCGTAGCCAAACGCATCATTGCCGACACCATCAAGCCTTACTTCAAGCAAGGCGAATACGCCGCCGGCATCGATGCCGGCGTGACTGAGATCATGGATCTGATCCGGGGCGAGGCTTTGCCTGCGCCACAGGCAAGCGCCGATAATGCCCCCTCGGAATCGGCTTTCTTGTTCATCCTGGGAGCCGGCCTGATCGCGGGCTTCATCCTGTCCCTGATACTGGGACGTCCCCTGGCAGGATTGATCGCAGGGCTCGGCTGTACGGCCGTGTCGGCGCTGTTCTTCGGCTTGGGATTTGCGATCTTTTTGGGCATCATGGTGTTCTTTCTGATCATCGGCGGCAACCGCTATAGCGGCTGGTCCAGCGGCGGCGGTTATCGCAGCGGCGGTGGCGGTGGCGGCTCCTGGGGCGGCGGCGGGGGCGGTTTCGGCGGCGGAGGCGCGTCAGACTCATGGTAAATATCAAACGTTGGCTCAAACATCTGTTCATGCCGCCCTGGCGCTGGCGCGCGGCCTTTCCTTCGGCCACGCTGAAAGCCATCGAACAGGCGATCGGCCAATCCGAAATCCGGCACCGCGGCGAGCTGCGCTTTGCGGTCGAAAATACGCTGCCGCCCATGCAGGTGTGGCGTGGACGCACGGCCGCCGACCGGGCGCAGCAAATTTTTTCCGATTTGCGCATCTGGGACACCGAAGAGAACAGCGGCGTCCTAATTTATCTGATGCTGGCCGACCGGGAGGTCCATATCGTCGCAGATCGCGGCATCGCCCGGCGCGTTGCGCAAACCGAATGGGACGCGATTGCCTCGGCGATGCAGCAGGCCTTTCGGCGCGGCGATTTCCGGGATGGCGCACTGACCGGCATCGAATCCATCACCAGCCTGCTTACAACGCATTTTCCCGCCGCTGCGCTGAACCCCAATGAACTGCCGAACCGGCCCGTCGTTATCAAGGAATAAATGCCGAATCTTAACCTGCTCCGTTACCCCGATACCCCTTGTCCAGCCATCGATTCCTTGCAGGTTGAACTCGAACGCTGCGCCGGAAACAGTATCATGCTGCACTATCGCTTGACCGGCGACCTCAGCACGATTCTGCTCCCCGAACCGAAGCCTGCCGTCGAGACCGACGGACTGTGGCAGCATACCTGTTTTGAACTGTTTGCCGCCCACGCCGGCACGCCGGCCTATTATGAATTCAACTTTTCGCCTTCAGGCCAATGGGCTGCCTATGCTTTCGAAAATTACCGGCAACGCAGGCCGTGGACGCTCAGTCGGCCGCCCGTCTTGGCGTTAACGCAAACTCGAAATGAATTAATGCTCACCGCTAAAATCGCGGTTTCCGAGTTGCCGTTTGACGGCGGCGTGGACTCCCTGCAATTAGGACTCAGCGCGGTCGTCGAGTCGATGACTGGAGGCATCTCCTATTGGGCCTTGCAGCATCCGGGCGATCGACCCGATTTTCACGACCGCGCGGGTTTTGTGTGCCTGCTGTAAACCTGATAAGCTTCAAGCCCTTTCGCCAAGCAATTTTTTTCGACAACGCACTTTCCGCAGCCACTCGCCCATGAAATTTGGCATAGACCGCTTACTTGAAGACTCCCGCCTGCGCGCGCCCTTGACCGGCAAGCGCATCGCCCTACTCGCGCACCCGGCCTCGGTCACCCAGGATTTGACGCACAGCCTGGATGCTCTTGCCCGGCTTCCCGATGTGCAGCTCAGCGCGGCTTTCGGCCCGCAACACGGTCTGCGCGGCGACAAACAGGACAATATGATCGAATCGCCCGATTTCATCGATCCTCTGCACGGCATTCCGGTGTTCAGCCTGTACGGCGAGGTGCGCCGCCCGACCGCGGCGATGATGGACACGTTCGATGTCTTGCTGGTCGATTTGCAGGATCTGGGCTGCCGGATTTACACTTTCATCACGACCCTGCGCTATGTGCTCGAAGCGGCCGCAGAGCACAAAAAATCGGTATGGATTCTCGACCGCCCGAACCCTGCCGGCCGGCCCATCGAAGGCTTGACCCTGCGCTCCGACTGGGAAAGTTTCGTCGGCGCGGGGCCGATGCCGATGCGCCACGGCCTGACGATCGGCGAAATGGCGCTCTGGTTTATCGCGACGCTCATGCTCGATGTCGATTGCCGGGTCATCATGATGGAAGACTGGGACCCAAACGCCGCACCCGGCTACGGCTGGCCGCTCGGCGAGCGCACCTGGATCAATCCGAGCCCGAATGCGCCGAATCTCTGGATGACCCGTTGTTATGCCGGCACCGTGCTGCTCGAAGGCACCACGCTATCCGAAGGCCGCGGCACCACCCGTCCGCTCGAATTGTTCGGCGCACCCGATCTCGATGCACGCAAATTGGTCACCACGATGCAGGCGCTCGCGCCGGCATGGCTCAGAGGCTGCCGTCTGCGCGAATGCTGGTTCGAGCCGACTTTTCACAAGCATGCCGGAAAGTTGTGCGCCGGCGTGCACATCCATGTCGAGGATCCGTCGTACAATCATGACCTATTCCATCCCTGGCGCCTGCAGGCACTGGCGTTCAAGGCGCTGCGCCGCTTGTATCCGGATTATCCCTTGTGGCGCGACTTCCCTTACGAATACGAACTCGATCGTCTGGCGATCGATGTGATCAACGGCTCGCCGTTACTGCGCGAATGGGTCGATGACGCGGAGGCCGAAGCGGGTGATCTGGAAAGGCTCGCGCACCGGGATGAAGAAGACTGGCAGGACAGTCGCTCGCCGGCTCTACTCTATTGATTGGGGACTCTGACGACCGGCGCCTTCGCTTCGCAAATAGCGGGCCTTCGGCGTATACTGGCCGGGTCTTTACCGGAAAAACCTGCCGCCCATGCAATTTTCGCTGCCGATCGACCTGCTGGCTTTCACCGCCAGCAGTGCGTTGATACTGCTCTACTATCTGTTTTTAAGCTGGCGCACCCGCCGCGATTCCAATTTCAGCGTACACCGTTTCAACCGGAAGGTGCGCGAAGCCTGGGTCGAGATGGTGGCCAAGAGCGGCAAGATGGATATTCTGGCCGTGCAGACCCTGCGCAATTCGGTGATGGCCGCCAATTTCATGGCCTCGACGTCGGTGCTGCTGATCATCGGCACGCTGAATATCAGCGACAAGATCGAAAAATGGGCCTATGCCTGGCACCCCGGATCGGCAGCCGAAAGCGTAGGCGGTGAATTATGGCTGATCAAACTCGGTTTATTGGTGCTCGATTTTTTTATCGCCTTCTACTGTTTCACGATGGCGATACGTTTCTTCAATCATGCCGGCTACATGGTCAATCTATTGGCGGGGTCGCCCGAAGCCGGCGTTTCGTATGCGCAGGCCTGCGCCTATCTGAACCGGGCCGGCGCTTATTATACCTACGGCACCCGCAGCTTTTTTCTCAGTCTGCCGATGATTCTCTGGTTTTTCGGGCCCTATGCCCTGGTTTTGGCGACGCTGATTCTGATCGCGGCGTTATACAAACTGGACCGGGCGCCCTGATCCCCTCCTTGGGGCCTGGTATTTCCTCAGGCATTACTCGCCCGCGTCCGGTTTCGAAACACTTTCGTCAAAATCGTTTCCGTCCTGCATCGGCGGTTCCAGCAAGTGATTCAGCCAGGCTTCCGCGGCGGCCCGCTGATTTTCCAACACCGTATTCGGCCACAGCCCGAAGGAGATCACCAGTGCGCCTAACAGGCAAAGGACGCCGAGTTCGCGCGGGCGCAGATCCTGCAATTGCCTGACCGCGGCGCTTGCGGTCGGCCCCATGAAGGCGCGGCGCGTAAACGACGTCATGTAGGCCGCGCTGAGGGCCGCACCGGCCAGCGCCGCTATGGCAAGGCTTGGATGCGAAGTCAAGGCGCTGACAATCAACAACAATTCGGCCGGGAAGCCGTTGGTTCCGGGCACCCCCAGACTGGCTAGCATGAACAGGAAATAAAAGCCGGTCAACCGCGGCATCACCTTGGCGAGTCCGCCCATGTGAATTCTTTCGGTGCTGCCGAGGCGATGGTGAATGAAGCCTGCGATCAGCATCAAGGCGCTCGCATCGACCGAAAAATTGACTAATTGAAACAGCGCGCCCTGAATGCCCTGCATATTCAGCGATGACAATCCCACGATGATCAGGCCGATATGGCTGATGCTGGCATAAGCCAGCATGCGGCGTAAATTGCTTTGCTGCAAAGCGACCAGCGCGCCGTAGATCAAGGTGACCGCGCCGATGATGCCGAGCGCCCAGTTATATTCGACCGCCGCGGTCGGCGCGAGCGGCATCGCAAACCGGATGATGCCGTAAACGCCCAGTTTCAGCCCGGTCAGCAAGGCGGTCATCTGCGTCGAGCCTTCCATCGCAACGGTCGGCAGCCAGGTATGAAAAGGCGGCAAAGGCGCCTTGACCGCAAAACCGAGCATCAGCAGCAAAAATACCGCCGCTTCCCAATGCCCGGACAACGGCGTGGCCAGCAGCGCCGGCAGGCTAAACGTCAGATCGTTCGGAACAGCGCCCTTGATCGCGTTGACATGATTGAAGGCGAGCAGAATGATCGCAAACAACAAGGCGACGCCGCCGAACAGCATGACCAGGGTGTATTTGATCGCCGCATTGCGCCGGCCGGGACCGATGCCCCAGAGGCCGATCAAGAAGAAGATCGGCGGCAGCGTCAGTTCCCAAAACAAAAAGAACAGCATCATGTCCATCGCGCAAAACACGCCCATCGTGATGCCTTCGAGCGCCAGCAGCAGGGACAGATGAAAACGCGGCAGGCGCTGCACCGAATTCCAGGTCGCGAGCAACGTCACTAAAGTCAACAACGCCGACAGCGGCAACAGCAGGATAGAGACACCATCGACGCCGAGAAAATACTCGATGTGTAAATGCTCGATCCAGACATGATGTTCAACCCATTGCAGCTCGTTGCCGCTGTCTGCGCGAAAGCTTTGGACGGCAAACAGCGCAACGGCCAATTCCAGGCCAGCAATCAGCAAGGCGCTCCATTTCGCGGCCCTCAGGTTGCGGATAAAACCGAGCGCAAGCGCGCCAAGCAAAGGCAGCCAGATCAGGGCGCTGAGCAACGGAAATTCTGTCGCATTCATGGCTGTTCATCCTCGATTTGGAGTTGATCCGGTTGCACTCCCTCCTCCGCTGGCCCGTGCGGCATCGAGCTATGAATCGGGTAACCCTTCGTGATCATCGACGCATCCTGGTCGACCAGCCTGAGCCAGGGCCGCATATAAAAGCCGGTGCCGATCAACAAGACGCAGATGACCGCGGTAATCAGGCGCTCTTTAAACACCGGATGATGCAGGCTCGAATAAGGCTGCGCAAAGCGTTTGCAACTGGCCAAAAACATGCGCTGAAAGGCCCAAAGAATAAAGGCCGCGGCCAGCAGGTTGCCGGTCAAAATCGCGATCGCGAGCAGCCAGCCGTGCTCTTCGATGGTACCCTCGATAATCAGGTGGGTCGCATCGAATCCGGGCGTGCCGGGCTTGACCAGCGTACTCAACGCCGATACCAGAAACAGCATGCCCAGGGTCAGATTCGAATCGAACAATCCGCCCAGCCTCGGCATCAGCGCGGTGCCGGTGCGTTCATAAATCAGGCCGACGCTGAACAGCATGCCGGCGGTCGCGAGGCCATAGGCAACCGACAGCATGATGCTGCCTTCGAGTCCGAAATCGTTAAAGCAGAATAAACCGATCACCAGAATGCCGGTCTGACTGAGCACCGCAAACGCCAACAGCCGCCGGATATTGATTTGCAATAAAGCCATCACCGCGCCGTAGAAAATACTGATCAAGGCCAACATCAACACCAGACCCGCCCAATTTTCGGCGACACCGGGCAACAGCGGCAGGATGAAGCGCAACACCGCAAAAACGCCAAGCTTCAGACCGACCAGAAAAACCGCGCAGCTGGCGACCGTCCCATGTTCGGCCAGGATCGGCAGCCAGCCGTGAAACGGAAACAACGGCATCCTCACCGCGAAGCCATAGAACAACAACACGAAAACCAAAGTCTCGTCATGCAGATACGCATTGTTGTGTTTGATCGTGAGCCAGTCGAAAGTCAAAGGATGCTCCGAATCGATCAGGCCGAAACCCAGCAGCAAAAATCCGCCGAGGGTCATCAGCAAGGCGCTGAGCCAGTATTGCAGAAAGCGGTCAACCGCCCAGCGCCGGCGCTGTCCGGTCCCGGAGTGCAGCGTCAAATAAATCACCGGTAACATTTCCAGGACGCTCCAGATCCAGAACTGCATCACGTTTAAAGCCGCAAAAGCGCCGATCAAAACCGTTTCGTAACCCAGCACGCTGGCCACATAGGCACGGTCGCGATAACGCTCCTTCGCATGCGAAAAGGTATAGAGCATCACCAAAAAAGCAATCACCGCGGTCAGCGGAATGAACAGAATATTGACGCCGTCGACGCCGACCGTATAGCTGAGCCCGGCAAAATGCGCCTGTTCGACCAGATGGATGCCGGATTCCTCGGCATCGAATACCGCAAGCAAATAGACACTCAACAGCACGTTCAAGGCCGTGCCGGCAAAACCGAAGCGCAAGGCTGTCGTGAACGAACGCGAATAGAGCACCAGGGCCATCGCAGCAAGCGGTACCAGCGTCATCGTGGTCAAGACCGGAAAAGCGGCGGCTTCGGTCCAAGGAGTAACGGGAAAATGCATCAGCGCCTCAAAATGCGACCAGCAGAGTTATGAACACGAACAGCACCAGATAGCGCGGCCTTAAAATAAACGCTTCGAAGCGATTGCCGAAGCGTCCGATCCGCCGGCCCAAATCCGCAGCATTCTTGCCATAGCCGCGCAACATGAAGCGGCTCTCAAGTCCGTGGATCAGGGCCGCCGTCCATTCGGCCAGCTTGCCGGCCAGGCCGCTGCCTTGCGCAAACTGGTCGGAGTCCTCGTTCAGACGCGCGCCGATTTTTTGCTCCTGATATTGCGCCAGCGACGAGATCGCGCGTATCGCAGGTTCTGGGGAGCCCAAGATCCGGTCGATGATCGAGTCGTCGAAATATCTGAGATCATGAGACAAGCGCCCTATCGGCCTGACCAGCAGACTATCGGCCAGGGAATCCAGCCAGAACCGTTGCAGCGAAGCGGTATAAGCCCAATAATTTTTGGCCAGCGCCGGCTCGATCGGTTTGATCGGATTACCCAGCACATTGTGCATCAGCGACGGCGCCGCCAGTAATTGATAGGCCCGAACGACCACATGCGCGCATAAATGCCAGCCCGCCAATTGCCAGAATCCCAGGCCGCATTCGAAAAACATCAATCCCAATTGCACAGAGGTCGCCGCAATCAGCGAGGTCTTGACATCGGTTTGAGTCAGTCCGAGCAGATAACTGTAAATCGCGGTCGCCAAACCGACCACGGCCAGCGTCCCCATCGCAAACGGCGACATTTCAAAGAGCGGCTCCAGCAGGCAGACCAGAAAAACGCCCGCATGCACCATCACCGAGCCGTAAAAAACCGCGCTCGACGGCGTCGGGCCTTCCAGCGCGCGCAGCAGCCAGGGCGTAAACGGCAACTGCGCGGATTTGACAAACGCCGCCAGCGCAAAACAAAACGCGATGCCGGTCGCTTCGCCGGTTGACAATTGCACGGCCAGCGCATTCAACTGGGTCCAATCAACGCTTTCCGCAAAGGCGTAGCTGAGGCCGATCGCGATCACGAAAGCGGCGTCGCCGAGGCGGTTGGTGACAAAGACACGCGTCGCATTCGCGGCGGCAACCGGACGGTCGTAAGCATAGGCGATCAGCAAATAGGAGCACAACCCGGCGATTTCCCAGCCCATGAAAGTCCCGACCGCGTTGCCGGACAACACCAGCCACTGCATCGCGGCCGAAAATAACGTCAACACGAAAAAGAAGCGGTGAAAACCGACTTCCCGGTGCATGTAATTGACCGAGAAGCGGAGCACGACGGCCAAAATGACACCGAACAAGGCGGATAAGCGCAGCCCGAATCCCTGAGTCAGAAAGTTGATCGAAACTTCGAAGCTATCGCTTTGCAGCCAGGTTCCAAGATTGAACGTACCGCGATTCATGCCGAGCACATCGGCGCCGTAGAGCGTCAATGACAACAGGCTGGACATCGTGACCGTCCACAAGGCGATGCCGGCGGTCAGACCTTCTTTTTCTTCGCCGCTCAGCCAGTCGAACAGGACGCCGAGCCCCAGTATCAGCGCGGCGCAAAATGGCAGTAAAGGAATCAGGAAAACCAGTGAATCCATGCTTAGGCCCCCGCCGCTGCCGCTTGCCTGATCAGGACCGGGTCGACCGGCCCGGTTTGATCGCGGTAGGCGGCCTTCGAATTCTCGACCGTCAAAATCGGCATCTCTTCTCCCTGCCAGCGTACAAAGCCCTTGCCGCGTTCGAACACAGAGATGTCGCCTGTCTCGGGATCGAGCGCATGTAAATGAATCCAGCCGTTCGCGATCAATTCGCGAAGCGCGGCCTGGCGCTGGTAAATCTGTTCGAGCACGGCGGTTTTGGCCTCCACGATCACCTGCAGGCGCATCGGCTCATGAATCTCGATCATCTGACTCGGCAAGCCGGTACGCAGGTCGCTGCTCGCGCCTTCCATCACCCCGAACAGTCCGATCACATTATGCGGCGTTTTGGTGCCGCAGCCGAAACGGTCATTATCGACCGTCGAAAAATAATATTCCAAATTAATCCCGGCCCCGACAGGCCCTACCGCCAGCAATATATTTTCGACGATCAGCCCTTCGGGGTCTTGCGTCGGATCGTAGGAAATCAAAAACATCCGGCGATCGAAAAAAGCGCCCTGACTGATCGACCGGCGGCCGATCATGGCGCAAGCGTTCGTCGCATGCCCCAATTCCGGCCGCGCCTGCGAAAAATCGTCGGCGCGCTCCTCGATATGCGCGAGCGCTTCATCCAGCGTCGGATTGCGCGGCGCAGAAGCCAGCCGCCGGCAGCGTTCATGCGCGGACCTTCGCCGCACCTCTGACAAGGTGGCGTGGAGTTTCTGCAAAGCCGGTTGCAGAGCGGCCGGCACGTCGCTTTGATCGAACCAGATAATCTCTTCGTTGCAGGTATTATGTTCGGCGCCGATGAACCAGGTGTCCGCTGGCACGTCGATGCCGCGTTCTCCCAAGAGCTTGCGGATTTCCGGCCGGTTCGCCATCGCCGCGAACACGCGCGCGTTCGGACCGCCGTGCCGCCCGCTGCAGGCGCCGCAGTCATAGGCCGCCCGATGCGGATTGTTCTGGCTGCTCGAACCGTGCCCGACCAGCACGACCAACGGCGCGAAGCCATAGGTCAAGCCGGTGCTTTTCAGAAATCCTGCGACCCTATCGGCCTGCTCGTTATCGCTAAATCCCGATTTCGGCAGCTCCGGCACGGCGGTTTTCGGCTCGGCCGCGATAAACTGCAACCGCGTCGGCACTTCCGGCGCCACGGCTCCGACCAGGCGGCTCAGCAGGCGGCTTTGCGGCTTCGGCAGCAAGGCCTTGGCCAAGAGCCCCAACAAAGCCGCCGGGGCGAACAGATCGATCAAGAGATGCGCGGACCAGATGCGGCGGCGTAACCCGTGATGCAGCAGATTGCCGAGCCCGAGATTCAGCTTGCGGCCCTCGTTATGCCGCCGTAGAGCCTCCTCGCTTCCCGAACGCGCAACTTCCCGGACTTCATTGACCGGCGTCACGACGACCGGACACAGCGGCGAAGTTTTGCTGTCATCCAAGCCCTTGTAATACATCGGCATGCCGAAAAATCCGGCCGCGCCGAGCGTTTCGACTGCCGGGCTGACTTCTTCGAGATGACGCCGGAAACTTTCCTCGCGCTCGTCCATGCAAAAAATCAATTGCGCCTCCGGGCGCAGCTTACGGCTAACCCAACGCCCCCGCCCCCGATTCGCGCACAAGGCCTGAAACAGCTTTTCGCGGTAATTGTGCTCGTAAGCCGTCAGCCAGACCTTGCCGCGCTCCGGTAACGAAAACGCTTTCAGCAGCTTGAGTAAGGCCTCGACATCATCCCCGGACAAGGTTTCGACCGCATCGCCGCCCATCCCCAAATGCTGGCACAGGCGAAACAGCCGCCAGCCGCTGCGCCAGTGATAATGCCGGGATTCCTGCCGGGCCAGAGGACTCAATTGCCAGGTGCGGATCTGATCGGAAAGCGCCTGCCATTCCTCTCTAAAATGCCGCTCGGAACGCGCGCGGATAATCAGGGCCTTGGCTTTGTGCGCGAGATACTCCGGCAATTCGCCCTTGTACAATTCGCTGCGCACCATCAATTCGGAAAGATTTTTCCGGAAATAGCTTTCTATCGTGGTGAGTCTGGCTTCGATTTTCCAGACATCCCGGCAAATCTGGCCGAGCCAGAGCCGGTCATAGATCAGCCGGATCGCCAGATAATCGGCAAGATTGATGTCCGCCGCATTGGCGGTGTTGTAGTTTGGATGCTGCTGCCGCCAGTTGATCATGCCCGACCAGCCCGGCAGCTCCAGCGCCAGCCGCCGCAAATAGCCGGCCCATTGGGCACGGGGAAGATTCAGGTAGGTCAACTGCTGGATGATCGCATCGAAAGCGTCCTCCGGAAGCCCACCCACCAGCCTGGACCAATCCGGCAACTCCAGAAAAACCGGATTCACATCGCACTGAAACATCTTGCGCCAGCCGGCATACAGGCCCAAGGACTCACGTTCCGGCAACTGCCAGGGCGCCATGCCTTCGTCCAGCGCCGAGGCGCAGATCCGAATCAACTGGGGTTTGATCACGTCGAGAATGTCGATGCCGGTGATCGCCCGAATGAAGCCGCCCAAGGTCAGGCCGTCGCCGACTTCCGCCAATAAACGGCTCAATGTGGCGCCGGCTTCCGTACGCATCCATTCATGCAGGGTTTGGTTGGCGCCGTCCGGCTGATCCTGCATCGCCAAAGCCAGCCATTCCTCAGCCTGCTCCAGAGACAAATCGAGCAGGTTTTCGGGGTGCGGAACGGTTTCTTGAAGATTCAGTTTGGCCAGCACGCTGTGCCAAAGCTGCCGGACCCGCTGCTTTTCGTCAAGGGATGACGCCCCCTCGCCGAGCAAACAGGCCCTGACCGCCTTCGGCACATCCTGTTGCACCTTGTCCAAGGCCTCCAATTCGTCGATATTCCAGTTCAACTGGCTTTCGGTGATCGGTTCCAGATCGAACAGCAAGGCGATCCGGTAAATGTCCTGGCGCAGAATGTTTTTGCCTTGGACAATACAAACGATGGCGTCGGCGTTTAAATCCTGATGCTGGCTGAGGGCGGCGGATAAATCGGCAGCGCTGATTCGGCCTTGCCGGTAATAGCCGCGGAACTTGCTATCGGGCAGATAGCCCTGAATACCGGTCATCCGTTCCACTGCCGCCAGGGCCTCTTCGAAAGGCAGGTGCTGATAACCGTGCAGGGTATTGTGATGCACGAAATCGAGAATCGGCGCCTGCCCCGGCAACACATGGTCCAGTTCATGCAATAGATGGTCGATCTCGGCGCGCAATGCGGCAGTATCGAGGTCTTCGTGGATTGCTGATGTCATCGCGTGTTCCTGCATGCCTATACCTACGGCGACACCAGTGAATAAAGGTGGGTGATGGTCGCTTCGGACAAATCGATCAACGGCTGCGGCATGATGCCCAGAATCAGGATGCCGCCGACCAGTATCCCGGCCGTGAACATCTCGGGCGCGGTCAGGTCGCCGATATGCTGCATCTTGGCTTTGACTGGCCCCGTAAACAGCAGGCCGACGGTCCGTATCGCATAGGAAGCGCTCAATAAAATGCCGACACCGAATAGAGCCATCCAGCCGCCCCATTGTTCAAAACCGCCGATCAGCGCGTGCAATTCGGCAACAAAACCGACCGTGCCCGGCAAGCCCATCGCGGCAAACAGGGCCAATGTCGTGAACACCGCAAAACGCGGCGTCACTTGCACCAACGAACTGTAATCCTGAATATTGCGGGTATGCGTTCTTTCATAAAGCAAACCGACCAAGAGAAACATCGCCGCGGCGATAAAGCCGTGCGCGGTCATTTGCAATACCGCGCCGGTCATGCCGGTCTTATTCAGCGAGGCGATGCCCAGCAAAACGATGCCCATATGACTGATAGACGAATAGGCCACCATCGCTTTCAAGTCGGTCTGCCGCCAGGCCAGCAGGCCGCCGTAGATGATCCCGATCAACGCCAGAATCATCAACGTGTGCTGAAAAAATTGCGCCGCCTGCGGCAGCATCGCGATCGCGCGCAGCAAGCCGTAAGCCCCCATTTTCAATAAGATGCCGGACAACAAGATGCTGACCGGACTGGGCGCTTCGACATGCGCCAAAGGCAGCCAGCCGTGCAGCGGGAAAATCGGCATTTTTACGCCGAAACCGATGATCAGACCGAGCAACACCAGAATCTGTTCGGTTCTGGACATCGAGTAGGTGGATTGACTCAGCGAAGCCATCAGCGAGCCGCCGTAGTCGAGATCGTACTGGCTGATCGCCAGCAGGCTGATCAGCATGAAAATCGACCCGCCCATCGTATATAGCACGAAATTCAGGCTGGCCGCATGACGCCGGCTGCCGCCCCAGCGCCCGATCAGAAAAAACAGCGGGATCAGCGTCACTTCCCAGAAAACATAGAATAACGCCCAGTCCTGGGCGAGAAACACCCCCAGCATGCCGAATTCGAGCAGCAGGAGGCAAAAATAAAAGCCCTTGACGCCGCTGGTAATCACATGGGAGGCTAGCAGGGCGCAAAATGTCAACAGCGCGGCCATGAACACCATCGGCATCGACAGACCGTCTACGCCCAGCGAATAGGCGCTGCCGACATCCGGATTCAACACAAAAAACTCGGTGAATTGCAATTGCGCCTGAGCCGAATCGAAAAGCGCCAACAGCCGGCAGACAAAAACCAAGGTCAGCAGTGAAAAGGTCTGCGCGACCAAACGAATGGAGAACGCGTTGTGCCCCGGCATGACCGCGAGCAGCAAGGCTCCCAGCGCCGGCGTCCAAAGCAATATGCTGAGTATCCCCATGTCGATATGATCCTTTAGACTGCATAAAGCAGATCAGTCTAGATTAGCAATACAAAAAACGAGCGCGACCGGCAAGCGTTTTCCGTTCCAGTTTTTACAAAAATCCTTCCGCCTTGCCCACACAAGGAAGCGAAGTCACGCCACGTATAGGTATCGACTCGATACAATAACCACGGCGGGCCGCCATTATACCTTTCCCTAGTGCCAAGGCAAGTCGTCTGAGTCTGCTCGCAAAGCATCAAGCCGTGCAAATGCGGGCATTCCACGGACACTCGACTCCATATTATGACGCTCAGGCAATCCGTAAAACGGGTCCAGGACGAGAGCCCGTCCCTCTTGGACAATAACTTCGGCAATTTTAACCGATAAACTGCACCCATTTCAGTTTAAATCCACCATCAAATGGTTTTTTCAACCCATTTTCCGCGCCATCCTATTTTCATTTTATATACAAAACAACACGTTAAATTCCGGCACGAAATATGCATTATAAAATTCATACTGAGAACGTGTCCGCAACATGGCAGTTTGCCTTGTCTAAATAGTTTTGATCAGGCATACGATCGCTAAAAGGCGCGCGGAATCTATCCGCCCCTTACCCTGACATAAAGCCATGAGCCGTGTAATCAGCTACCCATAAGACGATTTATCGATCGCCTCATTTTTATTCTCGAGGTTGAATGTCTCAAGATGACCATTACAGCACCACATAAACCCATAACGCCCCCCCCTGGAGACCACAGGACGACGCCCGGATTCAATCTGGAAGCGTCCATCGAGCATATTTCGCACTGGCTGCCGACCCAGGGACCGATCAAAGACTTTATCCACCATAATACCCTGCACGCCGTAGAGCACCATCCTTTTCATGAAGGCGTCGCTGTCGCTGCCAGAATTTTCGGTGCGCGCAGTTATTTGCCGCTGGCCGCTTATCAAAAACGCTACCGCTTGGGCAGAATCACCGATGCCGCGATTTCCTGGGCTATCGGGCAGTCGGCAGCCGATATCGAGGATGTCGCTAAATTCCGCGCGTCCTTGTTCATCGAAGACGACCGCAGCCACTACCCTCCGGTATCGCTGGCCAATCAAGGCATTCGCAATACCTGGCTGACCGGACTGGAAGTCAATCTGAATGCCTTGGTGCATCCGGTACTGTTCCGTCTGCTCGCCAACTTTTTGGATCAGGGCATCAGCCGCTGGACTCTGCCGCGCAGCGACGAACGCTTTTGGGATTGTGTCTGGCGGCTCGTGCACAACAGCCTGCTGCCTCTCTACCCCTTCCATGAACCCGCCGTGCGCGCGCTGCTGCTCGAAAAACCCGATCAGGTGATCCTGACTTGTCTCGAAAAGATCGTCGGCGACGAACAGCTTTACGAACAATATCTGCTCGAAATGCTGCTGGCGCATCCGGGCTGGGCCGGCATGGTGCGCCTCGTCGAGCTTAACCCGCAATCGCTGCTGGCGCGCCGCGGTATCTCCTTGAAAGAATTGATCGCGGTCGAACTCGCCTGCGAGCTGGCTTTTCTGCATTTGAAAAAAGGCCGCCAATTTAGGAATATCGCCGCCACGCCTCAATCCCATGCGATCCCGCTGCTCCATGACCAGGCTTTCAAACCGAAAGTGCCGCTGCGTCTGAAGGTCTGGCATGAAGCGATGGAATGGACGCTGCACGCCGAACTGCTGAAGGCGATCGGCACGCAGGCGACGCAAAGCCATGCAGACAGCAGCGCGCAAAGTGCTTCACCCTTCGCCCAGGCGCTGTTTTGCATCGACGACCGCGAATGCTCCTTGCGCCGTCACCTGGAAGAGCTGAATCCGGCGATCGAAACCTACGGCGCCGCCGGCTTTTTCGGCATCGATTTTCTGTATCAAGGGCTGGACGACGCCTTTCCTGTTGCGCAATGCCCGGCGATCATCCAGCCGAAACATCTCATCCGCGAATCCAGCCTGAGCCACGAAGCGGACAAAAAGAAGAGCGGCGACGAGCTGAAAAATCTGCACGTCAAATCGCATTCCCTGTTCCGAGGCTGGCTGTATACGCAAACCCTCGGCATCGGCTATGCGCTCGAGCTGGCCTGGGAGGTGTTCCGGCCCCGCGGACAATTGCCGAACATCCAGAAGCTGAGCGAAGTCAAGGCGCACACGCATCTGCATCTCTTGCGCGAGAGCGAGATACCGACCGCAGACGGCCGCATGCTCGGATTTTCGTTTACCGAAATGGCCGACCGCATCGAAGGCCTGCTGCGCAATATCGGCTTAATCAGCCATTTTGCGCCGCTGGTCGTGGTGGTTGCGCACGGCTCCAGCAGCGCGAACAATCCGCATTTCGCCGCTTACGACTGCGGCGCCTGTTCCGGCAAGCCCGGAGCGCCAAATGCGCGTGCCTTTGCCTGGATGGCGAATCATGACGCGGTGCGCGCGCTGCTCCGCGAACGCGGCATCGACATCCCCGCATCGACCCGTTTTATCGCGGCGATGCACAATACCAGCCGCGATGAAATCACCTATTTCGATGAGCACCTGCTCGCCGAGCAACCGGTCACCGGCCTCGAAACCTTCCGGGAAACGATGCAGCGCGCGCTCGAACGGAATGCGCTCGAACGCTGCCGCTGGTTCGAACTGGGCCCGCAGGATCAGGATAAACAGGCCGCGTACGCGCACGTCAAAGGTCGCTCGGTATCGATTTACGAGCCAAGACCCGAATACAATCACTCGAACAATCTGTACTGCATTGTCGGAAAACGCGCGCTGACGCGTGACCTGTATATGGACCGGCGCGCTTTTCTGCATTCGTACGATCCGGCAACCGACACCCAAGGCGCCGTTCTGGCCAGAATCTTGAACGCGGTGATCCCGGTCTGCGGCGGCATCAATCTGGAGTATCTGTTCTCGCGTATCGACAATTCGGTGTACGGCGCCGGCACCAAGCTGCCGCACAACGTGATCGGCCTGCTCGGGGTCGCGAACGGCGTCGAAGGCGATCTGCGTACCGGCCTGCCGAATCAAATGATCGAAGTGCACGAGCCGGCCCGTTTATTGATCGTGATCGAGCAATCCCGGGACATCATCGACAAGACCCTGGTTAAAATCGGCGCCCTCCGGGAATGGCTCGACCATGACTGGGTCAGACTCGCCTGCTATGAACCGGCCAGTCACGCCATTTATTTTTATTCCGGCAAGGGATGGCAGAGCGTTGATTTGTCCGACATCATGCCGACGCCCGAAGCGGCCGGTTCGGAAGAAATTTTTGCCGGCCAGGTCAAGACCGTTCCGGTCCACCGCTTAATGAAGACACGGAGTTCATCATGAATGCCTTACTGCTGGCTTGCCAGTTCATGCCATTACTGGGTTTCATCGTAATCTTCCTGACGCCGAAGGATCTGAAAAAGTTTGCCGAATTCGACTATTGGAGCGCCGACGAGAAAAAGATTTCCGCGATCAGTTATGGGTTCGCGGTCGCTCTGGGCATCAGTATCGTCGCCCTGCTCATTGTTTGGGCGCTGGCGGGCTTTCCCCGCTACGAGTACGAGGCTTTCATCCTTTACGAGAAAGGCGATTACCGCTTCCCGGTCCTCTTCTATCTCGACAAGGTCGGCGCGGTTTATCTGTTCTGCGTCTGGATCATTTTTTCGATCATCATCCGCTACTGCCGCTATTATCTGCACCGCGAAGCCGGTTATAAACGCTTCTTTCTGACCATTTTCGCGTTCGTGTTCGGGCTGAACATGGTCATTCTGTCCGGCTCGATCGATATGTTATTCGCGGGCTGGGAGATCGTCGGCGTTTCATCCTTTCTGCTGATCGCGTTTTACCGCCACCGCCCGCAGCCGGTGCGTAACGCCTTGCGCGCGTACACGATCTACCGCTTTTGCGACATCGGTCTGCTGCTCGGCGCCTGGATGACGCACCTCTTGTTCCATGAAAGCGATCATTTCAGTCAGCTCGCCGAGTTGTTCAAAACCGGTGCGATGCCGCCTGCCGGCTACCCTGCCCTGCTGGTGTTGTCGCTGCTGATCGTGATGGCCGCATCCGGCAAATCGGCGCAATTTCCGTTCTGTTTCTGGCTGCCGCGCGCGATGGAAGGACCGACGCCTTCGAGTGCGATATTTTACGGCGCCTTGTCGGTGCATCTCGGCGTATTCCTGCTGCTCCGCACGATGCCGATCTGGAGTTACCACATCCTGACGCGCGCGATCGTCTTCATGATCGGCTTGCTGACCGTTTGCATCGCCAGCCTGTCCGAAAAAACCCAATCGAACATCAAGGGCCAGATCGCCTATGGCTCGATCACCCAGGTCGGCTTCATGTTCATGGAATTGGCTTTGGGGCTGGAAGCCCTGGTGCTGGTGCATTTTCTCGGCAACGCCTTTTTACGCTGTTATCAGCTCTTGGTATCACCGTCGATCGTCGCGCATTTACTGCGCCTGGAAGGCTCCGCCGACGCCGAGTTCTACATCAAAAGCAGCACGATGCGCGACAAGCTGCCGGCCTCGATCCGCGATACCCTGCCGGACGTGCTGCGCAATACCTTGTATGTGTTTGCGTTACAGGAAGGCAATCTCGAATTGCTGGTCCGCTTTGTGCTCTGGGAACCTCTGAAAAAAATCGGCACCGCGATGAATGCGATCAGCCCCTGGATCAAAGGCGCAACCGCGCTGATCATTTTCGGCCTATTCCTGTTCGTGGCCGAAGTGGATCTGATGCAGCACAAATATCTGGCGATACCGGCCGCGCTCTCGATGGTATTAGCCACGTTGAGCGGCTTCAGCCAAAAACACAGCCCGTTCAGAACCTGGAACGACATCGCGCTCAGCTACTTTTTCGCCTGCACCGCGGTCTGGTTCATGGTCAACTCGGCCTGGGACGATGCGGTGCTGTTCCTAACCGGCATCATCCCGGCCTGGCTGCTCGGCATTGCGGTCTTAAACCGGCTACTGAAAGGAGAAAATTTTGCGGAGACGCCTTTCGCCTACCGCGGCATGGCGGAAACCCGACCCGGTTTATCGCTATTATTGTTCATCAGCTTTTTGGGACTCGTCGGTTTCCCGATCACCCCGGCCTTCGTCGGCGAAGACCTGCTGCTCTATCATGCCAGCAGCCAGCACCCCTGGTTTGCCGCGTTGATCGCCTTTTCGTTTGTGATGAACGGCATCGCCGCCGCGCGGATATTCCTCAGATTGTGCATGGGGCGGCCGGTGGAGTTAAACAGATAACCGAAATAGCAGCGGATAAGCCTTGGGCGTTCCGCTCAGGCGTCCGCCATCTGGCTCGTCAGACACAGTCGGAGCTATCGACAAGGGCAACGGAAGATGGGCGCAAAATCAAGCTGGGGGAATCCTGCTCACGGAGGTGGCAATACATGACTGGTATCCAGCCGGTTAACGGTTAATGAAGCAGGCGGGAAAGCATAGAGACATTTCAATAACACAATATCAGTAAATTAATTGCGCGAAAAAGTTCACTCGGCATCAATTTTTCACGTCACCCCGAAAAGCGGGCCTAATAACTGATGCCTCAACCTAGTTTTTACCGCTTGGCAAGCAAAACCCCACAAAAACGATTGAAAATCAATAAGTAGTTTTACTAGGTTCAAATATAATAAACTTTTGTTAAGATTCACTCCGAAATTAATTAATCCCCTACACCAACTGAACCATTTGACATTATTAATATCTAGTAATCGTCATGTCGACCTAAAGGGATTTATAACTTTCCGATCTCTTTTGCTTGATTCATTGGGTTAAATTTCTAGCTGAACTTGTTAGGCTATAAATTGTCCCATTGTTTAAACTTTTAGGAGGAATCAACAATGAACAACAAACACCTCTTTAGCCTCTGTGTTCTTGCCGGCGCTCTGTTGTCGGCGGGGCCGTCTCATGCAGAGGAACAGCATACTTATCTGTCTGGTTTTACATCCAAGGTAAATCAGGGTTTTTTCAATACGACCACGGGATGGATTGAGATCCCCAAAAACGTTGTCAATATCAGTCATGATCAAAACATATTCGTCGGTTTTACCTGGGGACTCCTCCGGGGTACCGCGCATGCTGTCAGCCGTACCGTTGTTGGCGTGGCCGAATTGATCACCTCTCCGATCCCAACCGACGCTTATATTTCACCGCCCTATGTCTGGGACCGTTTTAGCGAGGATACTCGTTATTTTGGCGTGCATTATCCCGGCTTCTGGACGACTTATGGTCCACTCGATGATGGCGATGATGACTAGGTCAACGACCCGTTAGATAATCGTTGCATGCTTCCCTATGCAACGGCGGTTGATTTGGAATACGAGGATAAAATCATGAACAGACAATTTATTTACCTGCCCTGTGCGGTGTTCGCCGCGGCTCTCGCCGGGTGTACGCAGCCGCCCCATAAAGATATTCCGCTACTGACTTCGGAAGTTGATGCCATTGTTGGCGGCCACTACGGTCAGTCCATTTATCACGAGGAGTTGGCTGAGGAAAAACGCGAAGAGGCCATCAACGTATTAAACCACTGGAAAAACAACCATTACTGGAATATCGAAGAAGGACAACGCGCGGTCGATGCGGCCCGGGCTGCCTCCCAGCATCGGTTTGAATCGGAAAAAGCGTTGTGTCAGTGGTTGACGGCCGTGCATAGCCCTAATCATCATATGGGTGAAGTCGCGAAGCATGACGCCGCCTATTTTAGAACCGGTAGCGACGTCCCTTACAACACCGATCATCGAGCAATCTCGACGATGGCACACTATCTGCAATCGCATCCCGATGCGTTCGCCGATGTCACCGCTTTTACCGATACCGTTGGCAGTGAGGCCAGCAATCAGGCTTTAGCGGAAAGAAGAGCCGCAACAGTCGCCAAACTGCTCGTCGAGCAGGGCGCCAAGGCGGAACAACTTCGCGTCAAATCGGTGGGCGAGGCGGAAGGCCCCGACAACACGCCTGATCAGCAGCATCGAGTGGTCATCATCAGTACCGATCATCCCACGTATCAAGATTGCGCCGGCTTGAAATAATTTTTGGCGGCTGGTCCCTGTTGGCCTTGTCCTGAGCATTTTCCCAAAGCCAAGCGCGAAACGGAGAGATCCGCTTCTTTATGCAGGTGTGAATCCGTTCGCACCTGCATTGACGTCGAACGAGATTTCTTGTTTCGTTAGACTCAGCTTCCGCAAGCTTTATAGCTATGCCTTCATGAATCGGTTTTCTCGGTGCGTTTCGGGATGATCGCCAAAACTCGAGCCGGGAATCCGGTGCCTTTATTCATACTCGGCCAGTGGACGCCTCCGACCGCACCAGAATCTGGCATCTGATCGAGATTCGCCAGTAACTCGATCTGGTAATGGTTCTGTTTCAAGATATAAGCCTTTTTTATTTTTGACATTCACAGTAAACGAGGGCTGCCCCTCTCATTGCGGATATTGACACGGTACACCGAGCCTTCTTAACGGCAAGGTGGTGACATACAATCAAATGTACGACAAATCCTGGCGTATCCTTTAAGAAAACGCTTCGTAGCAACGGCAATTATTCAAGCCAATGCAGCGTCAACGCAGCCCAGGAAAACCCCGCGGCGCTACTGGCCAAAACCACGATATTGCCGGGCGCTACCTTGCCCAATTCCAGACTTTTCGCCAAACCCAACAAGGTATCCGCCGGACCGAGATGACCGAATTCGGACAAGGTGCTCAGGGTTTGATCTTCCCTCAACCCCAGCGCCATCAAGATTTGCTTGGCAAGGGTTTTCTTGACCTGATTGGTTAACAAAAGATGCACATCGTCCAGCCCATAGCCACTCTTTTCGAGCGAAGCCTTGACCACCAACTGATAATTCTTCAGGTAGAGTTCCGAAAAGATACGCTCAAGTTCTTCCGGATTTTCGACGTTCAACAAATGACTGCAACGCTCGGCGTCATATGGAACGCGGGTTCCCCCGGCGGGTATCTTCAGAAAATCGGCCAGTGAGCCGTCGGTCATGCCGTGATAGGCGAGGATCCGGTTCGTTTTCCCGCCTTTTTCGAGCACCACGGCCGCCGCCCCATCCGCCATGATGAAGGTCGACAAGCAGGCGGGATCGGAATAATTGAGCAAGTGGGATAATTTGTCGCTGCAAACAACCAGCGCATAACGATAACTGGCATCGGCAAGCAACATATTTCTGCAAATATGAATCCCCAGATTACCGCTATTGCAGAAATTTCTGACTTCGAAAGCAAAAGCGTCGCCGGCGCCGATTTCGCTCTGGATCTTCGCGGCGGGAGACCAAAAGCGGTAATCGTAATCGCCGGCGCCACAGTAAACGATCAAATCAATCTCGGACGCCGCAATCCCGGCTTTCCCAAGCGCATCGACGGCAGCCTTGACTCCCATCTGGCTAGGATGCTCATCGGCACCGGCAATAGGCTTTTGCACAATGCCTATCTTGTCGGCAAAGACCGAAGGCGGAATATCGCTGAGCTGCGCCATGTCATGACTGGTCATCATCTGATCAGGAAGGTAGCAGCCAATCGACTTGATGCCTACCCATTGCGCATTGTCTTGAGAATAAAGAGTCATAAATCCATCTGATTGGTAAAGCCTGGGTTACATTGCATTGGAAAATCAGGGGATTGAAAGATTTTCCGGCAATCGTTTGAAAGTGACGACAGAGACACCTGACGTCCCTGCTTAATTGGACTCATCTTCATCCGAAGGATTGACGGCATCATGGATACCCTGGCCTATGCCATGAACCGCGTTCCGGGTGCCGTGGCCGATTTCCCTCGCCACATCGCGGGTGCCATGCCCGATGCCTTTGGCCACATCGCGCGTCGTATGGCCGATGATTCTTCCGGTCTGTTTGATTTCGGCGCAAGCGCACACTAGACAGGATGAAAACATGACGAGCAGCGCCCGCCTGTTAAAAGCCGTCAACATTTTTTGTTCTCGCATTTAAATCCGTGATTTTACAACAGTTTGCAATGGCCGGGTAAAGGCCTTTGTTTCATAGACAACGAGAAGTCCCGTTAGCTCAATCGGGGAACTACCGTCCATTCGAACGAGGGCTTCGGAAACCTTCATCCCAAAGTTGATTCTAATGACTTATAAACGCTCGATTTGTGCAACCCTTTCAGACGAGGCCAGCCCATGTCCCCCTACCGTATCGAAAAAGACAGCCTCGGCGAAATCAAGGTGCCTTCCTCTGCGCTATACGGCGCGCAAACCCAGCGCGCGGTCGAGAACTTTCCGGTCAGCGGCTTGACCTTGCCGCCCGCCTTTATCCAGGCGCTCGCGCTGATCAAAAAAATTGCGGCGGAAGTGAATGAAGAACTGGGCGAACTGGATGCGGCGCGCAGCGCGGCGATCATCAAGGCAGCCCGGCAGATCGTCGACGGCCGCCATCATGATCAGTTCCCGGTCGATGTGTTTCAGACCGGCTCCGGCACCAGCACGAACATGAACGTGAATGAAGTGATCGCCAATCTGGCAAGCCAGGCGGCGGGCATCGACATTCATCCGAACGATCATGTGAACCGCGGCCAAAGCAGCAATGACGTCATACCGACCGCGATTCATCTGAGTGCGGCGCTGGCCTGCCATCGCCACCTGCTGCCCGCGCTTGAACATCTGGCAAAAACCATCGAAACGAAAGCCGCAACGCTCGACCGGATAATCAAGACCGGGCGCACGCACCTGATGGACGCGATGCCGCTGCGAATGAGTCAGGAAATGAACGCCTGGGCGCTGCAAATCCGGAATGGCTCCGAAAGAATCGAGTCCGCCCTGGTCAGGATTTACCGTCTCGCGCAAGGCGGCACCGCGGTCGGCACCGGCGTCAATGCGCATCCCGAGTTCGCGGCCAGATTCGTGGAAATTTTACGCCAGGACACGGGCCTGCCGTTTGCACCGAATACCTCGTTCTTCGAAAGTCTGAGTTGCCAGGACGCCAGCGTTGAATTATCGGGCCAGTTGAAAGTGATCGCGATCAGCTTGCTGAAGATTGCGAACGATTTGCGCTGGATGAACAGCGGCCCCTTGGCCGGGCTCGGCGAGATCGAACTGCCGGCCTTGCAACCGGGCAGCAGCATTATGCCGGGCAAGGTGAATCCGGTGATTCCGGAAGCGGCCGCCATGACCGCCGTACAGGTGATCGGCAATGACGCGGCGATTACCACGGCCGGTTTATCCGGCAATTTTCAGTTGAACGTGATGCTGCCGGTAATTGCCTACAATCTGCTGCAAAGCATCGAGATTCTCGGCAGCGCCTGCCGTTTGCTGGCCGACAAGGCGATGGCGGGGTTCAACGTGCGGCTGGACAATATTTCGGAGCCGCTGGAGAAAAATCCGATGCTGGCGACCGCGCTGAATCCGGTCATCGGCTATGCCCAAGCCGCGGTGATCGCGAAGACGGCCTATCAACAAAATCGCCCGATTATCGATGTTGCGGCGGAAATGACCGACATACCGCGCGAACAACTCGAAATACTGCTGGATCCCGCCCATCTGGTCTAAAAGAGCGCGCCCCGGCGAGATTTCAATCCGTATTATCCCGCCTGACGCTTCGCCCGTTTTCGATTAAGCCTCCCGCTTAGCAATTCAGATAGCGGCCGCGCTGGACCTGTCGGAGTATTTCTTTTTTCGCTTCGAGCCAGTCGTACAATTCATAGCCCGGCGAAAATGCCCGTTTTTCGGCCTTGTAGTAGGCGGCTTCGGCAATCATCGCATGCATATTGACCGTAACCGCTCTGGTGCGGACAGGAACCGGCGCCGGTTGCGCGGCGGGATTCATGAAGCCGAACTTGACCAACCCCCATGCGGTTTGCGGCGATGCGCCCTTGATGCCGACAGCGGTCGGTTCGGCTTCCTTGCGCGACAAAAACAGCCGGTCCCAGACCGAAAAGATCGCTCCGTAATTGCTGTCATGCTCTGTGCGTTCGATCGAATGGTGGACTCGGTGCAAGTGCGGTGTCACGATCACCTGTCCGAGCCATTTTTCGCCCGCAAACATAATATTCGTGTGATGAAACATCACGAACAACGGATAGACCGCTTCATAGGCAAACACGACGGTCTTGTCGATGCCGAGCAGGATAATGTACGCCGATTTCAGCACGGTCGTGATGATCAATTCGACGATATGAATCCTGAAAGCGGTCGATACGTTCAAATAAGGATCGCTGTGATGGACCTTGTGAAACATCCAAAATCCATCGAATTGATGGCAAAGCCTATGCCATGCGTACAGCAGAACATCGAGCAGCAAGAACGACAGCAACGCTTTCCAGGCGGGACTCCGGATGTCGTTCAACAAGCCCTTGCCGGAAAAATGCTCCAGCGCAAACATTAAGCCGGCTAGCGAAAATAGCGACATCAGCAGACTGTTTAAAAGGAACAATCCCAGATTCACTCGATAGGTGTTGACGATTTGTTTAGGTTTCAACGGCATTTTCGGCCGTTGAAATTCAACGATCGACAGCAGCGTAAAGCCCAAAACCACGCAAATGAACGGCCAATCGTCGGCCACGAAAGCCTGCCAGTCCGCCAGGGACGCTTGCAGTATTGAATAAATTTCGATGATGTTTAACATGACTTTTCCTCCAATAGGTTGTTGGAAAGGGCATTACAGAATTATCCCAATTATTAAATTTTCCTTACACAATCATCCTAATGATTAAATGTGACGGAATGATGAAAAAACTTCAATCGCTTTGTCGCAGGACTTTCTCTATCCCTTACAAAGCATAAGGCAAATTTAATGCCATGATAGGCATCAAATCTATTTTTCAGGCAATTAATTAAAAAAAGACAGCAACTAATTGTTTTAGTTGAAATTTGAAAAAATAAAGCGTAGCAGTTGAAGTTAGAATGGGGAGAGAAATCAGCGCCAGATGGCGATTTTTGCACCTTTACGGTGCGAACAGTTTGTTGTTGAGGTGCAATTTATGTTGCAGACATGAAGTAGACATGCCTCAATCGCAACAGTTCCATGCGAGTCACACATGACTCCGGAATTGCATTCATCGTCATTTGATCGAATCAAACGCCGGCATTTTTTAGACATTCGGGAATATTCCCGCCGCGAAAAACAGACCGCAATGACTTGTCGCCGTAGTTGATGGCAGAATTGACTTCGCTGGTTGCGACTGCAAGCTCGTCAAAACTGCCGGTCCCTCACGCGAGTGGGGAAGACCGGCAGACGCCTACTAGGCCGATTTATGGATGATAAGGCCCGCCTGCAAGGTATGCGTAACGCGGCCTTTCAGCGTGTGCCCCCAATAAGGCGTATTGGTGCCTTGGCTACGCCAATTGTCCTCATCGATACGCCAGGCTGAACCGGGAGCGAAGATGCAGACATCGGCCGACAAACCGGGCGTCAGCGCGCCGCGCCGCAACCCCAATATTTCAGCCGGTTTTGAAGTCAACGCCGCAATGCCTTCCGGCAAGGTCAGCGCGCCTTCCACGACCAGCTTCATGAGCAGCGGCAACAGCGTTTCCAAGGCGGAAATGCCGGGTTCGGTCTCGGGAAACGCGCCGAGCTTGGCATCGAGGTCATGCGGCTGATGATCCGAAGCAATGCCGTCGATCGTTCCGGTCGCCAACCCCTGACGTAAATACTGCTTATCGGCCTCGGTGCGCAACGGCGGCAGCACATGATAGGCGCTGTCAAATGGCGTCATGTCGTTTTCGGTCAAATGCAGCTGATGCATCGCGACATCGGCGGTCACGCGCAGGCCGTCGTTTTTGGCTTGCTGGATCTTGATCACCGAGCGTTTGCAGCTGAGCTGGCCGAAATGCACCCGGCAGCCGGTCAATTCCGCCAGTTCGAGGCATTGCGACAGCGCAATCGTTTCGGCGGCTTCCGGAATGCCCGGCAAGCCGTAGCGCGTCGCCAACGCGCCTTCATGCGCGCAGCCATTGTTGCCGAGCCAGTAATCGTTCGGGCGCAGCATCAGCAGCAAATCATGACTCGCCGCATATTCCATCGCCCGCCGCAGAATCAGCAGATTTTTGACCGGCTGATTCGCATGGCCGACCGCGATGCAGCCGGCCTGTTTCAGCGACAGCATCGAACTGAGTTCGGTGCCTTCGAGCTTCTGCGTCAGCGCGGCGATTGGCAGAATCTGCGGATAACCGGCTTTTTCAGCCAATTCCTTGATCAGTTCGGCGACCGCCGGCGTATCGATCACCGGCACCGTATCCGGCTGCAGGCACAGGGTCGTCACGCCCGCGCTGGCCGCGGCGAGCGTTTCGCTCTTGAAAGTTCCCTTGCGGCTTTGCCCCGGTTCGCGCAGACGCGTACTCAGATCGATGAAGCCGGGACAGACAACCTGCCCGCTCGCATCGATTTGAATGTCCGCCTCGAAAGCGTCCGGCTTGGAAGTAACCGACAGAATTTTCCCATCGGCAATGTAAACATCGCCGATGCGGTCGATGCTGTTGGCCGGATCGATGATGCGGCCGTGATTGATTTGTATCCGCTTCATAAGCTGGCTCCCTGCGGCTGCATCGCCATCGCCATCACCGCCATCCGCACCGCGATGCCGTTGCTGACCTGTTTCAATATCACCGATTGCGGCCCGTCGGCGACTTTCGAGTCGATCTCGACGCCGCGGTTGATCGGCCCCGGATGCATCACGATCGCATCGGGTTTGGCGATTTTCAATTTTTCCTCGGTCAGGCCGAAACATTTGAAATATTCGCTTTCGCTCGGCAACAAGGCCGAGCTCATGCGTTCTTTTTGCAGACGCAGCATCATCACCACATCGACATCCTTCAGGCCTTCGTTCAGGTTATGAAACACCTTGACGCCGAGGGTTTCGACATGCGCGGGCAGCAAGGTTTTCGGGGCAATGACCCGGACTTCGGCCACGCCCAGGGTATTCAGCGCGATGATTTCGGAGCGGGCGACGCGGGAATGCAGAATGTCGCCGATGATCGCGACCTTCAGCGGCGCGAAGTCGTTCTTGAGCTGGCGGATCGTAAACATGTCCAGCATCGCCTGGGTCGGATGCGCATGCTGTCCGTCGCCGGCGTTGATCACGCTGATGTGCGGCGCGACCTGCTGCGCGATGAAATGCGCGGCGCCGCTCAAGGCATGGCGCACGACGAACATATCGACGAACATCGATTCCAGATTGCGGATCGTATCGAGCAGGCTTTCGCCTTTTGACGTCGCCGAAGTCGCGATATTGATGCTGAGCACATCGGCCGACAAACGCTTGGCGGCCAACTCGAACGTCGTCCGTGTGCGTGTGCTGTTTTCAAAGAACAAATTCACGATCGTTTTGCCGCGCAGGATCGGCACTTTCTTGACCTGCTGATCGGACATGCTCGCAAATGACTCGGCCATATCGAGAATTTCGGTCAACAGCGCTTTGTCCAGCCCTTCGATCGTCAGGAAGTGCTTTAACTTGCCTTCCGAAGTTAATTGCAGATTGCCGGCCATCGGTTACGCCGCTCCCTTGACCAATTCGACATGCACGCCTAAAGGCTCCGGCCCGGTCAGCTTGATGCGTTGGCCTGGATTCAGCTCGATACGCATGCCGACACAATCGGGCGCGATCGGAATCTGCTTGCCGTCACGCTTGATCAGCACCGCCAGCACGACCTGATTCGGGCGCCCGTAATCGAATATCTCATTCAACGCGGCCCGGATCGTCCGGCCGGTATAAAACACGTCATCGACCAGAATGATGTCGCGGCCTTCGAGTTGGGGCGGCAACTGGCTCGGCTTGACCTTCGGATTCATGCCGATTTGCGAAAAATCGTCGCGGTAAAAAGAAATATCCAAGAGTCCCAAAGGCTCCTGAATTTGCAGTTTTTGATGCAGGCGCTCGGCGATCCAGACGCCACCGGTGCGGATGCCGATCAGCAAGGGATTAGTCAGTTTACGTTCGGCAATGAGGGCTTTCAGCCGGTCGGCCAATTGGTCGATCAGTTCAGGAATGTCGATGTGGTTAGGATTCATTTTCTCGATGGCGGGCGTTAAGCCAGGTTTGCAAAATAAGCTGTGCGGCCAGTTGATCCTGGACTTCCCAGAGTTTCGTCGCGCTGACGCTGACCTCGTCGAACAAGAGTTGTTTGGCCTCGAAGGTCGACAGGGTTTCGTCCTGCGGGTAGACCGGCAGACCGAAACGGCCTTCCAGTTGCCGGCAGAATTTTAACATACGCGGCGTGACAGGATTATCTTCGCCGTTCGCCTGCCGCGAAATGCCGACCACCAGCCCGGCCGGTTGCCAGTCGCGGATCAACTCGGCGATGCCCTGCCAGCTCGGCTGTTGATTGACCGTCCTGAGCGTTTGCAGCGGACTTGCGGTCATGGTCGTGGTCTGCCCGACTGCCACGCCGATTTTCTTGGTGCCGAAATCGAAGCCTAGATAGGTATCGCCGGACTGTTTCGGTGCCAGAGGATCCCTGCGTTCGGAAGCTTTCGAGCGGCTAGAAAAACTCTCAGCCATGTCCCGCCGGCATCGTCAGCTGGTTGATATCGACGCCGATTTGCCCGGCCGCCGCCGCCCAGCGCATATCGATCGGCAGATCGAACAAGACCTTGGTGCCGAACGGCGAATTGAGCCAGGCATTGTCGCGAATTTCTTTCTCGAGCTGGCCCTCGCCCCAACCCGCATAACCCAGCGCGACCAGAAAGCGTTCCGGCCCCTCGCCGAGCGCGATCGCCTCGATCACATCGCGCGAGGTGGTCAGCGAAATCGTATCGGAAACCGGCATCGTCGCATCCCATTGCCCGCAGGTGGTATGCACGACGAAGCCGCGATCCTGCTGCACCGGCCCGCCGGCATAAATCGGCGCATCGGCGGCCGTATCGGAGGTCACGCGAATATCCATTTGCTTAAAAATTTCGCCGAGCTTCATGCCGGTCGAGCGGTTGATCACGATGCCCAGAGCGCCCTCGCGATTATGCTGACACATGTAGGTGACCGTATGAAAAAAATTCGGATCGGCCAGATTCGGCATCGCGATGATGAATTGATTGTTTAGATAGGTCGCTTCGTTCATGGCTATCACTTAAAGTGTCTGATTACTGCACGGGCTGCAACGGTTTAGCGCGTCGTAATGCCCGACACATCGGAGAACTTCCAGACCCGTGTCAACACCAGGACATTCAGTTCCTTCAACAAATCCTGAGGCAGCGGAGCGAACGGCGCGCTCATCCGGACGATGTTTTTGGCCGCTTCGTCGAGCTCCGGAATCCCCGAGGATTTACTGATCCGGATGCTGTAGATGCTGCCGTCAGCATTGATGCCGACATCCATGGCTAATGACACACTGTCCGATTTAATTGTAGCCAAAAGATTTTTCTTCGAGGCGACTTCGGGATAATTACGATTTCCCACTCTTTCGACTTTGTTTTCCCAGTCTTTCAGGTACTGCGACGCAAGATATTTATGCGCACTGACCATGCTGACGGATTTGATCTTGCTTTGCTCGCCGCTCAGCTGTCTGTCACGAATTTCAGTGCCCAACTGCGTAATCTGTTGCTGCAGCGCCTCGGGCGTCAGGACCGGATGATGGCGCGCCTCGGCCGCGGGTTCCTTTTTGTCGGGCACCAGCGCCGCTTTCACCTCGGCAATCTTCTTTTCGGACTTTTGCTGAGTGACGACTTTTTTCTGGACCTTCGGCCGACTCGGCTGCTGTTCCGGTTCGGCCTTTACCAGATGCTTGCTTTCCCGGCTATTGCCCTCATTGGCGATTTTCTGGGCTTGCGGCTTCGGCTTGATATCCTGTTCGCCGGCGCCTACCTGATTTTCCTGTGCCAGCATTTTCGCCTGTTTGGGCGCTTTCTTGGCTGGCGTATCGACCAGCGTGATCTCGATCGAGCGCTTGAATTCTTCCGGCGTCGATTCGGAAAAATCGACGCCCAGAATGATCAGCACATGCAGGGCCGCCGCAACAACCCAGAAGGCCAGAATCGTATCATTGCCGGGTGTCGTCGTGGGTTCGAATATCGCGCGACTCATCATATCAGGCAATCGTACTCTCGATATGATCCATCAACATACCGGCAATATTCAGGCCGAACTCGCGGTCCAGTTCCTGCACGCAAGTCGGACTGGTCACGTTGATTTCGGTCAAGGTATCGCCGATCACATCGATGCCCGCAAACACCAGGCCTTTTTCCTTCAGCGTCGGCCCGACCTGCTTGGCGATCCACCAATCGCGCTCGGTCAGCTTTCGGCCCTCGGCGCGGCCGCCAGCCGCCAAATTGCCGCGTGTTTCGCCCGGCGCCGGAATCCGCGCCAGCGCATAAGGCACCGCCTCGCCGTTCACCAACAGGATGCGCTTGTCGCCGTCGACAATCTCGGGCAAATATTTTTGCGCCATCACATAGCGCGTATTATAACGTGTCATCGTTTCGAGTATCACGCTCAGATTGGGGTCGCCCCGGCGCAAGTGGAATATCGAGGTGCCGCCCATGCCATCCAGGGGTTTCAAAATAATCTCGCCCTGCTCTTGCAGAAAAGCGCGAATCCTTTCGGGTTCTCTGGCCACCAGCGTTTCGGCGCAGCATTGCGGAAACCACGCGGTAAACAGCTTCTCGTTCGCATCGCGCAGCGACTGCGGTTTGTTCACCACATAGACACCCAAACTTTCCGCGCGTTCCAGCAAGTAGGTGGCATAGATGTATTCCTGGTCGAACGGCGGATCCTTGCGCATCAGGATCACGTCGAGCTGATCCAGAGACAGGTCTTGCTCCTGATGAAACTCGAACCAGCGTTGTGGATCCCGCTTAACCGACACCATGCGGGTGCGCGCATAAGCCCGGCCATTGCGCAGATAAAGATCGTTCAATTCCATGTAATGCAGTTCCCAGCCTCTGGCCTGCGCTTCGAGCAGCATCGCAAAGCTGGTATCTTTTTTGATATTGATCTTCTGGATGGAATCCATCACCATGCCGAGCTTGATTGACATTGTTTTCCCGTTCGTTGACTTGAAATAAAGGGGTTCCCGCGCCAGTGTGCGGATGAATCGCCCATCCTCTTGATGGAACGATAATGAAGCCGCGTCCATGCTGATTGGCGTCCATACCGATAGAGGGAGCCGTGCGCGTCTATATTATCACTGCTTTGGGGCAGCAAAAAACAGCCTGCGCCGCGTCAGTGCTGTCAAAATCAGAACTCGCCGGGCAATTTCCGGTTTATTTTATCGGGAGTTATTTACCTTGAAAAGAAATTTTGGTATAAAGTTAGATTAACTTTTGAATCAAGACACATAGAGGGTAATCATGTCTAGAGTCTGTCAAGTAACGGGTAAACATCCTGTTACCGGAAACAACGTTTCGCACGCGAACAACAAAACCAACCGCCGCTTTTTGCCTAATCTGCAACATCACAGATTTTGGGTGGAAAGCGAAAACCGCTGGGTACGCCTGAGAGTTTCGACCAAAGGCATGCGGATCATCGACAAAAAAGGCATCGACGTGGTTCTGGCGGACCTGCGTGGCCGCGGTCAAAAAGTGTAAGGAGAAAGAAAAATGCGCGATAAAATTAAATTGATATCCACCGAAGGCACGGGTCATTTCTATACCACGACCAAAAACAAAAGAACCATGCCTGAAAAAATGGAAATCAAAAAGTTCGACCCGGTTGTCCGCAAGCATGTGATCTATAAGGAAGCGAAGATCAAATAAGCTCGCGTTCAGTCCGCTCTCCCGGACCCACCACGGCGTTTTGTCCGTGGTTTCGTCCGGGCGGTTATTTTCAGGCCTTATTTTTGAGTGTTTGCAGCATCTGCTTGAGTTGCTCGAAATGCTTGGACAACATCACGAAGCGGTCTTCGATCTGTTTCTTTTCCATGTCCAACCTGTTGCATTTTTCATTGAGCTGCCTGAGGGCTCGCCTTAACGCCTCATTCTCTATTTTGAGTTTCTGAAGCAACTCCTCCGGACTGACCGCCTGTTCCTTCAACTCGAAAGTATCCTCCTGTTCCAATGATGATAGAGTCTCGGTTGTCGTTTCGATCGGCTCCTGGATTTCCTCGGTTTGCTCGGCCTCCGCGATGGACGCCATGCCGCCCTTCAGAATGACCGCCTTATAGCGGTTCTTCAGCAGAAAAAATGCACCCGCCTCGCTGGATCGCCCGTCTCGGCAAATGACAACCACCGGCTTGTCCCGGTTCAAGTTTTTGAATTGCATCCGCAGCGAGAAGAACGGCACATTGATCGCGCCGTCAAGATGGTGTTTGTCGAATTCATCCGGCGAACGAATATCCAGCACCGCCGCGCCCCCCTGCAGCAGCGCAGGCAACTCTTCGTAACTGACGAAGGCCAGCGAAGGCGCCTTGATCAGGCTGATGAACTGCTTTTTGCTCAGTCGCAATAACGACATGTCGGTCAGCGCGGTGACCGAAACCGTACGCGGCGCATCGGTAATCAACGCATCCTCGCCGAAAATCTCGCCTTTTTCGAGCACAGCCAGGCGGATATCCTTTGAATTGGGCGTGGGCTTCCGCGTTACGGCGCATTGGCCGCTGTTCAAGAAATAAAAATAATCGCCAACAGCGCCTTGTTCGATGATCACTTCGCCCTGCTCCACAACCACCTCTTCCAGCGCGATCAATACCTTCTGCAAATTGGCCGGCGGCAAGCGCTGAATGATCGGTAATTTCAATAGCCCCGTCATCCAATCGCCTGATTCTTCATCAATATCTTCTTCAACCACCATCATGTTTTTTTCTTCCTTATATTCCAGTTGCGGCGGGTTATTGACCCGGTCCGCATCAAGCCGGACAAATCGCACCACGCCTTTCGCAACCGCATCGATCTTTCTCGGCAATTGGTGCGCCAAGGCAAATTTGGACGACTCATGCGCAGAGGAGATCACATCGATCACCAGACCGTCCGCCTGTAGCGCGACCTCGCCATCGATCAGGTAGAACAAGTGATTATCCGTATCCCCTCTTTTAAACAACGCTCTATCCTTAACCTCTTCTATCACCACCTCGTTGCACAAGTCATTGAACAAAGGCCCCGGCAAGGTTGCCAAAGGAACCAGCTTGCGAATGCGCAAGGTATCTTCTGAATTCACATCTATCGCCATCGGTCCATTAATGCAATTAACACTATTAAAGCATAGTTCGAACACATCGGCCTGTTCTAAAACCTGCCGGAATATTGAATAACTTCACGCTATAGCAAAAAAACAAAGCCTTTGTAGCGATACCCCCATGATCATGGGGCCTTGTTTTAAACATTTTTGATCCTATATTATCTACTGCCTCGTTTAACTCGCTTGGGAATCTCTATGAGAAAAAATATTGGAAAACACTTTGCGATACCGGTTCTTTTATCTCTTGGCTTCGGATTGACTCCCCCCGCAAGCGCGGCGCTGCCGGCTTTCCTGGGCGGCCAGAGCATGCCGTCGCTGGCCCCGATGCTCGAAAAAAGCATGCCGGCGGTGGTGAATATTTCGACGACCACCAAAATCGAAGTCGAGCAAAATCCTTTGCTGCAAGACCCCTTTTTCCGGCACTTTTTTAATCTGCCCAATCAATCGCCGCGCCAGCAGCAGAAAAGCAGCCTCGGTTCCGGCGTAATCATCGACAGCGACAAGGGCTATGTGCTGACCAATAACCATGTGATCGACAAGGCGGACAAGATCATGGTGACCTTGAGCGACGGCCGCCAACTCGACGCGCATCTGGTCGGCGCCGACCCGGAAGCCGATGTCGCGGTGATCCAGATTCCGGATGATAACCTGACCGAACTGCCGATGGCCGATTCGAGCCAGTTGAAAGTCGGCGATTTCGTCGTCGCGATCGGCAACCCGTTCGGTCTCGGCCAAACAGTCACCTCAGGCATCATCAGCGCGCTCGGACGTTCAGGACTCGGCATCGAAGGCTATGAGGACTTCATTCAGACCGACGCCTCGATCAACCCTGGCAATTCGGGCGGCGCCCTGGTCAATCTGAACGGCGAGTTTATCGGCATGAATACTGCGATTCTCGCACCGAGCGGCGGCAACGTCGGGATCGGCTTTGCGATTCCCTCCAACATGATCGCGAGCATCAAGGACTCCCTGGTCAAGCACGGCGAAGTTCGGCGCGGACTGCTCGGCGTCACGACACAGGATTTGACGCCCGACCTGGTCAATGCCTTCAACCTGACCAACCGCCAGGGCGCGGTGATCAGCCGGATCGAAAGCAATTCGCCTGCCGCCAAGGCCGGCCTCGAACCCGGCGATGTGATCGTCGCGGCCAACGGCAAGCCGATCAAGAACAGCCATGAGATACGCAATATCGTCGGGCTCCTGCAAATCGGCGAGCAAGTAAATATCGAGTTCTATCGCGGCAATGAAAAAAAACAAGTCACCGCGACAATCGGCAAGCCTGAACGCCTGCACCTGAACGGCGAAAAACTGCATCCGACCCTAAAAGGCACGGTATTGGGCTCCACCTCGAAAGATCAGGTCGAAGGCATCCTGATCGAAAAGATCAATACCGCCTCCTATGCCTGGCGTGTGGGCCTCAGGCCCGGCGACGTGATCGTGACGGCCAACCGCTTCCGCGTTCACAGCATGGAGGAATTGAAACAGGCCGCCGATCCGAGCGCGCCGCTGATGATCAATATTCAGCGCGGACAGGAAGGTTTCTTCGTCGTCTTGCGATAATCTGCAATGCTGGTAACATGTGCGGGCTACTAAACCGCACATGAACCCTTGATGACGAAATCTTTCCTGCCCTTAAACATTGCCGTGTTGGTCGTCTCGGACACGCGCACCGAGGCCGACGACACTTCCGGCAAGACTCTGGTCGAACGCGCGGCAGATGCAGGCCACCATGTCGTCGAAAAAAGGATCGTGCCCGATAATGTCTATCGGATTCGGGCCGTCGTCTCGGACTGGATCGCCAACGATGAAGTGAATGTCGTGATCACGACCGGGGGCACCGGCGTGACCGGCCGCGACGGCACCCCCGAAGCGGTCAAGCCTTTGCTCGACAAAGTCCTTGACGGCTTCGGAGAAACTTTCCGGATGCTGTCCTACCAGGACATCAAGACCTCGACGATCCAGTCGCGGGCGATCGCCGGCGTCGCGAACGGCACCTATCTGTTCTGCCTGCCCGGCTCCTCCGGCGCCTGCCGCACCGCCTGGGACGGCTTGATCAAGGACCAACTCGATGCCCGCACCAAACCCTGCAACCTGGTCCAGCTGATGCCGAGACTGAAGGAAATCTGAGATGCAATCGATTTTTCTGTTTTTCGGCGCGATCTGCGCCTTCATTGGAGTCGGCATGGGCGCGTTCGGCGCGCATGGCCTGAAAAATGTGCTCAGCCCGGAAATGCTGACGGTCTATCACACCGGCGCCAGTTATCAGATGTGGCATGCGCTCGGACTGATCGGCATCGCCCTGGTGCGCCGCGACGATCCCACGTCCAGACTACTGAACTGGGCCGGCTGGCTGATGCTGATCGGGATTGTACTGTTCTCGGGCAGTTTGTATCTGCTCGCGATCATGGATTTGAAACAGCTCGGCATGATCACGCCGTTTGGCGGCGTCTGTTTTTTGCTCGCCTGGTTATTGCTGGCCGTTTATGCCGGAAGAAAACCGCAAGCCAGCCGCTATTCATCCCGAGACAGATAGAAGAATTTAGCGCCACAAAGCGTTCAAAAAAAAGGGTACGCGTCACGTACCCTTTTTTGACAATTCCTGATGAAGTAACCTCTGTGTACTCTTGCAGTTGGACTTGCCGCAACCGCACTAGAATTATTCGCTTGCCTTTTGCAGCATCCCGTACAACTCATCCTTCAACTGCAAGCGCCGCAGCTTCAGGCTTTCGAGAAACTCGTCCGAATGCGCCTCAATTTCGAGTTCGGTGCGGCGGATTTCGTCGTCGAGATCGTTATATTCCTGATGCAGCCTTGCAAAATGGGAATCAGTGGTTTTCAACACATGGATCTGATAACGGTATTCGGGAAATTCAAGCGCCAAATGGTGTTTTTCGCCTAACATATCGGTCTCCTTATCAAAGTAATTGAGTTGATTATTGAGGGTTGTTTTTACTTAACGGATATTTCTGACCACAATACCCGATTTTCCGCAGCTTTTCAGGCTTTTTTTCTGTACATCCTCTGCGCAGGATATTGCCTTAGCACCGCTGCTATCATAGCAGACGTAGATTTCTTCCAGGTAACGTTGCTTGCCCGTGCACGAAATCGCGACCGCATCGGCGGCAAGCCCTGGATTGGCAGCCACCACAAACTGGGTCAGCTGTTTCGTATCGGTGCGCAGCGGCTTTGCCAGGTTTTGCAGAGCGGGCGGCGTCTTGATGCGTTGTTTGAGTGTCTCGGAAAGCTGCAAGTACTCGCCGGGCGCGAGTCCAGAACAGGTGCCGTGTTTTTCCCATTCATGATAGATCAGGCCTTTGCTCGGATAAAGATCGGCGTATTTCCGCACCAGCTGGCCGGGCAGCGGCCGGCTGTCGCAAAACTCCGGATAACTGCGTTGATATTGCGGCCACAGGCCGTGCAGCACCAAGCCATAACCCAGACTGCATTGTTTTTCCTTCGGATGCGTATCGCAAAACTCCGGCGACCAGGACAGGCTCATCACATAATAATCGAAGGATTTCCGCGGCTCGGCCCCTGCGGGGGACGCAAAAACAGCGGCGAGCAGTAAACAAACCAGGTAGTTTTTGAATCTCATCGATCTTTCCTCCAGCCTAATCCCAACGGTCGTCCCGCACCTGCACCCTCTCGGCTTCGATGCGCACCGGAAAACTGTGAATATCTTCATAAGCCGGCGCGGATAAGACGGCGCCTGTCTTTACGCAAAACCTCGCGCCGTGGCGCGGACAAATGATTTGATCGCCGTCCAGTTCGCCGCTGGCGATTTCCGCGCCGTCGTGGGTGCAGACATCTTCGATCGCATAATAACAACCCTCGATTCTAAACACTGCCACATCGGTTCCGTCGACTTCCACGACCACATTCTCGCCGTCAGTCAAGGCAGTCTGCCCGCAAACATCCACCCAATCCGTCATCAATCCCCCTGTATTTTTTAACCTTTCAAATAGACATCATAACGCAGCAGTTTGCCCTGAAAACTTTCAGTCGGCTTGCCGCCCAAAGGCTCCGCATAATCGGGACTCTTGACGACCACGCGTTTGCCGGCGGCGTTGAATGCCGCGTCAAACAGCTGCTGCTTGTCCGCATCATCGCCCAAAAGATCGCGCAGCACCCTCATCGATTTCTTCGCGAGCGCCGATTTTTTGCGTTTGGGCGGAAACATCGGGTCGATGTAGATACAATCGGGCTTGCTCTCGAGATTCGCTAACAGCTCTATCGCATTACCTCGAATCAAAGTGGGCGGCACCAGATCCAGCCTTTGCATCCAGTCCAGTTCATGCAAGCGCCTGAAGCCGTCGGCAAGCAACTCGGCCATCACCGGCGACCGCTCCAGACAGGTCAGTTCGTAGCCCATCCTAAAAATATGCAGCGCATCCTGTCCCCACCCCGTCGTCGCGTCGATCACCGTTTTTGTCTTGCGGCCCAGCGCCTGCGCCAGCGGTCCCTGTTTCGGCGCGGGCCAGGAACGCTGCTCGCCGGCGCGCGGTTCGATTTCGACCATCAGGCCGCCGGCTTTCATCAATTCATTGTCCAGAAGCGTCAGGCAACCGTCGCGCCAGCTCAAGAAAAACGCTTCGTGCGGGCTGAAATCCGCGGCGCCCGCGTTCCGTAATGGAACAGCCAAACGTTCGGCCAACTGCTGAAAAAGCCCTAACTCGCCCTGCCCTTCATAGAGCACGGCGAGTTTGCCGGCATAAGCGGAATCGGGTTCAATCATCGGCGCATCGTAGCGAAATCACCGCGGCGGACGCTCGCTGAAAAGCGCGTCACTCCGTAGAAACCGGCGTATGCTGATTCTGCAGCGCCGCATCGAGCGTATGCCAGGCCAGCGTCGCGCACTTCACGCGCGCCGGATATTCCCTGACGCCGGCCAATACCGCCAGCTTGCCGAGCGCTTCGAGTTGCAGATTGTCGTCCTTGCCGGTCGTCATTTCGTGGAATTTTTTGAACAGTTCCTCGGCTTGCTGTGCGGTCATGCCCTTGATGATCTCGGTCATCAGCGACACCGACGCGGTCGAGATGGCACAGCCCGAACCCTGGAAACTGGCGTCCTTGATCACATCGCCGTCCATTTTCAAATACAGGGTCAGACGGTCTCCGCACAAGGGATTGAAGCCGTCCACCTGGCGATCCGCGTCTTCGATGACCCGGAAATTGCGCGGGTTGCGGTTGTGATCAAAAATGACCTCCTGGTAGAGATCGCGTAACTCATCAAACATCAGCCAAATACCTTAATTAACGATTCTATCCCTTGCATCAACACATCGATTTCTGCGCGGGTGTTATACATTGCGAACGATGCACGCGCGGTCGCCGGCACCCCGTAAAAATCCATCACCGGCATCGCACAGTGATGCCCTGCCCGAATTGCGATCCCTAAGCTGTCGAGCATCGTGCCTATGTCATGCGGATGGATGTTATCGAGCACGAACGACAGGATCGCGCCTTTGTGTTCCGCTTCGCCGATAATGCGAAGGCCCTTGATCTTCCTGGCCTGTTCTGTCGCATAATCGAGCAATTCGGCCTCATAGGTCGCGATGCTATCCATCCCGATCGCGTTCAAATAATCGATCGCCGCGCCGAGTCCGACCACGTCCGCAATGCTCGGCGTGCCGGCTTCAAACTTGTAGGGCAGCTTATTATATTCCGATTTCTCGAAAGTCACCTTGCGGATCATGTCGCCGCCGCCCTGATAAGGCGGCATCGCTTCGAGCAATGCCTGTTTGCCGTACAGCACACCGATGCCGGAAGGCCCGTACAATTTGTGGCCGGAAAATACATAAAAGTCGCAGTCGAGCGCCCGCACGTCGACTTTCATGTGCGGAATCGCTTGCGCGCCGTCGAGCAGCACCGGGATGTTCCGGGCATGGGCGGCGGCGATGATCCGCCCGACCGGATTGATCGTGCCCAACGCATTCGACATATGCGCGACCGCCACCAGCCGGGTCTTGTCGCTTAATAACGCTTCAAATTCGTCATAGATCAATTCGCCTTTCAGGTTGATCGGCGCGACTTTCAATACCGCGCCAGTTTGCTCGCACAAGAGCTGCCAGGGCACGATGTTCGAATGATGCTCCATCGCGGTGATCAGGATTTCATCGCCGGCCCGGATGTTGGCCCGACCGTAACTTTGCGCAACCAGATTGACGGCCTCGGTCGCGCCGCGAACGAAAATGATTTCCTTCTCGCTGGCCGCATTGATGAAATCCTTGACCTTGGTTCTTGCACCCTCGAACTTGTCGGTCGCACGCACGCTCAAAGTATGGACGCCGCGGTGGATATTCGCATAATCATGCCGGTACAAATCGCTGATCGCGTCGATCACCGCATTCGGCTTCTGGCAGCTGGCGGCATTGTCCAGATAGACCAGGTCTTTGCCGCGGATTTTTTCGGCCAGAATCGGAAAATCGGCTCTGATTTTTTCTATGGGGAAAGTTGTCATCGTAGTGTTTGGCCTAATATCGGCGTGTTGCTTTATCATGATTGACATATTATATTTAACCTTTGCTGCAAATCCGGTTTAACGGCGCTCATGTCCACAGTGAATCCCACCAAACATCTGACCAATCTCGATGAATGGCGCCGGCTCGGCGAAGCGAACATTTTTCCGCCTGACAGCCGCCTCGAACTGATCGATGGAGAAATTCTCGAAATGGCGCCGATTGGCTTTAACCATGCGGGCCATGTGATGCGGCTCATTAATTTTTTTGCGCCATTGCTTGCGGGTAAAGCTGTCGTCAATGCGCAAAATCCACTCCAACTTGGCGATCTGTCCGAACCGGAGCCGGATTTCATGCTGTTGAAGCCGAATCCGGATTTTTACTCTTCGCGCCATCCGGTTGCGAACGATGTGCTACTGCTAATCGAGGTCGCCGACAGTTCACTGGCCTTCGATCAAAAACAAAAACTGCGTTTGTACGCTTTGCATGGCATCCCGGAATACTGGCTGCTGAATCTGAACGACAACTGCCTCGAAGTCTATCGCCATCCGCACGGCGAGTCATATGAACAGAAGACCACGCTACGCGCCGGCGACTCGATTAGCCTGTCGCAGTTGCCCGACATCGCAATAAAACTCTCGGACATTCTATAGACCACATCGTTGGGTTGCCGCTTAACAAGCAACCCGACCGACAAACTACAACCACGCCTTTTCGACGCCTTGCTGCGGAAACCGTTGCAACAGCTCTCCCAGCACCAGGTCGTGCAGCTCCCTGATCTTGATCTTATCGACCATTTCGTTCGCAAACGCAAAGGTCAGCATGTTGCGCGCAGTTTCTTCATCGACACAGCGGGATTGCAGGTAGAAAACCGACTTTTCGTCCAGTTGGCCGACCGTCACGCCATGCCCGCACTTCACGTCATCGGCATAAATCTCCAGTTGCGGCTTGGTGTCCGCTTCCGCATCGGTCGATAACAACAGATTGCGGTTGTTCATTTCCGAGTCGGTTTTTTGCGCATCTTCCGCCACGATCACCCGCCCCTGGAACACGCCGCGCGCCCGGTCATCCAGTACGCCTTTATACAATTCGCGACTGGTTGCGTAAGGCTTCTGGTGAACGATACGCGTATGATTGTCGATATGCTGACGCTTGCTGCCAATATACAATCCGTTCAGGATACATTCCGAGGCGTGATCCAGATCGGCATGAATGTCGCTACGCGCCAGGAGTCCGCCGAACGCAAAGTTGTGATGCGCAAAGCGGGCATCACGATCCTGTAAGACATACGCGCCGCCGAAATGGTAGGCCTTTTCCGACTCGACCTGCAATTTATACAGCGTCAGATCGGCATTCGCGCCCACAAACACTTCCGTCACCGCCGCCGACAGATAGGCGCAATCCGCGCCGATAAACGTCTCGACAATTTCGGCCTGCGCCATCGTCTCGGTAATGATAAGATTGCGCGTGGTCGCCAAGGCATCGGCCTCGGTCACGACATGCAGCAGTTGCAACGGCTTCGCTAGCAGGTGTTTGGCCGGAACATGCACGAACACACCATCAGAAAACCAGGCCGTATTGAACGCGACAAAACCGTGTTCGCTGTCCTTAACCGCCTTTCCCAAATAGTTTTCGATCAACTCGGGCTGTTTGGCCAGCGCCTCCGCGAAGCCGAGTACCGACACCGCCTCGGGCAGGCCGTCAAGCTTCGATAGCTCGGCCGAAAAACGGCCGTTCAGCAACACCACAGACCAGGCATCGTGCAGGCGGCAAGTATCGAGCCATTGCTTGTCGATTTGGCCGGAGGCCGGCACCAAGGCGGGCTTGAACAGTTTCTTCTCGATCGCGGAGACGTTCGTGTAACGCCATTCCTCCTCGCGCGGAGACGGAAAGCCGCCGGCGGCGAACAGTGCGAGCGCCTCGCTGCGCCGTTTCATCAGCCACGGCAAATCCCGGCCCGGCAATTGCGGCGCGATCGCATCATATTCCGCCGAATACCGGCTTTGAGTCAGCGCACTCATCATGCCGCCTCGAGCCAGCCGTAGCCTTTTTCTTCCAGTTCCAGCGCCAGTTCGGGGCCGCCGGACTTCACGATCCGGCCGTGCGCCAATACATGCACCACATCCGGCTTGATGTAGTCGAGCAGGCGCTGATAATGGGTCACCATTACGAACGCACGCTCCGGCGAACGCAAGGAGTTGACGCCGTCGGCAACGATCTTCAGCGCGTCGATGTCGAGGCCCGAATCGGTTTCATCGAGAATGCACAATTTCGGCTCCATGATCGCCATCTGCAAAATCTCGTTGCGCTTCTTCTCGCCGCCGGAAAAACCTTCGTTGACCGCGCGGTACAAAAACTTTTCGTCCATTTCCAGCAGCTTGACCTTGTTTTTGACCAGGGTCAAAAAATCCATCGCATCGACTTCCGACTGGCCGTGGTGCTTCCGAATCGCATTCAGCGCGGCCTTCAGCAGATAAATGTTGCTGACGCCCGGAATTTCGACCGGATATTGAAACGCCAGAAACACGCCTTCGCGCGCGCGGATTTCGGGCGCCATCTCGATCAGGTCCATGCCTTGATAGGTTACCGAACCCTCGGTCACGGTATAGCCGGACTTGCCGGACAGCACATGCGACAACGTGCTTTTGCCGGAACCGTTCGGCCCCATGATCGCGTGGATTTCTCCCGCCTTGATCTCTAAATTGATGCCTTTCAGAATCGGCTTGTCGCCCACACTGACGTGGAGATTTTCTATGCTGAGCATTTCGTGTTTACCTGTGTTATTTAATGGGTTTGATACCCAGATCTTTTACAAATTTTAAAATCAATTTTCGTTATCAGTCCTGCTTGCCGTCACCGCTTCCAGCAAGGCCAGCCCATTAGTCATGACCGTGTTGCATATGCCGTGCAAAGGCAAATGACTGAGACTTTTCACCGAGAACGGGCACTGCAATTCCAGACCGATCCTATCCAGCGAAAGCAAGGGATAGGCGACCAACAAAAAAATGAAAACACTGTTCAGGCCGGCTTTTTCGATCAATGAAAAAGGCAACAGCAGTAAAAAAATCAAAATAAAGCGGCGCACCTTGATCGCGTAAACCAGAGGCATCGGTGTTTTCAAGATTCTTTCGCATCCGCCGAGGCAATCGATCAGATACGTTCTTTGCCGCTCCAATTCCTTAAAAACCGTCTCATTGATGTCGTGACGACGATAGGCTTGATCAAATAATCTGGCAATTTTTCCGGCTGCGAAGCTCGGCATATGTTGAGCGGCTTGCAGTTCCTGAATTTGCTGGGTGCTCAACAAGTCTTTCAGCTCATCAAAATTTTGACTCTGGCGCAGGGATTCCTTGCAGGCAAACGCAAAGGCGATCGCCCAGTAAGTGATTTCGCGCCGCCAAACGGCACCGTCCGGACCGTAATTCAACGCGGCCAGCAAAATGTTTCGGCTGGCATTCACGATGCCGCCCCACAACTTTCGCGCTTCCCACCAGCGGTCATAACCGGCGTTGGTTCGAAATACCAATACCACGCCGAGCACGGCGCCGATATATTCAAACGGCGTGACGTTCAAATGCGGCAACGGTGTCCAATATCGATCGATCAAAGCCAGAATCAGCGGATAGCAGGAAGCCAATAAAAGTCCCGGCAGCAATCTTGGCGTGACCGACCCGCGCCACATCAGGGCGCCGTGCAAGAATCTGCCGGCTTCTTCCTGATTGGCGGTTACATAAGCGTCTGCTTTCTTCATGTCATTGCCGAAATCACAGCTCGGCTGGGTTGAGGAACGAAACCCAGCATTTTCGGATAATTGCTGGGTTTATCAACCCAGCCTACAGTGCTTCCATCAAGCCTCATCCAAAGCCGCATAGTATTTTTTTGCGTCTTCAATGGCCATCGCTTCGCTTTCATCTTCGTTCATCAACAATGTATTGTCTTTTCAATTCCATACTCTAACTCCGATAAATCGGTAATAGGCTAGGCTGCCGTAATTTTTAAGCATACAGTAAACGTCCTTTGGGTTCAGGAATAGGCCGACCTAACTCAACCGCAGTCTCTATCCATTCCGCAATCACTTGTTCGGCATTTCTGACCGCTTCCTGATAACTGTTTCCATCCGCCATACAACCGGCTAATTCGGGGACTTCCGCGATATAAGCCTGATCTTCTTCGCTCCAGTAAATGATCATTTCATATTTAGTCATCACCTAACTCCAAATGATAGCGAACGATAATTTGACGGATTTGCTTCACTTGATAAGCCTTTGCCATCGCACCGATCGGCTGGATATTCAAAATCTCGACAATTCCTTCTTTACTGAAAATGTGATGGTCGCCGCGAATACGCTCTTGAAACCCCAAACGGTTCAGCAATTGCCTCAACTCGGAAAATAAAATATTGGCATCGGAACGTCCATGAATGACTTTCTGTAAGATTTTGTGGTACTTACCCACTAGCCGACAGAACCTTCCAGACTCAAACCCAACAACGCCTGCGCCTCGACCGCAAACTCCATCGGCAATTCCTTGAACACTTCCTTACAGAAGCCGTTCACGATCATCGACACCGCATCTTCGGCTGATAGTCCGCGTTGCTGGCAGAAGAACAGCTGGTCTTCGCTGATCTTCGAGGTCGTCGCTTCATGCTCGACCTGTGCCGACGGCTGTTTGACCTCGATATAAGGGAACGTATGCGCGCCGCAGCGATCGCCGACCAAGAGAGAATCGCATTGCGTGTAATTGCGCGCATTCTCGGCGCTTTTCAGCACCTTGACCAGACCACGGTAGGTATTTTGCGCCTTGCCGGCCGAGATGCCTTTCGACACGATCGTGCTGCGCGTGTTCTTGCCGATGTGAATCATCTTGGTGCCAGTGTCGGCCTGCTGATAATTGTTGGTCAGCGCGACCGAATAAAACTCGCCGATCGAATTGTCGCCGGTCAGCACGCAGCTCGGGTATTTCCAGGTGATCGCCGAACCGGTTTCGACCTGCGTCCACGACACCTTCGAGTTGTCGCCGCGGCAATCGGCCCGCTTGGTCACGAAGTTGTAGATGCCGCCCTTGCCTTCCTTGTCGCCCGGGTACCAGTTTTGCACGGTCGAATATTTGATCGTCGCATCTTTCAGCGCGATCAACTCGACCACCGCCGCATGCAGCTGGTTTTCATCGCGCATCGGCGCGGTGCAGCCTTCGAGGTAAGACACATGGCTGCCCTCGTCCGCAATGATCAAGGTCCGTTCGAACTGCCCGGTATTGGCCGCATTGATGCGGAAATAGGTCGACAACTCCATCGGACAGCGCACGTCTTTCGGGATATACACGAACGAACCGTCGGTAAATACCGCAGAGTTCAACGCCGCGAAAAAATTGTCGCCAGGCGGCACGACCGAACCGAGATATTGTTTGATCAATTCGGGATGTTCGCGCAACGCTTCAGAAATCGGGCAAAAAATCACGCCGGCATCTTTCAATTTGCCTTTAAAAGTTGTCGCGACCGAAACGCTGTCGAATACCGCATCGACCGCGATGCCGGCCAGACGCTCCTGTTCGTCGAGCGGAATGCCGAGTTTTTTGTACGCTTCCAACACTTCCGGGTCGATGTCGTCCAGGCTTTTCGGGCCATCTTCCTTGCGTTTCGGCGCCGAATAATAGCTGATCGCCTGGTAATCGATCGGCGGGAATTTGACGAAGGCCCATTCGGGCGTTTTCATCGTCCGCCAATGGCGAAACGCCTTCAGGCGGTATTCCAGCATGAATTCGGGTTCGTTCTTGACCTTGGACAACCGGTGAATCACGTCCTCATCGAGACCCGGCGCGAAGGTTTCGGTTTCCAAGACCGTCACGAAGCCTTGCTTGTATTCCTGACTGATCAGGTTCTGGATTTCTTGAGCGCTTGCTGACATAAAAACTCTCTACATTGAATAAGGAAAATGCCTAAGCCATTTTCCGCGAAACTAAGCAAATTTTTCCTTGGCGTATAAACTCGCCACCGGAATCAAAATTTCTGCCGGCGCCATCGCCGGCTGGATCATGTCCGCCAAAGTCACCGACTCCAGCGCATTTTGTATCGCCTGATTGATCAAGCCCCAATTGCCGCGGATGCCGCAGCCTGATGCCTGCTCACAGCCCTCGTGCGAAATGCTGCACTCGGTCAGCGCGATCGGGCCTTCCAGCGCGCTGATGACTCTGGCGACAGTAATATTGTCCGGCGAACTGGCCAGCGCGTAGCCGCCTTTCGCGCCGCGCGTCGAAATCAGCACATGCTCATGAACCAGCAGTTTAAGAATTTTACTGACTGTGGGCAAGGCAATTCCCGTCACAGACGCGATTTCTATCGCCGCATGCACATCGCTGGCATCTTTCGCCATGAAACTCAAAATCACCGTGGCATAATCGGTCAGTTTACTTACCCGTAACATATCCACCCCCGTTAATTAGGACTATTTTAGTCTTATTTAATTCCACAGTAAATAACTAGGTTTTATTTTTTTGATCACTTGTAGAACGACTGGCACGATCGATGCTTTCAAACTGAACGCAAGAATCCATAATCTGCTATCATGTCGGCCCCTAAAACTTAACTCTTACCAAGGCATCCATGTCCGAATTCAGCAATGTCACCGTCGTCAAAAAAGCCAATGTCTATTTCGGCGGCAACGTTTCCAGCCGCACGATCCGTTTCGCGGACGGCACGCTCAAAACGCTCGGCTTCATGCTGCCTGGCGAATATACGTTCAATACCGCCGATCCGGAACTGATGGAAATCCTCGACGGCGATCTCGACGTATGGCTGCCGGGCGCGCAACACTGGCAAACCGTTAAAGGCGACGAATCGTTCAATGTGCCGGGCAATGCGCAATTCACGGTCAAGATCAAGGCGCCGACCGATTATATCTGCTCGTTTTTGAAATAAGACCGGATCGTTATGCAGGCCGACGCAATGAATTTCTGGCAAAGCAAAAAGCTGGACGAAATGGGCACCGAAGAGTGGGAGTCGTTATGCGACAACTGCGGCAAGTGCTGCCTGAACAAGCTCGAGGACGAGAAGACCGGGGAGATTCATTTCACCAGCGCGGCCTGCAACCTGATCGATCTGAAAACCTGCCGCTGCACGCGTTATGCGGAACGCACCCGACTGGTGCCGCGTTGCCTTGACGTGCGGCAACTCGCTGCCGACGCCTTCCACTGGCTGCCATCGACCTGCGCCTACCGACTACTGTCAGAAGGGGAAGACCTGCCTTCCTGGCATCCATTGATCTCGGGACGCCGCGACGGTGCGCAGCGCGCGGGCGTTTCGATCGGCAGTTACGCGATCAAGGAAAACCAGGTCAGACGGCTTGAGGATCACATCATCAAATGGTTGGATTGAAAGGGTTGATTAAAAGATAAATCAACCCGACTGCTGTATTGAAAAGGCTGGAACGGAATACGTTTCCGTTCCAGCCTTGGTATCTGAGGACTTTACCCGCCCACAAAGAATTTCCGCCTGAAATAAAGCGCCACTTTGACCAGTCCGATCAGCACCGGCACTTCGACCAAGGGTCCGATGACCGCGGCAAACGCCTGCCCCGACTGCAGACCGAAAACCGCCACCGCGACCGCAATCGCCAATTCAAAGTTGTTGCTGGCGGCGGTGAATGACAGTGTCGCGCTGATGCGATAGCCGACGCCGGTCCTGGCCGACATGTAAAAGGTGACCAGGAACATGATCAGAAAATAGATCACCAGCGGCACCGCGATACGTAACACATCCAGCGGCAACTGCACGATGTATTCACCTTTCAGCGAGAACATGACCAGGATCGTGAACAACAGCGCCAGCAAGGTGATCGGGCTGATCTTGGGGATGAATTTTTCTTCATACCACTCCCGCCCTTTGCGCCGCACCAGAAAAAACCGGGTCAGCATGCCGCCGAAAAACGGAATACCCAGATAGATCAGCACGCTCTTGGCGACCTCTCCCATCGTGATCGGTACGGCCAGGCCGGAAGCAATACCCAGCCAGTCCGGCAGAATCGTCACGAACACATACGCATAAACCGAAAAAAACAGCATCTGGAAGATCGAATTGAAAGCGACCAGGCCGGCACAGTATTCGGTGTCGCCTTCGGCCAGTTCGTTCCAGACCAGCACCATCGCAATGCAGCGCGCCAGGCCGATGATGATCAGGCCGACCATGTATTCCGGATAGTCGCGCAGAAAAACGATCGCCAAGGCAAACATCAGCACCGGACCGATGATCCAGTTCTGGACCAGGGAAAGCACCAGCACCTTGGTGTTTTTGAAAACCTGGGGCAATTCCTCGTAGCGCACCTTCGCCAGCGGCGGATACATCATCAGGATCAGGCCGATCGCGATCGGAATCGACGTGGTCCCGACCTGGAATTGGTTCAGCCATGCGGTGAAACCGGGTGAAAAATAGCCGATCGCGACGCCCGCGATCATCGCGGCGAAAATCCACAAGGTCAGGAACCTGTCGATGAATCCCAGACGCTTGGGCTGACCGGAGTCTTTTCGAAGATTTTGACGACTTGCGGTATTCGCTAATAAGTCCGATTTTGGCATGCTCATAAACTCCCCCCTAAATTTTGTCAGTCATCGATTTTGCCGATCGCATTCAATTCCGCCACCAATTCCTCGCCGGTCATCTCTTCCAGCGGCAACGCCAGCATTTGGTTGATGCGCCGCTCGATCGCAGCGTAAGTGGTTTCAAACGCCGCCTTGACCTCATCGTCCGTGCCCTTCACATGGCCTGGATCGGACAAGCCCCAATGCGCCCTCAGAACCGGCCGCAAATAGACCGGGCAGGTTTCGCCGGCGGCGTTGTCGCAGACGGTGATCGCGACATCGATCGGCTGATCTGCAAATGCATCCCAAGATTTACTGCTCATGCCTTCGATGGAAATGCCGTGCCACTGCAGCAGCGCGACCGCGCCCGCGTTAAGACGCCCCAAAGGTTGGCTGCCGGCCGAAAAAGCGGTGATGCGCCCCTTGCCCAGATGGTTGAACAAGGCTTCGCTGATGATGCTGCGGCAGGAATTGCCGGTGCAAATGACAAGTACGTTTAACATGGTGTAATCCGGTTTTGATGAAAGGTCTGCGTTGTTTGCTTTAGCGATCCCGATCAGCCACCGCAACAGGAAGACGCCTTGTTCTCGGCTGGACGGCAGGCAAACGGATTTTCGCCATCGGACGGCGCTTTTTGATCGTTGAAGGTCGGAATTTCGGACAGCGAATGAAAGGACTCCCAGGCAATGCCTTGAGGATCGGTGATCCAGTATTTATCCGAACGCATATAACAACAGGCCGCTTGCTCCTGGGTTTCGATAGGCCCTTGCGTGGCATCGAGACACTGCTTGATCTCCTGCAGCTCGTCGCCGTCCTCCGCCTGAATGCCGAGATGATCGAGCCCGAGCTTGGCGCTGCGGTTCGAAATCGCGAAATTCACGCGCGGATCGTCGAGCATCCATTTTGCATAATCGTGATGCCGAACCGTCGGCTCACAACCGAACAGGGTACTGTAAAAGCCGATGTTCCGGTCGAGATCGTCAACGGCCAGGTGAATATGGAATCTTTTCATTTTTATACCTATAAAGTGATATACGAATAAGCGAATATATAAAGGAAAATAACACTCGTCCGTGGGAGCGACGCCTACGTCGCGATTAACGCCTCAACAACAGACCGAGATTTCCGGCCGGCAGTCCATCTTATTCAATCGATCCAGATCCTTTTGAAACTGCTCGCCCTCTAAAGCCGCCGCCAAGGCTTTATCCAATAATGGAAACGCCCACGCCGGCAGCTTCGGATTGATCTGGTAATACACCCACTGCCCTTCCCGACTGTCCAGCAGCAGCCCATTTTGACGCAAATACGCCAGATGCCGGGATATTTTGGGCTGCGACAAGGCCAAGGCCGCGGTCAATTCGCAAACGCAAAGCTTGCCTTCTTTCTGCAAGATCGTCACGCAACGCAAACGCGTTTCATCCGACAGACATTTAAAAAACTGTACCGGGGTCATAGGCTATGGGTAATTTATATGCGTATAAGCATATATAAAAAGACGGATTGAGACAACCGTTTTTCTCATGCAATCCGCAATTTTTCGAGAGAGGCAAATACGGCTTGGCTGTTAATGTCGGGTGTAATCATCAATTCGAGCACGGTGACATCGGCAAGCGCCAAAGCGTGTTCTTCTGTCTCGATTGTGCTTCCATCCGGACTGAAATTCCATTGCTGACGCACGATCTCTTGAAATGTTTGGCCGTGATCTATAGACCAGCGCAGGACATACTCTTGCGTCCTTGTGACTGCGGATTCCAAAAAACCGAGCTGAATTTTATGGATATTGTGCGGTTGTTTAAAAAGCAGCCGAATCGTCTGCGTTCCCGGTTTACCGGCCCGCCAGCCATGCCCCCTGTTGGGTAACAAAGCCGCCTCTATTGGATAGTCGCTATCTTCGGAGCTTATTTCTACATCTGCAAGCGCCTCCAAATCCAACCAACTTGAAGTCGAGCTTTTGTTGCCAAGCAAAATATCATCAATCATTCGCTTTTTCATCTCAGCAGAGTACCACGAATAATTTGATTAATACTAAATCATTTTCTTAGGTTGTTGTAATAGCTTAGTGACTTCAATCATGATTTTTTCTCCCCTGTCCAACCACGCGCCGGATTGTTTTTTCATATCAGTGGATTACCCCGGAATTAACTTTAAATTTTGAGACGGAAAGTTGAATTTAGCCACACCGGACAGGGTCGTATTTATGCCCGTAAAGAGGCATCAATAAGCACTATTAGGAGAAGATCGATGATTTCAGAAATAGACTTGCTGAGAGACGACATCCCGAGGCTAGAGAGGAAATTTGGGCCGGGCGACCCCTTTGTTCAGGTTTTGAAAGCGCATTTAGCGGCTTTGCAAAATAAACAGCAGCAATTGCCGTCAAGGAAAAAATCTCATTTGGGTTTTGTAAACTTTAAAAAGTCTCAAATCCAGAAAAGCAGTGAAACTCCAAACAATCGGATGTAATGTTGGAATTGCTCGTATGCCTGGAGGCACCCCGTGTGCAGCCCTTTGAGCAGCCTATAACTATGCTTCACGCTTCTTGGGTAGCAAAACCCACAGCACAGCTGCGATTAAAAATAGCGCAGGGACGTCACCGATAAGGTTTGCTCGTTCGTTTTCGTCCGCAATAGCGTGCACCAGCATGATTCCGCCATGCACGATACTTGAGCAGATAGTGAACCAAATCAGACTCAGGTGTTCCATGGGGTTTCTTGCGGCAAGAATCAGGAACACACCCAACGTGGCATATATCCCCATAATCATCTGTTCATATTCCGGCTGACGAGGCTCCCATCCCCAACCTTCCGGCCATATCCACATCATCAGGGGATAAACCCCGACTATGAAAATGGTCCCGAAAATCCGAAGAGACAGACTGAGGTATTTGAGTTTTTGATCTTGTGTCATTTTTACCTCCTCATGGTTGTATTCGGTTTTTGATGTGTAACGCCAAAGCACAGATGTCGGGCATAAAAAGCATGCCCTATCTACCCGGCTCTATACTGGCTTCAATTTTATTCCACGCTGAAACGGCGTAAAGTCAACGAATGAAGCCATCAGATGCTGAACAAGATTATAAAGAATAATCGGCAACATGACTTGCGGGTGATCGGCTAAGGCGACTGAAACCAGCACCAATCCCGTGCCGTTGTTATTCATACCTAGCCCGAACATCAGCGAAGCCATGTCTTGGCGTTTTGTGCGGAAGATTTGTGCCAGTAAATAGCCGGTAGCAAATGTAGCTGCGCAAAGCGCAACGACAATCACCAGCAGAATAGCGAGAAAGTCAATATCAGGCTGGGACAACGCCTTAGGCAGGCTGAGTGATGCGTTGGAATAATTGAGCAATAGCAAGATGCCGTAGTTGACCAGTTTTATATGGGATTTCACGTTTGTAAGAAGATGTTCACCGATCAGACGATGCGCAAGAATGCCAAGTAACGACGGCAGGATGACCCAAATCCCCAGAAACGAAATCACCCCATCGGAGGCGATTTCGTGCAAATCTTCAGAGTAATCTCCCTTCGTCACCAAGCCGACAGCATGGAGAACCAACGGCGTGAGTAGCGGACTCAGCAATGTGGAAAGCAATACCAAGCCGAGACTTAAGGCAAGATTTCCATTGGCGTTCTGCGACCATGCTGTGGATGCTCCGGCAATCGGCATGGAAGCAACCAAGGCGAGACCAACTAGAATATGCTGGACCTCTTCTGAATTATGCCAGAATCGCATGATGAAACTCAGGCCAATGATGAAGGCTAACGGCGTCACCAAATTACCTGACAAACCGCTGAACAGCACCAACGGCTTGCGTGCCAATTGACTGAGTTCCTGAGTCTTGACTCCCAGACCGGCATTGAAAAGCAATAACGCGAGCATTAGCGGTGGCAAGGCAAAATCAATTTTATTTTGCAATAAGACGATGCCGCCCAAATCAACTTCACGAATCCAGATGCCGAATCCCGGCAGCACGGCAGCGATAAAATAGGACGCAATAATTATCCATATGAAATAGTGATGGATGATGTGCGTGATGGTTTCAAGTGAGTTCTTCGTCGATTTCATGCTTTATGCCCCGTTACGACAGTCATTTCTCGGCTCATCGCTTAAAAGCTATGATGAGGATGCCGAATCCCACCATAAAAATCCCGGTCCACTCTCGGACAGATGGGCGCTCGTCAAGAAATAAAAATGCGAATAATGCCACCAGCACCAGGCTAAATTTATCTACCGGAGCCACTTTAGAAGCGTCGCCGATTTTCAGCGCCCGGAAGTAACAGACCCAGGAAGCACCTGTAGCCAACCCTGAAAGGATTAAAAACCACCATGTCTTTGACGAGAGATCAAAGGGATTATTCCATTTTCCGGCGAAAAAAACGAATCCGACCAGTACGGGCAAAATAATTGCGGTTCGAATCAACGTTGCAAGATCGGAGTCCACGCCTTGAATTCCAACCTTCGCAAAAATGGCCGTGAGTGCCGCGAACACGGCAGATAAAAATGCCCAGAAAAACCAATTAGAGACTACTGCCATTTTGCAACGCAGAAGGCATTATCATTTGGTCGGGTCACGCGACTCATTGACCGCATCAATGAGTCGCGTCAACTGGTTATTGGTGCGCCTGGATTCGGCAATCAGATCATCGAGGCGGCTCTTGACGCCAAACACTGCGAACGGCAGCAATGTCCATAAAGCGATTATCGCCAGGCCGAACAAAAAACCCATAATACCGAACGTGTCAATTAGGTCTTGCATAATGCATCCGATGTTATAACCGCTAATTATTTGATTATAGCCTCATAGGGTGGTGTATGTACGGAATCACAACATTTTCCGCTTCGATTTATTGGAGTTCCTACGTCACCCTAACCTACGATTCTATTGAAGCCCCAATCCTCTTTTTTAAGTCGTATGCAAGTATTCTCGCCGCTTTCCACATCTTCTCGGATATTTTGGAAAACATTTCTGCGTCTATCTGATCAAGGTGTAAGGCTGTGGGCACGGCAGCAAAGGAATAAAAGTTTTCGCTCTCGGATATTACATTACAATTGGGGGCTTGTAGTCGTAATCTGAGTGCGCAACAACTTTGTTGCGCAGATCGAGTATTTGGACATGGCAACACAATTCTGTGCTATTGAATATTTTCTTAGGGCGGAGTGAAATGCTTTCTGAGCTTTCCTTGTTATTGCCCGTGGAGTTGCTTGAAATTGGGCGACCCTATGCGACCTCGGCTGCTGATAAGAGAGCATATCTTGTGTGCCCCGATTTCTCATTCAAAGCGGCCTCCAAGTATTCGGTAGCCTCCCAGAAATCCTCGGAAGAGATCATTGCTCGAATAAACTGTTTCTTTTGCTTTTCGATCATTCTTCCCACCAATCATCAGGAACTTAAAAGAGACCTAATGTGGAGATAAGTGGCTGTGCGCTTTAGTGCAGTTCATAGTTCATTAGGATGGGCCAACGAAGGAAGCCCATAATTCGCGATTATAGGATATAGCAATGGCATCCCAAAAAACTATTCTTCGGCGAGCCATCCTTCCAGCGTATCAATAATACTCTGTGCCTGCTCCCGGCTGGAAATATTGAATTTGGATTTCTGCCTGTATTCGCCGTTTTGCTTCTGATAGCGGCGGATCGAATATTTGTCCGGGCCGTATTCTTCCTTCGCGCGATTCCATTCCTGATAGCGGTACATCACCGTCGCCCAGGCGCCTTTGCTGAGGACTTTTTTGTCGAGTTCCTTAACGGTCTCTACGCCGCCGTCTTCATAGGCGATGGTTAACTCTTCTACGTTTTCTGCCATGTTACACCTGAAAAATATCAATCGTAGGGCACGCTGTGCGGACCCAATTCAGATTATTCCGTTGAATAAATCCACATAAAGGTACGCCAAGCGTACCCTACTTTGCAATAAACTGCCCAAACGCGCGGCTGCCATCGCCGGTTTTGATCGTATCGACGACCCGCAAACTCTTTGCATCGATCACCGAAACGGTGCCGTCAAACCAGTTTGCCACATAAACATGACGATCATCTTGATGGGTACTGATCCCTTCCGGTTTGCCGCCGACATCCAGCACCGCATGCTCCTTCAATTCCGTCGTGTCGATCACCGAGACCGAATCGCTGTCCTGATTGGTCACCAAAAGCCGGCTGTCGTTCAGCGCGAAAGCAGCCGCATAGGGGCGGCTTTGCACCTTGACCGTCGCCGCGACCTTCATCGAAGCGGCATCGATCACGCTCACATCGTCACTCTCGACATTCGCGGTATAAATGCGTCGGCCCTCGCTATCGACGGCCAAACCGAAAGGATGCGCGCCGACCTTGACGGTCGCCGCCACCGTCAAATGCTCAAGATCGATCTTCGAGACCGAATCGCTGAGCCGGTTGGCGACATACAGCCAGCGGTTGTCGGGGCTGACCGCGAGGCCGGACGGCGACTGGCCGACCGTGATCGTGTTGATCGCTTGCAGGCTGTCCGCGTCGAGCACGGTGACGATATTCTGATACCAATCAGCGACAAACAAACGTTTGCCGGTCAGGTCGACCGCAACACCCAGCGCGCCGCTGCTGACTTTGGCTTCTTTGACAATCTTGCGCGTTTCCGCATCGATCGCCGCAATGCTGCCGCTTTCCGGCGCGCTGACATAAATCCGCCGGCCGTCGGGCGAAACCGCAACGCCGGCGGGCTTGCCTTTCACGGCAACAGTGTCCGCCACTTTGCCCGACTTCGTATCGACAATCGAGACAGTTTCCGCCAACTGATTGCTGATATAGGCAAAAGGCGCCGACATTGCCGGCAAAGGCAAAGCGGAAGCCGCGAAAACGGCTGCCGCGAGACTTTCAAAACGCATCAAACGCATGCTTATTTTTCAGCCAGCGTTTTCAGATTGGCCAGACCGGTTTTCAGCACGTTTTCGACCGCCTTGTTGGCTGCTTCTTCGTTCATTTCTTCCGGCGGGTTGTTGTTCATGTAAGCGCGGTAGTAAGCCGCTTTCCAGGAAACCTTGGACTTGTCCGCCCCTTGCGCTTCGACTTCGATGCTGGCCGCGTAGTTGTCAACCGGCAATACGGGCACTTTTTCTTCAGCGCCTGAGTAAGTGATCGTCTTCGCGGTGCTCATTTCGACGATTTTATACGAATAAGACATTTTCGCTTCGTCGTATTTTTTCAGTTCTTCGTTGATCGTGCCGCCACTGGCCAACGTCAATACGCGAACCGCGCCTTTCTTGTTGCCTTCCTGATTGGTCACGCTGCTGATACCGGGATGCCAGGACATGTCGCCGAAGTCTTTGATGATGCCCCAAACCTTTTCGGCCGGCGCATCGATTACGATTTCTTCTTCGGCTTTTTGACGAACCGGACCGTGCGCGACGGCAACAGACGAGAAAAAGAACATCGCGGCTGGAATGCTGAACAATAATTTTTTCATGATAACTCCTGAGTGGGACGTTAATAAATAAACCTCGCATTATATGATAATCAATCGCGGCTGGCACATGTTTAGCCGGTTTTTTCAAAATCGGGAAAAACTCCCGGTAAGCCGCCGCCCGTTCGGGACATGCAAATTGAATCGGCGCGTAGCTTTTACATTCCAGCCGGAGAGGTAGAGCGCAACATCAAGAAACGCCGGAAGCCTTTACCGATTCATCTATCGCGATTATCCTGTAGCCTTTTTGCATTCGATAACGGTCCATGCCGCTGCCCACTTCCAAGCTAGCCTGTATCCTGCTGCCGCTTGCGCTTTGCGCGGCCGCTGCCGTGGCGGACACTTCGCAGGAGAAAGGATCGCAGACACTTGTCGACCCCGGCCCACCGGCGCACCAGGAACCGTTCACACTCGAAAGCGCAATCAATCTGGCGCTAGAACGCAATCCCGACCTGCACATCGCCAACGAGCGCATCGCCCAGGCCGAAGCCGCGATCGGCGAAAGCCTCGCCGCATTTTATCCGCAGGTCAAGGCGCGCCTGAGCTACCGTTATAGCGATAATCCGGCAGAGGCATTCGGCATGATCGTCGCTCAAAAGCGTTTTTCTTTCGGCCAGGACATCAACAACCCGAAAGGTACGACCGATTTTCGCCCCGAAGTCGAGGCGACTCTGTCACTGTACCGGGGCGGTCAGGATTATCAACGCAGCAAGGTGGCCGACCTGGGCAAGGAAATCAGCGAGCTGGAGCTTTCGTCGGTCCGCAACAACCTGATTCACGGCGTCAGCGAAGGCTTTTATGCCCTGCTGGTCGCGAAAGAAAATCAAACGATAGCGCAGCGCGCGATCGATGCGGTGCAAGCCGAACTCACGGAAACGAAGAAGCGCCATGCCGCCGGCACGGTGTTGAAATCCGATGTACTGTCGCTGGAAGTGCGCCTGGCCGCCGCCCGCGAAGCCGACATCCGCGCAAAAAATGCGATCGAGCTGGCGCGCACGGTGCTCCGAACCCTGATTGATCTTCCCGAAGTCAGCCCGATCGAACCCCACATCGAGGCGCAACGCGCGCTGCCGCCATTGCCGGCGTCGTTTGATGAACTTGAAGCCCAGGCGCAAGCCAACCGCCCGGAAACGCAAATCGCGCAAAGGCAACGCGAAACCCGGCAACTCGAACTCAAAATCGCCCAGGGAGAGCATTTGCCGCGTGTCGATGCCTATGTTAATTACGGGCTGAACGAGCGTTCGCCGGAGTTTTCGACCGCGCATCAGAACGTCGGCTCCGGCATTCAGGTCGAGATGGATTTGTTTTCCGGATTTGCGACCCATGCGCGCGTCAGCAAGGCGGAACGACGGCTAGCCGAGGCGGATGAGCAAGCCCATAAAACCGAATTGCAGATCAGGCAGGATGTCAAAACCGCCTTCCTGGAGTTGCAGGAAGCGCTGCAACGCGCCGAAGTCGCCAAAGCCGCGGTCGCAGCAGCCGATGAAGCCTTGCGCCTGGTCACCCTGCAGCACCGGGCCGGCACCGCGACGGTGACCCGCTTCATCGAAAGCGAAGTCGCGCGCGATCAGGCGCAGGCCGGTTGGCTGACCGCGCGCTACGATACGTTTCGCGCCGATGCAGCACTGCAACGCGCGCTCGGAGCCTGGCGATGACGAATCCTCTGCAAAAAAAATGGCTAACCTCGGCCGGCGCCCTGTTCGCGCTGCTTATCCTGATATTGTGGATGCTCGGCCTGATCGGCGGCGACAAAACCGAACCGGGCATCACGCCCCTGCCCGCTCAATCGACCGCCCCGAAAGAAACCGCGCGCGTCGAACGGCAAGCGATCCAGGAGGCGCAGTCCTGGCCCGGCACGGTCAGGGCGGTCAGCGAAACGCGGATCGCGCCGAAGATCAATGCGCGCATCCTCGCGGTCGCGGCGCATGAAGGCGACCGGGTTAAACAAGGCGACGTGCTTGCCCGGCTCGATGCGGAACAGAATCAGACCATAGAGCACGAAGCGGCGTCCCTGGCCGCCGCCGCCCAGGTCGAAGCGGCGCGCGCGGCGGCCGATCTGCAAAGGACACGCGGACTGTTCGAGCAGGAGGCTGCAACCCGCGAAGATTACGAGCACGCCGCCGCCAATGCCAGCAAGGCACAGGCCAGCGCCCAGGCGGCCGCGCACAGCGTGCAGGAGGCCAGGGTTCAACGCGGCGAAACCGTGCTCCGCGCCCCCTTCGACGGCGTGATCGCGAAGCGCCTGCATGAACCGGGCGAAATGGGGGTTGCGGGAGAGCCGATCGTGATCCTGCACGATGCGTCCCTGCTGCGCATCGAGGCTTCGGTGCCGGCTTACTGTGCGAACCGTATCAAAATCGGCGATGCCGCAAGCGTGCGCATCGACGCCCTGAACACCGCGTTAAACGCCAAGATCGCTGAAATCGTGCCGGCCGCCGACCCGGCCACCGGCACTGTGCTGATCAAGGCCAGTCTGCCGCAAACCCAGGGCCTGCAACCGGGCCTGTTCGGCTGGCTCGGTCAGACCTGCGGCATCGCGCACGATGCCCTGCTGATACCGGCTGCGGCGCTCAGGCGGATCGGTCAGGTCGAGGTCGTGACCGTGCAGGACGGCGCCAAACTAAATACCCGCCATGTGCGCTCGGGCTTCAGCCGGGACGGCCGGGTCGAAATCCTCTCCGGCCTGGATGCCGGCGAAACGGTCGTGATTCGATGACGATCGAGCACAAACGCGGGCTCAGCGCCGCGATCGTCAAAATCTTCACGATTTCGCATCTGTCGCCGATGCTGCTGATCGCGGCGCTGATCGCAGGCATCGCCGCGCTGCAATTGACCCCGCGCGAGGAAGATCCGCAGATCGTCGTGCCGGTGATGGACGTGATGATCGACTTTCCCGGCGCCACTGCCGAGGAAGTCGAAAAACTCGCCGCGACGCCGCTCGAAGCGCTGCTGAAGCAGATCGAAGGCGTCGAGCATGTGTTCTCCGCGTCCCAACCCGGCCATGCGGTCGTAACCGTCGGTTATGAAGTCGGTGAAGATCCCGAGGATAGCCTGGTCAAGACCTGGAGCAAGGTGATGTCGCACCAGGACCGGCTACCGCCGGGCGTGCGCAGCTGGAATATCAAACCGGTCGATATCGACGACGTGCCGATGCTGATGCTGACCTTGTCCTCGGCGACCGGCAAAACCGATGCGATGGCGCTGCGGCGGATCGCCGACGAACTCCTGGCGAGCCTCCGCGGCGTCGAAAATATCGCGAAAACCGACGTGATCGGCGGCGCGCGCCGGCAGATCTCGATTTATCCCGACACCGCCAAGATGACAGGCTATGATGTGACCCTGCTCGACATCATCAAAGCGCTCGAAGGCGCGAACGTCCATCTGCAAGCCGGACGTTACGCCAGCGGCAACAAAGAAACGATCCTGGAAGCCGGCACCCATTTCGAGTCGGCCAACGAGGTGGCCCAGTCCGTGATCAAGTCAGCCGGCACAAGGCCGGTCTATCTTCGGGATATCGCCCGCGTCACGGACGGCGAGGAAGAACGCGAACAGTACAGCCGGATCGGTTTCGGCCCGGCCGCCGCGAAGATGCGCACGGTCGGCCACGCCGAAGGACCTAAGGCAAAGCCCGGCGACGAACGCGAGATGGTCACGATCGCGCTGGCCAAGCGCAAGGGCAGCAATGCGGTACGCGTTTCTCAAGACATCCTGAAGCGGGTCGAGGCGCAGCGCGGCCTGCTGATTCCCCCGGATGTCGAGATCACCGTCAGCCGCGACTACGGCGCCACCGCCGACCACAAGGTCAACGAACTGGTCAAACACCTAGGCCTCGCGATCGCGATCATCCTGGTACTGCTTGCCCTGACGCTGGGCCCGAAGGAATCGCTGATCGTCTGCATCGCGGTGCCGGTCACTTTCGCGATCACCCTGCTCTGCGACCTGATCTTCGGCTATACAATCAACAGAGTCACCTTGTTTGCGCTGATTCTGTCCCTGGGCCTGCTGGTCGATGACCCGATCGTCGATGTCGAAAACATCTTCCGCCACTTCAAGCTGAAAAAGGAAGCGCCGCTCGAGGCGCTATTGTCCGCGGTAGATGAAGTCCGCCCGCCGACGATCGTCGCGACGCTGGCGGTGATGCTCGCGTTCATTCCGATGTTTTTCATCACCGGCATGATCGGGCCGTATCTTGCGCCGCTCGCGTTCAACATTCCGGTCGCGATGCTGATCTCGCTGATCGTTGCGTTCACGATCACGCCATGGGCGAGTTATTTGCTGCTGCGCGGCGAATACGGCAAGGACGCAGCCCCGTTCGATCTGAAAGCCTCGCCCGGCTACTGCTTTTACCGCAGCCTTTTGCAGCCGTTGATCGCCTCGCCGAAACGCAGCCGCGGGTTTCTGATCGCGGTCGGCATCGCCTTTGGGCTGTCGTCGCTGCTCGCGGTAACCCGTGCGGTGCCGCTGAAACTCTTGCCGTTCGACAATAAAAACGAATTGCAGATCGTGGTCGACATGCCCGCCGGCAGCACGCTCGAAAAGACCGACACGGTGCTGCGCGCCCTCGGCCAATATCTCGCGGCGGTCAATGAAGTGACCGATTATCAAAGCTACGCGGGGCTCGCCTCGCCGATCGATTTCAACGGCATGATCCGGCACTATTATCTGCGCACAGGCAGCCATCAGGGCGATATACGGATTAACCTGTTGCCGAAGGACGAACGCGTGCAACAGTCGCATCAGATCGCGATGCGCATCCGCGCCGACGTCGAACGGATCGGCAGGCAATACGGAGCGAAACTCAAGATCGTCGAATTGCCGCCCGGCCCACCGGTGCTGTCGACGCTGGTCGCGGAAGTATACGGACCGGCCGATACGAGCTACGATCAGCTGATCGAGGCATCCCATGATGTCAAACAGCACTTCGCCAGGACCGCAGGCGTCGTCGACGTCGATGACCTGTCCGTTGCACCCGAAGCAACCGCGCTGTTTCGGATCGACAAGCAAAAAGCCGCGCTGCTCGGCGTCAGCCCCGCCGCGATCGCAGAAACGCTCGGCGTGGCTTTGGGCGGCGGCGATGCCGGCACGCTGCATGCGCCCGGCGAACGACTGCCGCTGGACATTCGGCTGCGCCTGCCGCGCGCCGAACGCTCGTCGCTGCCGGAGTTATTGAACACGAAGGTCAGAAGCAGTCAGGGCACATTGATTGCACTCGGCGAACTCGGCGCGGTCATGCCGGAACCCGGCGAACCGGTCATCCATCACAAGGATCTGGAACGCGTCGCCTATGTGATCGGCGACAGCGTCGGCCGCAGTCCGGTCGAGGCAATCATCGACCTGTACGCGGACTTCGAGGACAATCCCCTGCCGGAAGGTTACCGCGCCGAATTGAGCGGCGAAGGCGAATGGAAGATCACGGCCCTGATCTTCCGCGACCTCGGCATTTCGTTCGGCGCCTCGCTGATCATGATCTATGTGCTGCTGGTCGTGCAGACCGGATCCTTGAGTCTGCCCGCGATCATGATGATCGCGATCCCGCTGACGATCATCGGCATCATGCCGGGCTTCTGGGTGTTGAATGCGCTATTCGCAGAAAATGTGGCCGGCTTCACCGATTCGATCTATTTCACCGCGACCGCGATGGTCGGCATGATCGCGCTGGCCGGCATCGTGGTCAGAAACGGCATCATCCTGATCGACTTCATCGAAAGGACGCGCGCCCGAGGCGACTCGCCCAGTCTCGAAGAGGCCCTGATCGAAGCCGGCGCGACCCGGATGCGGCCAATCTTCCTGACCGCCGGCGCCGCGATGTTCGGCTCGGTCGTGATCATCCTCGACCCGATCTTTTCAGGGCTGGCCTGGAGCTTCATCTTCGGCATCTTCGCGTCGACCGGGTTTTCGCTGTTCGTGATTCCGGTCGTTTATTATCTGATCTACCGGGATCAGACAAGAAGCCTGACGGCGCGAATATAACGCTTTTATTGCCGAGGCTCCGGCTGCAAAACGCTTTGTATCTGCTTGACTGCCGCCTCGATCTTCAAGTCCAGCAGAATCTGCCCCAAAACCGGGCTCGCCTTGCCGGCATCGCCGTCCGCGCCGACCGAGGCAAAATCGGCGTCGCTATGATCTTCCTTAAACCGGCCTCTGACCCCCGCCGGCTGCACGAACATCAATTCGGACGTGTCCCTGATACCGGCATGACCGCCAATTTGGAGAGCAGTAAAACCTTGTTCCGCCAAATAGGCAAGCTGCCCGTTATGCTGATAATAATCATTGACCTGAAGCACACGGACACCCGCATCCCGCCATAAATGCGTCAACCGTTCGGCCACACGCTGTTGCGCGGCCTGATTGCCGCCGCTGTCGCCGACCAGCGCAATCACTTTAAACCCATGCTGTTTAAGGCTTTCCGCGGTAGCCTCCAACACCGTCTCGAACGTCGCTTCGGCAATCGAAAGCGTGCCCGCAAACTTCATATGGCCGTCCGGCGGCGAAATCGTCCCTTCCGGCACATAGGTCACAACCGGCGCAACCAGCGCATGGCCCAGTTTTTCGGCTATTTTGCCGGCGCTGTACTTGACGATATAGTTGTGCTTTCCGAGTATCGCATGCGGACCGTTTTGCTCGGTGCCTCCGGTCGGCACGATGGCGGTCGTCGAACCGGCCTGAAGCGCAGCGCGGACCTCTTGCCAGGTCATATCTTCGAGATAAACGCCGCCGGGCGCCTGCGCCAGCGCTTTACCGCCGTTATTCAAGTAAACCGCAGGCGCAACCACGACCAGAAAGACCAGCACCGACACATAGCGTTTCGGTTGCAGCAACATGCTCAGGCGGAAATTTTGCGCGAGATTAATAAAAGGCATCAGGTACAGGCTCCAGAAGGTAGAGAATTTTTCATTTTCTTTAGGCCCCAGGCCGAACGTCAGCACTTCCTTTGCCTTCGGGACATACAAGGTGCCGAATAAAGCGTCCCAAAACGCAAACGTAAAGCCCATATTCTTATCGAAATGCTGCGGCGCGGCGCTGTGATGAATCTGATGCTGGGCGGGGCTGATCGCAATCCGGCTCAACATCGGCCCCCAACTCCACCAGACATGCGAATGCCGCAAATTGTAACCCAGCAGATAAAACAGGATCAGGACGATATCGGTTCCGCCGACATGGTAAATAAAGACCGGATCCTTGCTAAAAAAAGACAGGCAGCCAAGCGCCGCGCCCGACAATAACCCGACCATGCCAAAGGCCAACAGATTATCGACCGGGTGCATACGATAGACGGTGATCGGCGTCATCACCTCGGCGGAATGGTGAACTTTATGAAACTCCCATAGCCAAGGGATCTTATGTTGCAGATAATGGCTAAAAAACAAGGCAAAATCCGTAGCCAGCGCCAACAATACGGTAGTCAGTATGCCGCCGTATTCCCCGCTCCAGCGCCCGCTAAAATCGGTCAGCCATCCGTTTAAGCCGGTTTCAACCCGATGGGAAACGACAAAGGTCAGCGAGGAAAACAGAGCCCCGATGAAGGCGGCCTGCAACAGCATGCCGGTATAGAAATACAAGTAGTCGTTGACGGCGGAGCGGTGAAAAACGATGTCTTTGGGAAAAATAAACTCTAGCGTGCTAACTCCAGACTTTTCATAATCCTGCTTACGAATAAGGTACAAAAAAAAAGCTATCGTTAATGAGGTCAGCAGATAGACCCAATAGAGTCTATCGTTATTCGCCAAAAACAAGGCAAATGGAGAGATCAAGGTCTTGGCCAACTCCCAGATCGACTCGGAATGAGCAGATAAACTCATAGGCTATGCGTGGAGAGTAAAGAAAACACAGTCAAATTATAATACTCATCGCCATTCCGGCAAGGATTGCCGGATAAATCGGCAAGATAGCCGATTTGCATTGAGCCGAAGGGCATAGAACAAAGATGTACATTGTGAATCCAGGTTCGATGGCTGGGTTCAGGCTTATCACCCATTGCGCTGAATGCCCTCGTATGGCGCGATGGCTTAAAATATGGCAAAGTAGAATTAAGATGCGATAAACAGCACAGCAACATCACTTGCCTCTCAAAAACCATGCAAATCGAGCACTCCAAAATGTCCAGCTATGAATTTCCGATCAAATTGCCGCCGGTGAGATTTATTTTGTTTGCAACCGTCGGTTTGATCGGTAGCGGCGTTCATCTGTTGACATTATGGATATTTCACCTAATGTTAAATTTACAGTTTATCTCGGCTCAGGGCATCGCCATCTTCGTTGCGATGACGAGCAACTACTTTATCAACAATAGCTTCACTTTTCAGGACAAGCGTATCAGAGGCATCAAACTCCTGTCCGGTTTGTTCAGCTTTTACCTGGTTTGCTCGGTTGGCGCAGTGATCAGTATGGCGTCTTCCTATTGGGTTTATCGCGCGCAACAAAACAACTGGATCCTGGCGGCAATCGCCGGAGCGATTGCCGGTTCGCTGTGGAATTATTACTTTTCATCGCTGCTGACTTGGAAAGACAGGAAAACCCTATAACGGCACAAAGCATGAAATCCTGCATGCCATACCTAACGACGCATTAATACGGATTATTAACTATGATTTCGATCGTCTGTCCATTCTACAATGAAGAAAAGATGGTTTCGATTTTTTTTACCGAAGTGTTTAAAACCGTTGATGCAATTAATGATGAAATAGAAATCATCTGCATCAACGACGGCAGCACCGATCAAACTTTGCAAAAACTGATCGAGCAAAAAAATACGGCGCCCAAGCGCATCAGCATTCGCATCATCGATTTTTCGAGGAACTTCGGCAAGGAAGCCGCCCTCACCGCGGGGGTAGAGCATGCCAGCGGAGACGCCGTCATACCGATAGACACCGACCTCCAGGACCCGCCCGAACTGATCAACGCCTTGATTGCCAAATGGAAAGAAGGCTATGAAGTGGTATTGGCAAAGCGCTGCGACCGCACCTCCGACACCTGGCTGAAAAGAAAATCCGCAAAATGGTTTTATCGCTTGCACAATTCGATTTCCAACCCACCCATCCCCGAAGATGTCGGCGATTTCAGATTGCTCAGCCGCGCCGCCGTTGACGCCTTGAAAAAACTGCCGGAACGCGAACGCTTCATGAAAGGCCTGTTTAACTGGGTTGGATTCAAAACGGCAAAGATCGAATATGTGCGTTCGAGCAGGAAAGCCGGCGAAACCAAATTCCCTTGGCTCAAATTGTGGAACTTTGCCTTGGATGGCATTACCAGTTTTAGCACAGTCCCCTTAAGGATATGGAGCTATTTGGGATTTTTCATTTCATTAATTGCCTTTGCCTACGGCAGCGCCATCATCGTCCGCACCCTGATACAAGGCGTCGATATTCCAGGCTATGCTTCGCTGATTGTCATTATTCTCTTTCTTGGCGGATTGCAATTGATAGGAATAGGCGTACTGGGCGAATACCTGGGACGAATTTACATGGAAACCAAAAACAGACCGATATACATCATTCGCCAAGAGCTTTAAGATGAATGACAGAACCCGTACACAGAGCACAGGAACAATGCTCATAAAAAAACCCGCCAATCGGAACTGAGTGAGTCAATTATGGATGTCAAAGAAGATCAAATATTAGGGGAGTCCGTCAATACGCACTGGTACTATGTCTCTAAAAGCAAAGCGATTCAAAGGCTTTTAAGCTCACTCTCAGTGGGAAATGTTCTGGATGTCGGAGCCGGTTCCGGAGTATTTTCCAAATTTTTGCTGGAGAATGATCTTGCGGCATCGGCTCGCTGTGTCGATACGGCCTACCCGTTCGACGATAAATCGGAAATACATCACAACAAGAAAATTAGTTTCGTAAAATCAGTTGATAACATTGACGAAGCAGTGATCTTAATGATTGATGTCCTAGAACATATAGAAGACGACCATGATTTTTTAAAATACTATGTCGATCGGATACCCGATGGAAGTTATGTTCTGATGTCTGTCCCAGCCTTCAAATTTCTGTGGTCTGGGCATGATATTTTTTTAGAGCACAAACGTCGATATACGCTCTCCGAACTTGAGGCGTTAGCCAAGAATTCTGGCCTAAAAGTGATACAGGGACGTTATTTCTTTGGCTTGTTGTTCCCGCTGATTGCTCTGATTCGCCTTATCAATCATCTATTATTGCGGACAGGTAAATTATCCGCAAAAAGCGATTTAAAACGATCGTCTGAATTTATCAATAAACTCCTTATCAACGTTCATAATTTTGAACTGAAAACCCTGTTTCACTTGAACAGAATGGCTGGATTAACTGCATTCTGTCTAGCCAAGAAATCATGATGCTAGTTTTATTCTAGTTGTCACCCTCTCCGCGCGGAGAGGGTATGATTAGAAGCCACCTAAACTAAAAAAGTGAAATTTCGATGCAGACCTCCACTGCATAAGCCAGAAAATCCTCAATACCGTGCTAATGAATGATTTCATATATATCAAAAAAACTTCCCCTGACCTTTAACTTAAGCTCTTTGATATTTATTATCGATAAATTATCAAATCGAATTGAAATCAAATAATCGAAATCTTTTTTCCAATCAGCCCAATAAACCACTCTACTTTGACTATACACATACCCATTCTTGGCCTGGGTATTCAACAAATAGCTTAAATTCAGCTGATCACTCAGTGGTGTATCAATTTTTTTTGTACTCGCACTTGGATAAATAGGTGTCAGGTTAACAGTAAAGAGGTTTGGCCAAAATGTCGAACGTTTAATAATAGACAATGCAGACATATGATGGTAGAGATGATCATCAAAATTATCAATATTCTTTGGCTCATCCTGAATAGTAATAATCTTGCTTCCAGATCTTACATATTGTAAAGAATTTTCAAATTCCTGATACTGACGATTTATACCATTCCATGTACTAGATATAAAATAAGCCTTAAAACACGCCATTGTTATGGCAATCAAAATAATACATATTCTGAAATTTTTTGTATTTTTGTCATCCTCATAAAATCTAACTGAAGACACAAAAATAAGCATAAAAATAAAAATAAGCCTTATGTCTACTTGATATACACCTGCGAACGTAACAGGCGTAACTATGGACATCAAAAGAAATACCAATAAAGGTAATTTCATATTATCATGAAAGCCAATCCTACAATGAAATATTATTCTAGTGATCGAGACAAACATAAAAAAAACGGGAACTGAGTATTTTGTATAATCGCTATAATCGAAGTAAATTGGTGATATCAAAGCTAAAACTTTGTCTACCCAACTACCATATACAAAAAATTCATCAACATGGTAATGAGGCAGCCCACTATACCAACCAAAAAATAAAATGGCCGGCAGTATGAATTGTGCTGCCGCCTTAGCAAGGTCAGATGCAACATAGCTGTCTCTTGAGTATATATACTGACCAATCTCATAACTTATAACAAATACACCATAAACCCCAAGAGCAAAAAGGTGACTAAAGAACAAGAACGTTGATAATGCCGAAAAAAAAAGTATATTTTTCAAGCCAGCAACATTTCTAAATTTGATCCACGCCGCCATTATAATTAATGCAATACCTGAGCTCACAAAATAATTCACCAGCCCCCAAAATAGTATATTGTTGAATAATAGAGCAAATACTGTCAATATCCATAAATCAACCCGCCTGTTTACAAACTTTCTAATTAATATAGCCCCTAGGCATATAAAAATTATTCCTAACAACACTAGTACTCTACCAGCCACAAATATGTCAAGATATCTTGCCAGCATACCACCCAGCGCCTCAACAATAAGATACGGCTTGATATGCCACTCCACGCTATAATTTTCCTTTAACAATGGATTATTATCGATACTGGCTTGAATAAAATAGCTAGCCAAATGATTGGGATAATCTATCAAAATTGGATACTTAAAAATCAGCAATGGAGATATAATTAACAAAAATATTAGAAAAGAAAAAAATATATATAAGCCATTATTATTGTATTGACTCGATATAATTTTATACATTTACGAACCCCTTGTGCTTTTATTTTTAGGAGATGTGAGTAATGGTCTTATCATTCAAACTTAGATTCAAGTGATAAATGCAATTCCAGCGCCTATACGGCTTTGCGAGCAAACTGCTCAAAAACAACTCCTAAGGTGTTTGGAAATTTATCCATTTGAAGAGCGATGGTTGAGTCGCTGCATGACGATGTCCACTTGTTGAAACGTAATATCGTCAAAACGACTTCCTTTAGCAAAATATGCCGAATGAGTCCATCGGTGTTCTCATTCACACCGCGTTCCCAAGAACTGTAAGGATGGGCAAAATAGACATCAGTGCTAGTTCCCGGCTCATACTTACATGGCCAGCAAACTATCTGACGCTACCCGTCTTACCCGTCAACACTTGGACGCGATAGAGTTAGAGCAACGCAATCGTGGTCGTGGTAACTTCCTCAAAGTATTTGCTGCCAACCTTTATTCATCCAGGAGCCTTGGAATTTTTTTCCAATGACCGCATGAATTTCCCAATCGCCAAGCCAACTGTTACTCCTGTTGCGGATGATAACCGAGCTGATCCGTATTACATTTTAATTCGCTGCTAATGGTGGCTTCCAAGTCGCCAACAAGATCCGCAACAGCCTTATTTAAGAAAACGCTGATTAAGTCCTTCGACAAGCTCAGGACGACGGTAAATTGTTGATTCCACTCGTGGTGAGCCTGTCGAAGCATGAGCGGAATCATGTTTCTTATGATTTGCTTAAGTTTTATAGCGCAATATGGTATCTTTGGACTTCGATCAACGGTTTAACAGATCCCCATTGCCCTTCCATCTTTGCCTGGATTGAAAAGGCGTGAAACTAAAGCAGTTGCCCTTAAAATATGAATTGCGCTTGTTAGTTGCAGAAAACGTATTATACTCACTATAAACTAGTATGACTTAATCAATTTTTACTGTAAAGAGCCTTCACCCGTGATTTCCATTACAATCCCCGTTCTCAATGAACAAGAAAACATTCTGCCTTTACACCAGGAAATTACGAAAGAAATGAAGGTGTTAAATACAGATTACGAAATAATTTTTATAAACGACGGCAGTTCGGATGACACACCAAATCGTCTGAATTCTTTAGCTGCCAAGGACAGCAAGCTGAAAGTAATCCATCTGAAGCGGTCATATGGTCAAACGGCTGCAATGATGGCTGGCTTCGATTTTTCCCGAGGAGACATCATTATTCCGATGGACGGCGACTTACAAAATAATCCTCAAGACATTCCAAAATTGATTGAACGCCTGGAACAAGGTTTTGATCTCGTTTCGGGATGGCGCGAAAACCGTAAAGACAATAAATTCAGCAGAGTCTTGATTAGTCGCATCGCTAACTTTCTGATCTCGCATATCTCCGGCGTCAAACTTCATGACTATGGCTGCACGTTAAAGGCCTATCGGCGAGAAATCCTCCAGGATGTAAAACTTTATGGCGAGATGCACCGCTTCATACCGATTTATGCAAAATGGGAAGGGGCTAAAATCGCCGAGATCAGTGTTAGCCATAGAGAGAGAGTACATGGCAAGTCGAAATACGGACTTAATCGCGTTGTTAAAGTTATCCTTGATCTCATTGTAGTCCAGTTTTTATTTCACTATTCGAAAAAACCAATCTACCTATTTGGCAGCTTTGGTTTGATATTGATTTTTCTGGCGCTGGCAGCCATCAGTTACGCCTTATTTCAGAAATTTGTTTTTGGTTTATCGCTGATATTGACGCCGCTACCCGTTTTAGCATCTATGTTATTCATTACCGGAATCACATCGATTTTGATGGGGTTGTTGGGCGAACTGATAACTCGCACTTATCATGAAACGCAAAACAAACCTATTTATTCTGTAGCTAAAAAAATTAATTTTTAACCATGTGCGGCATTGTCGGTTTTATAGGAGATGGAAGCCAGCAAGACATCATAAGGATGAATGATACCCTCAGACATAGAGGACCTGATGAAGCCAATTACTGGTATAGTAAAGATTTATCCACCAGACTGGGGCATTCTCGATTAGCTATTCTGGATATTAAACATGGTCAACAACCTATGACCAATATCCGGAAAGACCTGACAATCGTCTTTAACGGACAAATATATAATCATCAGGAGTTAAGGCAGTCATTAATCAAAAAAGGCCATATTTTCCAGACCTCCCACAGCGATACGGAAACTATCCTGCATGCCTATGCCGAATGGGGGGACTCCTGCGTTGACTATTTCAATGGCATGTGGGCCTTTGTAATAATTGACTCAAAAAACAAACGGCTTTTCGCAAGCCGTGATCGTTTGGGCAAAAAACCATTTTTTTACACTAAAACCTCCAACGGCCTTATTTTTGCCTCGGAACTCACTGCGATCACAAAACATCCTGCTTGTTCGTCCCCCCAAATCAACCCATTGTCGCTGCAAAAATTTTTCGCTTACGGATATGTCCCCGCCCCCCTGTCTATTTATCAGAATATTTTTAAACTTGAGGCCGGATGCAATCTCAGCTATGACTACAAGACCGATAAATTATCGACTTATCGCTACTGGGAGTTCAATCTCACTGTCGACACTCACTATTGCAACAGAAGCGAAGAAGAGCACTGCGAAGTCATTCGGGAAAAATTGCAGAGAGCAATAAAATTAAGAATGGCCAGCGATGTTGAAATTGGTGTTTTTTTAAGTGGTGGCCTGGACAGTTCATTAGTGGCAACCCTGTTGTCAAAACAAGTAAGTCGGCCATTCAAAACCTTCAGCATTGGCTTTGCAGAAAAAAGTTTTGATGAATCGACTTATTTTGAAAGATTAGCGCAAACCATAGGTTCAGATCAGAATACCAGGATATTAAACGAGCAAAATGTGCTGGAAATAGCCGAGACGCTTTTTCAAAAACTTGACGAACCAATTGGCGACCCTTCGCTGTTACCGACTTTCCTTCTATCTAGACATGCTTCAAAACAAGTCAAAGTCGTATTGAGCGGCGATGGCGCCGATGAACTATTTGCCGGCTACGATCCTTTTAGGGCTATAAGACCGGCGCAATATTACAAGCGTTGCATGCCGGCAAGCATGCATAAACGGTTGAACACACTTGTCCAAGGTTTACCCGTCTCACACAAAAACATGAGCCTCGATTTCAAACTCAAACGTACATTCCGTGGCTTAAATTACGACCAAAAACTGTGGCTCCCCATGTGGATGTCCTCTCTCGATCACGATGAACTGGAAAGCCTCACCAATACGCCTATTTGCCTGGAGGAATTATTCAGTGAATCATATGCTTTATGGGATAAATGCAAAACCGACAATCCTTTCGAACATGCCCAACTTTATTTTACCCAGCTTTATCTCCAAAACGGTATCTTGACCAAAATTGACAGGGCTAGTATGCTCAATTCACTCGAAGTTCGAAGCCCTTTTCTCGATATCGATCTGATCGACTATGCCAGCAAACTGCCGCTATCCTTAAAGTTTAGAAATGGAACCACCAAATTTATACTAAAAAAAGCCGCCGAGAGATTACTACCAAAAGAAATCATCTATCGAAAAAAGAAAGGTTTTGGTGCACCAGTCGGAAGATGGCTACAGAACGGATTAATAAATTTTCAATCGACTATAATAGACTACAACTCCGTTTTCATTAATCAATGTTACAAATCACATCAAAACAAAGAAAATAACTTTAAAGATCTCTTATGGTATCTTAATATAATTTCAAAATGGAGCAAGACTAAGGGCTAAACATTTTTTCATTTCTTGATTTTACAAAATATTAGAGATCCTAAAATGGAAGAACATATCTATTCAGAAATAAATTCCCATGAAAAGACCCATTGGTGGTTTGTCTCAAGAAGAAAAATAATAGACAAAATTCTGAGTTCATTTATTAATAAAACCCCATCCAAGAATATTTTGGAAATTGGCTGTGGATCAGGGGGCAACTTAGATCTCTTAGCAAAATACGGATCATTATATGCTATTGAATTAAACGATGAAGCCAGAGAAAATGCTCAAAAAAAAAATATCTGCCATGTAAAAAAAGGCTTCTTACCAGAGCACATCCCTTTTGATTTTAATTTTGACTTAATATGTTTATTTGATGTTTTGGAACATATAGATAACGACCATTTATCTTTACTACATATAAAAAATAAATTAACACAAAATGGTAAAATCTGCATTACAGTCCCTGCATATAATTTTTTATGGAGTGCGCATGACGATGTTAACCACCACAAAAGACGATATTATAAATATAATATAATAAAATTATTAGAAAAATCTGGCTTTAAAATAATATACTCCAGTTATTTCAATACATTTCTTTTTCCAGCAATATTGATTGCCCGATTCTTACAAAAAATTTTACATATAAAAGCCACCGACGAATATCACACATCAGATCTATTTAATAAAATTCTCCTAAAATTTTTTTCAAGTGAATCCTTGTTTTTACCAAAAATTTCGTTTGCATTCGGCGTATCTATTATAGTAATAGCCGAAAATACTAATTTATAAAAACAGCCAATATTAAACTATATGATATTACGAGAAAAAAGATTTGAATTTGGAAAAAACTGGCAGAGCTTTCTTACCCTCATTAAAGAAGAAAGAATAGAGGAAGCTAAAAAATCACTCGGCAATTTCCTAAATATCGACGATCTACAGAACAAACGTTTTTTGGATATAGGCGCAGGGTCAGGTCTTTTTAGCCTAGCGGCACGACAACTGGGAGCAAGAGTATTTTCTTTTGATTATGACACAAACTCGGTTCAATGCGTCAATTTGTTAAAACAACAATATATTCCTGACGATCCAAACTGGCAAATCGATCAAGGCTCAATTCTGGATAGAAAGTACGTCGAAAGTATTGGGAAGTTTGATATTTGTTATTCATGGGGTGTATTGCATCATACCGGTTACTTATGGCAAGCCCTTTTTAATGCTCAGTTACCAGTTGTCGACAATGGCTTTTTGATGATTGCCATCTATAACGATCAAGGTGTTATTTCATCCTGCTGGAAAACAATAAAAAAGTCCTATTGCTCAAATAAAATTTCAAAACTATTTTTAACCGCTATTTTTTACACCCTTTTCTTCATCAGCGGATTTCTCATAGATATTGTCCAAATCAAAAGCCCTACAACCCGCTATAAACAACATATAAGAAAACGGGGCATGTCTCTAGTGCATGACTGGAAAGATTGGTTGGGGGGCTACCCGTATGAACCTGCCAAACCGGAACAGGTAATTATGTTTTATCAAAACCTTGGATTTACCCTGTGTAAATATGAGGCTACCCAACATGGATTCGGTAACAATCAGTTTCTTTTCCAGAAGCAATCACAGCCAATAGAGAAAGTATAGTCTTAATCGTTTCAGCAACATGCTACTTCCAAAACGAAGAAAAGATGATTCCGCCTTTTTTACGGAGCATTTTAATGTGATCGGTCCTTTTGATGATTAAATAAAAGTTATCCACATCAATGGTGGAAGTCAAGACCAGATGCGATAAAAACTTATCGAGACTATTTACAAAAAATACTATTGGTTAGATTCTAACCACACTTTATTTTTAAATATTCCATACAAGAAACCCTCTCGACCAGACGATAAAGAGATTTTTGATTTTTCTATAACTCATTATACTGACATTTTAGAGGAATTTTTGTCTGTTTAAGCATTTTAAACACTCTCATGCATCCAGAATTTAAGAAAGCGTTTATATTTGCATTAGTAGGAATTTTGAATACAACAATCGGTTTACTATCAATATATATATTTCGAAAGGTGACCGGAGATGAAGTACTGGCTAATATTTCAGGATACAGCATAGGTTTTGTCATTAGCTACTACCTTAATGGAAAATTAACTTTTTCATCCAAGATTACTTGCTTAAAAACCTTTCTTAAATTTTTATTTGCATTCTTATTTTCGTGGTCGGTAAACATTACGATCGTATTATTTTTCATTGACCAAAAATACTCTCCCGAGTTATCACATGTCATCGGAATGCCTGCCTTCACTATAATTTTTTATTTGTTATCAAGATTTTACGTATTCACAAATCCGGAAGTACGCAAGAGATACAGGAAAATATAATGCTAATAATAAATCCGCGGCTTGTTAATAACTCATCTTTGAAAAATTAATTTACTTTGCTCTCGATCAAATCCGGCAAGCCGCTCATGCCCTGCGGGCATGCCGCAATGAAGAATTAGAAAAAAAAATCAATACTGTATCCTGTTTATCTTAAAATAAACTACTCCCCCGAACTCACGAGATAAAAAGAATGCTCACCGATACCAGTAACTCAATCGATAACTCACAATCAAAATCCAGGCTTTTTATTCTTGTACTTCTAGCCTATTTAACCTGGATGATTGCCGCCTTCTGCGGTACAGGTGACGACACTTACTGGCACATCAAAGTCGGCGAATGGATTCTGAACAATCGCCAGATTCCAACAACGGGCATTTTCTCGTATACCGCAGCCAATATGCCCTGGGTTTCCCATGAATGGCTGTCGGCCATCCTATTATATGCGGTCTTCAGCATAGCTGGATGGCCCGGACTGGTCTTTCTCGCGACCTTGGCAATAACCTTGGCAATGTGGCTATTGTTCGATTTCTTAGTTAAAAGAATCAGCATCAACATCTGCATTATTTTTGTGCTGTTCGCTTACTTTTTGCTGACACCTCACATCATGCCCAGGCCACACATCCTGATTTTACCCATCATGGTGTTTTGGACGGCGGAATTGATTAAAGCCAGCGAAAACCAAACGCATCCGCCCTATCCATTGGCGCTTGTGATGGTCTTTTGGTCGAACATGCACGGCAGTTTTATCATGGGCATTCCTTTTATACTTTATTTTGCGGCCGAATCCGTCTTGGCCATTAAAGACGGGACCTTACGGCTTAAAGAATTGCGGCATTGGCTGCTATTCTTTTTGCTCAGCCTGTCGGCACTGCTGATCAATCCCCATGGCATCGATGGACTGCTGCTTCCATTCAAGCTGACCGATCAAACCTATGTGATTGATCACATCGTCGAGTGGGCTTCTCCCAATTTTCATGGCTTCCAGCCGCTGGAGTTCTGGCTCTTGGGATTTATTGGACTTGCCTTATATAAAGGCTTGACCCTTCCCCCCTTCCGATTGATCTTTCTGCTGGGCCTGCTCCATCTTTCACTCAAATATATCCGTTTTGCCACCGATCTGCTGCCGTTTTTATCTCCCTTGATCCTGGCAGCCCCGCTCAGCAAACAGCTGAATCGGCCGGCCGATTTCGCCATCGGCTCACTTTATCCCAAAAATATAAAACATTGGTTAGCTATTGGCTTATATGTGGTTGCTCTATCGTTCTACCTTCCCGGCAGAACGGTAGAGACCAAACAGAATGTCCACTTGGGGAAGCTGCTCACCGCCTTACAGGATGAAAAAGCTGTTTTAGGTAATGTATTAAACAGCTATTCGCTCAGCGTGTATTTAATTCACTACGATTACCCGGTGTTTATCGACTCACGCGGTGAGTTGTATGGCGATGCATTTATTGAAAAACATTTTAAGACAACCTCGCTCGAAAAAGGAGCCCAGCCTCTGTTGGATATGATCAAAGAGTACAATGTCTCCTGGACAATTTTTGAAACCAATTTGCCGATCAATGCCTTTCTCGGCGAACGGCCTGAATGGCACCCCATTTATTCTGATAAATTCTTCACTATTTATTTAACCCAAAGTAAAGACATTAGCGAGCAGACAAAATTGGAGTTACAAAAAATCAAAGACAGCCTACCCAAGGATGACGAAGCCAATGACTTGCCTTTATAAGCCGCAACGGCTTTAAATTCATCGATATCCCCCTCCCCTCCGCAAGCTGACGTGGAAATGTTGGGCAACGATACTGGGGACCAGATTTTACTCGTTACCACGCGGTGCGCGGGAAGCAGAAAAAATGTGGTACGCTGTGCGAACCCTTAGCCGATGCCTCACACCATGCTCACTGACGAACACTACCAAAATGCAACGCAAACCTGGTTAAAAACGGTCATCATAGAACTGGCTTTGTGCCCGTTCGCCAAACGCGAACTGGATCGGGGCAGTATACGTTTCGCTGTCGTCCGCGACACGGAAGTGGAAAGCTGCCTGCTCAATTTGATCGATGAATGCGGCCGACTGGATGCCGATCCCGACATAGAAACCACCTTGCTGATCTATGCCGGTGCGTTTGCCCGCTTCGACGATTATCTGGATTACCTTGGGCTCGCCGAGGCCCTATTAGCCGAACAAGGCTATGAAGGCGTTTACCAGCTCGCCAGTTTTCATCCCGATTACTGTTTTGAGGGCGCCCCGCAGGACGACCCCGCCAATTACACGAACCGCTCGCCCTACCCTATGCTGCATCTGTTGCGGGAAAGCAGCCTCGAACAGGCACTCGCCCATTACCCACATCCTGAAAATATTCCGGAAGCCAACATTAAACTCACCCGACAATTAGGACTGACTAAAATGCAGGCCTTGTTGCAAGCGTGTTATCGGACCGGGAAATCATAGGCTCTGGAATTGCTCTTATGGCTTGAATCCAAGTCTTGATGCAAGATAGTTCCTGGCTTTGCTCAAACGGCTTAATGGCATCGGCCTTTTCTGGTTTACACGCGCCGGTCAAACATGCTTTTTATACCCGACTTTTTGATGCGTTGAGATGCCAATGCCTTTTGAATTCGGCGGCTGACTTCATTATCAGCCGTGGAAATGTTGGGCAACGAGACCAGCAGTAAGCGCTTTACGAGTGCATGGATGCAGGAGCAATTGCCGAGGCGAAGCCGTTGCCCAACTTAACATTACTTGCCGGAACTATGCGTTAAATAACTGGCGATCAAGTTGCGGTAGTCAGGAATATGGTTCGAAAAAAGCGCCCCCAGTCCTTCGACATCATTTCTCCAGTCGCGATGCAGTTCGCAGGCGACGCCAAACCACGTCATCAACTGCGCCCCGGCCGCAGACATTCTATCCCACGCCGCATTCCGGGTGATTTCGTTGAAGGTGCCCGAGGCATCGGTCACCACAAACACATCAAAACCCGCTTCAATCGCCGAGAGCGCAGGGAATGCGACGCAGACCTCGGTGACGACGCCGGCAATAATCAGCTGTTTCTTGCCGGTTGCCTTGACCGCCTTGACGAAATCCTCGTTATCCCATGCGTTGATCTGCCCAGGGCGCGCAATATACGGGGCTTCAGGGAAGGTCTCCTTTAGCTCGGCAACCAGGGGGCCGTTCGGGCCGTTTTCAAAACTGGTCGTCAGAATGGTGGGTAGCTTGAAATACTTGGCCAGGTCTGCCAATGCCAGGACGTTATTCTTGAACTTATCCGGATCGATGTCGCGGACCAGCGACAAGAGACCTGTCTGATGATCCACCAATAGAACGGCCGCATTGTCTTTATCAAGACGAGTATAAGGCTTTGCCATGATGCTTCTCCTAAATGACATATTGAAGTGAAAGTGGCCGAACGAGCAGTGGGTTAAAGACCCTCCCGTTCGGCGGGTTGAATATCTCAGTTAGAGGCAGGAATCCTGCCAAACTTGCCCGACTTGTAATCCTCTATCGCCTGCTGGATTTCGTCCTGGGTGTTCATCACGAACGGTCCGTAACCCACGACCGGTTCGTTAATCGGTTCCCCGGCGAGCACCAGCAGTTTTGCCTGATCGCTGGCTTCGAGATCCACGTAATCGCCGGCCCGGTCCAGAATAACGAGTTGAGCCTCTTCCGCAAAACGGTCGCCATTGATCCGAACGCTTCCACTCAAGACGACCAGCAAGGTATTCCACCCAGCAGGCACGTTTATCCTGGATTGGCCTGGAGTCAGCCGTATGTCCAGCACAGTCATCGGCGAAAACGTGTGAGCCGGTCCGGTCGCACCGCCATAACTGCCGGCTATCACCCGCACTGTCCCTGTGCTATGAGGCAACTCGACCTCCGGAATGTCCTGATTCAGGATGGCTTGATAGTGTGGCCGAGCCATCTTGTGCTCGGCCGGCAGATTGACCCAGAGCTGAACCATTTCAAGCATGCCGCCCGCTTGGGTAAAGCTTTCGGAGTGAAACTCCTGATGCAAGATGCCGGCCCCTGCAGTCATCCACTGCACATCGCCCGGCCCGATCACGCCGCCCTGTCCGGTCGAGTCCCGGTGCGCAACTTCGCCCTGATAAACGAGAGTGACGGTTTCAAAGCCCCGGTGCGGGTGGTCGCCGACACCGTGCGGCTTATCGGCTCTCTCGAATATCGCCGGCCCCGCATAATCCAGAAGAAGAAACGGACTTACCCTGGCTGTCTGGCCGGAATCATATGAAAACAACGAACGCACGGGAAAACCATCACCCACCCAGTGTCTTGAAGGCGAGCTTTGAATCGCGATGACTTTTTTCATGGCTTGCTCCTGATATATGTGATTGACGATTGCAGTATATTGATAAGACAGTGTATTGTGTAGATGGCAAAAATAGATTAAATCGTTCTATAAATTGGACAATAGAACCATGCAGGACCTGAACGACCTTTACTACTCTGTCAAAGTGGTTGACCACGGCGGCTTCGCCTCTGCCGGCCGGGCACTGGGTATCCCCAAGTCGAAGTTGAGCCGAAGGATCGCTCTATTAGAGGACCGACTGGGAGTCAGATTGATTCAGCGCTCGACCCAGCGTTTTTCGATTACCGAGATTGGACAAACTTATTACGAACATTGCAATGCGATGCTCATTGAGGCCGAGGCAGCTCAGGAATCGATCGATGTCACGCGCGCCAAACCGTGCGGAACGCTCAGAATGGCCTGCCCTCCGGCGTTGTGCACGCTCATGTCGGAAGCCTGCTTGCCGATTTTATGACCTTGAATCCCTTGGTTGCGATTCATCTTGAGGCAAGTAACCGCAGGGTCGATCCGGTCGGAAAAGGCATTGACCTGGCAATCCGGGTCCGTCAACCGCCGATAGAGAACAGCGATCTGGTCATGCGTATTTTCTCGGATCGCCGGCAATGCCTGGTTGCCAGCCCTGCCCTGATCGAAAGATACAGCTTGCCAAGCGCTCCGTCGGATCTGGCTGAACGGCCGAGTCTGTCGCATGGGACGCCTCAAGATGAACACGTTTGGATTCTGTCGGCCCCGGATAACGCACAAGTCTCATTTCGCCATAAGCCAAAGTTTATTGCGAACGACATGATTGCCCTGCGCTCTGCGGCCGTTGCGGGGATTGGGTAGCTAAGCTGCCCGCCATGTTTATCCAGGAAGAACTGGCTGACGGGACGCTGGTCAAGGTGTTGCCGGAATGGGCGCCCAATCGGGAAATCATTCATGCGGTGTATCCATCGCGCAGAGGCTTGCTTCCCTCCGTGCGAGCGCTGATTGATTTTCTGTCGGAACGGTATGGAAATTTGGACGAAAAATAGGCGTAGAAAGTCCGGTCCCGCGTGCTCCTTCAATGATGAGGGAGGCAACGGTCTGACCTACATTCAAGCGGCTGAAGGCTGGTCGTATTCGACGGGCATCAAGGATCTACACTCGCGAGATTATCGGTCGGGTGCTGAGGCGCATGCCCCTTTCTGGTTCCCACGCGCCCCGCCTGGGAATACAGTAACGATGCGCCAGCGCCGCGAGACGGAACGCTGGTGCGTCCCGCCCTCGGTTACTACATGGAGCGCGGGAACCAGCAAAATGTTTATTTTTTAATTTTTTTATAGTTTTCCTCGCTTTCGCGCATCACTTTTTCACCTTCTGCAATCATTCGCCTACCTTCATCAATTTTATTTTGACCTTCGGCGACTAAAGTATTGCCGCGATCAACCAATTGCTTGCCCTGCTTCCATCTACCCCCCAAGCTGGCTATGCCTTGGCTTTCGCGCAGCATTTCTTCTCCGGAAAGGATGGTCGCCGGAGCTGGTTCAGGATTAGATGCACAGCCGCTAAGCACTAAAATTAAGCTAGCGATAGTCAGATTAGGCCGGGTAGTGAAATGATTTTTCATGATCAGTTACTCTAAATGTTATGGACTTATAAAAAGGCAGTTAATTTTACAAAAAAAGCTTTGCCTTTGCAGGTTCGATTGGCCGTCCCGGACGATTGGCCCTAGACCCGCATAGACCACAATTGGGAGGCGGAACGCCTTGATGGAGAGCCGGTCTGGGCGCGCACAGTCAAACACAGGAAGAGCGATGCCTTGCCAGCAAAGCCAGCACGCCTCAACCACATTCAGACCCCTCCGCGGGCAGTGGGCGAAAACGATCCCGATTGTTGACTGCAGGCCTGGTTATGAGAACGCAGTCATTTTCGACCAGTAGTAGCTTTCCGTCCGGTTGATGGATCCCCAACCCCGCCTCCTCAGAACATATTGAGCGCCTGAGGGCAAATTTTTCGTCGCGTACAGAGAACAGCTCTTTTGCGGCTGTTATGGAATCAGCCTATGCCACTAGATGTGACTCATTCCATTGAAATAGTAATTTTCATGAACTTGCCATAAAATATTAAGTCTCACTTACGCGGAAAGCTAATGGATAAATCGGAGATGATTTGTCTTTAAATAAGCGAACCATTATATGCTAAAGCGTTAGTTTGCAGATAATGGATTAATTTTTTTAACAAACTAAAAATGAGGTGTATTATGAAAATTAGACAAATAATAACGGCAGTAACGCTTTTGCTGTTGGCTACGGGCAGTGCTTTCGCCAGACCCGACTTCCGCCAACACATCCAGCGCGTGGGTTCGCACTCCATCCCGCACCCGCAAAATCATGCGCGCGGCAGTTCCAACAGCAGTAAGGGTGGAGCATCCTATACAGCACCAGAAATTGATGCGGTCTCCGGAACCAGTGCGATCGCTTTGCTAACAGGCGTTTTGTTGCTAGCGGGTGAAAGAGCTAGATCTAAACGCTCTTAACATTCCTCGGCATTAAGATTGGAAGCCGGGTCAGAACGCAGTTTTCTGACCCGGTTTGTCTTTAGTAAATCATGCTCCCTGTTGTTTCGACGAAACCATTCTTCGACAAGCGCTTTAGCCCCGAACGCAACGAAGGTTCAGACCTAAGGGAATCGATGTTTCAAGCGCCTAAATTATTTTATGCACATGGCTTTAGTGAATGAATTGTGATGCAAGGTTACGTACTCGCCCCCCCGAAGAAGTTTGTGATTCGCTGGATTTTGCTTCTGGTAATATTCGCACTCGAACTCGTGGTGTTAACCGCTCGGTATGAAGTGCCTCCTCTCTTGGCAAATGATGCCAATTGGTCAGCGTGGCTGTTCCATTTTTCGAAAGAGATTTGGCCGGCAGTTCTCTGGATTATCGGTGCTTATCTCATTATCCTCAGCCCTCGGATTAGGATTATTCGCAACGATTTACTGAACCACCTGGTTGAATATCGCTGGCAGGTCTGGCTAGTATGCCACATCCTCGCTCTCGCTGCGTTCGCAGTTGTCACCGCGCTCATCTTTGAAACACCTACCAATCCCGCCCATCTTTCGGCGCCCTGGTTTTCTGGTTGGTTTGCGCTGGCAAGCGCAACACTGCTGTCATGGTTGCTCGCCCTAGCTCCTGGATATTTTTGGCTGCGGCTGGCTCGCCAAGAGTGTGCGGCATTGCTCTTGGGATGTCTATTGGGAATAGGCGCCTGGATTCTCATGCGAATGCTCGGTCAGTATGAAACTTCCATTCTCTGGCAAAATGAATTTTGGAACTCTCTGGCCATGCCTACCTTGCAGCTCGTCCATTCGCTGCTTGGCTGGTTTTATGCTGATCTCGTCTATCAACCGGAGACATTTCTTTTAGGCACAGACTCTTTCCAAGTAGAAATCAGTTACGCCTGTTCGGGTATCGAAGGCATATCCCTGATTACTATATTTCTCGCCCTCTATCTTTGGCTATTTCGCAAGGAGCTACGCTTTCCGCAAGTCTTCTGGCTTTTCCCTCTTGGAATAATCGTTATCTGGCTGGCCAACGCCGTGCGCATCGCCATGCTGATAGCGATCGGCGCATCCGTCTCCCCTGAAGTCGCACTCAAGGGATTTCACGCGCATGCAGGCTGGATAGCCTTTACTCTTATTGCAATCAGCTCGATTGCTCTATCGAACCGATTGCAGTTTTTTGCCGTTACCGAGCCAGACTTGCCCATGGTTAAAGCCAACAAATCTCTTGCCGCCGCCCTGATCGTTCCTTTCTTGGTTCTGATGGCGGTCACGATGATTACGTCAGCTTCCACCTTCGGCTTTGACATCCTATATCCCCTACGCGTTGTGGCTGTCAGTATACTGCTTTACTATTTTCGCAAGTCCTATAATAGCCTCAGTTCGAACTGGACTTGGCAAGCAACCGCCATCGGAACTGCTGTATTCATAATCTGGATGTTACTGGAGCCAAATGTTGACAGCAGCAAGACTCCCTTATCACAAGGCTTGGCGGAACTTACAAGCGAGTCAGCAGCCATTTGGCTGATTTTTCGTGTGCTCGGCTCGGTAATCACCGTGCCTTTGGCCGAGGAACTTGCCTTCCGCGGTTACTTAATCCGTAAGCTGATTGCGAAAGACTTTGAAAATGTACATCCCGGACAGTTCACCTGGTTTTCGTTCCTGCTCACATCCATACTTTTTGGACTACTGCATGAGCGCGGGGTTGCTGGCACTCTGGCCGGGATGGGTTATGCTTTGGCCCTTTACCGCCGTGGGCAACTGGGAGACGCCGTCATTGCCCACATGACGACTAACGCGCTGATTGCCATATTCGTCTTGTCGCAAGCAAGATGGTCTTTATGGTCATGACAAATCACTCCTCTCCACAACTTTTGATCATAATGCTATGGGCTCACGAAAAACTTTTCTGATTGTCGGCGGTGGTTTGGTCGGATTAGCCACGGCTTATCGGCTGCTGGAGCGATTCCCGCAGGCAAACGTCACCTTGCTTGAGAAAGAGTCTGCCGTCGGTGCGCACCAAAGCACGCACAATAGCGGCGTCTTACACGCGGGTCTCTATTATGCACCCGGTTCAGCCAAGGCAAAATTAGCCGTAGCCGGCATTCAGCAAATGACAAAATTTTGCCGTGCGGAAGGTATCCCACATGAAATCTGCGGCAAGCTCGTTGTGGCCGTGACATCCGAAGAACTGCCACGGCTGGATGAATTACTCCGGCGCGGTATCGCCAACGGACTGCAAGGGTTACGGAAAATCGATGCAACTGAAATGCGAAAAATCGAGCCCTATGTCAATGGTATCGCCGCCGTGCATGTGCCTGAAGAAGGCATTGTCGATTACCGGCAGGTCTGTGATCGACTGGCTTTCCGTGTACAAGAAAGCGGCGGGCACATCGTCACGGGCGCAAAAGCCACAAGTCTCGAACGCAAAGCCAGGGGATGGATCGTCAGCACGACGAAGGAGGAATTCAATGGCGATTTTCTAATCAATTGCGCAGGGTTGCAATGCGACCTCGTCGCCAAACTGGCAGGCGAGCAGCGAGATATACACATTGTTCCATTTCGCGGTGAATATTACCTCCTCAAACCGGAAGCCCAGCATTTGGTGAAAAATCTGATTTATCCGGTACCCAACCCACAATTCCCATTCCTTGGCGTCCATTTCACACGGATGATTCAAGGTGGCGTGGAGACCGGTCCTAACGCGGTTCTCGCTTTTGCACGCGAAGGATACCAATTAACAAATTTTGACACCCGCGACATGCTGGATACGCTGTTTTTCCCCGGACTCTGGCGTTTTCTCCGTAAATATCCGGCTATGGCATGCACCGAGTTGATTCAGTCATGCAGCAAAGCACATTTCTGCCGTGCACTCCAGCGACTGGTGCCAGACATTCGCACTATTGACCTTGCACCCGGCGGTGCGGGTGTTCGCGCACAAGCGATGAAACCTTCGGGGGATTTTGTGGATGACTTTTATCTAGTAATACGGCAGGACGCCTTGCATGTACTTAACGCTCCAAGTCCTGCCGCTACAGCTTCACTGGCAATTGGCGAGTACATCGTTAATCAATTGTCGAACTGAAAAATTCAATTTTAAAACGCTGCCAGTAAGATTCTCGTTCAGCGCCTACCGTATGCGAAATAGTTGCGTTACAAATAGACTAAACTTATCCAAGGGTTACCATGCAGGAAACTCATTCAGTCAGTTCTTGTAACAAAATATTTCTTCTATTGACTTCTAGCAATGATACCCTTATAAATTGAATAAAGACCTGCTCAAAAACGTACGGGAAGAAATTGGAAATTTTCCTCAGCAAACGCCTGCAATGCCTCGTGGCACCAAGAGAAGCTATCGCAATGGGATAGGACACTAAAGGGCTGATTTTCCATCAGGAATCGGGGGTTTGAAATCTTGCAGCCCCAGCTTGTTGGTCAATATATTGTTGAATTTACACGACGATTTAGGATAACTAGCAAATGAATACGTCCACCTCAAAGAGCTTGATATTTCCATATAATAATGGCTATGTTTTCGCCTTTTTTTTCGGCTGCATACTGTGGCTGTCCAATCAGGCTTTCGCCCTGGCTGGTGACAGTTACCGCCTTAACCCAGGCGACAAACTGGAAATCACCGTTTGGGAAGAGGAAAAATTGAAACAGGAGGTCGTGGTGTTGCCTGATGGCACGATTTCTTTTCCCTTAGTCGGGCATGTCGCCGCTGCCGGCAAAACGACCGAGGAGTTAGCCAAGTCGCTGCGGGAACGTCTGACTAAATTTATCCCCGACTCCGAAATAAATGTCAGCCTGATGGCGGCCGAAGGCAATGTTATTTATGTTACCGGTCAGGTCACTAAGCCGGGGAAATTCATAATGAAAGGCCCCACCGATGTGATGCAAGCCTTGAGCATGGCTGAAGGCTTGACGGCATTTGCCAAAAAAAACAGTATTATCGTTTTGAGGCGTGAAGCAGACGGCCACACCCGCTCCTTTCCCTTCGAATATGGCGACGTGGAAGATGGCGAGAACATAGAATCAAATATTCTGCTGCAAAGCGGCGATACTGTCGTTGTACCTTGAATTATCCGAGAAAAGCATGTACTGCGACCGAAAAATAGCATTGCTTGTTGTAGCCTGTAGTGTTTCCGGGCAAGATGTAGACGCCGCCGAATGGGCTTTGGAAGGAGCCTTGGGGCAAGAGCTTCAGTATAACGATAATATTTCATTAAATCCTATCCGCAAAGATCCTGTTGTTGGATACCTTTTGACTCCAGGATTCCAAGCCACTCGAAAGTCAGGAGTGTTGGACCTTGCCTTTGGCGGACGGGCGGACATTCGTCGTTATGACGATCAGCGTTGGGATTGTGATAATTTTAACCTGGACGCTAACAACAGTTATCGGAAAAATCGCAGCGTTTTTAGCTTAACTGGGGGATACGGCGTGAGTTGCTCCTATAACCTACAGCTCACGGATACAGGCGTAATTTTGCCTAACAATCAGGCTGAAAACTACCGGCTGGCTCCTTCGTGGACTTGGCAATGGACGGCTCGCGATCAGTTGATCCTGGATGCTTCTTACTCCAAAACAAGCTATAGCAGTACACAAGGCGGCATCGCTTTAAACAATAATTCATCAATTTTCAGCGGCAATGAAAACTACACCGTTCACTTAGGTGGAAAGCATGAATGGAGCCAACGCCTCTCCCTAAATGAGAAACTCTATTTTTCCAACATCCAATACACAGGGTCGAACACTTCGACACAAAATCTGTATGGTTTTCAACTCGGTGCGGATTACAAAATTGATCGCTTATGGACAGTTGGCGCAGGCGGAGGACCCGTATGGGTTGACACCCAGCCCGGTTCGAATGATACCTCCTCTATACAGAATTCCTCGATGACGCTGGGTCGTGTCGCAAACATCAATTTAAACTACAATGGACAGGTGACTGACTTCTCTATCGGTTATTCTAACACCGTTAACCCAAGCGCTATCGGCCAAACGCTGCAAACCCAATCCGCCTTCGCTAATTATTCATACCATCTAACCCGGGATCTGATGCTGGATCTTTCTAGTAGCTATTCACTTAGCCAATCGATCGGCAAGTCGACTGATAATTCAAACACTCAGTTTAATCGCACTTACTTCACTGGGGCCGCCGGCCTTACCTGGGAACTCGAGAAACACTGGCAACTCAAAGGCAGCTACGTTTACCGTTGGCAGAATTACAAACAAGACCAGAATTTGCAAAATTTTAACGTAGGGACGAGTGATTCTAACCTCGTAATGCTTTTTCTAAACTATTCCTGGGATGGAATTAGAGTTTCCCGTTAACTTACCGATCCGGCCAGGCGCCTGCACTACTGCAGAGAAAAGATCAGCTTGACCCTCGGGCATTTTTATAACTTATCCTAACCACTTTACCGTGGAACTAAACTGCCTCTCTAACCCCGACGCAAAAACACCCATCCAGCCGGCCAGCTATAGATCCCTTGATACCAGTGCGCCCACATGGAAAACACCGTGCACATCATGAATGCAAAAATCAAGCGGTTTAGGTTTACTAACGCCTTATTTTCAACAACTGTGCCGCCTGTCGCCGCTTTAACCAATGGATCTAAGTCATTGTATTCGCTCAAACTAAAACTGATAAGACGGAACCACCCTAGTAGCTTTAAAACGGGTCTGGGAATCTGATCCAGGGAGATGAGATTGAGGAGAACTTGAATCGAGTAAACACCACTCAGCAAAACAGCCAGCGTACCGATACCCATCGCCAACAAGGGCGGCAATGCATAATAGCTACAGAAAACAACTGTGATTAAGGCAAGAAAAAGGAAACTCGTTTGTAAATTGGCATCAGTCCAGCGAAAACCGCTGAGCCTCCTCACAATTACGTAGATCATAAATACATGAAACACATACGATCCAAAGAACGCGATACCGGCGCCTTTCAAACCGAAAGCACTTACACTAAGCCACGCAAGGCCAAGATAAACGACAGTCCAAGCCAACTCGGAAAATATAATCAGGTTTTGCACGCCTTTGGCCACGATAATGAAGCCCATAGGCCAAGAAATCACGCGCAGGGTCATACCCAAACATAGCCAGCGCAAAATTTCCACCGCCCCTTCGAATTTAGACGTATAAAAGAGTGCGATGACCAGTGGTGCGAATGTCAGGGTTCCTATCACACCCGGACCTGCCAGCAACAAACTGACATGGGCCTGCTCATTCACCACACGGTTGCATTCGCTGTTGTCCCTGGCGATTGCAGTTAAACGTGGATAAAAGTCCGCTCCCATAGCCTGCAAAATGAACCCGATATATAGACCTCCCAATGCCCAAGCCGCTTGGTACAACCCGGCAGCATCGAAACCGACCTTGCGAACGACGATGAGACGCACTACATAGGCAGCCCCGGTCATCAACAGACCACTGGCCATGAATGCGAAACCCAGCTTCAACATGGCGCCAGCCTCCTGTCTCACTTGGGAAGTTGATATTGAAGGTGTTTGTAATTGTATTTTCCGGCTATACCACCAAGATGCGATAAGCGACATTGCGGCAAGAAGCACCAGCGAAAGCACTAACCCATCTTCGCGAAAGAAATATACCACAGTGATACTGATGATCGCCCCGAAGAGCGTACCCCATACACCCATCTTAGCCATATCAGAAATGCAGCGCATCCCCTGAAGCAGTGCGCCCTGCCCTGCGGACACGAGACTGAAAAATACGGCAATTGACAGCAATGCGACAGCGGCCGCGTGTTGATCGTTGCCAAAAGTCAAGGTGGACACGGGCCCGGCAAATATGACCAGCACAGCGGCGCCAAGTAACCCGAGCAAGATTGATATGCGCCGCAGCACTACAGCAGTTCGCGCGATCCTATCAGTGTCGCTTGAACCAACCGCCTCGGCAATCTGCCGCACACCACTACTATTAATGCCCATGCCAGCAACGCTGATCGTAAGGTCCGAAATTGATCCATACAGGGCCATCAATCCAACGCCTGATGGCCCCAGCAACATCGCCATGACCTTGGTACGAACGATCCCGATGGCGATGTTCAGCAGAGATGAACCACCAATCACCGCCGAAGACTTCAAAATCTGTCCGTAGGTATGCTTCTCAGCCATGACGACTCCTGGTTAGCAAGATGATTTGCGGAATGGAGCCAAGCATCCGTTCGAAAACAGGTAACTATGGCTCCCACAAAAAGGCGCTTGCGAAATATCTTGGGCTCGCGGCGCCAGCTTTAGCAATGGTGAAAAGGAATATGACTTCGCAAAACGCATTTGTTGAAACCGAAGGTAATGACAAGTACAGCCAAGGTCAGTTTTGAGTCTCACCTGCATGCTATTGGTCCACACAAAACATGGAAAATCTTTGGGTTTGAATCTGTTAACGCTAATGCCTCGGGTACTGGCTCAAGGAATCGGTCACTGCTCCGGAACGGGGAGCACTGATGTGACAAAACACACATCGCTTGGACAGGAATGCGATTTATCGGCATGGCGCGTTCCTAATAAATTTCAGTATAGAGACCCTTTCCGGAGCATAGCATGGATAGTTAATCCGAATTATTCATAAAAATGGCAAGCTCCAATCTTAATGAGTGTTACACCCATAAAGCTTCGGAAGGAGCCATCCCATAAACTACCCTGTTTTCAGCCTGCTATCGGCCGTACAGCGTGCGCTTGCTTAGACAGCGGCGCGTCCTTCCGATTTGAGGCTGTTGCTCAAGCTCAGTATACATGGCCGCACCTTTGCCATAGCTTGCGGCTCGGCTCGGTAAAATGTTACGAAAAATGAGTTTCTTCAACAACCTATTTGCACGCAAGGACTCTATGCAATTTTGGATGGCTATGCAATCCAAGGATCCGTGATTTCCCCTAGCCCTGGCGCATCTGGGAACTACTCGACTTCCCGCCTCGAAACGAAAAATGCAAAGACGGTGGCATCAATCTCTGCATAATCAATTTTTTAATTTAAGATTTATTTAATGTTTGTATACTATCATCCTTCTTCAGAGATTATTAAGCTTTTTCTAATTTGTTTTTAAGGAATACACCTTATAGCCTTCTGTAAATGACTCATGCCGAAAAGAATACGCTTCGAGGACATGACGCACAGCCTGTGCAATGCCCCAATCCAGCATGAACTACGCTATTTCAAAGAAGCCAACGCTAGCAATCATTGGCCAATTCGACTGAGCGAATTCCTGATGGAAGACAAAAAAGAGATAGCGGCCACCGCGATTAACACTCAACCACCCAGATTGCTACGGCGAATTAGTATGGTCGAGCTTGCGTGGCTTTCCCGAAAGCCCGGCGGAACCAAAATAGAGACTCCGCCCGAAATAGCATCCGCCACCAACCTGCTCAAACGATTACGCGATTTTCGTAAAGAGAGTTGGCGGCTTCCTAAGCCTTCTATATCTTTCGCTCCGATTGGGAAACCAACAAGCGTCACGAAGGCTATCATTTCGCCCCCCCTGATATTGTTTTTGCCTAGTTCAGGTCGAATCGACGATGCGGGACTATCGATAAGCTGAAAAATTAAAAAACATGGGCAACCGCAGCAAAATTTTTGCTATGGATTGGCTTACCTAAAAAAATAACGTTGTATAGACACTCGAAACTAAGGTTAGTTTCAGATTGTTGATCCTGTTTTATGTCCTCCTGAAATGATCACGGTCGGCGAACAGGATCCCGGAACAATGGCTCTCAAATCATGATTGAGAACCTGGTAATCAAATTTTTATCGTATAGAGAGGTGTATAGAACTTAAATATTCAAGACTACCAAATCAAATCAAATCAAACCAAACTTTCAAAAAAATTCAAAAACATATTGATCTGATCCTTATTCGCCTCATCAAGGGATCCATGCCCTCCGTGATGGCTTTAGGTAAGTGCTTAACAACAAGCCGACCGGCATCGAGTTTCTGCCACGCGTATTAGCTTGCACCGTTTAAAACTATGCATGTGACCTTGTCGTTAAACGCTTAAAAATCACCAACCTCAGCCCGACTGATTTTATAAGTCTGGCATTCAGCTACTATCTAAACAATGAATATTTCCTTTAGTATGAGCACTTCCCTGCGTGAGCTATGCCCGCGCTTTTTATTAACCTTATTTGCCCTGTCTTTTTTCAGCGGCAATTTATTCGCGGGAACCGTAAACCTTGCCTGGGATCCCAGCACGTCCTCCAATGTAGGGGGTTATAAAGTCTCTTACGGCACCAGCAGCGGCAATTACACCTCAACCATCGATGTGGGCAACAAGACCAGTTACGCGGTCTCGGGGCTACAAGAGGGCGCTAAACTCTATTTCGCTGCAAAGGCCTATGATACGAACAAGACCACCGAAAGCGCTTTTTCCAATGAAGTCAATTTGACCGTACCTACCACGACGACGGCATTAACGGCGACTTTCACACCGGGAAGTCCCATTAGCGTGGTCCAAGGCGCGTCTATTACTTTCACGGATACCACAACTGGCACAGTGACGAGCAGGAAATGGGATTTACCCAACTCTAATGCTCCGAACTTCACTTCAACTGCCCAGGCTGTCACGGTGAGCTATCCTAACGTCGGGACATACAACGTCACTCTGACGGTAAACGGCAGCGCTAGCACGACCAAACCGGTTAATGTGACCGCTGCACCTACGACCTCAGGAACTACCTCAGGAACTACCTCAGGAACTACCTCAGGAACTACCTCAGGAACTACCTCAGGCACGACTTCAGGTACGACTTCAGGTACGACTACACCGACCAACGGTCTCGTAGCGGCCTTTGGCTTCGAGGAAACCAGCGGCACGACGGTTACGGACGCCTCGGGTAACGGCAATAACGGCACGATTCAAGAAGCCGTTAGAATCACCACCGGCCGTTATGGAAACGCGTTGGACTTTGATGGCGTCAACGATTGGGTCACCGTCAATGACAGCGCATCGCTGGACTTTTCAACCGGCATGACCCTCGAAGCTTGGGTGTATCCAATGTCACAGACAAATGGCGGCAACACGGTCATACTGAAGGAAACATCAGGGGCTGAGGTTTATGCACTCTATTCCGAAGAGGACACCAATCTGCCTGTATCTTATTTCAATGATGGCAGTTACCGTGCCGTCACCGGTTCGAACCGCTTGCCGGTGAATACATGGAGTCACCTTGTCGCGACCTATGATGGACAATATCAGCGGCTTTATGTAAACGGTGCCGAAGTCTCCAAGAGCGCAGCGAATACTCCGATTAAAACATCCAACGGCGTGTTGCGCATCGGCGGTAACAGCCTGTGGGGTGAGTATTTCGATGGCAAAATCGATGAAGTGCGGATCTACAATAGAGCCTTGTCGGCAACGGAAATCAGCTCTGATTTAAAAACTGCGGTGGGTGCTTCAAATAGTGTCTCTACACAGGAGAAATTTATCCTGGGTGACAAGAACGAAGAACCGTGGATCCAAAACGAACCGCAAGGTACTGCACAAGCGTTCCAGTCAACGCCCGCGCAGTCCGGCGTAGTATCCAGTGTTCAGATTTATCTGGATGTGAGCACCACCGCAACAAATTTGGTTGCCGGCATCTATACTGACAATTCCGGTTATCCGGGGACACTAATCGCAAAGGGCAATTTGAGCACGCTGAAACTTGGCGCGTGGAATTCGGTATCGATTCCTGATGCCTCTGTTACTGCTGGCAAACCTTATTGGCTTGCAATACTGGGAACAGATGGTCAAATTGGTTTCCTTGACCAAGTAGGATCGTCAACCGGTTTGATGGCACGCACCAGTCATCGTACGGTACTCACAGACTTGCCCGCTACATGGACAGCTTCGAGTTATGGATATAACACCAATGCGGCAGTGTCGATTTATGGCAACGGAAATTGACATCCGGCCATTGATCGCATAAACAGCATATAGGCATAGATGAAGCGGGCAGCACATTGGGTGAGGCTCGCTTCGAAGCTCAAACTTCACTCATACGCCTAGTTACCGCAATAGGTCTATTTAACAACTAGATCCGAATCATTTACCGAGGTAACGGTAACGGAGATAACTTATCCGCAATACAGACGAATTCAAAAGTAGAATTTTCTCGTATGATGAAGCGTAGGAGTGTTACTAACAAATATTAAATTACGGACATACCTATAAAACAGGGCAGTCTATTTTCTCAATACAAAGAAATACTTAAATGAATATTCATATATCAAAAAAAAATATCATCTTCTCGGAGAGCCTTATAAGGCGCCCAGAAAAGGAATTATTTTACTCTTTAACACATAGCTATACGAACATGAAAAGAACCATATTTTCACTAAAGTTTACAGCACTAATTTCTCTATGCATTTTGAGCTATGGCGCAGAAGCCGCAAATTGGTATGTAAGGCCCAATAGCTCAACTTACGGCACAGGAAATGGTAGCAGCTGGACCAACGCATGGAGTGGCTTTTCGGCAATTTCTTGGGGAAGCGTCTCATGCGGCGATACTATTTGGGTTGCAGGGGGAAAATATACGCAAAACCTAAGCCCTGCAAAAAATTGCACAAGCGGATCGCCTCTTACCATTGCCAGAGCTCGTAGCGATGCCTCGGCAAGTACTTCGGCAGCGGGGTGGAGCAGCAGCTTTGATTCAACAGTCGAACAGTATCTATCTTCTATAACTTTCGGCAGCTATAACTACATCACGGTTTCAGGTCGTTCTAGTGCAAAACCATCAGATTTCGGATCGTACGGATGGCTGATAAATTTCCCTGGCGTTACGCAGGGAAAAGGTATTGAATGGCCTAACGGTTCAACTGGCAGTTACATTACCGTCGAATACATGGAGATTCGAGGCCCAGACATCCTTGGATTTACTAATGACGGCCGTGGTGTAGATGATACCCCATTTTCAACTGCCACTAATCATACTTTTAGTCATGTAAAAATATCTGGATGGGAGTCAGGCTTATATGTTGCGGGAACAAATAACCATGTATCAGAATATATGGATATATCCCACATACAATCAGATGGCGTAATGCACCCTAATATATACTACTTATTGGGCACTAATAATGGGATAATTAGAAACTCACGCATATATCATAATTGCGCCTCTGGTGTTGGAATTGGATTTAGTGATGGCGGCCCATGGGATAATTGGAAAATATATGGAAACACCTTCTACGATAATACTAGCGCGTTTTGTTCTGGCATTGGGTACGTTCTTGGGATTCAAGACTCACCCATTACTGGATTAAAGGTATTTAATAATACATTCAGCAACAATGATGCAATCATAAATCCTGGCCCTGGCTGTAGTAGTGGCTGTGAAGTTCGGAATAATATTTTTCATGGAAAGGGCGGCACTCTTAGTCTGGGTACTGCAACAAATAATATATCTACCAGCTCCGATATATTCGCAAACCTGTCTAAACAAGACTATCATTTAACGTCGACGTCACCTGCCATTAATGCGGCCACCAACATCGGGTCTCCGTATAATATTGACATGGATAACATTACCAGGGGCGCAGACGGCTCATGGGACATTGGGGCTTATGAGTATACAAGCGGAGGATCCACCCCTTCCGTCCTGCTTGCACCGCCTTCCAACTTGAAAGTCATGCCATAGAGCACTTTACTTTGACACCCGCCCCTCGCTTATTAATTAACGGCTATATCGGTTAATCAAGGCGGGGGGCATACCGAGAAATAGAATACGATTTTGTTACAGCCTGAAATATGCTCCAAAGATTTGGATGATGCATATTCAGGCTGTTTTTTTAGTCGATTTTATCAAATAATTACCTGGATTTTCATCAGTGATGAACGTCTCAGCTAACCCTGACCATATCTGTTCCTCATTCCAACATAAATTCCTGGGATCCAGTCGATAGACAAATCACCCAGACAACCTGGTGAGTCATTCGGAACCGCGGAAGTCGAAGCTGTACACTGAGATGCTACAAAATCCAAAGCGCTTGGTTACGAGCTTACAATTAACTTTTTCCACCAGTGTGAAATTTTCGAGAGTTGTTCTTTTCTTAAATAGACTATTTTCTCTGGCTGTAACAGAGGACTTCGACCTGAAACGTTCCACCAAACATACCCACAGAAGCGGATGGCGCTGCCGATCAATACTGGGCTTTCCGCAATACGCCTCGCACACTTGAAAAATTCAAAGAAGGGATGAGACCCGAAAGAGGCATCCATCATTCCTAACCGAAACAATCCTCGCCATCTTCCATCCGAACTAGATGTCGGTCGATAGTGAAAAACAGGTAATTCTGGGCAGGCTATAACCTCCCAGCCCGCTATTTTTGCATCCACTTGGGCCAGCCAATCCTCTCCCCCGAAGTGCATTGGGATGTATCCCCCAATCTGCTCATAGCAACTGCGGCGGAACATTTGTATGCCACCTGCGACAGAATCCGGTGAATTGCTTTTTCGGCAAGCCCAACCACTCTTTGAGCGTTCATAGATGTAACCGCCAGCGATACCAAGTTTTATGTTACCCCCAAACTTGCATAGAATTTTCTCGTAATAATTTATCTCCTCAGGTGCGATGTCTGCATCCTGAACACCAATGAAGTCAAATTCGAGTTGCCGCGCCAGTTCGTATGCCGCGTTGATTGCCCTATCCTTTGATCCGAAACTACGCTTGCCAATATTATTAGTGGAGTAAAGACGAATGAAAGCATACGTATCCGTATAACTCTGCACAATCTCTCTAGTTTGATCTACGGAACCATCATCCATTATAAACCATGCCAGCGGAAGTATGCTTTGACGCAGTACCGATTCAATCGCCTTACTGATATATAGCTCCTCGTTTTTAGCGGCCGTCAATAAAATATAATTGCCATACATTTTGTCACCTGAATATGAATATATACCTAGATTATTGTTAAGTTACTACCATCAAGAACTACTCTATCACTCTTCCGATCACTTAGTCGCCGCGAGAATAGCAACGTGTGAGGCTAAAAAGTTAACTTTCTGCAGCGACAATGGACTTCAGCCCAGTCCTAAGCCTTCGTTCTCACCGGTTAGGGAAGTAAAGTCATCGAAACCGTGGAAAACCATGAATGACTTCGTAAATCCGAAAACCCTTTCCCTTACAATTGTTGCTTCAGGAAAAAGCGTGCGCAGTTCACGATATCTAATATTACGAACACAGGCAGACCATTGGATCGCCTTAGAATAGGGTCTGAGACGACCAAAAGACGTGATAGGCAAATGATATAGCAATCGTGCGCGGAATCGCATCGGCAAAAAGTGGAAGAAAGGGATTAAAGTCCGCCAGTCAACTGGGAAATAGTGATTAGGCGTCTGAACAAAATATCTTTGTCCTATGCGTCTGATCTCGTTTGCCATTCTCTTCTGGTCATCGAATGAACCGACATGCCCTATCACAGAATTTGACAGCACAACGTCGAATTCGTTTGAAGCATACGCTTCCATACTAAGTGCATCGCCTACCTGTGAGCAAAAATTAGGCGGAAGATTGTACTGCCGAAATAGATTCAGAAGAGTGACGTGAATCTCCCCAAGGTGAGTGTAGTCAAGTATCTCCCAGAAACCGAATTCACCACCGACGTCAAGAATCCGTATCGGAGGATGGAGTCTCTTGAGCAAATGCGCAAGTAACCGGAATCGATTTTTGCGGCAGCGGTTTTCAAACTGTGTAACAAACGTGGGTTTTTGCATGCGAGAAGGACCTCACTTTACCTTGCTATTGGCAGACCGAGCTGTCGGATTACAAACTGGCATTATGATCACTGGTATCCAACATCATCCGGTCCAGCCTCACCGTGTATTAATTGTATCAGTTCAAGTCTATAGTCCAGGGTCATTAACGTTTGAAACCGAGATCATTGAACTTGCACACAAATTGGTAGAATGCCGTTAGAGTCTTCATGGACTATGGAAGACGTTATGATAAGAGTTCTCAGCAAAGTCTGTCCCAGCAGAGACTTGTCGACCTCCCTCCATCCCGATGCACAAGGACTCCCCTCCTGCTTTTACTCCTTATCATACAAGTTTGTCGAAAGGGGCAAATATGGCTTTGACAATCTCATCCGATAGGAGTTTAAACTTTAAAGTGCCAAATCAATAATCAAATGGGATGTTCCACTTAATCAACTGTTCAACTGTTCAACTGTTCAACTGTTCAACTGTTCAACTTTTCAACTTTTCCAATCCACCTCTCGAGACGGGCCTAGGCAAGTAATAGACACTACCCGACTGATATTGAGTAAGTCGGCCTGACGGCTAATTGACAATTTCGCGTGACGGTCTATCATCGCTTTGCGGTCAGCAATCCAGCCTAATTGAGCGCGTCCTCTAAAAAAATCATTTTCCAGCGCCAACTGGCCGATCTTGGCATGCAACGCCTGCAGATCGATAGCGGGCGACGCCGATTCTGTGGGTTTACCAAAGACCTCTGGCGCGCGTTCCGGTCCGTCAGTTGCCGTTTCCCACCACAAGGGTGGTCTAGGGACAGTCGGTTATCTGGTTCGGGTGAACCTCGAATTCCTGCGTGAGTTGCGCCTGGGGTTTTATCGCTCGCCAGCGCTGCCATGGCGACTTTGGCTTTGAAAGCCGGTGAATTTGCAGGGCAATTGCACGAACAGAATTTGCTAATATACGCTGGACGAGAGAACATAAGTTTCTGCAAGACTAACCCGTATTTTGTACAAATTCTGCGCAGAATAATCTTCGGTTAAGACTATGGATGGCATAAGAAGAGGCTTTTGTAGCTATCTATATTAGCAATTACTGTTCATGCAATCGCCCTGGGTGAATGTGTTCTTCTCGTTTTGATTGACATCTTCTGCTCCGTTTTACCGTCCTTCTGGACATTCAAAAGTAGCAGGTGTTCCACTTAACCGGCTGTTCAATTTTTCCGGTACCACCTCTAGTGTAGCCATATCACAACTCTGAACTAACACAACTTAAAGTGGTCTTCCTTGTATGAATAGTATTGTCATAATATTTCTGCTGGTTGATGCGGTCGCGCTATTACTGGTAAGCCGACGGTGGGCGCCCCTGCCGCTTTTAGTAGGAACATGTTACATTCCTGCATACTTGAATATTGACCTGGGGCCATTCCATTTTACCGCTGTTAGAATCCTGATTGCAGTTGGTCTCGTACGAATGATATTGAGACAAGAATTCCCTGTACGTCAAATCAATAGTCTAGATCGGGCTATGATAGCTTGGGTCGCCTGGCTATTGTTTAGCGGTTTTTTCCATAAGGATCCTAGCTCTGCCTTCATTTATCGCATTGGTCTTGTTTATGATGCATGTGGAATCTATGTGCTTATTAGAAGCTTTTGCAGAAATTTGGAGGATATTAATGGCGTTTGCCAACTTACAGCGATCCTTTTAGCACCTCTTGCGATGGAAATGATTAATGAAAAGATAATGGTAAAAAATCTTTTTTCTATTCTAGGCGGCGGTGACATACCCCTCATCCGCGAAGGCAAAGTCAGAGCCAATGGACCTTTCGCACACCCCATCCTTGCTGGTACAGCAGGGGCTGTTTGTCTGCCTATGATGATAGGACTATGGCATCTACATAGAAAAGCAGCCTTAATTGGCATTGCCTCCTGTATTATTATTATTTTTTCTAGCGCCTCTAGTGGACCCATTTTGAGTGCGATGGCGGGGATCTTTGCACTTTCCCTGTGGCATTACCGGTACTTAATCCCATTTCTTCAGCGGTGGGCTATACCGGGATATGTTGCCTTGGATTTGTATATGAAAGACCCTGCTTATTTCATTATTGCCCGTATCGATTTGGCCGGTGGAAGCACTAGTTGGTATCGATGTAGACTTATCCAATCAGCCATTGAGCATCTTTCTGAATGGTGGCTAACTGGGACGGATTATACTCGCCATTGGATGTGGGTAGTTGTAAATTGGAGCCCTAATCACACAGACATTACCAGCCACTACATTCAAATGGGCGTGGTGGGAGGTCTGCCGCTATTGCTGCTCTTCATGTATGTTTTGTTTATGGGATTTAATGGCGTAACAAAGGCCTTACAAAACGAAGACAATAATTTGCCTAATTCCCAATTTATGATATGGGCACTCGGAGCCTCTCTATTTGCCCATACAGCAACATTTGTTTCAGTTTCTTATTTTGATCAATCTTTTGTTTTCATTTACTTGACTCTTGCAGCAATAAGCTCAGCAAGTACTATTTTTATAAAAAATCAGAATTTAAAATGGGATAACCACCAATTTTCTTCTATAAAAAACCTAGCAATATCGTCGAACAGAAGTAACAACGGATTATTAACCAATCATCCACAAGATAAAATCAGTTTGTTTAGCCGACAAAAAATCCGCTAATACAATTAGGTCATATTTTTTATTTCATTAATTTAATATAGACCAGGCACTTTGAGAAAAAGCAAAATTTAATGCTTTATTATTTTATTTACACATAATATGGAAGCGTAATGAAACGAATCGGTATTTCAGCACCTTTAATATCACAAGGACATTGGAGAATGTTTGATGCTTTAGGCGAAATTTTTGGAATTCTCTTTGAGGAAGGCAAGCTGACCAAGGATAACCATTATGATGCGTGGCTTCACCTTGAAATTAATAGAGAATCGATACTACGCATTCAAAGTAGCAAGCTACCAAGTTATGCTGTTATGTCTGAAAAACATACTACCTATTGCGGAGAATTCTCTTCCATTAAATTTAATACTCACCTTTCCATCCCAGAAATACTTCGTAACCGCGAGATCCGTTCGGATGAAGCCATTCAGGTAAAAGGACTCCCTAACTGGTTGCAAAATACTGCAACTCTTGCGTATAAAGCAGACTCTCCAATATGGGCAGTTCATGAGCATCAAGACTGCCATCATCATTATGTCACATTAGCAATACCGGAGTTGAATAGCGATGATGAACCCGTCTTTCATCACTTTCAAGGCAATAAATTTTTAGCTTTACTACCATTTCTGACATTTTTACGCCATCTAACCGATGAAAACCGGTGGAATCCCCCTCCTTTACAAGCATGTTTCATGTTTGATGATCCGAATCTGCATTGGCCGACTTACGGATTTATGAATTTTTCAGAAATAGCAAAACACGCTGAGTTACATAATTATCATGCTTCTTTCGCAACCATCCCATTAGATGCTTGGTTTGTTCATAAGCAAACAGCTAGTCTGTTTCAAAAGCAGCACGATAGACTTTCATTGCTAATGCATGGGAATGACCACATCGCGGATGAGCTTGCAAGAAAAATACCGAATGATGAACTTAATAGGATGCTAAAACAGGCACTTTTTAGAATTGAAAAACTGGAAAAGTGTGCAAATATATCTGTTGCTCGGGTAATGGCACCACCACATGGAGCTTTCTCTGAGGACACTCTTAAGGAAATGTCATTAATTGGATATGAAGCTGCATGCGTATCCAGAGGATCCTTGATGCACCACAACAAGCAGGCTAGTTGGGTTCAGACTATTGGAATGCGCCCCTCTGATAATATCCTTGGCCTGCCGGTTTTTCCAAGATTTCGGATTTCAATGGATTGTCAGAACTCAATTTTAGTCGCAGCCCTTCTTCATCAGCCGATAATACCCGTTGGACATCATCAGGATGTGGCTGAGAATATGGATTTGTTAGCGCATTTATCGAACTTTATTAATTCGCTCGGAGAGGTGCGATGGACGAACATGACTAACATTTCCAGATCGCATTATTCAGAACTGATCGATAAAGAGATTCTTCACTTAAAAATGCACTCAAGGATAGTCGATCTTTCAATTCCAGAAGGAATTAAACATATTTTAATTGAGCGACCATGGCTGAAAGAAGGAACAATGGAGCCTTTGCTTATAACAACAACTGACGGATCCAAGAACATAGCACCTATTGAATTCAAAGAGCCAATCTCCATTTGCCCAGGCCAAAAAATTCAAATTATTTCCTCGACGATACCACAATATCAAGAGAACTGTGGCTCGCTTAATAAATTTAAGCCTTGGTCAGTTGTTCGCAGAATCATTACAGAAGCCCGAGATCGGATAACTCCATCCATACAAAGAATATCGATAAGATAATACCCATATCAATAACTGCTTTGCTGGTTAGTTATAACTCTTGTTAAAAGCCTGAACTTCTATGAGTCAAATGTTAACATGTATGCATGTTTCTTGCAGAAATAATAAACTCCTGCGCCCATAAAGATTGCAATAGCCCTAAAGTATACGCGTTAAAAGTTTTCCATCTTCCACCTGTCACATACTCTACTCTTTCGACAAAAAAACCTGTCGATCGCAGCCAACTACATACAACTCTACTCGAAGTAATATGAACTCCAGACTTTTGATAATCATCTAGCCCTTTAAGATCCACCTGCCCCATATATCGTCGAACCCGAACCCCTATGTGTTTCAAATTTGGACAGCTCACGATAATAAGCCCATCATTTACTAGTAGTTTTTTATACTCATGAAGCAAAGCTTCAGGTTCATCGACTAGGTGAAGTAGTCCAGAGAGCAATAGGACATCATATTTTTCGCTAGCAAGAATTTTTGGCGCGTTCTCAAGAGATTCAGGAATTACGCGAATGCCTTTAGTCTCAGCAAGCTTACCTATCACTATATCTAAGGGTATTGCAGTGACTAAGACATTTTTTTTCATTAACTCTTCTTCTGTTTTCCCCCACCCGCATCCGATGGAAAGGACCCGTCCTGTTCCGTTTGGCACCATTGAGAGCATATCTTCTCTGGAAGACTCATAATAAGATTTTATCCAGCGCGTTCCAGGTAGCTTGCTCTCGACACACATTGGATTTGGAACGGGCTCGCCCTTCTTTGCAATTTCGAGCAAAGCACTTACCTGTATATCCACTTGCGACTTTTCGAGACCTGTACGACCAATGTACTTATTGGTAAGATGTTTGCAAGTAAATTCCTCTAACCGCGTAAGACAAATTAATTTTCGGAATCCGCATTGCGTATAAGGATCTGTTGCAGCACTAACGAGCATGTCATATTTCCCCTCATGAGGCTTAACATCAAATCCGCCTGAATTGATTGAGCGAATAAGCTGATCTTTTGTAAGAATATAACAAGCGCCATGCTCATTTGTGAAAAAGGCAAAAATGTCATGTCCACGCTGACAAACTGATGTAGGATCCCAGTGATAATGGCTATGAATGGTCGAATAGTAAACGGTATGATCTGGCGCTTCTTCGGTTCTAAGAAAACCTGCGATCTCATCGGGTTGAAGAATATCTGTTACTTCTAAAAAAGCTTCGATATTCCTTTGAGAAAGGAGAGTGTCGTCTTCGGAATAGATGAAAAGATCATAACTATCCGCGCGTTCAACAAAAATTCTCTTATGCGCAAACGGTAGGGACCAGGGGTTTTTTGAAGGAAGACCAACAACAACTTCAACCTTCTCACCAAGCTCTTTTGAGATGTTTGATACAACAACAATATCAACCTGGTAAGGCATTTTTAAATATTCACCTATCAGTTGCTGAAGATACTGATCATTGTTAGTCCCGTAACTTGCGATGGAAACTAAAACTTTTATTTGACTATTAGGTAGATTCATGATAGCTAGAACATCCAAATAAGAGATTAACAACAAATAGGCTATATTGCGGTTTCAGAATCACTGCGTTACCTGACATTGGTAATATATAACACCTGTGAAGTTGTTGTAAGGCACTAAGACGCAATCCTTTTCGGATAAAATTATCATTGCGCAGACTTCTACTTAATTATAGCCAAGTTTATTATTTATAATAAAATTTTATAAATTTTTTTTATTCCTCTTCCTATAACTTTAATAATAACATCAAATAGTGGCGGAAAAAGATTTAAATAGCATAGACCAAAACCCTCCATATAGAGCCACCACGTTAATCTTAATCTCAATTGATAAGGCAGAGTACCAATGAAATCTCTAATAAGTTGACGATTGTGCGCCCCTCCTTGAACTTGCTCATAAAGTTGTAACAATGCATAGTCTAGTTTTCCCGGATTAAATAGATCTTCGTTTTCTAAAAAACATCCTTTATTATCAATTTTTAGAACATTTTCATAAAGCTCATTGATAATAAATTTCCATTTATTACCCGTGTGCATAGATATTATTTCCTTTTTTATATTCTGCCCTTGTAGCAATCTATAATTCTCATCCTGAATTAATTTATTTAAGGTATTATTATATGTTTCCTCATCATCGGCTATTAACATTACATTATCAAGCCCTGGCGCTCCAGGACCCAAAATGCCTAACTCTTGGTTCGACGAACGAAAACCCAAGAGTGGAATCCCATAACTTCCTGCTTCAAGACAGGAGGTAATAGAAGAAAAGGGTACAGAATCCAAATAAATATCGGCTGCTGCGTAAAGAGTCTCGTTGTCCCACCTCCTTCCTAACGCAACTATTCTGCCGTTTGTTTGATCGCTCATTATTTTCCATGGACCTTTATGCTCAGGCCCCACTGCAATTAAAATAACATGAGGAAAATATTTCAAAGTTGGGGCAATTAGTTCTAGGAATGAAACTTGCTCACCTGCAAAATACTTGAATGGCGATGCGATGGTTAATAGAATAATATTATGAGGGGAAAATCCTAACAGTCGCTTGGCTTCCGCACGGGTCTTTGATAGGTTCGACGGGATAATTGGAATTGGAAGAATTGGCATATGGTCATCCCTTAAACCTCGCCGCATATTTATGAAATCTACATTCTGTTGACGTAAATGCACTACAGCATGTGCAATGCTGGCTCCAACCCAAAATGTATGATCGGAATGATTTATGAAAACAACCTTGACAAAATCACAACCTGCAGCCAAAGCTAATATAGGAACAATATCATAAGGATATAAGTGCAAAATCACAAAATCTGCATTTTGGCACAATTTTCTAAGCTCAAGCGCTTTACTCAAAGGGTTCGATGCAGGGGATTGCAAAGCCTTAACGAATCCACCTGAGTGTTCGGCTGATTTAATAAAGATATCAGGAATATCGTACTTATTATTTATATCTGCCTGCGATGTAATAGCCAAAGAATGCTGACTTTTATTGTCTTCCTGCATCCAACGCCAGACGAATCTACTATCACCTCCTATTGGTTTTGCATAGCTTAATATATGCAAAACGCGTCTAGGCTTTTTTGCTGGTAGCACTTTTTCAGATACTATTTTTGGGTTTATTTGCTTTCCTATTTTAAAGAGTAATTGTTCAAGACGGGGGGATCCGAACAAGCCGGCATTCACAGGAAATGCACTAAATGCGGCCAACTGCGCGAGTCTGACTGCTACCAGTAAATTTCCCTCCTCATAAAATTGCTCTGCTAATGTTAACAGACGATTGAACCTGGAGTTCGCTTCGCTAAGGCCAAACATATTTGATATACCAAAATAAGTCACAAAAAATTTTATCTATCCTGAAGCCTGGCCATTTTGATAAATTTGAGTTTGCATAAGTCTGTGCGGATACGAGACAACCTACCCCATAAGTTATATCGTTAGACATGGATATCATCAAGCCCGTCGGGAAGCGGCTACCCAGCACCAAGGATAGCAAGATCAAAAGTCCCTATAGCCTGAATTCCTGCCGTAATGACGGACTTGTGTTTACGCTTGTATCCATAAGCATCATCATCTTATTATATACAAGTTTTACTGACTCTCTCCATTAAACACTCAGAATGCCTTCCAGAATGAATAGCAAGCATTACAATGATAGATAAATCAATGACTTGTGATCAATAAACCTTCCCCCCCTACCGAAATGTGTATAACAAGATGACTCTAGCGGGTCAAAACAATAAATTGATGTAAGCCCACAAAAGATCTGAATTATATTTCAGACATTACTCGCAGCAACTATCTGTTTGAAACAAATTCGATCATTAGAAACTAAAGTCACCAAAAACTCCGAAGTCAAAACGATTAGGTTGGTTAGCCACGAAATTAAGGAATAAACTGAGACTCCGCTCATTATACTGAGTAAACAATTTCGAGTGGCCAATCAACACAAATGGAAGATCATCCGTCAACTCTCCATACTCTGCATCAGCCCGTTCTAGAGCTCGGATCAATTGCTGACCAGTGCACTTATTGAAATCAGCTTTCCAAGAGTGCAGACGAAATGGCATAGCTAACTTGGCAAGAAGCCGTTTGGGTCCAGCAGTCATTGATAACCTAGTATCAATCCCGTCAGTAATAGTGCTTTGAATGGGGTGATTGCGTGTCATACTCACACCATGGATCCGACTTGTTGAAAGAAATGCTCCAATCCAGCGCCTTTCTGCGTAAATGGGCACTTCGGTGATCAGGCTTGTATCACTACGTTTGCATATATCATTCACATCAGCAGGCCAAGGAATTAGGTTACTAGGCGCATTGGAATAATCGAAGCTAACGATTCCATCACGCCGACCATACTTGAATACTGATGTTTCGATCGAAAACCCATTATTTACCAGCGCACGAACAACATTGTGAGAAGGACTTACCGCCCAATTGGCTGCGCGAAACGCAATGCACTGGTAAGTTGGTGAAACTGGTTTCAACAATTCTTCCAAATAATGTTTACCACTGCGAATCATATAGTCCAAGCGCTCAAAAGGAAGACCCGCTAAATTATACTCTTGCCAATCCTGAACCCAGCGACCATTTTGATGCCTGGCGTTGAAGTAAGAGGGGTGGATGTGGAGTTGGACATCGTGACCGCGTCTGACTGCTTCCCGAAGCTGCTCTGCAATCGCTTCGTAATGGTAATCGTCCGAGCCATACTCCTCCTTATATTCTTTGAATTTTAAAATCTCCGCTACTTCAGCCATAATAGTGAGTTTGGCGTCATAACGGTCAAATAAATCCAATATCCTGTACGTAGGCTCAACCATCAATGAATATGGACATCCGTCACCGTTGCCGTGAATTTCGTAATCGACTGTAAATATAACTTTAAACATGGGAATCTAGAATCAGAAGCATTGCCCTAACTAGCATGGATGAGAGAGGCAACAATGCGCTCAGATGTTCGGCCATCCCAATAAGGTGGTATTTGCCCTATCTCGGTGCGGCGGTTTAAAACTTCATTGATATCCGAAGCAAGCACCTCTATATTTGTCAATTTGTTGGAGCCAAGTGTAACTGTAATTGGGCGCTCCGTATTCGGACGCAATGTTAGGCACGGAGTTCTGAAGTATGTGCTCTCTTCTTGCAGACCACCTGAATCGGTAAGAATGAACCGCGCCATCTCTGTAAGACATAAGGAATCATGATAGCCAATTGGCTCTAAAATACGTAGTCCTTTGTTATTATCAAGCGAAATACCGTATTGCCCACACATCTTTCGAGTGCGGGGGTGCATTGGAAACACTACGGGTATATCGTCGGCGATACGCTTCAATTCATGCATAATGGTTGTTAACCCCACCTTCTCATCTACATTGGATGGACGATGAAGTGTTACATATACAAAGCTCTTCTTTTTCAACTGAAGTTTCTTAAGCACTTGGCTGGCCCGAGCCTTCTCGAGATTTAACGTCAAGGCATCAATCATGACATTGCCAACCAAATCAATTTTCCAATCAGGGATTCCTTCCCGTTTCAAATTCTCATCACCATCAACCGATGGAGTGAGTAAGAGATCCGCCAAAGCGTCAGTCACAATCCGATTTACTTCCTCCGGCATGCTGCGATCAAAACTGCGCAAGCCAGCCTCAACGTGAGCCACCTTAATTCCCAGTTTTGCACAAACTAAGGTACACGCCATAGTCGAGTTTACATCCCCTACCACCACTACCCAATCCGGCTTTTCCTGCAAGCAAATTGGCTCAAATTGCGTCATTACATTGGCAGTCTGTTCCGCATGAGATCCGGAACCGACACCCAGATTGATGTCCGGAGCGGAAATACCAAGTTCGTCAAAAAAGATGTGTGACATTTTTTCATCGTAGTGCTGGCCGGTATGGATCAATCGATACTCCAACTGCGTTCCGTAGTTAGCCACATCTGCAGAATGCCTACGTATTTGCTGAATGATAGGAGCCACTTTCATAAAGTTCGGCCGAGCGCCCGCAATGATTAGAAGTTTAATTTTTTTGTTCATAGCCCATTTTGGTTTTAATATTAGGGATATCAAGCCCTAGCGGAATGCTCTTTCATCAAGATAGTGTCAATATGATCTAAGATTGTGCCGAGGGCTTTTCCAGAAGTTAAACTGTCCTGAATAGTCCCTTTACTGCGGCGCTGAAGCTGAATTTTTTTGTTAACATCCTCAATATTTTCGATCAGTAGAAGCCTTCCTTCATTTTGCAGTTGGCGATCTACCGCACCACTTTTACCACGAAAGATACTGTAAACAGGAACTCCCAACGCAGCTGCCTCGCGATTCATTGTCCCCCCTCCGCTGACCACCAGATCGGAATGCCAAAGCAGATTAAGACCGTTAACTGCCTGCTTAGGTATAATCACATTAGAGCCTTTAAACCACTGAGGCCAGTCCTGTCTTATTTGCGTTTCCTGAAACTTATTTCTTGGCAATAGAACTGCCTTGATGCCCGGTGTAGAGCAAACTCTCTTCATGAACTCAACGAAAAGCATATCGCTCTCTGGATTGTGGTAGTGCGCTTCGTTTGCTGGAGGGCGAATTGTTACAAGGATGTCATCCTCGTTAAGATTTAGTTGAGCAACGATACTTGAATCAGGTTTGAATTCGGCTGCATAAACATCCTCCTTGATTCCCTCGTAGGCAAGAATTTTCTCTTTCGTTTTACACTGTAGTTGCTCATCGGATAAAGCGGCAGGAATTATTTCCCAACGTGGCCGTAATAGCCACGGAGTTTGCGCGTGCTCATAGTCCATAATCATCACGGTCGGGATACGGAGCAAATTACACAATAAAATTTGCGATCGTGATCCGTGAGAGAGTCCCAAAACTGGTTTTTCACGAATAACAAATGGCAACAATTGTAAACTACGCCAGCAAAGACCCAACACTTTAAGAAGAGGATTCTTGCCGTAATGTTTACCTACCTTTTTATATGCTAAACCGTAAAGATTCGCTAATTCGCAAACCTGGAAAGCATCCCGAGCGGTCATAACAATAGTATGCCCCCTATTTTCCAACTCCCGTATTATAGGTTTGAAGAAAGGCACATGAGGTGTATTATCGAGATCAATCCAAATTTTCACTTTAATCCCTCCGTACTATGTTATCTATATTGAACACGCACTGCGCCTCAATATTAAAAGCTAAATTTAACCGTCGATGGGATAAGATGAGTTTGCCGATCAATGTTTTGGTTTCTACAGATTCCAGAAATCACTTCTCATGACCGACGCTCAACTCGGCAACAGTCTGCCCCGGCTGGCTATATTGTTGAACCCACTTTTCCAGTCCAAGTCCCCAACGAAATATGGCAATCCATTTATTGAAGGCCACGCTCCATTTACTTGTTCTGCTCTTAATCAGTGCAACTGGAAAGCAAAGCGCCAACAGCATTAACCGGACAATAGCTGAGCCGCAGAGTGCCAGTCGATAACCGAGACTGTAAAAATTGCCACGGGTTTTCCTCAACAACCGACTAACTGACTCGGAGATCATGATGTCAGAAAAGATGCTTCGTTCAAGCTGCGTACTTCCACCTCCGTGGTGAACAATCTCAACTTCAGGGGCATAATAATTTATGAAGCCAGCTTTGCAGGTCTTGTAGCACAAATCTATGTCTTCCGCATACATGAAATAGTCGGCACTAAAACCATCCACCCGCTCGAAGGTATCGCGCTGAATTATCATGCATGCTCCGGAAACCGCCTCTACGGGTACCGGCGAGGTTACGTCTTCGAACATCGCAGCCGACATCCATAATTTGACTTTCGGGAACCATCGCTGCAAGATCTCAGAATCAAAAATCTGGTTTAAGATCGTAGGAAACGGCATCACACAACTCGTTTGCAACGAACCATCGCTGTTGAGCAAACGGCAACCTAATACTCCGGCATGAGGAAGCTCCAAAAGTCGAGTGCATAAGCGTTCGATGGCACAATCGCTCACCTCGGTATCGGGATTCAGGAACAGCATAACGTTTCCTCGTGCATATTCCGAACCAAGATTATTGGCTCGTGCGAACCCTACGTTTTGCTCACTCTGGATAAAACGAACTTCAGGATAAAAATGCTGCAACATAAGTCCACAACCATCAAAGGACCCTGAATCTACCACGATGATTTCATATTCTATGCCGAATGTATTCTTCAAAATCGACGCGATACACTTTTGAAGATAAATCTTAGAATTCCAGTTGACTATAATTATAGAAATTATAACTGATCTCATTAGATCTCCATTAATGACAATTATAAAAAAATCCATTTTCATGATGAAAAACTAGACGCAATAATAATTCAATATTTAATTATCATTTTACCCTATCAACTGTGCTAGGTCTAAAATACTTGCGCATAATAATTCGCTTCGCTGTTCCAAGGAATGAACGTAACTTTAAGGAACTAGGTAGTCTTAGCCAATTCCGAAATAAATAAAATCCTTGCAACCGTGGTGCAGGGATCCCAAAAGCTTTCATGGTAATAACCCGCCCCCATATTGCTCCTCTCTTTCGAAACAGTTCCTTTTGCGAGAGCTCCAACATTTCAGGCTTAACTTCCTTAAGCTTCACATAGCCAGCCTGTAAGGCCCCCTTTAAAATTTGTCTCCCTCTCTCAGTTCTTATTAACACCAGTGAACTCCCCACCTCACCGTCTTTAACCTTCCTATACCAGGGGTCACCACATGAAATGTCAGCAAACTCACTCGTACTATCGGGGCAAATATGGCACCGTAAAGGTCGATAGGCTTGAAGAAAACCCCAAGCTTCTTCATAAGTGGCCAGTTCACGCCAATTAGAATCGTTTTTCAAACGCACAGAAAAACTACCAGGCCAGCCACGGCCACGATATCTAATGTCATTGACGTCTTCATAACTGATTCCATATTTTTCCAGCAAATCTAAGGTTCCTTGAGTACTAGGCGTTCCAGCGCAAAAAATCCCTATAGCAATACCAACATTATTGCTTAACTTAGGGCGGATAGATTGGATTTTCCGCAAACCTTCAATGTCACAAGGCTTTCCAATAAAAACACAAGGTCCTTCTGCATCTTCGATGGTTTGTAAATTATCGCATGGCGAAGCAGGGGAATAACGTGATCCAGTCATGGCGAGCAATTCAGCTTTAGTGCGACTAAAAGTACTTTTATTTTGGTACCGATGTTCGTCATCACTCCCAATGTGAGCTACTCCATCCATCCCTTCTTTCTCTATACAATATAACGCTAAAGCACTCGCAAGCCCCCCAGATGAACCATCAAACCGAATAGCCTTATCAGTAGCATGACCTTCCCATATTTCCAATACTGGACCCCAACCTTCTGACAGCATGTGTATTAAACCTTCAGTTGTTTTTATCAGAGGATCATGGGACATCCCAACACCAGGGCAAACAGAGACGCAGTCTGAACAGCCGCTGCAGCCTCCTGGCACAACTACCGGCCTTATTCCTTGATCTATAAAATCAACGAGATTTATTTTTTTTTCTGGACATACATATTCACAAGCACCACAGCCAAGACAAAGACGCCACCTTACAACATCCGAAACATCAGTAAATTTAGTATTGGCTAGTTTATATTTCATTAAAGCTACTCGTATTCACTAAATATTGACAGTATTTTTTCTTTTACTTCTGGCATAATTTTTTTTAAATGATTCTTGATTTCATCTCTTGTTGTAAAAGCCTTATTAATTATTTGTAACGTTTCTTCGATTTTTAGTTTCCTAGGATCTGCGATAAGGTATTCAACGCCCATGCTTTCAAATACACCAAAAAATTTCTGACTATAGCTAATTCCAATTGCAGGTATTGATTGTGAAAGGGAACCGATGCAAGCATGCATGCGGGAACCAATAAATAAATCGCAAGTCCCTATGATATATTTGATTTCGTTTTGGTCATAAAATCCACTCAAACAGAAAAGCCTATCAGGATACTTGTCTTTTAGAGTTTCGTATATTGTACAAACAGCATAGCTATCGCTTTCTTCTTGGTTACCAAAAACGTGAGGAACAAGAAGGACATTTGCTTGATTCTCATCAATTAGCAACTTGATTATTCTGTCTATCAATGTTTGATAATCAACCTTTAGGTTAAACATATTTTTTTTGTTGTATCCGCCTAGCAATAGAAGACCGCTTACATTTAACCCAACTAATGGTCTATCTGCGAGGGGAATATCTTTATCATACCCCCCCATATAGTTAATATAAAGAGGTCTGTGAGGCTCAACTACAAAGCCCATGTCATAACAGAAACGAACTTTCGAGTCATTATCTTTAATATTTAGCAATGCTCTTGTTTCAAAGACACCATCTATATCTCGAGAGTAAATAGCATCAGCGCTATGCATAATAATTTTTGCTATTAGCTTTGATAGCCCGCCTTTGAATGGACCTATAGTCTGTGGCAACATAATCAGATGCTTTCCCAAGGTTATTAATAAAATCTGAGGTAAAGCCACATAAAAAAAACGACCTAATCCATAGATATCACTAAAACTGTCGCCCCCAGATGCTGCGACGGCAATATCAGCCTCGCTGATGGTCTTTAACCAGTAGTTTTTTTTAATTAATCTATTACCTAATTTTCGACCTAAACTCTTGCTTAGCAAAGAGATAAAAAGCAAATAAACAATATTATTTGGAAGATAAATTTTCCAAGAAAACCTGAGATTTACTAAAGGCACAGAAATATTCTTTCCTGAGAGAACAATTTTACTCCTAATTGATTCGCGCCCATAATCTAAGAAAAAGATATCAGCATCTGGATATTTTTTTGTCAAAATTGTCAGAGCCCCGATCGCCAATGCCCCAACCCCCATATTATCAGTATTAAATGTTGCACCTAGCAAAAGGATTTTTTTCTCTTTCATCTATAGTCTCGTAATTTTAGATAACCTATTATAATAATTTATCATTATTTATAAGAAATAGATATTATACGAATTCACTCTGCGCCACCAATTCAAGTTCAGCTTTAAATCTTATTTACCCAGAGGCTAATAAGCATATAATTCTAAGCTTTAACCGGTTTCATATGTATATCCGTATTGATGTGTTAAAAGGGGCCTTCTTGATTTATTCAGCACCAAACCCAGCAAGTTTGTCTCCTCTAAAATGTACATAGACTGTTGAAGCTCATCGGAAGTATTTTTTCCATCCTCTATAACAAGTAGAGCTGCATCGACATATGGCATCAACAACATCGCATTATCGGCCGCAAAAAGAGGAGGAAGATCGAAAATAATGATCCCGGACTTGTAGCGCGATTTGATCTCATTTATCAGATCGAGCATTTTTCGGGACGAAACTAATTCCGAAGGGTTTTTGTTGAAATTTCTACCAGGTAAAACAAGTAAGCGCTCAATGCCCGAGCTGATACATGCATCATATAATGATAGTTCTCTCGTCAAACAATCGATAAGCCCAAAATCATATTGGAGCCCCAAGGTTTGACCCATACTTGGGCGTCTAAGATCAGCATCAACGATAAGAACATTCTGATCTTCCTCCATTGCTATCGCAATTGCGAGATTTACGGATATAAATGTTTTTCCTGCGTCGGGCGTCGCGCTTGTGATGGCAAAGCTGTTCCAGTTATTATGCCGAAGCTGCTTGAGAACATTCGTCCGAAGTACACGAAATATATCCGCCCGTGGATCGTTTTCGAGTCCCATAATAACCCGGTTATTACGCAGCACATTCGGATCAATAATGCCCGTTTGAGTTTTGATGTATTTAATCGAGCCAAAGCGCTGTTTCTGAGTGCTATTAATCATTGATCACTCTCCAGGAGGTAGACAAAGGCATGTTTATCACCATATTTCATTTTTTCGTGAGTTTTATTCATGCTTGCTTTAATCCAAGGAAGGTGAAGCTCATTAAAATGACGGCCAACATAAAAAAAGCAAAGGCTGTACAGACAATTACTTTCTTCATTTGGCGTTGCTTTACAAGCTGTTCCTCCAATTCGGAAGGAGACTCAATGTAGGGGACAACCACTAGCGGCATAAGACCCGTGGCTTCGCGAACTGCCTGGTATCCTCTAATTCCTGGCTCAAGGAATTCGACAAGGAATGCAACTCCAAGACCTGCGATGATTCCCATAAAAAAACCGCCAATGGCTACTTTTCTTCTGATCGCTTTTTCTGGGTTTCTAGGAATGATAGGTTGTTCTATGAGGGTAAGGGTTTGCCCCTGCTGCTGTTCTTCCAATGTTTGAGCCAGCTTGGCATCCTGCCATTTCTCTTTGAGCTGAGTGTATTTCTTAATGATATTATCCCGCTCCCTTATCATATCGGTATACACCATCTCAATTTGTGGAGCCTGCATGAGTATATTATGTAAATTTTCAATCTTCGCTTGCAAATAGTCCTTCTTTTGAATTAATGACACGAGCTCTGATTGACTGCTTTTATATTGTGCCTCTACATTAAGGTAAGCCGGATTCGTGGAATGTATGCTCTCTACTTGCTGTTGTAATTGTGCTGGTGTGCTTTTCAATTGTTGTTCCAGCCTATTGATTTGATTTTTACGCATGACTATGTCTGGATGGTTGCTGGAATAGGTTTTTTCCAAAAATTTAAGTTCGCTCCTGGCTTTTGCCAACTTTTTATGGATATCCCCCTCGACTGGTTGTTCTTCAAAAGTAGGATCCAAAGCCTTTAGCTCACGTTTTAGGCGAATCAGTGACGGATGAGAAGGAGAATAAATACCGGAATAATGAAGATATTTTGCTCGCAAGTCTTCTTTATTTTGTGGTGTGTTATCATCAAATGAGGTGGGTAGTTCTTTTTGAGCTATAGCCAACTCTGCAGATAAAAAAGCGATTCTTTCTTTAGTAGTGCGTATTTGACTATCGGTGTCCCTCAGTTCGTTCTCTGCTCGGTCTATCGCTGCCTGATTGCCTTCCACCTGCTCCGGCAAACTGAAATTATGCTGCTCCTTGTATTTTGCGATTTTGCTGTCTATTTCCTGAAGCTCTCGGTTGAGCTTGTCCGATTCCTCCGTAAGAAAAGCGGTGACTTTTATCGCACGTTTAGCCCGGCCCTTATCATTTTGCTCAATGAATAGAGAGGCAAGCTTACTTGCTATCTCTTGAGCCTTAGTTGGTTCGCTATCACTAAATGAAAGATCAAAAGCAATCGCGGCCATTCCGGAATGAGCCGGGGGTGCTATTGAAGAGGTGGTCAGCTCAACTTCAGTGCTGTCCCTGAACAACTCCGCTAATTCATGCTTTGTATAGCCATCTTTGATGTCCTTATAAAGTTCATTCGATTCAATAATAGGAAGCACATTATCGGTCGTAAGAACTCTTTGATATATCGATTCAATTTGCTCCTCTCCATATTGAGAATCCGAAGAATCAATATAATTTGCTGGAATAGGCGCTTCGAGCAACATCGTCGCCGTTGAACGATATAATTTGGGTAGATTATACGCAACGATTACAGCGACTAACGTGACCAGTAACCAGGTCACTATAATGTAGTACCTACGCCGTTTTAGAAGGTCAAAATAATCGGCTAGTGTTTTAGTGTTTTGTTCCATAGCCCCACCCAATGGGAATCTTATTCATTTAACATAACAACGCGCAAGGCTTCATGAAGCGCTTCTACTACCTGATCTTGCTGCTCAAAACTCATTTGCGGAAACAATGGGAGGATAAGAGTTTGGTCCTGTGATTCTTCGCTGTGCCTAAGGCATTTACAAATTTCCGCAGTACATGAGCAGCCCTTTATTCTACCGGTGCAGGACCATGTATCCCTAGGATAAGCTTCCTCCCGATGTGAGCACATTATCCCCCGGCGGGTCGCCACACCTTCATCCAGCATCGACTGCATAACCTGCCGCTGGTCTGATCCTTTAGGTAGACGAACGCTAAAGCTTTGCCAGGTGCTGCGCGCCCAGTCCGGTTCCGCCGGTAAACCTAGGCCTGGCATTTCTGAGAGAAGTGTCTTATAGCGGGCCGCCAAATCTCTCCGTTTCTTGACAATATCTGGAAGCCGTTTGAGCTGTTCCCTACCCACGGCAGCCTGGATATCTGTCATGCGAAAATTGAACCCCACGATCGGATAGGATTCGAAGATTACTTGGCTTGCTCCATGGCGCACAGTATCAGGGACACTCATGCCATGTTGCCGCAATAGCCTGAATTTAGCATCCCATTCCGCGTTTGCAGTTGTGATCATTCCGCCATCGCCGGTACTAATCACCTTGCGCGGATGAAACGAAAAGCACGCCACATCGGCTTGCGGTTTGCCGATTTTCTCCCATTGCCCGTGCCAAAGAATTTCGCTGCCGATGGCGCAAGCGGCATCCTCAACGACAGGAAGTGAATGGCGGCGTGCTATTTCCAGGATCGCCGCAAGATCACAAGGCATTCCGATCTGATGCACACATAAAATGGCGCGGGTACGATCAGTCACGGCGCTTTCGATCAGCTTGGGATCGATATTGAGCGTATCGGAATCGATATCAACAAACACCGGCTTAGCGCCACAATAGCGGATCGAGTTGGCGGTGGCGATATAGGAATGGCTGACTGTGATGACTTCGTCTCCAGGCTGTACGCCGACCGCAAGCAGCGCCAAATGCAAGGCAGTGGTGCAACTGGATACCGCGCAGGCGTACGGAGCACCTACATACTCCGCAAACTCCTTTTCGAACGCCGCAACTTCCGGCCCCTGGCTGGTCCAGCCGCTTAAAATAACGCGCCGCGCCGCTTCCGCCTCATTTTCGCCCAGCATCGGTTTGGTAATAGGAATCATGCTTCCACCTCCACTTTTTTATTCATTTGCCACCACTCAACCAGCTGCGAAAGTCCTTCTTCCAGACCAATCTGCGCTTTAAAACCCAGCATTCTCTCGGCCTTGGAGGTGTCGGCAAGGCGACGCGACACCGGATTCACCGTACGCTCCGGGCCGTATTCCGGCTGCAAATCGGAGCCCATTACCTTTAGCAACGCCGCAGCCAACTCGTTGAGACTGGTCTCAGAACCGCTGGCGACATTAAAAACCTCATCGCTCAGGTCCGATTGCAGGGCCAAGATATTGGATCGGGCGACGTCTTCAATATAGACAAAATCCATAGTTTGGGTTCCATCTCCGAGGATCAGTGGCGGCCGACCGGCAGCGATGCGTTCCATCCAGCGGATCAATACCTCGGTATATTTGCCATAAATATCCATGCGGGGGCCATAAACGTTAAAATATCGCAGCATCGCATAAGGCAGCCCGTACATTTCATTGAACGAACGCAACAACCCTTCCAGCATAACTTTGCTGGCGCCATACCACGTGCGGTTGTTGTAAGGATGATGATCTTCACGGGTAGGAAAATGGTCGGCCAGTCCATAGATCGACGCCGAGGATGCCGCGATTACTTTTTTTACTTTGGCTGCCTGTGCAGCCTCTACTACATTAAAACTACCGTCACACATGACCTCCATCGCCTCTCGCGGCTGGCCAGCACAGGCAGTGATGCGAAGGGCTGCCATATGAATCACCGCATCCATACCCTGCACCGCGTCATGAACGGCCTCCTTATTCCTAATATCGTCGCGTACCAGTCTCACACGTGGATCTTTCAAAGCTTCTTCAACATTGGCCAATGTACCTCGGCTTAAATTATCGAAAATGACGATGCTTGCAGGTGAATAATTCCGCAATAACAAATCAACGGTTGTGGAACCGATCAGACCGCAGCCGCCTGTGACCAATATATTCGAATCCTTAATGTCCATTAATACATTTACCTTTTGCTATTGTCGTCATTATTTAAAAAAACACCGAAGCTTACACGTTAAGCAGCACTACTAAGAAGACCATGTTGCGTGATTCATGCAATTCGAATGTACGTGAATGCGATCTAAACTCACGTTCGTTAGAATAACTTAACTCCCTTTTTCTAATCAGAGTGGAAGATAGATCTACCAGATTATTTAAGTATATTATAAGACTCTTTCGCTTAGTCTTTTGTTCCTATCTCTCGGGCTGGATTACCTACAACCCTCGTGCAGGCTGCAACGCTGTTAATGACGTTGCTGCCAAGTCCCACTAAGGCGCCGCTTCCGACGCGTATACCATTCATAAGGCTTGTGCCGCTGCCTATGTAACAGTTCTCTTCGACGACAGTATTGCCTGCAATAGTCACGTTGGAGCCAATGAGACTCCAATCACCTATCATCACATCATGATGGACCACTGTATTTGGAAGAATACAGGTGTGCGATCCGATGAGTGCGTTACTTGTAACGATGACTCCTGCCATGATTAATACATTAGAGCCAATTGAGGCCAGGGGCGATACTCTAGCTGCCGGATGGACCACCCTGGCAAACCGTTCCTCAGCAATACCTAAACCTTGAATGATATCCTTTCGAGATCGATAGGAACTAGGACTGCCTGGAACAGCTAAAACGCACGCATCGGGAAATTGTGCGAATGCCCCCCTATCGAAAACGGGATATCCGTTTGGATCGATCCCTCTCTTCTGGGGGGTGTCATCCACAAAACCAATAAACCGGTAAGCGCTGCCAATACAATCCAATGCCTCGATACCGTTGCCGTTGTAAGGAAAGATTAGCAGTGGCTGCGCTTCTTGCATGTCATTAACCCTATTCTGTTAGGCGCACTCAACTGCCAACTTATTCGCGAGCATCGCGACAGCCTCGCTAACTTCTTTACATTGATCTAGAGTTAATTCTGCGAACATAGGGAGTGAAAGCACTTCGTCGGCCGCTTGCTCCGAATGAGGAAAATCTCCTCTTTTATAGCCAAGATCGGCATAGGCCGGTAGGAGATGCACAGGAATTGGGTAATGAATTCCGGTCTGGATGCCTTTGGCCTGAAGGGCTTGTTGCCATTCACTTCGCTGCCGGGTACGAATGGCATAGATGTGATAAACATGCCGGGCATAGGCCATTGCCTCCGGCGTTGATACTCCGCTGCCTGACAACAGTTCATTATAATGGGCCGCGGCCGTTCGCCGCGCTTCTGTCCAAGCTTCTAGATGACGCAGTTTGACTCTGAGAATGGCTCCCTGTATGCCCTCCAAGCGATAGTTGTAACCCTTGAGTACATGATGGTATTTCTGTTCTGCGCCCCAATCACGCAGCATACGGATAGTACGGGTATATTCGGAATTGTTGGTAACTACCATACCACCTTCGCCATATGCCCCTAGATTCTTACCCGGGTAAAAACTAAAGCACCCCATATCACCTAAACTACCTACACGCCGCCCCTTGTACTCGCCGCCGTGAGCTTGAGCTGCGTCCTCAATCACGACCAAACCTCGACGTTTGGCGATTTCCAAGATAGGGTCCATGTCTGCCGACTGCCCATAAAGATGCACGGGAATGATCGCTTTGGTTTTTTCGGTGATAGCGGCTTCAATCGCTTTCACATCAATCGTGAAGGTGCGCGGATCAATATCGACAAACACGGGCTTAGCACCGGTATAGTAAATCGCCGCTACGGTCGCAACAAAAGTAAATGGAACAGTGATCACCTCATCCTTGGGGCCGATTCCGGCCGCGAGCAAGGCTAGATGCAAAGCGCTGGTTCCTGTGTTCACGCCAATTCCGAATTGGGCCTGACAATAGCTGGCGAATTCCTCCTCAAACGCGACCACTTCACTTCCCAAAGTAAACTGGCAAGTTTCCAACACGCTCTGGATGGCCGAGTTGACTTCATCCTTAATCCCCATATATTGGGCTTTGAGATCGACAAACGGGATCATGCTACTCTCCTGCCTTGATACATAAATTTTCCGTTGACTTCGACGGATCGGCCACGCTCCTTCATCGAGCGGGTCGACGCTTCGATTAATTCGACTACCCTAAGACCTAGAGAACCGTCGGTCAGGGGGGATTTGCCGTTTTCGATACAATCGACGAAGTGCTCCCCTTCAACGCGCAAGGCCTCTGTAGCGTCTAGCCGCGGCGCCCACATGTCACCGGTACGGTAACCTACTCGCATCTGATAAATCTGCTGCGGATCATCGGTAAAGCTGATACCTTTGTCATAAACCTTGATCTTTTCACTCGGCTCCAAATCATCGTACGCAATCATCTTCTTACTGCCGCCAACGAGAATTTGCCGCATCTTCACCGGCGCCAGCCAGTTCACATTGATATGAGCAACCATTCCTGAATTGTAGAACAACGTAAGGTACGACAGGTTTTCCGGGGTGCCAGGAAAATGGTTGGTGCCCACGGCGGAAACCGCTAACGGCTGCTCTCCCAATAAATAGTCTAGAATGGAAAAATCGTGCACGGCCAAGTCGGAGATGACACTAACATCGCGCTGGAACAAACCGAGATTGACCCGTGTTGAGTCATAGTAAAATATGTTCCCAAAATCATCTCCGCTTATGATTTCCGCCATTTTGCGTACGGCTCCCGTATAAATGAACGTATGATCGACGATCAATACACGCCCTTGTTTTTCAGCTTCGTCAATCAACTGACGCCCCTGTTGGGATGTTTCCGTCATAGGCTTTTCGACCCACAAATGTTTGCCAGCCTTGAGACTTGCCAATCCTAACTCGAAATGTGTGCTGACCGGAGTCGCCACGGCAATTGCATCGATGTCTGGATCCTCAATCAGGTCCCTGAAGCGAGTTGTCGTTTTTACTCCCGGATAACGTTTCTGAACGATATCAAGCTTCTTTTGATCCAGATCCGCCACGCCAGCCACTGAAAGCCCCGGTGTTTCGGCAAAATTTCTTACCAGATTGGGCCCCCAATAACCGTATCCAATAACGCCTATTCTAATCATGACCGTGCTCCTTTATTTTAGATGGAAAAAGTTCCATTGTTTCGAATATTTATAAAAACACGCTAATTTCCATAAGACCGTAAATCACCGTGTGTGAGGACAATCTCTAATGACCTTCGCAAAAAAATAAAATTTGGTCAGCTGCCACACTAAAAGGTCTAACCAAAATTTGTCACAGACTCGCATTCCTTTCCCCTCGTGCGCGCATCTCCAACGATTCGGGCAGGGACGCCGGCAACGATGGCATAATCTGGTACATCACGGGTAACTACGGCTCCGGCTCCGATCAAGGCCCCTTCTCCGATAGTGATGCCGCAGAGGATGGTCGCATTGCTGCCGATAGAGGCGCCAGCCTTAACTCGGGTTTTAATGACTCGCCAATCATCCTCTGTTTGCAGACCGCCGTCCGGATTAACCGCCCTTGGATAAATGTCATTGGTGAACATAACGCCATGGCCTATAAAAACACCATCCTCGATATCCACGCCTTCACAGATAAAAGTGTGGCTGGATATTTTGCAGCGAGCCCCCACCGAAGCGCCTTTTTGTATCTCGACGAACGTACCAATTCTGGAGCCCTCGCCAATCGTGCAACCGTAGAGATTCACGAGCTGAGGATGGTATATGGCGACCCCTTCGCCTAACACTACATTCTCTTTAATCATTTTATTCCTCTAAGTTGGCATGAATTGTTGCGATTTATTATCAAAATCACTTGTTGCCATAACTCCAATGAAAAATCACCCGCAATCCAAGCTCATTGGTATGACACCCGTACTGCAACCCAATCTAACGAGAAATCACGGGCATTGGCTCCCGTAGACGAGGCTACGTCGATAATACGTATGCGGAAGCTGGTATTCGACAAATCACTTATATTCCAGGCTGTACGCCCCCAGAGATCCGCAGCACCGCCCAGAACATAGGTCGCCTCTATCGTGGTCAGGGTCGCTGTGCGTTTGGCCGCCGTCCACGTAGTGCCGCCATCCCAAGAAAGCTGCACGCACATATTTGGAGTATTGGCGATACTGTCGACCTTGGCATCCAGACGTACTTCAATGCCCTTGATGGCTGCGTCGACCGGCAAGTTGATACCGTAGGTGAAATAGTCGTGTTTATCCTTGCCGGTAGCGGTACACGAGTTGCCCGTGCCGGTACCGCTGTTCGTATCCACCGCGAAGCCGCCACCGAGGAGAAGCGGATCACCGTCTGCAAAGGCGTTGGTCGGATTTGTCTGGAACCCATTGTTGTCGCCTGCGCTACTGGTGACCGCCGCGTTGCCGCTCGGGCTCAGGAAGCCGGTGTTGGTCACTGCATTCGCGACAATGATGCTCAACGCCTTGCTCGCGGTTTGGGATGGATTGCTGGCATCGTTCACCTGGACCGTAAAATTGAAAGTCCCAGCCGTGGTGGGCGTGCCGGTAATCGCCCCAGTGCTGGAATTCAAAGTCAGTCCACCCGGCAGCGGCAGCGAACCAGTGGCTATTGACCAATTATACGGAGTAACCCCGCCGCTCGCCGCCAAATTGGCCGAATACGCCTGTCCCCCCGTGCCATTGGGCAGCGATGTGCTGGTAATACTGAGTGGGCCGGGTTGTACGGTCAGCACTGTGCTTCCGGATATGCCGGTGAGGGTGGCCGAAATGGAACTGGTACCGGCGCTGACACCGGTTGCCAGTCCCGCCGCATTGATGGTCGCTACCGTCGGGGTGGCCGAGACCCAGGCCACCTGACTGGTCAGGTTCTGCGTGGAATTATCCGAATAGGTGCCGGTGGCCGTGAACTGCTGGGTCGCACCGACACTAATGGACGGATTCGCCGGCGTCACCGCGATCGATGTAAGCGTCGCCGCCAAGCCAGGGCTGAAGACCACATCTACCCAATAGTTGGAGGTGTTAAAGGTCTGGGTCGGAAACGCGCTGCTCGTGCCGTAGACATACACGCCATTACCACCCGCTACCCCGTTGGCTAGCGCATGCAGCGGCGCATTATCGAATCCCTGACTCGCAAAGTAGTTCAAGTCGGCGCTGTAGTGCCCGTTGTTGGCATGGTAAGAAGCCACGTATACCGTGTTGGCGGTGATCGACACCGGACTCGAGAAGCTCATCTGCTGCCAGCCGGACCCGCTCTCGCCAATGAATGTCACCGACGCCAGCAGTGTGCCGGTGCTGCATGTAGCATTGCCGCAACTCCATAGATTCCCCACATGCATACCCGTGTTGGTACTAGCCTTGTAGAACCGAATCCCGGTAATGGTACCCGCCACATCGGATCTGAACTTCACACCCAACTCCACGGGGCTGTCCGCACCGCCGTCGACTAGCCCGGGCACCTGCGTGCTGGGCCAAATGGAAAGATTGGTCGGCGTTGTGGTGATCGTGATGCTCAACGCCTTGGTCACAGTCGCCGCAGGATTGGCGGAATCGCGGACCTGGACCGTGAAGTCAGCCGTTCCGACGGCCGTTGGCGTACCGGCGATAGTGCCGGTACCGGCATTCAGGCTCAGGCCGGCGGGCAAGGTGCCGCTTGCGAGAGACCAGGTGTAAGGCAGGGTGCCGCCACTCGCCGCCAAGCTCTGCGAGTATACCTGTCCCACCGTACCATTCGGCAGCGATATGGTGGTGATGGCGAGCGCTGTAGTCGAGCCGATAGTCACGCTAACCCCGGCGCCGGGAGTTTCCAGTCGGCCGCTATCGTCGACCGCGCGACTCCTGAGGGTCACCGCCCCCGCTCCGCTCGGCGTCCAACTATAGCTCCAGCTGCTTCGACCCGTGGCCGGATGCCAGGTCGCCCCACCGTCTACCGAAACTTCCACACCGCCGACCACGCCGCCGGTGTCGGTCCCCGTGCCGCTGATCGTGACCGGACTGCCCGGAGTGACATTGGCGCCTGCGGCCGGCACGGTGATCACCGAACTCGGAGGGGTAGTATCGGTCGAGGCTGTGGCCGCCCCGAGACCCGGCTGCAGGGAGCCGGGCTGGACGCCCATGTCGGCGAACAGGTTCACCGTCGCCTGCTGCATGCGCACGTCGGTCACCGAACCCAGATCGCTGCGGTCGTGGTTGGCATCAAGCCCCCAAGACCACTGGTAACTGCCGGTCGAAAACACGAGCGCGCCATTGGAATGTCGGTATAGCGTCAGCCGGTTCGTAGGAGTAGTACCAATGGGTGGCGCGCCGAAAGTACTTCCAAAGCCGCTGTCGACCGCGTAAAGGGTAGACGTCGAGATCGGACTACTGGATACCCCGAACAGACCTGCGGGGCGGAAGCCGTTGTCGTCATCGACATCGACCTCGAAACCCAGAGTCCCAGCTGCCAGTGCAGCAATCTGGCCAACGCCCTGCGTCGCAATGTCGGTGTTGCGCCAGAAACGCATCTTCCCATCCTCGGCCGGAACCTTGATGGTATCTACGAAGGGGCCATTAATTCGAAAGAAGGTACCACTGAGGGCATTCTCTGGACGGCCGCCGTCCGCGGGCGGAGTGCCTCGCGGGTCGCGCCAGGTTCCGGTCCATATATTGGTCGGGTCCGGATTATTGGGATAGCTATGCGTCTCCTTGTAGCAGACCAATGTGCGGTATGCCGTTCCCGACCCATCAATGCTGTTTTCCCAGCGCGTTTTCCAAAAAATCGCATTGCCGCTGAAGAGGGCCAAATTGACGCCAGCATTTCGGGCCGCCTCCACTTTGGTCCGCTGATCGCCAGACCAATACTCATCGTGGCCATTAGTCATATAGATCCTGTGGTTCGTGATCAGCGAGCCGTTTCGATCCGCATCGACGCCGGTGAAATACGAGACATCATAACCGTTAGCCTCTAGCCATCTGACCATCGGATACTCACCGCTGAACAGCCAAGTTTCGGTCTCCGAAACCCGCGTATTGAAAGGCCGATTGTAGCTTACCTTGTAGGCGCGGCCGTCGGCACTTCCGCCAGTGCCCGGCCCTACACCTGTGTACAAGCTGGTGGCACTACTAGTGGGGAGGTTGCCAGGATGGCTGTTGTAGGCCTGCCAAGTGGTATCCGCGGTCTGGAACAATATTCTGGAGGTACTCGCATCATCCCGAACGATAAAGACGATATGGCTCGCACCACCGGTGTCGCTGCGCACGGCTCGGGCGAAATAAATCCCAGAGATGGCATTGGCAGGCACCGTCCAGGATGCCGACACTGACCAGTTGCCACAATCGATGATACCAGTCGCATTAGTCAGACAGGCCGGCTGACTTTGCGGCAAGGTTGTCGAAGGATTGACTGTCGCAACCTTCCGAGCACCGTTTCCGCCGTAATAACCCATGCGGTAGATGTCGAGTCTATAGTTGGTGGCGGGCGTATTGATCTTGAAGTTAACAGTTCCGCCTTTGTTGACGCTGATGTCGGTGGCGAAGCCCTGGATCGAGGAGTCCCCGGCACCGCTGACGTCCCACTCGGTCTTAGGATTGCCACTCAAACAGTTCTCGGCCACGATCGCATTCGGCGGCGAGGCGCAGCCGCCGGTGCCTACGGTAATGTTAATACTCAACGCCTTAGTCACCGTTACCGCCGGATTGGCTGAATCGCGCACCTGGACCGTGAAGTTCGTGGTGCCAGCCGCAGTAGGCGTGCCGCTGATCGCCCCGGTGCTGCTCAGGGTCAGGCCGGCAGGCAAAATACTGCCGGTCGCAAGAGACCATGTGTACGGTAAAGACCCGCCGCTGGCCGCCAGCGCCGCCCCGTACGCCGACGAGATCGTGCCATCCGGAAGCGAGACCGTGGTGATACTGAGTGGTGCGGCTTGTACGGTCAGCACGGTGCTTCCGGATATGCCGCTTAGGGTGGCCGAAATGGAACTGGTACCGGCGCTGACACCCGTCGCCAGTCCTGCCGCATTGATGGTCGCCAATGTTGGGGTCGCCGAGACCCACGTCACCTGGCTGGTCAGATTCTGCGTGGAATTATCCGAATAGGTTCCCGTAGCCGTGAACTGCTGGGTCGCACCGACATTAATGGACGGATTCGCCGGCGTCACCGCTATCGACGTCAGCGTCGCCGCCGGGCCAGGGTTGAAGACCACATCCACCCAATAGTTGGAGGTGTTAAAGGTATTGATTGGAAACGCGCTGGTCGCACCGTAAGCGTAAACTCCATTGCCACCGGATACTCCATTGGCTAGCGCATGTAGCGGTGTATTATCGACCCCCGTACTCGCAAAGTAGTTAACGTCGGCGCTGTAATGTCCGTTATCGGCATGGTAAGATGCGATGTATACCGTATTGGCTATGATCGCCACCGGACTCGAGAAGTTCACCTGTTGCCAGCCGGAGCCGCTCTCGCCAATGAATGTCGCCGTTGCCAACAGTGTGCCGGAGCTGCACGTAGCATTGTTGCAGCTCCATAGGTTTCCCACATGAGTGCCCGTGTTGGTGCTCGCCTTGTAGAAGCGAATCCCGCTAATAGTACCCGCTACATCGGATCTAAACTTTACGCCCAACTCCACTGGACTATCCGCCCCACCGTCAACCAAGCCTGGCGCCGTCGTGTTGGACCAAATAGTAAGAGGTGGTGGTGAATCGATGGTAATGCTCAACGGTTTAGTAACCGTCGCCGCGGGATTGGCCGAATCGCGGACCTGGATGGTGAAGGCAGCCGTCCCGGTGGCAGTTGGCGTTCCGGCGATAGTGCCGGTGCTGGCGTTCAAGCTCAAGCCCAGCGGCAGAGATCCACTGGTAATCAACCAGGTGTGCGGCAGCGTTCCACCTGCCGCCCCCAACGCCGCTGTGTAAGGGATTCCAAGCGCCCCATTAGTCAGCGAAGCAGTAGTAATTGAAAGCGGAATGGCTTGGTAAGTCGCGTTGTAGGCGCCAGCCGCTGCAGTGAAAAAAGCATATTCCACGCCCTTGATGACGGCTTTTGTGAAATTAACATTAGTACCATTGAGCGTCAGACCAACCAAGTTGCCGGTGGCGGAAGAATGCGTAGGCAGCATGGCCTGTAGCCCATTGGCGCCCGTTCCGGGCGTAATCGTAAAACTCAGACTGCTGCCGTCCCATGCCAGTGATCCGAACGATGAACTGTTGCGGCCATCCAGCCAAGTCAACATCTGTTTACTCGTCACTATGGGAACACCCTTAGACTTAGCAGAGCTGATGATACTATTAATGTCTGTTACCTGTTCTGACCCATTGAAATCGGTATGGTAATTAATGGTAAAGGACCCGTAATACCCTTCGGCGCCCACTGCGCGATCTAGCAGCGAATCAATAGTGAAGGGGTATGTCTGACCCGACTCATTGGTCATCTGGCTGGTCGCGTTATAGACATCAATGAGTGACCCATCGAGGTCTGCAAATCTCATAGGCATGCCGGACCCAGTGAAAAAACCCGGACGATTTTGAACCCACTCGGGAGGCCAGAAATAATAATCGGTATCCAAGCGAATCCCATGAGCGAACTCCACTTTAGCGCCGGTAACCCAGTCGCTCCAGGCTGCACAATGGTGGCGCTCGGTAATAGGTGCAGGAAGCCCCGGGAAATTCGCCTGGAATAAAGCGATCTGACTATCGTAATCAGATTTAAGCGTCTCGGTGGTAAAATTATCACAGCCGGTAGTAATATGCAGTCCGACCTCAAAACCTTGCGCATCGAAGCTAACAGCTGTTGAAGGCGCGAGGGGTGTTGAGGGATACATGTAAGATGTGCCTCTTACACATTCCCAATTCTCTACAGAACATCCTTGTGGACTGGCGGCTATAAATGAATTAAAGCGCGCTTCTGTACCATTGTTTGCATGATCGTCGCCAGTCATGATTAATGCAGCCTTGAAGCCACGCGGAAAATACCAGAAATGGGGCAGAGGCTTTTTGTCCCGATTCATTTCAAGAATCAGATTGACGAGTAATCGTTGTTGTTCATCCCCTTGCGGAATGGATATTTTCGTGAAATCAATCCAATCAGGCCCCGGTCCCAGCTTCGGGTCAGGGCTAGCAGGACCATCACCATAAAATTTGTCGTCCGAACGAATGAGCGGTACCATGTTTGGGATAGTAATGTCTCGATCTTGAGCCGCCCAGTCGGGATTACCCTGGTGCGTATAACTAATCGATTTCGCCAGATCGTAGGTGAACGCTGCCGCCTTCCCGGCTCCTACCGTTTTCAAAGTGACTGCCGGGTTTGTAGTGGCCGTTGAAGCTGTTTCGTACAACATAGCGATGCTGGTAGCGCCGCTTAATGTGTAACGATCGGCCGTACCGTGGAACTGTATGGTTTGACCAACTATTCCGCTACCAGGAGATACGGAGGTATCAACCAATAGATAGCCGTTATCTAGGGTAGCACTGGCATCGGTTAACCCAAGGAGGCTGGCTAACTTTTTATTGGGGCGCATTGCAATCAGATTGCCGCCGTTTGTAACCCACGCACTCAACATATCTGCCTGAGGTTGGGTCAACGGCATCTGCGCTAAAATAACTATATCATATGCGGCAAGTGTTGCAGCACTAACAGTTGAGATATTGGCTAACGCAAATTCATTCAAGCCCTCGGTACGCAATATCTCGTCATAGTAATTTCCAAAGTCAGGTGCAGAGGGTGTTCCTGATATCCCCGATGTAATGACCAGAATCGGTCCACCTGGAGGTGAAGGTAAAGCGGCGTTGGCGGGAGGAATGACCCAATCTAAAAGTTGGTTGAAGACCGAACCGATTATCCCCTTGCCTTGATTTGCCTTATCTAAATTTGGCTTCTCAATGAATGAAGACGACATCAAACTCCCTATTGTCGATGCAACAGCCAAAGAAATAGATCCTGAATAGCTCGCTTGCGGAGCAACTGCGGGCGTCACTGGCACAGCTATCGTATTAATTATCGTACCGGCATCCGTATTGACCTCAGATACTTCACTGTTTTCATTCGCCGTATGCAAATTACCAGCCGGATCAAAAACTAAGACGTTAATAACAGCCGGCTGCCCATCCAATTGTTTTATTAATTGTCCGGTTTTCGGATCCCACACCAACATCAGCTTGTCTTCGCCAGCACTGATTAGTTTTTTTCCATTCGGAGCGAACGCGACAGACCTTACACCGCCCTGATGTCCAGCAAGCGTTTTGAACTGCTCGCCACTTTTTGAATTCCACAAAATAACTGTACTATCGGCGCTTGCACTGGCTAACTGCGCTCCATCAGGACTGAAAGCAACGGCATTTACTTGATCCGAGTGCCCGAGTAATGTTTTAAGAAGTTTACCAGTTTTAACATCCCACAACAGGGTACGCCCTTCAGCTCCAGCGCTGGCCAACACCTGCCCGTCGGGACTGAATGCCAAGTCATTAACAAAATTGATGTGACCCGAAAAAATATTGCTTAATTTATGTGCTACGGCGTCATAAAGAAAAACTCTCGTATCTTCGCCAGAGGTTGCGATAAATTGCCCATCTGGACTCACGGCTACTGCACGAGTCGGGTGTTCAGGTCCGTAAAATGTTTTGAGATTTTTACCAGTATCGTCCCAGGTTTTTATTTCCGTATCTACACCTGTGCTTACCCATTCTTTTGTTTTCCCCCGAAAAGCCAATCCCGTAATAGCTCTTCCGTGATGACTCGTTACTTTCCAGCGCTGGCTTCCGCTTTTGTTAAAAATCCGAATCGTGCCATCCTCAGCCGCAACCCCCATTTCCATGCCATCTTGACTCAAAGCAAGCTCTTTGATCCCCTTCCAATTTTGTACCCTCTGTTTCTTGCTCGTTCCAGCATTATCTTTGCCAGCAACTTGACTGCTTCCGTCAGGTTGCGCTGCAACAGCTGTGTTTGGAACATTCACTTGTGAAGAAGAAGCAGCGTTCGGGGTAATTAGCGCTTGTGAGTCACTCATGGGTGCACTGAGCGCTGTTGGGATTTGAAATACTTGCTGCACCACACCCGTCAACAAATCCCAAACGAATAATCCGCCATCATTTCCAATGGCCGCCAAAGAAGGTTGTTTTGAATTGAAGGCGGCTTTGATGATTTCGCCGGTCGGCCCGACGAGAAGCTTTTTCAGCTCACCCGTAGGAGCATCTAACAGACTGATAAGGGAGTCTGTGCCAATACTTGTCAGGAGCTCACCGTCAGGGCTATAAAATAAATGACTAACCGGTGCACCACTCTCTGCTGGATGTTCATAGACCATCTCGCCAGTCACTGGATTCCATAACATAACTTTAGGATCGTTTCCGCCGCTGCCAGTAGCCAGAGTCTTGCTATCCGGACTAAATGCTATCTCGGTGATTTTCGCCTTAGTATCTAGAATTCGTTTTACTGCGCCAGAATTTAGATCCAGCAACGTAATCAGGCCATCCTGGCCAACACTCGCCAAGACATTGCTATCTGGACTGAATTCAAATTCAGTTACAAATGTATCGGCTGGAACATCTGCATACAACTCTCCGTTTACTGCGTCCCACAGCTTGATATGTGAATTCTGTCCATTATATGCACTGGCTAAAAATTTTCCGTCGGGACTGAATGTTAATTGATCGACAGTTACATCTTGCTCGGCCTTAATCGACTTTGAAAGACCCGTCTTCAAATTCCATAGCAAAATTTCGTTTTCCAGAGTCACACCTGCAAGACGCTCGCCGTCAGAACTCAATGCAACCTGCACAATAGCGGAATTTGGATTGACGAGTGGAATAGAAAGTTGCTCTTGACCTGACCCGATATCCCATAACTTGATCGAATCTTTACCGACACCGGCCAATATTTTCCCATCGGACCGAAAAGCAATTCCGGTAACCAAGTTTGCAGACTGATTCTGAAGATTTATAGGGGCTAAACCCGAGGTTACATTCCATAATGTAATGAGTCCGTCGGCGTCTACATTGGCCAAAATATCGCCGTCCGGACTAAACGCGACGAGGTTACGTTCATTACGGGAGAAATCCATAATGGATGGCTCAGCACTTGCCGCTCTTACGGGCCTCGCAATGTCCATAGACAGCGTGAAAGCAACCCAAACAAAAATAGTAAGGATTATGCCTGTTAAGTAGTGATTTTTTTTGTTCATATTTTTTCACCTTCTTCACCTAATTCGAGGCTGGTTACTCAAAATTCAGTGATTTTCGGAGAAGCTATGCTTCAAATTCAGAAACTGCACATTCCTAGGCAAGATTAAGAGTTGTGCACATTAAAACCATGGAGAATCCATTCTGCACGAAGACAAATATACGAATAATGTCGTTTCAGGGTTTCAATTTATTGTTAGTCGACTTTGTTTGTATTAACGATTGAAACTTGATTTCTCATCAAAAACATTATCTGACTTGTTCAAATTTCTCAACCTTGATTCGATAACCGAGAAATGAAATATTAAAATAGACATAGCCGTATAACTAAATTTTATTAGCCCTTACACGGCCCCTCGACATTTTAAAACCACATTGACCGTTTTCAACAAAATCTTTAGATCCATTAAAAGTGACCAGCTCTGAATATACCGAATATCGAGCCTCACAGAGTCATCCCAACCTGTCTTACTTCTACCTTCCACCTGCCAAAGCCCGGTTATCCCGGGTTTCATTTCTAATATCCGCCTTAGATGCCATGCTTGGTATTTCTCAGCTTCATAAGCTAGAGGAGGACGTGGTCCAACCAGACTCATATCACCCTTTAACACATTAAAAAACTGTGGCAGCTCATCAATGCTTGTTTTTCTAATGAAACGCCCAACTTTGGTTATCCTCGGATCATCTTTGAGCTTATAGAAGGGATCTTCCGCATCTCCCTGGTTGATTTTAGCGTGGTCACCTTTGATAAGATCTCGGACATATTCACGATGAATCTGATCATCCATGTTCACATGCATGGAACGAAATTTGTAGAACGTAAAGGGAATCCCTTGTTTGCCCAATCGGATTTGCTTGAAAATGACGGGGCCAGGAGAGGTCACTTTGATAGCCAATGCCGTAATTAACATTACAGGCATTAAAATAACAATACCGAAAATAGATCCTACAATATCAACGCCTCTTTTCAATAGAAGTTTAAACCATGAAGCATCTATTGAAGACTCCAGAGCGAAAGGAAAAACATCGGGCCGAATACTCCCAGTTTTTGCAAGGCTTTCAAATATAGCATCAGGATAAATCGAGGTGGTAGCGGAGAACTGTGGTGTCTCATCTCCATTAATTAATTTTGCACAAATTTCTTTGGCCCCTTCCTCATTTGTATCGGGTAGAAGGATGCCTATGGTTTTATGATTAACAAATCCACTAATATCGGTAGCCCGTATCTTTTTGCGAACAACGGTCAAAATATCAAGCATATTTATCAATTCACCGTCCCTTTCTTTATCAAGTGTTAATAAAACGATTGATAAAGTGGTTTTAGATCGTTGCGCACGGAGCTTCTCAAGACGCAACTGCTCGATAAAAAAAGAGTCATAAAAAATTTCATCGCAATTCACCCCATAATGACTTAAGCTGTTAGGCATGTAAGGCGGCGCTGCTGACTCTATTTGAAAATGTTCACTTTTTTTCATTTTCATTCCAACGGCATTAAGCTTAAGATTATGTTAAACCCACCCCTCAACATTGTCTATAGGTAAAAATACCTATGACTCCTTGCCCGGAAAACATTCAAACTCATGGAAATGCAGAATTAGTTAGCCCTCTAGCAAAATTCCCCATTTTCGGCAGGTCGATTCCGATGAAGCAATCCGGACGAAACCAGGACTCTAAAGTCACGGCACACTGCAAGAACCCCATCAGATGACGCAAGCACTGTAAGAATCGGGCCGCAAGAGGCTTGCTGCTGTTTTTAGAGACGATCGTGGAAACATTGATTGCCGCCCCGCCGCCAACCAAGAATCGTGAACGAAAGCGGAACAACAAGATAATGACAAACAAGAAAGATATGCGGCTTTCCAATAACAACGGATATCCGAGTAGGTCGATTAAATATATCGCGTCAAGAGAGGAACTAAGTCATGAGTGAAAAAAGCCGACATTCCGATGCCAGCTTCAAATGAAAAGTCGTCAAACTGGCAGACTGAGTATCAGCCAGGTTTGCCAAGATATGAATTCGGGCGAAATGGCGGTGCGCCGCCAAGCTGAAACGGGCGGCGCCGGGGCTACTGTATCACGCCCCGCCTCCCCTTAGGTTCGGAGCCAATAGGCTTTATGAAGGCTAAAGCTATAACGCATAGCCTTTGGCAGACTCGAATGCAGCACACCCAACTTGAACCCGCTCCATTTCAATCCTGTCCGCAGCACCGCAGAAGGAATCAGCCAAGGCGCGTGTTTTGTCAGATAGCGAATTTCCGAAATCACAAAGCGTAAGCCCTCGCCGGAGGCACCGCCAAAGGTCTGTTGCAGCCAGCTGGTGTGCGCGTGAAACACGCCGATATCGAAGTAACGCTTAAATTCATCGATAAAACCATAGTCGTGCGAGTGGAACACTTGGGTCTCTGCGCAATAGCCGATTTTCCAGCCGTTCATCACCATCTTGCCGGCGACATAGGTGTCTTCATTCATAATCGTATCCACCGGAAAACCGCCGACCTGCATCAGCGCACTGCGCCGATAGGCAGAGAAGGAATTGGAAATGAACACGGTTTTAATCCCAAAACGTTTGCGATCTTCCAGACTGCGCACCTGGCTTTCGGCCGGATAATTGAAATGACGGGCATGCGCGCCGATCGGTCCTGCGTTCCGGTGCGGTAATTGGCGACCATAGACAGCGCCGACTTTCTCATCCTCAAACGTGGCGACCAGCTTGGCTATCGCATCGGGGTTGGCCAATAAGGCATCCTGGGTCAAAAAGACGATAATATCCGCGGCCGCCAAGGTAATCACGCCGAACTGGCGTGTGCCGCCGTGGTTAAACTCCGACTTCGAAATGACATGCACGTCAAAGCCCTGGACACGCGCCATCGCGGCGGTGTCGTCACTGGATGACGAGTCGATTACCAACAGGTAATCCGGTTTCCGGGTCTGCAGCTCAAAGGCCTTCAGCCACGCATCCCAAAGCATGCCCGCATTGAGGGTGGGAACGATAAGACCGACTTTATTCATAAGATGAACCTTCTGCCAGTTGTTGCGGCAGATCAGCCGGATCAGTTTTCGTCAACACCTGCCAGACCTTATCGCCAAGTTTAACGGGATCCAGTTGCTGCTCGACATACTGCCGAGCATTTGCCGACATCCGTTGCCATTCCGAACGGTCCAACGCCTGCGCTTTCCACAGCGCTCCGCACACCGATGCCACGTTGCGCTCGAAAACGAAGCCGCCCCCCAGCGCTTGCAGATGATCCCAGGCCAGGCCTTTCGCGACCAGAACCGGTCGCCCCATGGCCATCGCTTCGGCCACCACGTTGCCGAAGTTTTCGCGCATGCCGCCGGCCTCTTCCAGACCAGAAGGCAGCACCAGGAAATGACTGGACGCCAACAGTTCCATCACTTCATCGCGTTGCAGATAACCCCGATAGCTAATAGCGCCCTGCGCCTGTTCGACCAACGCCTGAAACTCTTCGAAATAGTCACCGTCGACGCTGCGTCCGGCAATGACCAGGCGATCATTGGGCCGGCGAATTTTCAGCCATGCCTTGATAAACGCATTGATGCCCTTTTCCTGCTGAACGTGCCCCAGAAAACACATCTGCATGCCTTCGCCGGCAGGATAGCCGGCGACTGGAAACTCGCGGCTGTCGATGCCGTTCGGCACCAACAGGATGCGGGCATCCTGGCCGAGCACGTTGCGCACGCCTTCGGCCTCGGTGTCGCTGGTGCAATGCACCGCAATAGCCCGGCGCAATGTCGGAAAAGTCAGCCAGCGATAATACAGCCACTTGTGCGGTTTCCTGCGGCGTATCAGATCGACATGCTCGGGCATCAGCCCGCCATGGACGGCCACCATAAACGGTCGGCGCAGCAAACAGCAAAAAATGGCAGCCAGCGTCGACGGCCAGGTCGCGATGCCGTGGATATAAACCACCGGAGAGCGCAGGCACAGACTAAACAGCTTCGGAATGGCGCCCAAGCCGAAGCCCCAGCGTCTGAAGCCGTAGCAAGAATAGAGCTGAACATCGACCTGCCCGCCAAGTTTCACCTGCTCGGCTCGTAACGGGCCGTCGATCGACTCGCCCGAGGAGACCAGCGTCATTTTATGGCCCCGCTCCGCCCAGGCCTTGGTCAACACACTGGCGGTGACGGATACCCCGCCGTAGCCTTTAGCGGGAGGGATATGCGTGGTAACAATGCCTACTTCCATAGTCTTTTTCCTGAATCAAATTCTGTAATCAAAAAATCAGCTTTCATACGCCAGAAAGCCGCGCCATATACCGACAAGGTTGTAAAAAGAATAAGCCAGCTTTTTCGGGTTCAATAACACCAAAGCCAGCAGCATTTTCAGGAGGGGGGCGACAAACATCTTGCGCGCGATGTAATACAGCATGAATACATCCCGCTGATTGGTGAATTTTCTGATGTAAGCCCCGACGCCGGTCGAATACATCAGCATTCTTCCGGTTCCCAGCTTGTAGTGATCCTTGTCCGGGTGATAAATTTTGATGCCCGGCGTATAAAAGGCGGTACAGCCGGCCCGAAGCAGGCGATACAAAAGCTCAAAACCCTCGCCGCCGGAATATTTGGAGCCGATCCCGAAGTCACAATCCAGATGGAATTGCTGCCGATCCAAGCGGGTCAGATCGAAAAACTGCGTGAACTCGACGCCCATCATCTCAAAGCGCGAAAAATAGCGGGCTTTAGGGCTGTTCACGCCGATACTAAAGCGGCTCGATGAAAAATCATACGACCCCGCCACCAGGATCGAGAGGTTTTTGCGCCTCGTAAACTCGGCGACGACCTTCTCCAGCACATCCTTATCATAGGCACAATCGTCATCCGGAAACGCCACGATTCTGCCTTGCGCCAGGCCGATGCCATAGTCTCTGGCCCGGGCGTTGCCGGTAAAATCCACTTTCACATGCTTCACATCAAGATAGCTAAGGAACGGCTCGACTATCGCATCGATTTTCCCGTCCTTGTTCTGATCGATGATGATCAACTCAAAGTTTTTATAGGTCTGGCACAGCAAGGATTTCAAAAAATCCGCGACTTCCACGTCTCTTCCGAGCGTCGCCAGTACGAGAGAAACTTTCATCTTCATCCCCTTGTTTGCACACCGGCCTTGGCTTGCATATAGATGGTTGCCTCATACCAGGTAAACATCAGCGCAAACTCCAGCCCCGCCGCTCCGTCCATAAAACCACCGCGAAAAACATAGTGGTATAAAAACCGGGCTATGATCCTGAACCAGGACCGCCCCAATAAAACGCTCAAGCGTCCGCGTGTGGTCATCAGCGCATCTTGGGTGGGCTTAAGCTGCACTTCCTGCGCGGCTTTGCCGACATGTTTATGCATCCATTCGATGATCTCGCCATGATAAAAATAGTGATCATAAGGGATATCCGAATAGCCGATCCGGCACGAATTAACGACCGCTTCGCCGTGCCCGGTATGGTTCTGTACAAAGCGCGTGGTTTCCCGGCGCACCAGTCTTGGATGATAAATCGGATAGCCTGGCGCATGACTGAGGCGTTTGCCGCGAAGATACAAGATCGATGGCACCATCAGCACATCCACCGCATCGGAGCCCGCCATTTCGGATTCAAACCAGTCGTAAAACGCCTGCGGATAGATTTCATCGGCATCGACGAACAATAGCCACGGCGTACCGATATCGCATCGATTGATCGCAAAATTGCGCTGCTCGGCAAAGCCTGGCCATGGATTGCTATAAATGCGGCATCCCCGCTGAGTCGCGATCTCCAGCGTATCATCGGCACTGCCAGAATCCACGATCACGATCGGATAGCGCTCGGGAATCGCGGCCAGACATCCCGGCAGGTTGGCTTGCTCGTTTTGGGTCAAAATAACAACAGTTAGCATGTGACTTGCTTAAAATTTCTGCTATGAAGATAACGCTGGTTTTTAATTCTTGACCGCATAAAGATTGATGTAGATGCCCAGACCGAAGCAATGCATCAAAGCGGCGAACGGAAACTGCAAATACTTGACCAAGGCGTTGGCCAAGGCGGCGGGCTTGCCTTTGAGCCCCAGTCTTCGAGATAACGCATTGAAGGGTATCCGGGTAACCTGCTCGACCTTGACGACGGTGAAGCCATTGCGCTCCACTAAGGCGGTTAAGCCCTTCTCGGTAAAATAATTGACATGCTCCGGCACCCATAAACAGGCGTTATCCTTGGTGCCCAAGAGCTTCACTAAAAAGGAGGCATAATTCGGAACCGCGCAGGCCAAAACGCCACCCGGCGACAGCAATCCGGACACCTTCTTTATCGCTTGATCCGGTTCAAGCAGATGTTCCAATACCTGCGACATCATCACGATGCCAAACGGCTCCGGGGCTTCGTAATTCTCGAACATCACGGCAAGCGGCTCATCGCCGTTCAAGCCTTTGAACACCGCATTTTCGTATTTGCCCGGATTGATGCTGACCGTCCGATAGCCCACTTTCCTGAGCGCCTGCGTGTAAAAACCAAAGCCTGAACCGATATCCAGGGCCAGAGGGTTCACCGATCGGTTGAACTGATCGGCTTTACGGGCCATACGCTCGGCGTCCACCGTACAATTCGGAAACTCGGCCTCTCTCGCCAAGATCTCTTCCAGCGTGATCGGTCGAGTCAGCGCTTGACCCGAATACTGATAGATGGCCTGCAACCATTCGCTATGCGGCGGCCGGTTTAAAAACCCGGTGCCACAATTTTCGCAGCGGTAGATATGAAACTCACTGTGATAAGAGCTTTCGGTATATTGGAAGTTTTTCTGACGCCAATAACGTATTTTCTCAGCCCCGCAAGCCACACATTCGTGCAAAACTTCGCCATAGATTTCTGAAACGGCGGGTGCATAAGTCATGGTATTTCTCCCCGGATAAGCACTTAACTAAGAAGTGAGTAGTAATAAATCAATTGATCAATGCTGACATAACGGTCAGGCCGTAACCCTGATGCCTGCGGCTTCGTCTTCGGCAAGTCCCGATGCCTCCTTTTTCTCGGAGCCGATATTTCGCCAGGGTCTCGCCAGCATGGCCAAAACCAGCGCCTCAACCCCGAAATAGATCGGATTCGCCATCGCGGCCCCGGCCAGACCGAAGTCTTTCACCATCAGCGGAATGCTGATCGCGGCGGTCAGCGCTCCGCAGACCCGTCCGAACAATAATAGGCGTGTGCGTTTCTTCGCCAGCAGCGGTTGCGCCACTACGGTGCCCAAAGCATGCAGCGCGCATCCGATCGCTATCGCCGGCATCAGTTCGACCGCCGAATGGTAGGATTTTGCGAGCACCCAAGCGGCCACCCAGTCTTTCATGACAAGCAGCAGCCCCACCCCGATAAGCCCCAAGGCGACCACACAGGCTATCCATGCCCATAGGATAGTAAAACCTTCCTTGAACTGGTTTTGTGAGCAATGCTGAAAATAAACCGGCTGAAAGATACGCAGCAAAAGCATCGCGCTACGGTTAAACGCCTCGTTGACCAAGGTATAAGTCGCCGCATATAAACCCACCTCCGCCGCAGTCAACATATAGCCGATCACATAGCGATCGGCCAAGCCGTTCACCCAAAACAACAATTCCATTGGAATCAACGGCAAGGCATAAGCCCATACATCAGGTCTAAAACCGCTGCGTGATCTGCCGGAGCACTGGTTTTTATCGGCTTTCGACGGCCAAGTCATCGACGAGATCCAGCTTGCCACAATGTAGCCCAGCAGCACCCATTCCACCTTGGCGCCACCCCACCCGACCAGCAGGATCGCAAGCAATGGGCGCAGGATGCTGTCGCAGGTCTGGCGCAGGCTCGCCCCTCGTTGTTTACGCTCGCCGATCAGCAACTGGATACCCAATTCGCGCCGCACGGTAACCGCCAGCAGAATGCCTGCCAGCATGAACAGCCCCATATCGGTGTGAGTCAGATAGCTATATACGGCACTTCCCGACATCAGCAGCACTATCGCCAGAGTCGTCGAGCGCGTCGCCAGGCTTGTCACCCCTTTATACAACGCTGCACGTTCTCCAGGATTTTGGCATTCCGGCAACATTCTCATGCCGGCGCAAATGAAAGGATAAGAAAAAACGGCAACGCCCAGTGCGACAAATCCGTTCAACAAAGCGACTTGCCCGTAGACAGCCGGGGTGACCTGTTCGGTCAGAATTCGAGTGCCCGCCAACAAGGCCATGGCTGAGGCCAATTGTCCGAACAACGCCCAAAATGCATCGCCGAACAATCGCCTTTGTTTCAATCCACCGAACCGAGAAGTTTTCATTTGAAGCCCCGTTGTCAGGATGGACGTTGGTAATAAGGAATAGAGGTGATCGGGCCGGCCGTTGCCGAAACGGGAGCGGAATTGGAACCCGTACCTAACACCAGGCCTAACAGAAACATTAATATCGCATTTTGCGGAAAATATTCCCACATATTGAAAGTCAGCCCGGCGACAAAGATGAACATCACCACCAATCCTTTCTTCGGGTGAACGGACATCCGTGTGGTTGCCCATAAAAAACAAAGATACGCCAACAAACCAATCAGGCCGTAACCGTTCAACAGAAATAAATACAGGCTGTCGGAATCGAACTGGCCTGGAAAATGTTCTGCACCGAACAGGATATTGATGGTATTGGAACTGAGCCCCAAGCCCCAGCCGAACAGCAAATCCATCGGATCATGGATGGAGCTCGCAAACACCCGCTGCCACAAATCTATCCGGCCATCTTCGGTCGGATTGGCATCGTCACGGCCGCTGAGCAAGGGGCTGGAAGCCAAGAGCAGCGCCCCCACGGCAAGTATCGGCGCCGGCATTATCAAAGCCCAGCGATCGCGCGGCCGCAGCAGCGCATAAACCTGAAAAAACACCACCAGCAAGGAACTGATGAAGGCCGTGCGCGAACCGCTCAGCAAGGCCAAAAATACGCTCAAGGCCACCCAGTTGCGCATGCCCGGAACCAGAGCGAACAAAAGGGCGCAAGTGGCCATGGTCGCGCCGAACAGGTTGGGGCTCACAAAGGTGCCGAACGGACGGCCGCCGCCCAAAAATGACACCCCGAACAAAGGCGGCGCCCACAACGCCTGAGCGATCGCCAAAACCGCCTGAAGCGCGATGTAATAGCGCAAATACTGCGCAAACTTATAGATGACATAACTGCCCTCCCCCAAACGGCTGACCACGAAGCCGATTAAGGCCAAAGGCAGGTATTCGAAAACGCGCAGGCCCGCCATCGGCACGACCAAGGGCAAGTCCAGATACAAGGCATAGCCCACTTCAAAAAGGACATAAGTCGCGACCACGCTCAAAAATGCCAGCACCGAACTGATCATCGCCCCGCGCCGCAAGCGGGGTTCAAAAAACGCATAGGCGACCAGCACCACCAGCATCAGCTCGCGAAGGACACGTAAACCGAAATCCTGCTCGCCATAGACTTCCTTGACCCCTGCCCAGGCCGACTCGACCTGAGGCAACGATGCGACCGTCGAGGCGCTGACCAGCGCGATCAGTAAAACCGGCAAATCCTTTTCGAAGCGTAGCTGCATCGCTTAAACCTGCATCTTGTTATCGTCTATGTCGTCGATGAATGCATCGACAGACAGATAGTCGCGCTCACGCTGCTGGCGCTTAGCGAACAAGCCGCCCAGCGCGTCATAGCCTGCCTTCAATACCGACTCGCTTTTGGGTTCCAGATCGCTACTCTGGTAGGCATAGCCGTAATAAGGATAATAAGAAGAGCCTTCTTTCATGTCGTTGATGATGAAGCCGTTCGGTTTCACGCCGACTTGTTGGAAGCGCCGGAAACTGACTTCCAGCTCATGCGCGGTGTAACGGCCTTCCTTGACTACCAGGAAGGTAGCATCGGCTTGCTTGCCGAGGATCGCAGCGTCGGTGGCCCCCAAAATCGGCGGCGAATCGATCACGATATGGTTGTAAAAATCCTTCAATTGTTCCAGGGTTTCGGCCAGCTCGCCGAGCACCAGCAATTCCGCAGGATTCAGCACCATGCTGCCCTTCGGTATCAAATCGATCCCGACCTCGGGCAGACTGACGATCACCTCGCCGAGCGTGGCCGTGCCGGCCAACAGATCAGACAGACCCGGCTGTTTGTCGATCGAAAAGGTTTCATGCAGACGGCCGTTGCGCATATCGGCATCGATGACCAAGACCCGCTTCTTGATGCTGGCCAGCAATGCCGACAAATTGGTACTGACAAACGATTTGCCCATGCCAGGCGCCGGGCTGCTGATCATGATCACTTTGCTGACGTTGCTCGCCATCGTCGCTTCCAGCGTGGTACGCAAGCTACGCAGCGACTCTACGGATATATCCAAGGGGTCCTGGCTGACCAGGATGCCGGGTTGGCGCTCCTTGCCCGGGCCAAGCAAACGCCCCAATTTGTGCTGCTTCTTGCTGTGCGGGATGGCGGCATAAAGCGGCAATCCCACCTGATATTCGAGCATGGCCGGATAATTGTCGTGGCGCTGCAAGGAGTGTCTGAGGAACACCAAAGCCGAACCCGCGCTCAAGCCGAGCAAGCTCGCGATCGCTAACAACAGGCTGGGTTTTGGCCAATACGGCTTTTCCGGAGTGACCGCAAAATCGACGATGCGGGAGTTACCCAGCGATCCGGCCGCGGCAATGCGCTGTTCCTGGGCGCTGTTCAGCAGCGAGGTGTAAAGCTCGGTATTGACCTGCACATCGCGCGACAGACTCACCACGCTCTGTTGCGTGCGCGGCAGATCCTTGATCCGCTTGTTCAAAGCCGCCAGCTTGCCATTGACGTGCTTGATTTGCGAGTTGGTCGCGATCATGTCCGGATGGGCCGACTCCAGGCGCTGGCTTTGCTCGTCGTACTTCTGTTTGAGTTGGATGCCTAAGGTCTCCATTTCCGCGGCCTGCTTCAACAATATCTCGGCCTCGGCGGAAATGTCGACCGCGCCATGCTTTTGCCGGTAAGCGCTTAAGCCTTGCTCCGCTTTTTCCAGGCGTTCTTTGACGATCGGCAGCTGGCTTTCCAGGAAGGCCAGTTTTTGCCCGGCTTCCGCGGACTCCCAGTTGACCGTCGCATTCACATAAATAGTCGCGATGTCGTTGACCGATTTAGCCAGTTGCTCCGGATCGCGGCCTTTCAGCTCGACGCTGAGAATATCCGTGTCCTTCGAAACCTCTTTGACCGAAAACGCCTTCTGCAAGGTTTCGATGGCAGCCAACGAGGTATTTCGCTTCAATTCGAAATGCGTGCCGGGACGCGCTTCAAGCTCGGTCAGCTTAACGGTCACGGGCTCACTCTCGCCGATGTCGGCGCTGAGGGATTGGCCTATCGATCCTTCGGCCAGCAGCTGATCTTTCGGCCCCTGCAGGCGGAAACGGCCTTCTTCCAAAGCGATCAAGGTAAACTCTTTGTCCAGATAACGATCAGGCACCGTGAAGGTGGCGACCTTCAGCTTTTCGCCGCCCCAGGCCCAGCTCCCAAATCCCCACCAAGCCCCCGCGATGCCGTCGTGGGCGTCATGTTTACGGGCCAGCGTTTCGCCGATGAGCGGAAAATACTGCGGCGAAGTTTCCACCGTCAGGTTCAGGTTTTCCACCACTTTGCCCAGCACCGAACGGGAGCGCAAGATTTCGACTTCGCGCTGCGCTCTGGGATTTTCGGCTTCGGACGGTGACTTGTTCGCTTCGCTGCGCAGGTTAGCCGCAAGCAGCGCCTTGTTCTTGTCGATCCTGAGCAGCGCGTCCGCCTTGTAGGTGCGCGGCGCCAGCACCAGATAGACTGACGTCACCAGCAGTACGGACACTAAAGCCAACAGGATGGTCTTTCTGCCTTCGATCAGCAGGTCGACATAATCTCGAATACTGACGCCATGCTCCTCGATCCGGGACGGACTCAAGGGCGGTAACAATGTGGCTTCGTTCTGTGAATACATTTCCATATCCCAATTAGGTGAAAAGAAATTCTCTTTCTCTGATGCCATTACATTCCCATGAAGGCGGCGCGCGACATCACCGAAGTGAAAGATGACGGCAGGATCTGGTTAAGTACACGCGACCATTGGGTGACGCCCGCGGTGCCCACGAAAACGGTGTCGTGCGCTTGCAAGGGAAACTGGTCCGCAAGGATCAAAGCATCCGGCGACTCCGCATCCAATTGGAAAATCTCCGGCTTCATCTCGCCCGGCCGGATCACATAAATTTCTCCCGGACGTGAAGAATTGAAGTCAAGTCCGTACGCTTCCGCCAGCGCCTGCGAGAGCGTCATTCTTTGGCCATTACCGATTTGCAGGGCCTGCTGCTTGTTGACTTCGCCCATCATGAACACCTTATTGTCCCGGCGGTCGGGGATATTCAATACGTCGCCGTCCTTGAGCAGCAAGTTTTGGTCGGTGCCGCCTTTTTCGTACAGTTTCATCACATCGATCTTGTAAAGCTTGCCGTCGCGGGCCAGCGTGACGTTGGTCGTATCGGCTTCCTCGTTCACGCCGCCGGCGCGGCTGATGGCTTCCGCAATGGTCAATGGCGTCTCATTCATGGACAGGACTCCCGGATGCTCGACCTGGCCGACGACGGCAGCCCGATGACTCTGGAATGACAGTACCCGAACATCGACTTTGACGTCCTTGAAGTATTTGGAAAGCCCTTCGGTCAATAACTGCCGCGCCTCGGCGGCGGTTTTCCCTCCGACCTGAACGTCGCCCACGTAGGGGTAATAAAGCGTACCGTCATCCTGAACCGTTTTGCCCGCCAACTCAGGGTCGATTTTCTCGCTGCCCGGGTCGTTCAGCTCCGGATGTTCCCACACCGTGATTTGCAGCCTGTCGTGTGGGCCAATCTTATAGGCGGTGGTGGGGGCATTATCGGTTGGGAGAGTGTTGACCCCCTGTTGTTTCGAATTTTCCCGCTCGATAATCAGATCGGCGGTAATCGGGATGATCTTCGCTTTTTCCTTGACTAACTTGCCGTCCTTCATCGTGGGAACCTCGATATGCGACAAGGGGCTGTTGGTTTCCATCTCCATGCCGGGCGTCAAGGAGCACGCCTGCAGCAGCAAGACCGGTATCAGGGAAATTGATCTATACATGGCAAAGGTTTCCTTAGTAAGCATTTTTATTGATAAAACCGGTTAGAACGGTGCGCAGTGCAATTTCCAGATCGAACCAGACGGACCAATGCTGGATGTAATACAAATCGTGTTCGATACGCCGGTTCAGGTCGGTGTCTCCGCGCCAGCCGTTCACCTGCGCCCAGCCGGTGATGCCGGCCTTGACCATGTGCTTTTTCATATAATTCGGCACCTGATCCTTGAAGACTTCGACGAAATCCGGGCGTTCGGGACGCGGTCCTACCAGAGACATATCGCCCGTCAGCACATTGATCAGCTGCGGCAACTCGTCCAGGCTGGTTTTGCGCAGGAAACCGCCAAACCGGGTCGCGCGATTCTCGCCAGGCTTTGCCCACACCGCGCCGGTCTTGGCTTCAGCGTCCACCGGCATCGAGCGGAACTTCAACATCGTGAACTTACGGTTGTTCCAGCCCACCCTGACCTGTTTATAAAACACAGGCCCCCGCGAACTCAGCTTCACGCCGATCGCGATGAATAACAACAATGGACTGATCAGCAGCAGCAGGATGAAGGCCAGCAATCTGTCCTCTATCTCCTTGATATAGCGGTTGACGCCATGCAGAGGTGAAACCGAGACGTCCAGCGTCGGTATGCCGGCGACCGTGTTCAGACTGAGGAACTTGCTTTGCTTGAAGGCGAAACAGTCGATCACCAGCCGAATGCTGACCGGCAAATGCCGCAGTTCATGCTGAGCGCGTTCGGCCAGCGCTTCGCCGGGGAACGCAACCCAGACTTCATCGATCGCTTCCTTGCTGACGATGCCCGCCAGGTCTTCCACTTTTCCAAGGTGCGGCAGTGAAAAATCGCCATCCTTGATCGGGCCTTCAGTCTGATCATCGACATAGCCGATAACCTGTAAACCGGCCCAGGATGAATGGCTCAACTGACGGCCGACCGCAATCGCCATTTGGTTCAACCCGACCATGACGATGCGGCCCTGCGACCAGCCGTGAGCACGCATCCATTGCAGCACCTGGGAAAGCAGACCGCGTGCAGTCAGGACGGCGACCAATCCCAGCACCCACCAAGTGGCGATCCAGCGATAACTGGAACCGAACCAGAACTGCAAACGCACCAGGGCGACGATCGAAATCACCAAGCCGATGGCGGATACCCAAGCCCGGATGATGCGCGGGATTTCTCCCCGCATCGCATCATTGCGCCAAGGCCGGTAGACCTGGCCGATTTCGAAGAAGATGATGGCCGCCAACACGCCCAGCGCGATCACAATCCGATAGTCCTGATCAATGGCGAACTCTCTCAGCCAAAGATAATGAGAAACCCAAGCGGCGCCAATTAACATGGCGATGTCGATGAACCGCAGCAATAGGATCACCGTGTGTCCATATTGCTTGAAGAGTCCGTTGAAGATGTTGCCTAAACCGAGTGGCATATTCGCTACTCCCCTATTCTGTCTGTGTTCAATGAAGTAATTCCCAAAGTCATCGCGACCTGCATTACGCACGAGTCACTAAGTTGGCATTAAGAATACAGAGACAACATGAGGGGAAACCGAAAGGTTTGATTAAGATTTGATGAGGATTTAGTTAATTTTAAATGAGGGTTTGTGCCGAACTCTCCTGTTCGATGTGGATATTTCGGCCAGCGCGCGCCGTGAGACCGCAGATAAGTTTACAATTTCACTTACCTACCTATCCACCTGTCAACCGCTGATAATCGGCTCGTTCCAACACATAAATCGGGCTGGCTGAGATGGGGATGTTCGCGTTACCCGAGGCGTCAACCGGCACTTCCTGGGCATGCCCTACCACATCCACCAGCACCCAACGTTTACCGGAGTCAAGCCGCAGCGGCCAATGGCCTCTCACCTCATCGGTACGCCAAATCATCAAGGTGTCGCCGAAGTAAGCCGCCTGGACAGCATTGTCCTTGGTATCGACGGCTCGATACGGCAAACCATCGATCAGGGCGCCCGCCGTATAGAGGGCTGCCTCGCCGGGTTTGTGACCCATCGAATAATCCCAGATCCGGCCATAAGCCAGGTCGTATTCGTGACCGATGCAGAACGCCAATCCCAAATAGTCGCTGCGGCTATTGACCCAGGCGATCATTTTCGCGGCCTGCTCGGCCTGCCAGCGGCGTCCGGTCAGGCCGTGCATGGCCTTGGCGCCGGTCTCTCCGAGCCAGAAAGGTAAACTGTTTTTCCTGCCCAGGCCCGCATAAGCGGCCAGCACGCCGCGCTCATCTTCGTTTTCGCCATTGCCGATCGGACCGCCGAAACGCGGCGCTTTTTGCGGATAGGCATGTACATCCCAGGCATCCTGATAACGATCCAGGCCCAGTTGCAGCACCTGTTTGAACCAATCCTCCTCGCCCGGCCGCACCAGGCTGCCGCCGACATAATGGGCGTCGCTGCGCGCTTTGTGCGCCTGTTCGAACTCCCATTTGGCCCGTTCCACCCAGTGCGTGGGTTCGCGCAGCTTTTGCCATTCTGGCTCGCGGCGGATGTCGATCTCGTTGGTCGCCTTGAAGAAGCGGGTAAATTCTGCGGCAGTGTTGATGAATTTTTGTCCGTCCGCCGGATTGTCGTTCAGCCAGGAGCTATCGCCCGAAGAGTCCGCAAACAAAACCAGGCCGCGCTGCTTCGCCCGCTCCCACTGCGGCCGATACTGCGGATCGAACCCCGGATAGCTGCCGTAGCTTTTGTAAATCCCCATCCGCTCCAGCCAGGTAAAATAGCCGCCTGGCTGCTGAAAGCTCTTGTCGCCATCGGCCAGGGCGTAATAGTCGTTGTTCCAGAGTTTTTTGCTGTCCAAACGCCGCTTTTGCTCGGCTGCCCCCCGCACAACCGAAAATCCGTCCGCAGGATAATTCATGATCAACCTATCTTCCGGCGTATAGAAAGACGGATAAACCGCGTAATAGCCGGCCTCTTTGATCTTGCCGAAATCGACTTCGACCTGTCCTGGGAACAGGCCGCTGACTTCCTTGACCGCGACCTCGTTGCCGCCGTAATCGACCAGACGCAAACGCAGTTTGGCCTGAAAACGCGGCAGCGGCGCCGGCAAGCTCGTTTCCTCCAGAACCGAATGCCAGCGCATGTCCACCTTCAGCTTGATAGGATCGCCCGGATGCGGCAGATTGGCCGGCGCATCCACGAAGATCAGCGGCCGCAATCGGGCTGCGATGCGGTTAAGCGCCGGATCGGCCGAGGGATCGGTCAGTTGCGTCTTGAGCGAATCCAGAGGTCGGCCTGAGGCATCGGTAAACTGAGAGGTGAAATAAAACCTTTGCCCCTGATCATGCTGCATGACCAGCTTAACCAGCAGGCTATGCCAGCCCGGAGACAGCTTCAGCGTGGCGACTCGCGGCGCTTCGGGCCGATCCGACAATGCCGTGGCGACCAGGCCTTCGGTGGTCAGTCCGTGCAGCAAGGTTTTTATTTTTTCCATTGAAGATGAAGATCCGGTGGGCGGGTGCGGATCATCGCTCAATTCGAAAGGCTGGCCATCCAGCCAAGCCGTGGTTCTGATACCGGATTGTTTAAGATGCAGCAGCGCCTGCGTGGCCTGATCGGCATGCAGGTAAATCTGGGCATAGCCGCTGCCGCGTGACCAGCCGTAGGCGTGGTCGGTGCTGGCCTCGATGTCGGCGCTGCCATCGGCTTGCGTAGGCGCCGCATGCCAAGTCAGCATCTTGCCGCCCATCATTTGCAGGCTCAGGTAGGGTTGCCCCGGATTCGGCCTCAGCACGGTCTCGCTATCCAGCCCGACGATTGAAACGCCTGCCAGGCCGTCCTGCAATCCCCCCACCAGCCAGGCTTCGGGCGCACCGGCCTTCAGCGGTTTTGGATCATCGGAGGTGACCGCAGGCGGCACAGGCATCGTGCCGGCTTTTTCGGGATCGGCAAGAAACTTGACCACCTCCGCTTCGCTGCCGGGCCCCGCCAACACGCCGAGCACACCGTAATGATCGTCGGTCATCACCGCGGCAGGCAATGCCGTCAGGTTCAGGCTGCGGGCCAGCGCATCGGCGTCCTGCCCTACCCGGTACGCTACCGACAGCTTTTGATAGCCGGCGCGCGCGGCATCTGAAGCCAGCCCCCGAAACAGAATGTCATCCTTTTCACCCTTGCCATCGAGCAGATACAGGCGCCGCTTGGCATCCGGCAATGGCTTGATCAATGCCAGAAAGCGATTTCTGGCCTGGGCTTGTTCGGCGCTCATCCAGTCGCCGAGCGGCGCCTCCAGCTTCAGCAAAAAAGCGTCAAAGACCTTGGCCCCATCCGCCTTGCCGGTATTATGGATTTCCAGCCAGTGATCGCCCGGCAATACGGTGACCGTAACAGGGGCTTCCAGCCATTGATATTCCCAAGGCGTGGTATTGGTCAGCACGAAATCGCCGCGTGTCGCCAGTTGCTCGGGCTGCGCCCCGGCCTTGACGGTGAAGTTTTGTGCCACCTGAGATACCTCGCCGCCGCTTTTGTAGCGGGCAAACATACGGTACTGTCCCGGCGCAATCTCAGGCTTCAGTGCGAAACGAAAATCGGCATCCCAACTGCCGAAGCCCTGGTGAAAAACCTGGACCTCGTCCTTTTCGGTCAATATCGATGCGGCACCGGAACCGGCCGTACCCTCGCCAAGCTGGACTTGCAGCGTATTATTTTTTTCGGCTGCGGCAAAGGCGGGGGCCTTGCCTAAATCCAGCAGCACCACCGGCTTATCGGGCGTACCGCTTGCCGGCAGCGCCGACAAGGGCGATGCCAGCAGAAAGGCGTCGAAAACCTTGGCATCATGCCCTGCCCCGCTATCCCTGACCTCGATGACCGCGTCATCGGCCTTCAGAGCGACCGGCGTTTCCGCGGCTATCCAGGCGTAATCCCAACCCTTCGGTTTCATCGACAGAGAGCCGCGCAGCTCCAGCCTGGATGCATCGGGTCCGGCCCAGACTTCGAAGGCCTGCACGCAGACCGCAGGATCGCCGCCCTGCCGCCAGCGCGCCCAGAAAGTGTACGAACCGGCCGGAAAGCCGGAGCCGAGTTTGAAGCGAAAGCCGACTTTCCAGCTGCCGAAACCCGGATGCAAAGAACTGATTTCATCCTTGTCGGTCTGAATCGAAGTGTCGCCTTCGTGACCAGAGATTTCGCCGGTAACCACTCTCGCGGTCTTGTCCTCAACACGGCTTGATGCCGGCTCACTGCCGAGTTCAAGCAGCAGAACGGGCCTCTCGGCGCTGCCTTGTACCGGCAATCCCGGGATGACGCCGGCATGGCCAAGAGACGAGCCGGCCAGCGCCAGTAGCACCGCCTTTACCATCATAAAAAATAAGGTTAATGGCTTCATAAGCTTAGGAAAAGTTGGATATGGAACAAACTGATACGCGCTCAAGTGGGCGAGCGATGCGATGCAAAATGTGTATAATAGGGGCTATTCGGTCGGATTAGCCAGTCAATGTGCCGGATGCACACTCGGATTTTTCGATGCCGAAAGCGCATTTTCCCCCAGCGCACCATCCCAAATATAGTGATTGTTGGAGAAGGACTTTTGACGATCAAACACGTCAAATTATGAAAGAGTTTATTACCCACTTTGTTTTGGATATTTTCAAAAAACCGGATGTATCGAGATTTGCCTCGGCACTATCGGAAAAACTGAATGCCATTTTAAGCCAAATTAAATTCAAAAAAAGCCTATCATTAAAATCCCTGATCGTTTTAGGCTTCGTGATTGCGGTGATTCCGCTGTTTTTAGCCGTGCTGTACGCGGCTTTCGGCATGCGCGAAACCTCGGCCTTGGGCAGGACCATCAATTCGCAGGTCTTCGAACAGACCAAAACCATACGCCAGGTTTTGCAAAAGACCGCCGATATTGAACGCAAGGCCCGGCTGTTCATCCTGCTGTCGGACCCCGCCCTGCGCCAGCCGTATGAACGGGAATCGTATGAAACGGCGCGGGCATCTTTCAAACAAGCCTTGAACGAGCTGCTCAAACTCAATGTGGCGAACAAAATCGCGCTGCTGGTCAACGAATTATCGGAAAAGGAAAATCTGATCTATCAACAGGTCATCAGTTCGACGACTGACGACAATCCCGGCTTGCCGGTCGATGAGGCATTCCAGGGGCTGCGCGAAGCCTCCAACACCCTGTCGCGCGAATTCGAAAATCACGTCGATCATGAATTCAATGAATTGCGCGTGCAGTCGGAATCCCTCGAACAAGGGCTGTTAATCAAGGCCGCGGTCCTGTTGTTCATCTCATTCATCTTCATCGTGACCCTGCTGGTCATCCTGTCGCGTTCGCTGCGCCAACTGGATGTATCGATCCGCCGACTGGGATCTGGAGAGCTCAAACAACCGATCACCGTGACGGGTCCCGCGGACCTGCGCTATCTGGGCGACCGTCTGGAATGGCTGCGCACGCATTTAATCGAACTGGAAGTTTCGAAACAACAGTTCATGCACAACGTGGCCCGCGAAATCGAGCAGCCGTTAGCCAGCATCCGCGAAGGCACGGAACGGCTCGTCAACGAGGCGGATAAGGACACCGACAGCGCGGAACAGACCCTCGCACAGAGCCTGAGCGCTAATGTTGAAAAACTGAAAACGGTGTCCGAGGAATTGGTTCGCTACAGCCAAATCAACGAAAAACCGGAACTGATCCGTAAGCAAACCGTCAATATGAAGGACTTGCTTGAAGCGGTCATCAAGGATTTTGAAACGCCGCTTCAGGCCAAATCGATTACCCTGAAAAAGCTGGTCAGACCGATCGAAATTTCCGGCATCAAAGAACAGCTCAAAAACATTATCGAAGAGCTGATGTCGAACGCGGTGAAATATTCACCCGTGGGCGGCGAAATACGCATCATGCTGCGCGACTCGGGCGCCCAGATGGAATTGGAAGTCGAAGACGAGGGTCCGGGTATCGAGCCTGATGAACGTGCGCATGTATTTGAACCTTTTTTCCGCGGCAAGGCCGCCGAAGGCGACGATGCTGCCGAAGGTCCGGGCCTGGGGCTGGCCATCGTCAAAGAATATGTCGCCAACCACCAGGGCAAAGTCGATGTGATCGACGCAAGACAAGATCAACAGGGCGCCCGCCTCCGCGTTCAAATACCGATTAGCCAAGACGCCTGAACCATACGCTACACCACTCTCTATGCTGCCATTACTTTCAATTCGCAACACAATCTTAGTACTCGGCTTTTTGCTGCTGACCGGCTGCGCCGAGTTCAACTCCGGCTCCGGCTGGAACGCTTATACCCCCACCTATTACAATCATAACGACCCTTATTCACAGTCTGACTTTGACGAACTGCTCGGTTTCGGGGCGACCATGGCCAATATATCCCCCGCGTCACGCGCCGAGACCTGCCGGCTAATACTGAAGCGCCAGAAAGATTCCCGCTCTTCCAGGGAAGGGATTCAGCTCCACCTGATGATAGGCCGCCTGCTATCCGATGCCTGCGGCGACATCCCCAGAATTCTGAACGGGGTTGGCTCCATTTCCGGCCGCCTAAACGATGACCGGACGCGGAAACTGGTCGCGATTCACACGGAAGCCTTAAAACGGTTGAGCAATCCGTCAAGACGGCTCGGCACCGTGGAACGCAAGCATAAAACGTCTCCGACCGAACTGGAACCGAAAGAGTCAACCGGATCGAAGCAGGATGAAAACCGCCTGCTAAGAGAAAAACTGGAAGCCATACGGTCCATGGAAAAACAGATGGATCAGAGCGACGACATCAACTAGAACGCATGTTTCGTTTTCGCTTGGCCATTGCGATCGCCGTTTCGTTCGGTTTTGTGTTGTTTTTAGGCATCGCGCTGTATTGGGGGTCAAACCAGGTTTCCCGCTATTTTCAGCGCAGCCAAACGGCCTATGAAGCCTTCGATCATTATGAGCGCTTGTCCCAGGAAGCCTATCGCCATTTCAAACAGCGCATGGACAGGCTGATGACGACCGCCCCAACTGCCGAAGCCGGCGTGGAAGCCTCCAAGCATCGTCTCTATGAAGCGATGCAGATACTGAGAAACACCGCGATAAAGACGACCGACGAGGACATTCACGCCGCCGATGGGTCGGTGCAAGCCGCCGAGCTGGAAAGAGTGGCCCATTTCACCGCCTTCCTGGATGCCAGCGAATACCGCTTCGACGAAGTCGAGCGCCTGCGTCAGCAGGGCCAGATCGAAAAGGCCGTGCAGGCACTGTCGAAATTCTCGGAAGAAGAAATCGATGGAAGATTCCAGCCCCTGATCGATACGGCGATCAGCGCTGAACGCGAAAAGGCCGGCAAAGCCAAGCAAGAACTGGAAGATTTGGTGGCGCAGTCGCGTTGGGTCGCCATTTTGGCGTCACTGCTTGCCGCGCTGTTCAGCCTCACCTCCGGCATATTACTGCTTCGGGGCGTCAGAAAACCTATCGAAGCCTTGATGAAGGGCACCGACGAGATCGCTTCCGGTAATTTGGATCATCGCATCGCACTCGATAGCCGCGATGAATTCGCCTATCTCGCCAGCCACTTCAATCAAATGGCTGAGGAGTTGAAAGTTCAGCAGGATAAACTGCGCGAGGGACGCGCGGTGCTGGAAAAAAGAGTGGCCGAACGGACTTTCGAACTCAATAGTTTAAATGAAGAATTAAAACGCATGGACATCGCGCGACGGGAGTTTTTAGCCGACATCAGCCACGAACTGCGCACGCCGATTACCGTGATACGCGGCGAGGCCGAAGTAACCCTGCGCGGAAAAGAACGCGAGGCCGAGGAATATAAAGACGCCTTGCAGCGTATCGTCGAGTTGTCGATGCAATTGGGGAAATACGTCAACGATCTAATGTTTCTGGCCCGTACCGAAACCGCCAACCTGCAATTTGAATGGGATTGCGTGGACCTGTCCGAACTCGTGACCAGCGTGGTCGAGGATTTTCAGGTGATGGCCGAGGAAAAGTCGATGTCTGTTGCCCTGGATGCATCTGCCGGCCCCGTGCGGGTGCGCGGCGACAAACAACGGCTTAGGCAGGTGCTGTTCATTTTGGGCGACAATGCCTGCCGCTACTCGAATCCCGGAGGGTGCATCACGGTCGCCTTGCGGGTGGACGGAAACGAAGCCAGTTTCAGCCTGACCGATCAGGGCATAGGCATACCGACCGAGGATTTGGAGCGCATTTTCAAGCGCCACTTCCGCAGCCAGAATGCCCTCCATGCCCGCGAGGACGGCACGGGCCTCGGCTTGCCGATGGCCAAATCCATCCTGAAGGCGCACGGCGGCCGCATCAGCGTCACCAGCGCGGAAAACTCGGGATCGACATTTACGGTCTCGCTGCCACTGCTTTCGGCCGAACCGGATCACAATGCACTCTATCAAAACTAACTTCATTTTATAGGTATCGGCACCATGCGAGTTCTGCTAGTCGAAGACGATGAACGCATCGTCGATTTTATTCAGCGCGGGCTGAAAGCCGAAGGCTATACCATAGAGGTGGCCCGGAGCGGGCCGGAAGCGATAACGATGGGGATCGAGGGTCAGTTTCAGGCCATCATTCTGGATTTGGGCTTGCCCATTATGAATGGCCGGGAAATTTGCGAGCATTTACGCAACAATGGCGTCGACACCCCGATTCTGATGTTGACGGCCCGGGATACGGTGCAGGATAAGGTGGCCGGCCTGCGCTCCGGCGCCGATGACTATATGACCAAGCCTTTCGCATTCGAGGAACTGCTGGCCCGAATCGAAGCGCTGATGCGTCGCCGCGGCGGCGAGCCCAAAACCGAAGTCAAGGAATTGCGGATAGCCGACCTGGTATTGAATGGGGAAACTCACGAAGTCAGGCGGGGCGACACCCTTATCGAGCTGACGCCGAAGGAATTTGCCTTGCTGGAATGCTTAATGCGCATGCAGGGCAAGGTGCTGAGCCGCACCCGAATCCTTGAACAAGTCTGGGGCTACAGCGCCGATCCTTTGACCAATGTGGTGGATGTCTATATTCGCCAGTTGCGGCGAAAAGTCGACGATGATTTTGAGCTAAAACTCTTGAAGACGGTGCGCGGATACGGCTACAAGCTGGATGCTTCCTAGACGGCTAGCAAGGCACTTTAACCTCGCGCGGCGCTCTAACTTTTTGCACCGCAAATTTTCGTCTACGAGATTCTTAACGAGGAGAAGCTATGAAAACGCAATTTGCATTACCCAACGAGGAGCCGACAGACTGCGACATCGAAATCACCACCGAACATTCGGCCAGCAGTCATGGACGCCCGGTTTTAGTGACCGAGAACGGCGACGCTATCGACCCCATGTCTTGGGCTTTTCATCGGATCGTATCCGCGACACCCGAAGAAATAGAGCAGCTAAGGGCATTGGGGCTGCATACCCATCATATCTAAGCCGAGATGTCGCCTCGCCTTGAATAGAAAGACGGGGCCAAGCCTTACCTAATCTTCTCTGGTTCCCGCGCGGGCGCGGGAATGCAGTCATGACGAATTCAATTTAGAATAATCACTTAATGTCCCCTATCATTCGAGTCGATCAGGTATCGGTCACCGTCCATGAAAAAACGATTCTATCAGACATCAGCTTTGCCCTCTTCCCTGGGGAAAAAGCGGTGTTTTACGGCAAATCCGGTTCCGGTAAAAGCAGTGTACTGAAAACCGTGTTGGGTCTCCTTCCTCTAACACGAGGCAGGGTTTACTTTCAGGAAAATCCGCTAACCCCTGCTTCTGTTCAGACGATTCGAAGCTGTACCGCCTACATCGGACAAGAACCGATTTTGGGGGCTGAAACCGTACGCGATGCACTGCTATTACCTTTTCAATTTAAAGCGCATCGCGAGCATCGACCTACGGATAGGCAGCTCATTGAGGTATTGCAACGACTGCAACTGCCCGTGGACATTTTAGGCCAGAAAAGCAGCCGTATTTCCGGGGGCGAAAAACAGCGGATTGCGCTGGCTCGAGGCCTGCTATTGGGAAAAGAATTGTATCTGCTGGACGAGGTGACCAGCGCACTGGACGCGGAAAGCAAACAAGCGGTGTTCGATGTTTTCTCCGATCCTCATCTGACTGTGCTGTCTGTCGCTCACGACCCGGAGTGGCTGGAGCGCTGTGATATTGTTTTTGGACTGGAAGCGGGTCGATTGACTCAGGAAAAGCGACATGAAAACACTTGATATTGCGCTGCCGCAGATGGCGCTTCTCTATGGCCTCTGTTTGCTACCGGGGTTACTGCTCTGGCTGATGGGCCTGCGCTTGAGCCGGGATATCGGCATCGGCATTCTGCGCATGAGCATCCAGTTAGCGCTGGTTGGATTCTATCTGAAAATCCTATTCGATCTTAACGATCCTTGGCTCAATGGCTTATGGATACTCATGATGCTGTTAGTCGCCGATGTCAGTATTCTGCGCCGTGCAGGACTTAAAGTGCGTGATTTTGCGCTCGCCACCTTTTCGGCTATTGCCTCCAGCATCCTGTTCTCCACCGCTTTTCTGGTGGTCCTGGTCATCCAGCCGACACACTTTTACGATGCCCGTTATATCGTGCCTTTGGCGGGAATGATCCTCGGCAACTGTCTACAAGGCAACGTCATCGCGCTGGAACGCTTCTATTCGGCTCTACGCAAGAACGAGAACGAATACACGACCTTTCTGATGCTGGGGGCGACACGCTGGGAAGCCGTGCAACCTTACTTTCGCGATGCCGTCAAAGCCGCGATCAATCCGACCATCGCCGGCATGGCGACCATGGGCCTGGTATCGCTGCCCGGTATGATGACGGGGCAAATTCTGGGCGGAAGCGAACCTTGGCTAGCGGTGAAATACCAAATCGCCATCATGATCTGTATTTTCACCAGTACCACCCTCGCCAGTATCATTAACTTAAAACTCAGCCTGAATATTGCATTCAACGCGTTTGACGTGTTGAAGAATGAATTGATTGAAAAGCCTTGATTTTACCCGCCGCCCTGAAAGGCAAGCAGCACAGTAAATCATCCCGATCAACTCGCTTCGCCTGGCCGGTAAAAACAGGAATAATCCCCTTTCAAATCAGGAAAAATCCCCTCAATTTTTTCAACAAAGCTTTTGATAATGATCCATTTAACCACGGACATTATCATGAAGCGCTTTTTTATCATTCTGCCGAGTATTTTGCTGTTTTCATTTGCCGCGATAGCGCACGGCCCCACCCCGCAGAAGGGGCTGGAAAGCATTACCATCAACGCACCCGTCGATAAGGTCTGGGACGCGGTCAAGCAATTCGATGCCATCGCCGACTGGCATCCGGATGTGAAGGAAAGCTCCGGCGACGGCAAGCACGAGTCTGGCGGAATCCGCACCCTGACCCTGCACAACGGCGGCCAGTTGGTCGAGGAGCTGGATTTCTACAGCGACAAGGACCATGAATACAGCTACCGGCTCAAGAAAGAAAACGTCGAGGCGTTTCCGACCAGTTCCTACTCGATGGAAATCCAGGTCAAGCCGGGCGAGGCCGAAGGCACCACGGTGGTGACCCTGAAGAGCCGCTTTTACCGCGGCGATACCGGCAACACGCCGCCGGAAAACCTGAGCGACGCGGCCGCCGTCAAAGCGGTCATCGCATTTTTGAAGAACGGCCTGGACGGCTTAAAGGCCAAAGTCGAAAAATAAAGCGTCGGCTGATTCCCGCCGGGTTGTCATTAGCCGGCGGGAACCGTCTTTGCCGAAACAAGCCTCAATCAAGTACATTGATCAAGCCATGCCGTCCCGCCAGCATGGCCAGTTCCGCCGCGGTTTTCACCTCCATCTTTTCCTTGATCGCGGTGCCGTGGTTGCACACCGTTTTGTAACTCAGACACAGTTTCTCGGCGGCCTCTTTCGCGGTATAGCCGTTCGCCAGTAAACAGAAAACATCGAATTCGCGCGGCGACAGCCGTTTGAGCTTTGCCGATTCATCCTGTCCGGCCGCCATCGACATGGCCAGTTGCTGCGCCAGTTCGGGATCGATGTAAATGCCGCCCTGCGCGATCGCGCCGACGGCCGCGATCAGGATGTCGGGCGTACTGTTTTTGGTAATGTAGCCCTTGGCGCCGGCCTTGAGCGCGCGCGAGACATAGACCAGCTCGTCGTGAATGCTGAATACCAGGATCTTGCAGCGCGGATCTCGGCTGATCAGGCGCCGTATCGTTTCGAGCCCGCTCATGCCCGGCATCGACAAATCCATCACCACGATGTCCGGTTGATGCCGGCTGTAGAGCTGGCAGGCCATTTCGCCGCGATCCGCTTCATGAATCGCGCCTATCCGCTCGGATAAGGCCAGAAAGGTTTTATAGCCGGTGCGCACGACCGCATGATCGTCGACCAGCAAGACATTGATTTTGTCCATCACATACTCCCTCATTCGATCCTTCTATGTTGCCCGAATTCAGGGCAGACGCCTCGGGAATTCTTCCCGACCCGCGTTAAAAAAGCAATTTCAGGAATTTTTCTCGGTTTTTTGAGGATTTTTGCCTAATCGAATTGCAGGTTTATTCCGTAACCTATACCCAGACCGCTCGGATACCATGTTGCCAGCTCGGACCCGCGCCTTGGTGCAACCGTTTTGATCAAGAAAGCTGTGTGTCTAATTTTACCGATGCGCCCGGTCCAGGCTTCTCAAATTCAGGTACATAAATATAACCCTTGGAGGGGAACTATGCGGATTTCCAAACTCACCCGCACCGTCGCGTCAGTCCTTTGCGGCGGCGCGTTTCTGGCGGCCGCGCTGCCGGCAGAGGCCAATAAAGAACTGGACAGGCTGTCGAAAGAAGACAGCAACTGGGTCATGCAGACAAAGGATTACGGCTCGACCCATTTCAGCAAGATGACCCAGATCAATACACGCAACGTCCATCATTTGAAACCGGTGTGGTCGTTTTCGACCGGCGTATTGAACGGCCATGAAGGCGGACCGCTGGTCGTCGACGGCATCATGTATGTGCATACGCCCTATCCGAACAATGTCTATGCGATCGATTTGAACAATCCCGACAAGATATTGTGGCAATACAAGCCGAAGCAAAATCCTGCCGCGCGCGCGGTCGCCTGCTGCGACGTGGTGAATAGGGGCGTGGCCTATGCGCCGGCGGGCCCGGACTATCCGGCGACTATCTTCCTGAACCAGCTGGACGGCAATGTCGTCGCGCTGCACGCGAAAACCGGCGAGATGCTCTGGAAGATGGAAAACTCCGACATCGCAATGGGTTCGACGTTGACCGTCGCGCCGTTCGTCGCCAAAGATAAGGTGATCGTCGGCACTTCCGGCGCCGAATTGGGCGTCCGGGGCTACACCACCGCCTATAACATCAAGGACGGCAAACAGGCCTGGCGCGTCTATGCGACAGGGCCTGACGAAGACATCAAGCTGGCGAAGGATTTCAACAGCGCCAATCCACACTACGGCCAGTTCGGCCTGAGCCTGAAAACCTGGGAAGGCGACGCCTGGAAGATCGGCGGCGGCACCAACTGGGGCTGGTATGCGTTCGACCCTGACCTTGACATGCTCTACTACGGATCGGGCAACCCCGCGCCGTGGAACGAAACCATGCGTCCTGGCGACAACAAATGGACGATGACGATCTGGGGCCGCGACATCGACACCGGCGAGGCCAAGTTCGGCTATCAGAAGACGCCGCATGACGAATGGGATTACGCGGGCGTCAACTACATGGGCCTGTCAGAGCAGATGGTCGACGGCAAAATGACCAAATTGCTGACCCACCCGGATCGTAACGGCCTGGTCTATACCCTGAACCGTGAAAACGGCGACCTGGTCAACGCCTTCAAGATCGACGACACCGTCAACTGGGTCAAACATGTCGACCTGAAAACCGGCCTGCCGGTCCGCGACCCGGAATACTCAACCCACATGGATCATCAAGCCAAGGGCATCTGCCCGTCGGCGATGGGCTACCACAACCAGGGCATCGAATCCTACGACCCGGAAAAGAACCTGTTCTTCATGGGCACCAACCATATCTGCATGGACTGGGAACCGTTCATGCTGCCTTACCGCGCCGGCCAGTTCTTCGTCGGCGCGACCTTGAACATGTATCCGGGTCCGAAAGGCACCCTGGGCCAGGTCAAGGCGATGAACTCGGTAACCGGCAAATTCGAATGGGAAGTGCAGGAAAAATTCGCGGTCTGGGGCGGCACGACGGCGACCGCGGGCGACCTGGTGTTCTATGGCACGCTGGACGGCTACATCAAGGCGCTGGATTCGCGCAACGGCAAGGAATTGTGGAAATTCAAACTGCCGTCCGGCGTCATCGGCCACCCGATCACCTACGGACATGACGGCAAGCAGTATGTCGCGATTTACTACGGCGTCGGCGGCTGGCCGGGCGTCGGCCTGGTGTTCGACCTGCAGGATCCAACTGCCGGTCTGGGCGCGGTCGGCGCCTTCAAGGAACTCGCGCACTATACCCAGCAAGGCGGCGGCGTGATGGTATTCGCATTGGGCGAATAACAGGCGCAAAGGAGCAAAGACCTTTTCGGCGGCGATCGGGATGAGTATTGCAGCGAGTCTCCCACATGACTGATTCCGCCCTCGCGCCGGGAAGGTTTTTACAAAAATCATGAGAATCACAGCAATGCATAGCAAAACATTTTTCCAGACAGGATTGGCGCTGGCAGCGCTTTTAGCCGCCTTCGAAGCGTCGGCAACCACCCCGGAACCGTTGAAGGTTTGCGCGGCGGAAAACGAAATGCCTTATTCGAATAAGGCCGGCGAAGGCTTTGAAAACAAGCTGGCCGCCCTGCTCGGCAAGGCATTGGAGCGCAAAGTCGAGATGGTGTACTGGACCGATCCGCGCTACTACGTGCGGGACTACCTCGACAAGGGCTTGTGCGACGTCGCGCTGGGCGTCGACGCGGGCGATCCCAGAGTCTTGACGACCAAATCCTATTATCGTTCCGGCTATGTGTTCATCACGCGGGAACAGGATGAAATGGAGATCGAAAACTGGAACAGCGATGCGCTGCGCAAGGCCAAGAAGATCGCCTTCGTGCCGGGGACGCCGGCGGAAGTGATGCTGCGCGCGATAGGCCGCTACAACGACCTGTTCAATTATTCGCAGGAACTGGTCGGCTATAAATCCAAGCGCAATCAGTACGTGAAATACGACCACGCCAAGCTGGTCTCGGAAGTCGCATCCGGCAACGCCGAGATCGCGGTGTTGTGGGGGCCGGCGGCCGCGCGTTATGTGAAAGCCTCGTCCACGCCGCTGACCATGACCGTGATTCCCGACGACAACCGGCGCGCGGACGGCCAGAAGGTCGGCCATCATTACAGCACCTCGATCGGCGTGCGCAAGGACAAACCGGCCTTGCTCGCGGAATTGAACAAGGCGCTGGAGGAAATCGAGGACGACATCGAGGATCTGCTGGAAGAGGAAGGCATGCCATTGCTGGACGAACCGGAAGCTGCCGGTTAAACAAAAACAAATAGGACCACTATGAAAACGACACACATCTTTACCGCGGCGTCGCTGAGCCTTGCCCTGCTGAGCACGGCGGCGATCGCGGAAATCACCTTCCATAACGCGATTACCGGCGAAACGCTGGATATGAGCGTCGCCAAAAAAGGCGGCAATACCGAAGCCTTCAAGCAATTCAAGGAAACCGGAAAAAATCCTTACAACGGCGACGCGGAAGCGGTCAAGAAGGGCCATGACCTGTACATGACCGCCTGCTCGGGTTGCCACGGCCACGAAGCCGAAGGCAAACTGGGACCGGGCCTTGGCGACGACTACTGGACTTATCCTGCCAACGCAACCGACAAGGGCTTGTTCGAACTCCTGTTCGGCGGCGCCAACGGCATGATGGGACCGCAATACGTCAATTTGAACACCGACGAGATGCTGTTGATCATGTCCTGGATTCGCGACATTTATCAAGGCGATCCGAAAAAAGCCAAGTGGTTGAATAAATAACGAGGAGTAGACGATGAAGAAATTTTTGTTACTGAGCACCTCTGCAATGCTGGCGACAATGAGCTTTACCGCCGCGGCTTATGACGGCACCAACTGCAAGGAGCCCGGCGTGTGCTGGGAGCCGAAGCCTGGCTATCCCGACAAGGTCGAAGGCAGCAAATACGACCCGAAACACGATGTCAACGAACTGAACAAACAGTCGCAGTCGATCGCCGAAATGGAAGCGCGTAACCAGAAGCGCTGGGAACATTTCAACAAGACCGGCAAGTTTGTTTACGACGTGGACGAAATCTGAGTCTTGTTCTCGATCCCACGCGCTGCGTGGGATCGAAAGAAGTGAAAATTTAACTGGCGATTTTTACCGGCATCGATATTTCCCCCTAAGGACGTCATCCACCATGCTGCGGCGCCCTGCCCCATTGATATCGATGCCTGCTTTACCCGGAATCGGCGGCGAGTCTTGTGTGTTCACGGTGACCAGCCGCGGACCGCAAGGCCGATTCCAGCTCGTTTTTGACTAATCCCACTCATAACTCCGGCATGTGCTTGCCGGAGTTTTTTTTGAAAAAACATGATGACAGATGCGGAATTAATCCAATGGCGCGCCAACGCGTTGCGGTTTGAACAACAGATCAACCAATGCGTGCTCGGCCTGCAAACAGCCGTCAGGCAGATCGTAATCGCGGTCTTCGCGCGCGGCCATGTGTTGCTGGAAGGCCAGGTCGGCGTCGGCAAGACGACCCTGCTGCGCGCGGTTGCGCAAGGCCTGGGCGGCAATTTTGAACGCATCGAGGGCACCATCGACCTGATGCCTGCCGATCTGATTTATTACACCTATCTCGACGAAAACGGCCGTCCGCGCGTCGATCCCGGCCCCCTACTCAAGCAAGGCGAAAGGCTCAGCACGTTTTTCTTCAACGAGATCAATCGCGCCCGCCCGCAGGTGCATTCTCTGTTGCTCAGGGCGATGGCCGAACGCAGCGTCAATGCGTTCAACCGCGATTATGCGATGCCGCACTTTCAGGTATTTGCCGACCGCAACCGCGTCGAAAAAGAAGAGACCTTCGAACTGCCCGCGGCCGCCAAAGACCGCTTCATGATGGAAATCCGCATCGACCGGCCCGATGACGATGCACTGCTCGATCAGCTGATGTTCGACCCGCGCTTTCACGACACCGACCGGCTGATCGCCGGCGTCGAGTCCGGCGGCATGGCCTATGAGCGTCTGAATGATCTTGCGGAAACGGTGCAAAACAAAATTCAAACCAGTCCGAAGCTGCGCCAGTACGCGCTGGACCTGTGGAAGGCCACGCAAAATCCCGGCCAGTACGGCATTCAATTGGCCGACGTGGACATGAATCAATTATTGCTGAGCGGCGCGAGTCCGCGCGGCATGAGCTATCTGATCCGGGCCGCGAAAATCCGCGCCTGGCTGGAAGGCCGCGACTATGTGTTGCCGGAGGACATCCAGGCGGTGTTTGCGGTCTGTACCCAGCACCGGCTGTTCATCAATCCGGTGTACGGCTACCGGAAAGAACAGTTGGTGCCGCAACTGGCCGCAGCGATCCTGCAGCAAGTCGCGGCGCCTTAACATTCTCCTACCCAAAGCTCCATGCATTACGATGAAAAAACTTCACGTGGATAAGCGTAGCGCATCCACCTTTTGGGGTCACGTTTGGTGGATGCGCTACGCTTATCCACCCTGCACTTGAACAGAAAAATGCTTGAAGCCGACCTCCTTCAATACCGTTTACCCTGGCTGTCCGGCGCGGTGTACCCCGGCGCGCATCTGGGGCGCATGACCGGCGCCGGCCTGCTGTTCAAACAGCATCAGCCGATGGCCGCCAGCAGCGACCCCAGGCGCATCGATCTTCGGGCCAGCGTGCTCGATCCTTTCGAGCACTATCGGGTGCGCGCCTACCAGCAACCGAGCCGTATCGACGTCTATCTGCTCGCCGATTTATCGGCATCGATGGGCCATGCCGGCAAACAGAAAATTCTGGGCACCCTGCTGCGCACGCTCGCGCGCTCGGCGTTCGGCTACGGCGACCGTTTCGGCTTCATCGGCGCGGGCGAACGGGCCGAACCGCGTTGGCTGTTGCCGGCGGGCATGCATTATGAACCGGTATCCCGTGTCGCCGGCCAACTCGAAAGCGCGCGTTTTTCCGGCACCGCGATCGGGCTCGGCAACGCCCCCGCCTATCTGCCGGCCGAAAGAGCCCTGCTGTTCCTATTGACCGACGGCCATTTTCCGCTCGCCCACCTGCAAGGCCTGCTGGCCTCCCTGCAAATGCATGATGTCGTCCCCCTGGTGCTGTGGGACGCGAGCGAATACCGCCGGCTGCCCGCCTGGGGTTTATTGCCCGTTCGCGACCTCGAAAGCGGAGTGTCCCGCACCCTGGTCATGCGCCCGGCGCTCAGGGAACGCATCGTGTACGCCTACGCGCAACGGCGGCAGGACCTGCTCGGGACCTTTCGCGCCTTCGGCAGCGAACCCTTGTTTATCGAACAGTGCGACATCCCCGCGATCAATCGCCATTTACACCAGAGAACGGCATGAAACGCCTATTGATCCTGACGCACCTATTACTGCTGGGCTGCTCCGGCGCGAACGACGATGCGGTCATCGACTTCGAAGTCGAAACGCCGAGACCGTTCGGCTATGTGATCGGCGACGAGATTCCGGAGCGGATCATCCTCGAAACCCGGCCGGGCGTGATCCTGAACACCGCCAGCCTGCCCGCCAAAGGTCCGGTCAATCGCTGGCTGAATCTGAATGCCATGCACATCCGGCAGAGTGGCCAGCGCTACGAAATCGACTTGCGCTACCAGGTGTTTTATGCGCCGCTGTCGGTCAGGACCCTAACCCTGCCCGGTTTCGACCTGCACTTCGGCAGCGGCGACAGCGCCTTCAGCAAGCCAGTCCCGCCCTGGCGCTTTACGATGTCGCCGCTGCGCGACCTGGCGGTCAAGGGCGCCGAAAGCGGGGCCACACTGCGCCCCGACAGTCCGCCGCCGCAACTGGACACGCGGCAGACTTTGACCCTGATCGTCGCGGGCTCGGGCGCTTCCTTGCTCGCCGCCGCCACGCTCGGCTTTTTGTACGGCTACTTCCCGGCCTTGCGGCGCCGCACCCTGTTCAAACAGGCGCTGAAACGTCTGGCCCGCCTCCCGGAAAAAGACATGGCGTCGGCCCTGCACACCGTGCATGATGCCCTGAACCGGCTGAACCGGAAGCCGCTGTATCAACATCAGCTGGCCGGATTTTACCAGGCCCATCCCGAGCATCGCCGCGTGGATAGTCAACTGAACTGGTTTTTCAACTATTCCAACCATTATTTTTTCAGCCGCAATGTCTCGGCGACAGCGTTGGACCGCGAAAAACTGATCGCGCTGTGCAAGGCATGCCGGCAAATCGAGCGGGGCAGCCGATGAGTCTGGGCGTGGAATCGCCGTGGCTGCTGACCGCTTTGCCGCTGGCCCTGCTGCCGCTGATCAATAAGGGCATGCGCGACCATGCGCATCCGGGCTTGCTGCTGCTGCCGCCGGACCCGCTGTCGGACCTGTTGTCCTGGCTGCTGCGTGTTTTCGCGATGCTGGCGATGGCCGGGCTGATATTGGGCATGGCGGGGCTCCACCTGCAAGGACAAAGCGTCGAACGCATCGGCCACGGCGCCGAAATCGTCCTGCTCCTGGACCGCAGCAACAGCATGGACAACAGCTTCGCCGGGCGCGCGCCGAACGGCAATAACGGCGAAGAATCCAAAACCGCCGCCGCACGGCGTTTGCTGACCGATTTCGTGAACCAGCGCGAACACGATCTGATCGGCGTTGCCGAATACAGCACCGCGCCGTTGTATGTGATGCCGATGACCGAAAACAAGGCGGCGGTCAAATCCGCGATAGCGGCGACCTCGACGCCGGCGCTGGCCTATACCCATGTCAGCAAGGGCTTAGGCATGGCGCTGTCTTTTTTTCAGCAACCTGTCGTCACAGGATCGCGGCTGATCGTCCTGGTCTCCGACGGCGCGGCGGCGATCGATCATGACAGCGAGCAGAAGCTCAGGCAGTGGTTCAAGGAAAAACAGGTGCGTCTATACTGGCTGTTTTTGCGCACGGCCAACAGCCCGGGCATTTACGACCCGCCGGCCGATCCGCGCGACGACAACGCGCAGGCGATGCCGGAACGCTATCTGCACCAGTTCTTCACCAGCCTGAACATCCCTTATCAGGCCTATCAGGCGGAGAGCCCCGACGCGATGAAGCAGGCCATCGCCGACATCAGCCGGCTCGAAAATCTGCCGATCCATTATTTCGAACGGATCCCCCGGCGGGACCTTACCGGCACCTGCTATCTGGCGTCCGCTATCCTGCTGCTGTTGCTGCTGGCCGCCAAAGGCGCCGAAGTAAAACCGGAAGCATAACCATGAACACGAGACCCTTATTGCATCCCCTGCTCTGGCTGACATTGGCGTCAGGCCTCTCCGCCACGCTGTACGGCGCAGCCGATTGGTACCGGATTCATGCCGGCAATGCGTTGATCGCCAAGCTCGTCTCGGGCCGCGATGTCGAGCTCGATCGGGTGATCGGCGGCCCCTTCGAGCTGCGGCTGGCAAGAGCCTATTATCTGAAGAACAAGCATCGCTATGACGAGGCGCTGGCGACCTTGAGCCTAGTCATCGACCAGGGCGACGCCGCGCGGCAGGCCAGAAACCGCTACAACCTCGGCAATCTGTATCTCGAACAGGCGATAGCCCAGGCCGAAGCGATGAACATCAATGCGGCCATGCCGCTGGCCGGCCTGGCCAAACAGGCGTACCGGCAGTCGCTGGCATTGGACAGCAACCAATGGGACGCCAAATACAATCTCGAAGCCGCGATGCGCCTGTTGCCGGAAATGGACCGGATTTCGCCCGAGGACGAAGAGGAACCCGTGCAGCAAAAGACCCAATTATGGACGACCGTGCCGGGATTTCCGCGCGGTTTGCCTTAGGCCCGGTGAAATGATGCGTTTTTCGTTGCAAGACTACCGAACCGTGTGCCTGCTGCTGGCGGTTTCAGCGATGGCCGTATTGTTCATACGGCCTGTCGAACAGCAAAAACAGCCAGTTTACAACCTGACCTTCATCGTCGATATCACTCGCAGCATGAATGTGGCGGACTACGCCGAAGGCGACCGCGCCGTCAGCCGGCTGGAATTCGTCAAACGGACCTTGCGCGAATTGCTGGTCAGGCTGCCCTGCCAATCCAAAGTCGGCCTGGGCCTGTTCACCGAGCGCCGCTCGACCTTGCTGTTCGAACCGCTGGAGGTGTGCGGTTCCTATGCGGAGATCGACGCCGCGATCAGTCAAATCGATTGGCGCATGGCCTGGGCGGCCGACAGCAATATCGCCCAGTGCCTTAAGAGCACGCTGGAAATGCTGCAAAACCGGGACGGCGCCGTCGTTTTCATGACCGACGGCCATGAAGCGCCGCCGCCGAATCCGCGCTACCGGAGCGATTTTTCCGCGCTGAAGGACAAGGTCAAGGGCATCATCGTCGGCGTCGGCGGCTTGACGGCCATGCCGATTCCGAAGTTCGACAACCGCGGCGAACCTGCCGGCTATTATTCGGCGGACGATGTGCCGCAGCGCTCCTCGTTCGGCGAATCGAATCTGGACCCGTCGCAGATCGAAGGCTACAACGCGCGCAATGCCCCGTTCGGCAGCGCCAAAGCCGGCGGCAGCGAGCACCTGAGCGCGCTGCACGAGAGCTACCTGGAAGAACTGGCGCTCGAGGCGGGACTGAAGTACGCGCGCTTGAGCGATGCCGAGACCCTGGCTGCGGCGGTTCAGCGTCCCGAACTCGCGCTGACGAAAAAGGTTGCCGCCGACGTGCGCTGGCAACCGGCCTGGCTGGCGTTGCTGATGACGGCTGCCGTGTACTGGCCGTTTAGCCTGAGCCGGGTCAAAAGTGCTTTAGGGTTTTTGCGGAAAAAGCCGTGAGCAAAGTTATCTTTTAATCAACCCCTTCGAGATGAGACATGATCAAAAACATCCCACTGACCCCGCATCGTTTATTTGCCGGATTGCTGGCGTTGTCGCTACTGGGCGCTTACATCACCCACAACGCCCAGAAAAACTGCCACTATTACTGGCTGTTCATGTTGCTTATTCTGGGCCTTGCCTCGATTGCGCCGATCTACCAGCAAACCCCAAGCGATCGCAAAAGTCTGCAAAACCGCTTGCTGCACTGGGCCGGCTGCGTGTTCGCGACCGTGGTGATCTATGCCTACCATAATGCCGGCAGGCTGTATCATGAGGAAACCGGCCTGTTGATCCTGCTGGTGCTGGCCATCGGCGCTTACACCGACGGCCTGAAAAACAGCCTCCGATTCATGCTGCTCGGCATCTTTCTGGGCCTGATCGCGATGTCCGCCGCCTACGTCGATGCCTACCTGTGGCCGCTGGCGATACTCGCAAGCGCTGCCGGGGCATGGAGTTATTATGAAGAGGTTTCGGCGGCTTAGACGGACACTAAAAAGACCTGGCGCCGGCTTCGATAAAAAATTTCCCATTTTGTTTTGGGATAATTTCTTGCCGCACGCTTTAACCTTTTTCGTGCCTTTCGTGTTTTTCGTGGACAATGCGTAAAACAGCCAAAAGCAAGCTCGGGCAATGCCAAAGCGCACAATTCAGGAATTTTTCCTATGGATTTTGCCGCCGATAACCGACATCATGCGCGCTTCATTGGGAGGGCGAGCATGTCCAAAAGAATCAACGTGTTATTGGTCGATGATCATGCGGTCGTCAGGGCCGGTTATAAAGCCTATCTCTCCCTGTGCGAGAGCATCGGCACGGTCCATGAAGCCGACCGCGGCGAAAGCGCCTGTCAGCTGTATGACCGGGAGCGGCCGGACGTGGTGGTGCTGGATATTTCGATGCCCGGCATCGGCGGTTTCGAAACGATCCGCCGGCTGATCCTGCGCGATCCGCGCTGCAAGATCCTGGTATTCAGCATCCATGACGAGCCGATCTACGCCACGCGCGCGCTGAAGGCCGGGGCGAAGGGCTACATCATCAAATCCAACGTTCCGGACACTCTGGTCACCGCGGTCTTTACGCTCGCGGAAGGCGGGACCTTCATCGCCCCGGAACTGGCGCAAAGAGTCGCGATGTCGATGCTATACGCGCAGGACGAAGCCAACGTGATCAAGCAATTGTCGCCGCGCGAATTCGACATTTTCTGTTTGCTTGCGAACGGCCTGGCGCCGCGTGAAATCGCCGAAAAGCTGTGCCTGAGTTACAAGACGGTGTGCAATCACAGCACCGCGATCAAGGACAAGCTCGAAGTAAAGACGATGGCCGAAATGACCCTGCTGGCCAGCCGCCACGGCTTGATTCAATCGCCTTATGCAGGGATTGCGGAGCATTTGCAGCCGATCGGTCGCCTTGGTAAAACTATGGTGCGCCTCATCGACCACCACACCGATTCGAAAACCGGCGTCGCGCAGTTCCGGGATGAACTCGTCCAGCGCCAGCGATAAATCGCCGCTGCTGCGCAGTTTGCGGGTTTCCGCATTGCGCGCCCAGGTTGTGACAAACACATCCCCTCTCTCGGCCGAATACGCCTTGCGGTCAGAGCTCAAATCGCGGATTTTCAGACCGTTAAAATCCCGCTTTAACGCACTTTTGGCTTGCTCCACCAGCCCAGCAAACGGCGTAAACCAGAACCAAACGATCTTGGCATTATCACGGTGATCGGTCCGGGCAAAACTTTCGGCAATCAAGCCTGCCATCAGGGTTTTACCAGCTCCGGTCGGTGCTTCCAACAATACGCAGCCGTTATAGGCGCTAATCGCCCGTTGGCTGTCACTATCATCAACCTGCTGTAATTGATTTTCCGCATAACGAAAAATCTCCAAGGCGTTTTTGACCGCTTCGTCCTGATACGGCTTCGGCGCGATTGTGCTCATTTATCTGGCATCCTCATTGATAAATCTCCCCCGGCCCTTCTTTTACAAAGAGGGGGGTAGACATGCTGGTCATTTTTCTAGGTTTCATTGTCTGGAGAAGACCCATCCCCCCCTTTGAAAAAGGGGGTTAGGGGGATTTTTCAAATACTCTAAACGCACCCGGACCACAACAAAAATCTTCTCCATCACACCGTCGATATTCTGCAATACATCCAAATTAGTAAAACGCAGCACCATCAATCCTTGCTGCTGTAAAAACTCGGTTCGCCGCGGATCATAATCTTGTTGCTCCGCTTCAAAATGTTGTCCTCCATCCAATTCGATTACCAGAGAGGCTTTTGGCGCATAAAAATCCACGATGTAACCGCCAAGCGGCTTTTGCCGATAAAACTGCACGTCCAATATCTGCTTGCGCCGCACCCGCGTCCAAAGCCGCTGTTCGGCATCGGTCATGTTGCTGCGCAGAGTTCGAGCTTTGGGTTTTAGTTTGGCGTCGTAATTTAGCATGGATCAATGACCATTATTGATAAATCCCCAGCCCCTCGGCAACCGCTCCCGGCGATGCTCTATCTCCTGCATCCATGCAGTCGCCTTTTTCAAAGGGAGAGAGACCTCTGTTATTTTTCAGCATTTATCAGTAATCGATCTCGTACCGGCATCCCCTATAACAAAGCGAGAAGTTCGCTTCCCCCTTTGAAAAAGGGGGATTGAGGGGGATTTTAAAAATGACTCCCACCAAACCGATCCACCAGAAATTGAGGAATCGGCAAAAAACTCAACCGTTCATCCTGAAAATGCTGCCGCAACAAGCCCGGTTGCCAAGCGTAGACTATCAGTGTCAAATCGGCGGCAATCAGCGTATTCAATGCCTGCAATACCGCCTCGTTGATTTTCGGCAAGTACAGCACCTTGCTGTTCTCCAACTCGGTTTGCTGAATCAGCGCATCGGCTGCAAATGGCGACAAGCTTTCGCCATGAATCAACTGCAACGCTGTCCAGATGGCTTCATGTTGAATGCTGCTAAACAAGGTTTCGGCGGGCAAGCGGTGGGTGCGCAGATAGGCAAAACTGCCGCCCAATCCGGCAACGGCTTCACCTTTTTTATTGCTATAACCTTGCATCACCCGTCGTACCCGTTCGGCGCAAACATCGCGGCAGAGATTTTTATCGGAAATCCCCCCCGTCCCCCCTTTTTCAAAGGGGGGGGAATCAACTTCGACTGCTGCAAGAGCAACGCCGGGAGCGGTTGCCGAGGGGCTGGGGGAGATTTGCGCTTCGGTGCTGGACACCAGAATAAAACGGCGATTGCCGCCATCTTCGGCGTTCAGTTTCATTACCGCATGGGCGGTGGTGCCACTGCCGGCGAAGAAATCCAGCACGATGTCGTCGGGTTTGGTCGCGATGCGGAGAATGCGTTCGATCAGACGAATAGGTTTTGGTGTAGAAAATACTGAAGCAGCATCTTCAAATTGCATGACTTCCTGCACTTCTTTCTTTGCATCCTGTGTATGCCCAACTTCTTCATATTTCCAAAGAGTTTGAGGGACCACACCTTGTTTAACTTCTGAAAGAAATCTTTTTAGCCGAGGAACTCCATTTCCATCTTTACCCCACCAAATTCGACCATCTTCATTAAGTTCATCAAATCTCTTCTTTGAGAAACGCCAATAATTGCCTGGAGGTGGACCCGCAATAATACGCCCCGAAGGGCTAGTTATCGAATATGTGCCTTCACTATAAAAATTTCTTGCCGAACAATCGCCAGATGTCCAAACGCCACGAGGATCGTTATCCGGGTTTTTATATGCCTTATCTTGAGCCGCCGATCAGGGTATCGCGTTTGGTCTCCAAACATCGCGGTTGATTGCATAAACCAGCACATATTCGTGGTCGTCAGAAAAGTGCATTGCAGTGTTTTTAGGTGAAAACACTTTCTGCCAAATCACCGTGGCAATAAAATTTAGCTCGCCAAACACCTGATTCATCAACGGCGCAAGATTAAACACCTCATTATCGTCAATCGATACAAAAATCACCCCGTCCTCGGCCAGTAATTCCCGCGCCAGTTGCAGGCGCCGGTACATGAATTCCAGCCACTTGGAATGCCGGTATGCATCTTCCTTATCGACAAAACGGTCGTTGTAGATGAAGTCGCGATTACCGGTGTTATAAGGGGGATCGATATAGATGCATTTGATCTTGCCGGCATGAGTCATGCGCAGGTAGCGCAAGGCATCGAAGTTGTCGCCTTCGATGATCAGGTTACGGTAGGGCGCTTCGCCACAGGACAGCGCGGGATCGAAATCCAGGGCGATGAAATCGTCGTTCACCGCTTTTTCGTGCTCGATCTCCTTGCGTTCCCACACCAAACCAAAGCGGGGCCGCCTGTCGCGCAAGCGGAGCTCGCGAATCAATTCTTCGCGGCTGTAATCGTCGTAATTGTCGGCCATGTTTATGCTGTTAATGCGTAGAAACGCAGTATTTTCGGGGTCGTAGCGGCGATTTCTGCAAGCCGTCGCCATCCTTTGCACCAGTGGATGATCCATTATTTCATGCGGTATCAAGTGGCCTGATTTTACGCCGCGAAGCAACACTTCAGCGGGTTCTTTTTCTCGTTCTCACGAGGCTAGCGGGAACCATATTAAGAGGGGCATTGTAGCTTAAGCGGCTTAAATTAGCACCGGGCTTTATCGCTGCCATGGTAGGATTCCGCCCTTAGCGCAAATTTCTATTACAAGGCGAACACAAGGCGAAAAGGTTTCCTTTGCGCATACTTGCCTGTAAAATCTCCATCTTTTTGTTTTCAATGGAGCAACGACCCAATGGGTAGAGCCTATCAAAACCGTAAAGTGTCCATGGCCAAAACGGCTGACGCCAAGACCAAGGTCTACAGCAAATACGGGCGCGAAATTTACGTATGCGCTAAATCGGGGGGCATCGACCCGTCTGGAAACCTGACCTTACGGGGGTTGATTGATCGTGCCAAGAAAGATCAAGTACCCGGCCACGTGATTGAAAAAGCCCTCGACAAAGCGAAAGGCGGCGGCGGCGAAGATTTCGCGCCGGCGCGCTATGAAGGCTTTGGCCCCGGCGGCTGCATGGTGATTGTCGATTGTCTGACCGACAACCCTAACCGGACTTTCGGCGATGTCCGTCTGTGTTTTACCAAGACAAAATGCAAGATCGGCACCCCCGGCACGGTCAGCCACATGTTCGACCATGCCGCCATCCTGGCATTCAAGAGCGCTGACGAGGACGCCGTTCTCGAAGCCTTGCTGACGGCCGATGTGGATGTGACCGATATTGAAAACGAAGAGGGTAAAATCACCGTGTTCGCGCCGCAGGCCGACTACGCCAAGGCCAAGCAAGCCTTGACCGATTTGTTGGGTGAGATTGATTTCGAGGCGGACGAAATTCAATTCGTGCCAAGAGGCGCCACGAAGATCAGCGGCGACGATATTGCTTTATTTGAAAAGTTTTTGGATATGTTGAACGAGCTGGACGATGTGCAGAACGTTTTTCATGATGCCGAGTATTGAAGCCGGCCGATAGGGAGGCTGAGCGGGATGGGTCCGCGCAGCCCCTAAGGAACTGCGATAGGCGGCGAAAACCCACATCGTGTGATCATCGCAAGAGGTATGCAAGCGATATTGTCTGCATACCTTACATGAATGCGAAATGCCGTCCGCCAGTCAAGCTTTAGATCTTCTTCACAAATTCCGACTTCAGCTTCATCGCGCCGATGCCGTCGATTTTGCAGTCGATGTCATGATCGCCGTCAACCAGACGGATGTTTTTGACCTTGGTGCCGACCTTCACGACCAGCGACGAACCTTTGACTTTGAGGTCCTTGATCACAGTCACGCTGTCGCCGTCCTGCAATACGTTGCCGTTTGCATCCTTGATCACGCGAACATCGCCGCTGTCTTCGGTCGTTGCGGCGGCTGACCATTCATGCGCGCATTCGGGGCAAATGAAGAGACCGTTGTCTTCGTAGGTGAATTCAGAGCCGCATGCCGGGCATGGGGGAAGATTACTCATTGCTTTTCCTTCAGGGTGATTGATCAGAGCCTTGACATACAAGGCAAATTGGGCGTTCATCATGCCAGATTTGGGCGCGATTTGTCCAATATCTAACCCATAAAATAGTCTGCTTATCGAGCCGCCGTTCGCCTCGCCGCCTGATCAATTGCCTGTGCCCTCCCCTTCATCCAAGCGGAGTATGCTAGAATCCCCATATTTAATCCGCTGCGGGAGTCTATGTTACCGCCAAACGAAAAGACAGTCGGCTGGATCGAAGCGGCGCATGGGCCGGTGGTCGACGTGCACTGCAATTATTTGCCGCCAATCGGCCAGGCGCTCGATGTGGTCGACGGCGGCGGACGCTATGTGCTGGTCGTCTATCAGCACCTCACCCCCGAATTGATCCGCGCGATTGCGTTGCATCCGGTGTCCGGCCTGTACCGGGGCATGCCGGTATTCGACCGCGGCGCGCCGCTGCATGTGCCGGTCGATCCCTCCTGCCTCGGGCGCATGCTGAACGTGTTCGGCGAAGCCTTGGACGGCGGCCCTGCCCTGCCTTCTGCGACCTACCGCAATATCCTGTCCTCGCCGCCCTTGCTCTCGGAGACCCTGCCGGCCAGCCGTATCCTGGAAACCGGCATCAAGGTGATCGACCTCTTGTGCCCGTTCGTGCGCGGCGGCAAGACCGGCCTGTTCGGTGGCGCCGGCGTCGGCAAGACCGTCTTGATGATGGAGTTCATGCATGCGGTCAGCAGCGCGATGCAGGGCGTCTCGGTCTATGCCGGCGTCGGCGAGCGCATGCGCGAGGGCCATGAACTCTGGAAGGAGATGGGCGAGGCCGGTGTGCTTGAGCGGGCCCTGCTGGTCTTCGGCCAGATGGACGAGTCGCCCGGCGTACGCTTCCATGTCGGCTATACCGCGCTCGCCTATGCCGAATACCTGCGCGATACGCTGGAGACGGAGGTGCTATTCCTGATGGACAATATCTTCCGCTTCGTGCAGGCCGGCAGCGAAATTTCGGGGCTTCTCGGGCGCATGCCGGCGACCGTCGGCTATCAGCCGACCCTGTTGACTGAAGTCGCCTCGCTCGAAGAACGCATCGTCTCGACCCGGTCCGGTTCGATCACCTCGGTACAGGCGGTGTATGTGCCGGCCGATGACATGTCCGATCCGGCCGTCGCGACGATTTTGGGCCACTTGGATAGCGTGGTGATCCTGTCCCGCCAGCAGGCCGCCAAGGGCATTTATCCCGCGGTCGACCCGTTGCGCTCGAGCAGCCGGATGATGGATCACCGGATTCTCGGCGACCGCCATTATCAGGTCGCCCGCGCGGTACGCGAACACTTGTCGCGCTATCACGAACTCGAAGACATCATCGCGATGCTCGGCATCGAGGAGTTGTCCAAGGAAGACCGCCTGATCGTCGAGCGCGCCCGGCGGCTACAGCGTTACCTGACGCAGCCTTTCAACACGGTTGCCGACCATACCGGCATCCCCGGCGTGCGCGTGCCGCTCGAACAGACAATCGGCGATTGCGAGGCCTTCATCGATGGCAAATTCGATCATTTCAGCGAGGCCAACTGTTATATGAAAGGCGCGATGCCGGCATGAAGACGTTTGCTCTGACTTTGATCGACACCCTGGAGCTGACCCGCTTCGAGAAGGTCGGCCAGTTCATCGCAGCCGATGAAGGCGGCAGTTTCGGCATCCTGGCCGGCCATGCGCATACGGTCGCGCTGTTGCGTTACGGACTCGCGCGCTTCTGTGACGACAGCGGCGTCTGGCGTTATCTCGCGATGCCGGGTGGCGTCTTGCGTTTTGCCGACAACCGCTTGACGGTCACGACGGTGCGCTACTTTCTCGGCATCGACCCGGACGCGATTTGCGCCGATCTGGAAGCGGCGATGCAGCAGACCGACTCCGAAGTGCACCGCTCGCGCGCCGCGCTCTCCGAAATCGAACATTCGCTGGTCAAACGGCTGGCCGAGTTAAGCAATCAACGCCGCGGGAGTTAAGCCTGATGCCCTATCGAGACAAATTGTCCAAACACACCCGGCGCGACATCGAGCGCCTGAAAAACAAGGCCTTCAGGCCCGCAACCTGGATCGGCATTCTGCTGTACGGCGGGACCTTGGGTTTGTTGTTCGTCGTGCCGATCGTGGCCGGCGCCTATCTCGGCCGCTGGCTCGATACCCTGGCTTCCGGCTATTCGGTGCGCTGGACCGTCAGCCTGATCGTGCTCGGCATCACGGTCGGCGGCTATAACGTCTTCCGCTTTTTGAGGGACCGCACATGAATCATTCGGAACTCGGCGCCGAGATCGTCTGGCAAATCGGTCCCTTCGGCATCACCAGCACGGTTGTGACGACCTGGGGCATCATGCTGGTGTTTACGCTGCTGGCGCTCCTCGGGCATCTGACCTTGCGCGCCGCCCCCGGCCGCCTGCAAACCGCGATCGAGGCGGTTCTGATCGCGATCGAGGGCGCGCTGACGGAAGTGTTGCCGCCAACTGCTGTGCGCCAGGTGTTGCCTTTTGTCGGCACGTTGTGGCTGTTCGTGCTGGCCGCGAATCTGACCGGGCTGATTCCGGGCCTGCATGCGCCGACCCGTGATCTGTCCGCAACCGCGGCGCTGGCAGTGTTGGTGTTTCTGGCAAGCCACTGGTACGGCATTCGCGGGCGCGGCCTCAAAAACCACTTGCGGCATTACACCGAACCGAGCGTGATCCTGCTGCCCTTCCATATCATCAGCGAAATCACCCGCACCCTGGCGCTGGCGATCCGTCTGTTCGGCAACATGATGAGCCTGGAGATGGCGGCCCTCCTGGTGCTGTTGATCGCGGGCTTCCTGGTGCCGGTGCCGCTGTTGATGCTGCATGTGATCGAGGCGGTCGTGCAGGCCTACATTTTCGGCATGCTGGCCCTGATCTATATTGCCGGCGCGCTGGAGCCCGGCGAATCCGAAACGAATTCACCATCTTCCGAGGAAAAATCATGAACGACCTGCATTTATTCAGCACGCTGTCGACCGCCGTCGCCGGCATCGTCATCGCGCTCGGCACCATGCTGCCCGCGATTGCGATGGGCCGTGCGATCGCCAGCGCGCTGGAAGCCCTGGCGCGCCAGCCCGAAGCCGAAAAAACGATCACCCGCACCCTGTTCATCGGCCTCGCGATGATCGAATCGCTGGCGATCTACTGTCTGGTCATTGCGCTGATCATCCTGTTCCGCAATCCTTTGCTCGAATATTTCCTGAAATAAGCGGCTGGGACTGACGATGCAACTCGACTGGACGACATTCATCCTCGAAATCCTGAACTTCCTGGTCTTGATTTGGATTCTGCAACGTTTCCTCTATCGGCCGGTGCTGGACTTGCTCGCCGCCCGTCAGCAAAAAATCGGCGAGCAAAGCGCGCAAGCCCAGGCGATGCGCGACGAAGCCGAGACGCTGCGCCGGCAATATGAATCGCGTCTGGCCGACTGGCGTCAGGAATGCGAAAACAGCCGCCGGCAATTGACCGAAGAATTGGCGCTGCTGAAAACCCAGGAAATGGCCAACATCAAACAAGCCTTGGCCGGCGAAGAAGAAAAAATGCAGGTGCGCAATGCGACCTTGCTGGCCGCGCGTGAAGCGGAATTACTGCGCTCGGCGACCGGCCAGGCCTACGACGAGGCGGCGGCGATGCTGAAGCGCCTGGCATCTAAAGAGCTGACCGAGCGCATCGCCGGCTTGTTTCTGGAAGATTTGGCGGCGCTGCCGGAAAACGAGCGCGGCGCGCTGAGCAAAGCCGGCAAAGCGCTGCCGGAAAACGCTTCGATGACGGTCGTTTCGGCGCATCCTTTAGATCCAACGCTCCGCGCCGCGATCGAAACCGGACTGAGCGCGGCCGCAGGGAAAACCTTACAGGCGGCCTTTACGGAAGATCCTATGTTGATCGCGGGCCTGCGCGCGATCGTCGGCGAATGCCAGCTGCATGTGAATCTGGCCGATGAACTGGCGTTTTTTAAACGGCAAACCGATCATGCCCGATAAATTAGCCGCCGTGAACTTACAGGATTACCGCTTCGGCCTGAGGCTCAGCGAAAGAGGCAGCGTTGCCGGCATCGGCGACGGCATCGCCTTGATTCGCGGCCTGCCGACCGCGCGGCTCGACGAGCTGATCAGCTTCGACGACGGCAGCACCGGCCTGGTGTTCCAACTCGCCAAGGACATGCTCGGCGCGATTCTGCTGTCGCAGTCGCAGGGCGTCACCGCCGGCATGTCGGTACAGCATACGGGCCGAAAGCTCGAAATCGGCGTCGGCGAAGTCTTATTGGGCCGTGTGGTCGATCCCTTGGGGAAACCGTTGGACGGCTTGCCCGATCCCGACTTCAGTCAGTTCAATCCGCTCGAAGCCGCCGCCCCGCCGATCATCGAACGCGATTTCGTAAAAGACCCTTTATATACCGGCAACAAAATCGTCGATGCGCTGATACCGATCGGCAAAGGCCAGCGCCAGCTGATCATCGGCGACGACGGTACCGGCAAAAGCACGCTCGCGCTCGATGCGGTGATCAATCAGAAGGGCCGCGACGTACGCTGCATATTCGTGCTGATCGGGCAGCCCCGCTCCTCGGTCGCCGGCACGATCGAGACCCTGCGCGCGGCCGGCGCGCTCGACTATACCGTCGTGGTGGTCGCCGAAGCGAACGCGTTGCCCGGTTTCCGCTATTTGGCCCCGTTCGCCGGTTGCGCGATCGCCGAACACTGGATGCGCCTCGGCCGCGATACGCTGGTCGTTTACGACGATCTGACCCGCCATGCGCAATCGTACCGCGAACTGTCGCTGCTGCTGCAACGGCCGCCCGGACGCGAGGCCTATCCCGGCGATATTTTTTACCTGCATTCGCGCCTGCTCGAACGCTCGACCGTGCTGGGCCTGTCTTCGGGCGGCGGCAGCATGACCGCGCTGCCGATCATCGAAACCCGGCAGGGGGAACTGTCCGCCTACATTCCGACCAATTTAATTTCGATCACCGACGGCCAGATTTATTTCGAAAGCAAACTGTTCGCAGCCGGCTTCCTGCCCGCGATCGACATCGGCCGCTCGGTGTCGCGGATCGGCGGCAAAGCGCAGCATGAGGCGATCAAGGCGGCATCCGCGCGGATTCGCCTGGATTATCTGCAATTTCTGGAACTCGAATTGTTTGCCCGTTTCGGTGCCAGACTCGAAGCCGGCGTCGAGGAAAAACTCCGGCACGGACGCCTGCTGCGCGAAATATTGAAACAGGACCGGCTCGAACCGTTGTCCGAACAGGCGCATCTGGCCTGGCTGTTGGCCTACGGCGAAGGCTTGCTGAATGGGATCCCGCCGGAACAGGCCGCCAAACGCTTGCATCGGGTCTTCGAACAATTGCCGGATTCCGGTCTGAAGCTCGAAACCCCCAAACCGAAATGGCTGGTCAAACTGAAATCCTGGTTGAGCGAAGCGCATGAGCCAGCGGCGTGAAATAGAAACCCGCCTGGCCTTGTATGAAGACCTGTCGGGTATCCTCGGCGCGATGCGCAGTTTTGCGCTGGCCGAATTGCGCAAGGTCGGCAAACGCGAGGCCACCCAGCAGCAGCTCGTGCAAAATCTGAGCGCAGCGCTGAACGATGTCACGTTCGCCCTGCCCACGCGTGAAAAACCTGATTACGACGTCTGGCTGCTGTTCGGTTCGGTGCGGGGATTTTGCGGCAGTTTCAACGAAGATGTGCTGCGCTGCTGGCAGGAAAACGCGGATCAACAGCAGCCCGTGATCCTGATCGGCGAACGTCTCTACGATTTGCTGCCGGTAAACCCGATGATCGAACGCGTGGCAGGTGCGAATGGCGGGCTCGATGCCGCCGCCACGATCGAGAGGATACTGCCGGCGATCGCCGAGTTGCGGCAACAACACCGAGGCGCGCCGGGATTGATCGCCTGTTTTCGCGACGAACACGGCGCGCGCAGCCAGCGCCTGTTGCCGGCGGCAAACGAGCGTCCTGCCGCAGCCGGCTACCCGCCCGATATTTTCGCCTCGCCCGTCGAAACTGCCGCCGGCATCGCCGAGCATTATTTATTCCACCAGCTGCTGGCGATCTTGTTGCGCTCGATCCGTGTCGAAAATCACATGCGTCTGATGCAAATGGAGAATGCGCTCAGCCATCTCGACGAAGGCGGCGACGAATTGATGCGGCAGCGCAACCGCTTGCGCCAGGAAGAAATCGTCGAAGAGATTGAATTGATGACCAGCGGCAAAACGATAGCCCTATGACCGTTGTCCCCTTTGGCGAGCCGGCTTTTCGCCAAGCTCGCCAAAAGGGCCAGTGACAAGCAAAGGGTTCCAAACAGTCACCACTAAAACCACCCCGGCTTTACACCTGCTGCATCAGTTTCCGATACGTCGTGGCATGATGCTGCAGCAGAAAATCGACTTCTCCCGGCTGCGCCGGGGGATAAAGATCGCCGCCATCGAAAACACCGAAGAGCGGAACCAAAGTCCCGCACACCGAATAATTCAACGAATTGACCGGCGTATCGGCAATCGGCGGCAAATCATCGAAATAATGCGTATCGATCTGGTCCATCTCGTGTTGATGGTACAGTTTCGCAGTCTTGTTTCCGACCCATTCGGCAATTTGATTGCGCGTCTTGAAGATGACACGCGAGATGCCTCCCAGCCCTTTGATCACCACCCTCTTGGCGCCCATCCCCTGCATCGCGCTTTCTGCGAGCGTATCATAAACCGCCTCGGCTAAGGTCTGGTTCGTTAACGGCACCTTCGTGACCGGATCGAGATGGTTGTTGATCACGAAAGCCGCGCCCCGACTGCCTGCGATACGCGCAAAGTCGATCCCGAATTGGGCATTGCCCGGCTTGGGCTGAGCGAAAAGATACGATTTCAGTTGCAGCGCTTTCGCATTCAGACCGTACCTGTCGCTAGGGTCGGTGAGCGCGTAATGCAAAAACGCGTGCACCAGGGTTGCGATCGCCGCGCCCTGGCTGTGTCCGGTTATCGTCAAGTGCACGCCCGCCGGCACGTTGTCCGACAACTGCTTCAGGATGCCTCTTTGCTTGTCGAACAGCAGCGTGAATGCCGCATAGGCGAAACCCAGATGCACTTCCGCGCCCGGCGTCGCCGCGAAAGTGACCGGCAATATCCTGTTTTTCGGAAACTCGATGCCGGCATTGGCCGCTATCGTCGTCGCCAAGACATCGTCCAGAATGCTCTTGGCCTGGCCTATCGTGCCGCGAATCGCCAGCACATAATGCCCCGGATTCGCCGTGTATTTATACAAAAGCCAGGCATTCTCGAAAACCCCGAAGCCGTTGTCGTTCGGATTCTCGCCGAGGCCGTCGCGGCTGTCATAGACCTTTGCGCAACCGTCAAGGTTGGCGATGAACTCGGGGTTACCGGCATTTCTGGGATCGATTCTGCTGTCCTGATCGTTCAGTTCGATGCAGAATTCGATCATCTTTTTTGCCTCCTCGTCATTAAAGCCGCTGTTCGCGGGTTGATGGGTCAAGCTGTCGCGTTGTTTTGCCAGGATGGGATGGATTTGAGTCATGATGGGCGCCTTATCGTTATGTTTGTTGAACCCTGCTCGATTGAAAACCTTCACCGGCACGTATTTGGCGCGCTCGGCACTCCGGAAGGTCTGTGTATGCACACAGGACTAGAGCTTATCATTCGCTGCCTGAGGCCGCAAGTATTCGCCGTCGCCGAAATTGACGGCGCCCGTTATACTACCGTGAACAACCGGAATACGCCTGACTGACGCCGATGAAGCCCCTGTTTTTACTGCTGACTTGCTTGAGCCTTTCTAGCACCGCCGCCGAGGTCGCACTCGACATCGGCCATTCAAGAAGCCACCCCGGCACGATCAGCGCCGGCGGCGTGCCCGAGTGGGAACTGAACCGGCGGCTCGCGGAAGCAGTCGCCGCTCACCTTCGACGGCTCGGCATCGGTTATCGCCTGATCGGCGCGGACGGCGAGATGGAGGTTCTGACCGAACGTACGGCGCTGGCCGCAAAAGACAGCCTGTTTATTTCGCTGCATCACGACTCGGTACAGCCGGACTGGTTCGCCCAGGCTGAACACTACCGCGGCTATTCGCTGTTTGTTTCGCGAAAAAATCAGCGAATCGATCAAAGCCTGGCCTGCGCGAAGCTAATCGGCGACCGGCTGATCGGCGCCGGCTTTCAGCCTTCGCTCTATCATGCCACACCGGTCAAGGGTGAAAATCGGCCGTTTGCGGATCAAGGCCGCGGCATCCATTACTATGACGGGCTGGCAGTGCTGCGTACCGCCCGGCAGGCGGCCGTCCTGGTCGAGGCCGGCGTGGTCGCCAATCCTCGGGACGAAATGAAGGTGACCGGCAAGGAAGGCCGAGACCGGGTGGCCCGGGCCATCGCCGAGGCCGTTGTGGACTGTTTACAGGCGATGCAGCCGTATTCCTTGCACTAGAGCGATCAACGACGGGCAATCCTCAGCGCACCGCTGCCTGCATCTTCGCCAGCAACGCGGCTTTCTTCTCCCGCGCCCGCGCCGCTTTTTCGGCTTCATCGCGCGCCTTGCGCAGGCCCCGCAGCTCATAGCGGCTTTTGGCCAGTGCCGCGCGCAGCGGTTTCAGCGCCCCGGCCAGCGCCGGACTCTCGGCCGGCGTTTCCTGCATCACGATGCAATCGACCGGACACGGCGCGATGCACAGCTCGCAGCCGGTGCACTCCGAGGCGATCACCGTATGCATCTGCTTCGCCGAACCGATGATCGCATCGACAGGACAGGCCGAGAGGCACTTCACGCAGCCGATACAGTCGGCCTCGATAATCACCGCAACGGCCCTGGCTTTATGCTCGCCGCACCCGGGATCAAGCGGCTTCGGCTCGACGCCCATAAAATTCGCCAGCGCCAGTATGCCTTCCTCGCCGCCAGGCGGACAGCGGTTGATGTCGGCGGCGCCCGCCGCCATCGCCTCCGCATAAGGCCTACAGCCCTGATAGCCGCATTTGCCGCACTGGGTCTGCGGCAGCAAGGCATTGATTTGATCGATCACTTTCGGTCCTGAACTGAATTTGCAAAAGGCAAATTATACTCCAGAGCGCCGCACTCCGATCAAAACACGAAAATTGGAACCGATCGTTTATGATTGATTTGCCGGCAGCGCTCGGCTAATATCGGCTCCTCTATGCACAAGCCACCTCCCCTTCGATGAATCACCAACCCGATCAATGCCTGACGCTATAAACCTGCCGAACCACTGGCTCGAAGAGCTCGACAGCCGCTCGTCCTTTGCGGCCCTGCTCGAAATTTGTCAATCCCTCGCGTTTTACATCGTCGACCGGGAGCAGAACTTGCTGTATTGGAGCCCCGGCGCGGAACGGCTCACCGGCAGCCATCCGGGGGAAACCTGTCCGCCGGAATTCAGGATTCATGCGGACGCGATGCGAACCATCCATACGCCGCCGCAGGACGGGGTCATGATGGCCCTGCACCAATCCGCCCGCCTGCTCTATGACCGGCATGGCGCTCCTTCAGGCGGCATCGCTCTCTTAACCCCGGCCGATGCGGTCGAAAAGCCGCGAACGGCTTCGGAGCGCGAGCAAAACTTTCAAGGCATCATCAGCCGTTCGCCGGCGATGCGCAATGTCTTTCAGATCATCCGGAATGCGGCCGAGACCGAAGCGACCGTGCTGGTCCGGGGCGAGAGCGGCTCGGGTAAGGAGCTGGTCGCAAAAGCGATTCACGATCTCAGCGCGCGCCGAAACGCGCCGTTTCTGGCGATCAATTGCGCGGCGCTGTCCGCCAACTTGCTCGAAAGCGAATTGTTCGGGCATGTGCGCGGGGCGTTTACCGGCGCGATCAAGGATCATAAAGGCGTGTTTCAACGCGCCGAGGGCGGCACGCTGTTTCTGGACGAGGTGGCCGAACTGCCGCTGGAATTGCAGGCCAAACTGCTCAGGGTGATTCAGGAAAGAAATTTCATGCCGGTCGGCGGCGACCGCCTGCTCGACGCGGATGTGCGCATCGTTGCGGCGACGCACCGCTCGCTCAGGGAAGAGGTCAAAACCGGCCATTTTCGCGAAGATTTGATGTACCGGCTGCGCGTCGTGCCGATTTTCATTCCGCCGCTCAGGGAGCGGCGCGAGGACATCAGCCTGTTGATCTGGCATTTCATCGCCCGGCACAATGCGCGCAAATTCAGAAAAATCGACAAGATCGACCCACAGGCAATGCGCCTGTTGCTCGATTATCACTGGCCCGGCAATGTCCGGGAATTGCAGAATGTGATCGAGTATGCGTTCGCGGTCGGACGCGGCGCGACCTTACGCCAGGCGGAACTGCCGCCCGAATTCAGCGAACCGAAAACGATCGCGCCTGCCGCCAATGCCCTGCCGCTGCAGAGCCCTGAGCAGGAAAAACAGGCGATCGGCGAGGCGCTGCGGCAAAGCCACGGCCGAGTCACCGAAGCGGCCCGGCTCGCCGGCATGAGCCGCGCGACGTTCTGGCGCAAACGCAAGCATTATGGCCTGTGAGCGTTGATCATTGGCCCGCAGCGGGGTGAGCATGATTGTGCTGATGGCTAGGGTCATGAGCATGGTCATGATTATGCGTATGTTCAGCACTAGGGGCATGCGTATGCGCGGGCTCGGCTTCATGGTCATGAGTTGGCTCTGACACGGGCGCCGGCTCATGATTATGGTCATGCGTTTCCTCGGGCACTGTCCCGAGCTCATGCTCATGGTCATGAAGTTCCTCCCCGTCATGGTGGTGCATCAAGGCCTCTTCCGTTACCGGCACCGCCGACACCGCCACGCCGTAATGGTAAACCATCAAACCACCCAAATCGGCGCCTAATACCATTAGGCCGCACATGACCGCGGCCAGGATCAGAAACAGCGTGTTCGCGACGCCTTCAATCACGCCGCCTTTCAGCGCGCGCCAGCCGGCCAGCGACAGCGCGAAAATGACCACCGCGATGCCGAAGTGCTCATGATTCTCCATGACTTGATGCACGTTTCCGCCGTGCGGGACCGAATCGGCCGCGATAAAGCCGGCGGTCGCGGTAAAAATCGAAGCGACGGCGCCGAGGTACAACAAGCCGCTCGCGACCGCGCGCCAGTTCGGTTTTTTGGCCAGGCTTCCGATCAGATCGAGCGCGAAAAAGGCCGACAAGAACGCGATCGGAAAATGCACCAGCAGCGGATGGATGTTCTGCATCGCGGCGATGCCGGGCAGCACAGTCGAAAATATTTCCGGCGGTCCCATGCCCGCCAGTTTTTCAAGAAAACTGAGCAGGCCGCCAATCGCCGCCGCTATCCCGCCGCCGTGATCGGCGCCGCCATGGACCATGAAAGTTAAAGAGTTGAACATAGTGATGATGATGGATTGATATTGAAGTCCGAACAATCTGCCCGATACGGGCAAAAAGCCAATTATCCCCCAAAGGCGTTAGGAGGAGCAGAAAAACCTATTTCTTACAAAGTGTCGCCGGATCAAACAGCAGAGAAGGCTTGCCGACATAATAGCCCTGCGCATAATCGACACCCAAAGCCTTCAATTTCTCCAATTGCTCGGCATTTTCGACATACTCGGCGATCGTTTCCTTATTGAACAACTTGGCCGCTGTGCTGATAAAGTTGACTACCAGTTCGGAATAAGGGCACTGCAGGATATTTTGCATGAACAGACCGTCGATCTTGAAATAATCGACATTGAATTTGGACAGATTCGCCAGATTGCTCGAGCCGATGCCGATGTCGTCCAGCGACAGCAAACACCCCAAATTGTCTTTCAACAGGCGCATGAACTCGCTGGCCTGCTGATAGTCATGATCGGCGACCGTTTCGGTGATTTCGAAACAGACTCGGCTCGAATCGACCCCGTAATATTTGAAATTCTTTTCGACTTTCTCGACAAAGCCCGGATAACGGATCGTGCTGCCGGAAATATTCAGCGAATACATCACAGACTGCGGATATTCGGCGAGATAGCGGCATAACTGCTGCACCACATAGAGGTCGACTTCCCGGCTGATATGGAACAGTTCGGCGGCCCTGAGCAAGCGTCTTTGCGTCTGGCTGTCGCCGCAGTCGTTTTTATAACGCAACAGCACTTCGGCCTTTTTTTCGACATTCGCGGCGTTGATCGGCAAGATCGGCTGCGCAAACAACACGAACGCATGATTGGTCAAGCCTTCCCTGAGTTCCGGCAACAGCTTCAACAGGTCATAATACTCATGCAAGACCGGATCGTCGTGTTCGATCAGCTTGACCACGCTGTTGCCGGCGCGTTTGGCCTGAAACAACGCTTCGTCGACCGCGGCCAGAATGCGTTCAGGGGTTTTGTATTCGGGCGACAGCGAGGTTACGCCGATGATCAGCTTCGGATAATACGCAATGTCGGCCACGATGATGCATTGCTGATCGATCAGATTCGCCAGTTGTTCGGCAAATTCCAGGCTTTCCGGCACCGGCAATTTCAGCAGGATGCCGAAGCGGTTGCGCTCCAGTTTGCCGATGCTCGCGCCCGCGATCGATGCGACTTTGCCGATGATCAGCGCCTGAATCCGGGTAAAAAGCTCTTCCGCCGCCGCGGTGCCTTGAGTCAGACTGGCGATTTGCAGGGTATGATTGATCTCCGCATACAGCAACGTATGTTGCTGGTGGCTGGTTTCGGCAATTCGCCCAATTTCTTCGATAAAAGCAATCCGGCTCAACAAATTCATCAGTCGATCGCAGCCCTGCCCTGGAAATCAAAGAGAGATCGGAAAACCGCTACCGCACAATGAACGGCCCACACGATGAACTTTATGTTTCTCATCGCTATCAACGCCTATATACACAACGGCATTGCCGTTTCACCAACGCCAGCCGGAGGGGGGTGCTGGATTTTGTCTGCAGGATACGGCGGCATCCATCGAGGGGAAGCAGGGAAAACGGCATGAATAAAGCAAACAGGGTTAACATGAGCGCATTGTACAATAAAACACTGTCAGGATTCTTCCGGTTATTCGACCGATCCTTGATCAATTTGAGGGAATAAAACGATGACGACCTTACAAATCCGGCTGCTTGCGATCATCGCCATCGCAATCGGCGCCTTTTTTCTTTTCGATCTCGATCAATGGCTGACGCTCGAACGCGTCAAGGCCGAATCCGCCCGCCTGGCGGCCTACCGCGACGCCCATCCGCTGCTGGCTACGCTGGCCTACGCGGCAGTTTATATCGCGGTGACCGGCCTGTCGCTGCCCGGCGCGACGGTGCTGACGCTGGCCGGCGGCGCCCTGTTCGGGCTGCTGTGGGGCACGCTGATCGTGTCGTTTGCATCGAGCATCGGCGCGACGCTGGCCTTTCTGGCCGCGCGCTTCCTGTTCCGGGACACGGTCGCCGCCAGATTCGGCGACCGTCTTGCCGCGATCGACGCGGGCCTCGCGAAGGACGGCCCCTATTATCTGTTCACGCTGCGCCTGGTGCCGCTGTTTCCGTTCTTCGTGATTAATCTCGCGATGGGACTAACCTCGATCAAGACCGTGACCTTTTACTGGGTCAGTCAGGCCGGCATGCTGGCCGGAACGTTGGTTTATGTGAATGCAGGCACGCAATTGACCAAGATCGATTCGTTGTCCGGCATTCTCTCGCCGCCCCTGGTCGGCGCCTTTGCGTTATTGGGTCTGTTTCCGCTGGCCGCGAAAAAATTGGTGGAGATACTGCCCCGATGAAACCGGAATCTGCCCGCAAAATGAAGCCTCCGAAAAAATTCGACTACAACCTCGCGGTGATCGGCGCGGGCTCGGCCGGCCTGATCACTTCGTATATCGCCGCCGCGGTCAAGGCCAAGGTGCTCCTGATCGAAAAACACAAGATGGGCGGCGACTGCCTGAACACCGGCTGCGTGCCGTCCAAGGCTCTGATCCGCACAACCCGCCTGCTCGCGCTCGGCAGGCGTGCCTCCGAATTCGGCATTAAACAAATGCAGGCCGAATTCACTTTCGGCGAGATCATGGAGCGCGTGCAAACGGTCGTTAAAACGGTCGCTCCGCACGACTCGATCGAGCGCTACACCGGCCTCGGCGTCGAGGTCGCGACCGGCAGCGCCCGCTTGACCTCGCCCTGGACCATCGAGATTGCCGGCGCAACCGGCACACGCACCCTCAGCGCGCGCGCTATCGTGATCGCCGCCGGCGCCCGCCCCCTGGTGCCGCCGATTCCGGGCCTCGACCAGATCGGCTACCTGACCTCGGACAGCGTCTGGAACCTCCGCACCGCGCCGAAGCGCCTCTTGGTGCTCGGCGGCGGCCCGATCGGCTGCGAACTGGCGCAATGCTTTGCGCGCCTCAATATTCAGGTCACCCTGATCGAAATGGCGCCGCGCCTGTTGCTGCGCGAAGACCCCGAAGTCTCGGCGCTGGTCGAGGAGAGGTTTCGGAGCGAAGGCATCGACTTGAAACTGGGCCATACCGCCAAACAGTTCAAAAACGAAAACGGCGAAAAAATGCTGGTCGCCGAACACGCGGGCAGCACCGTCACGATCGCTTTCGACGAAGTTTTGGTCGCGTTGGGGCGCGCGGCCAATGTCAAAGGCTACGGGCTCGAAGAACTCGGCGTGGAACTGTCGCCGAACAAGACGATTCGGATCGATGCGTTTCAGGCGACCAACTACCCGCACCTCTTCGCCTGCGGCGACGTCTCCGGCCCCTATCAATTCACCCACACCGCCGCGCACCAGGCCTGGTATGCGGCGGTCAACGCGCTGTTCGGCGGCATCAAAAAATTCCGCACCGACTATTCGGTGATTCCCTGGGCCACCTTTACCGAACCGGAAGTCGCGCGCGTCGGATTGAACGAACAGGATGCGAAAGCCCAAGGCATTCCCTATGAAACCAGTTTTTACGATCTGGCCGACCTGGACCGGGCGATCACGGACGGCGAAGCGCACGGCTTCGTAAAAGTTTTAACCGTGCCGGGCAAGGACAAGATACTCGGCGTCACGATCGCGGGCGAACACGCCGGCGACCTGCTCGCCGAATTCATCCTCGCGATGAAACACCATATCGGCCTGAACAAAATCCTCGGCACGATTCATATCTACCCGACGCTGGCCGAAGCGAACAAATATGCCGCAGGCGTCTGGAAACGCGCTCATCAGCCGGAGACCTTGCTGAAATGGCTGGCGAGGTTTCATGCCTGGCGGCGGGGGTAATCGCCATCCTTATCCGCAAAATTTTATGCACAAAATCTGTGGATAACTTTGTGGATAGATTGTTTTTGAGAGCGCAAAAGTACCGTTTTTATTACAGTTTGGTTAATTTGTATAAAAACGAAACAATCCGCTGACACAATAAAAAAATCAATGACTTACATGCGATTTCACGGTTTTGCAAAGCGCCTATTGACACGCTGTAAGTCATTGATTTGTGCTGTGCATAAACGCGGTTGCTACGAAAGAATTTGTCAACACCCCAAGGCGTTTTTTCCAATTCATGGCGCCGCCTGGATGACCCGGCACCGAGCAGTTTTTTCATTCATGCAAGTTTTTGTGTGCGCCGTATTCGCTCGAAATCAAAATTACCTGAAAGCGACGGGAATGCGCTTGGGTTTGTAGTCAACTTGGGTCGCTATCCGAAAGCAACGGTTGAACGGATTGGGCTATGAAATTTTTCGTGCCTTTCGTGTTTTTCGTGGAAAATGCATCACATCAGTTATTCACAAATCCTGTGGATAACTTTGTGGATAGCTTGTTTTTGAGCGTCCAAAAGTACCGTTTTTATTACACTTAAGTCAGTTTGTATAAAAACGAATCAATCCCCTCACGCATTAAAAAATCAATGACTTACGCGCGCTTTTAAGTTTTTTTCCGGTAGCGCTTGACACGCGGTAAGTCATTGATTTGTGCTGTGCATAAATGCTATTGAATCAAAATCATTTGGCTCGGCTAAGCGAATTTCAGATCAGCTTCTTTCATCCCAGGCTTTCTCCAAGCGTTTCGCGGACACAGGATAGGCGGTCTTCAATTGCTGCGCATACTGCGACACCCTGAACTCTTCGAGCGCCCAGCGGAAAGGGTCCTGCTCGGGGATGATCGCTTCCTTTTTCGATTTTTTCTCGATGTCCTGCCAGAAGCGGATCGAATAGCGCTGAATTTCCTGATTTTTTTGCGGGTCGTTGCCGAGCTTGTCGAGCCGGTACAGAGCCGCTTTCAGATAGCGCGGGATCGCCTTGAGCTGGTCGTGCGGGGTATGCCGGATGAAGCCTGCGTATATCAACAGATTGAGTTGCTGGTTGACATCCTTGGCCAAGGGATCGTTAGCATTCAGGCGTTGCAAGCGGGTTTTGATCTCCGCATACTGCTGCATGATTTCCAAAACGATCTTGCCGGTCTCGTTCGCGGCGGAGATCAGGTTCGGCTTCGACTGCTGCAAATTGCGTTCGAACGCCTCCTTGCCGCGGATCGTCCGTCCGTCGATAAACACATGACTCAGAACGCAGAACAGCAGATCCTCCTTGAACGAGCCGGACGGCTGATACTGGATGATCGGATGCTTCGGCAGGCGTTGATAGGCCAGCTCGGCCGCAGCCGACTGCGGCGCGTTTTTCTGGATATAGGTGCATTCCTTGCGCAGCTGCAACTGATACAGGCGCATCAAGCCGGCCTGATGCTGCTGCGCGGCCTTGCGTTCGGTGTCGAACAGGCGCACGCCGACCGCGTCGCCCTCATCGACGATCGCCGGATAGCCGATGAACGCCTGGCCGCGCTGCATGAACTGCCGGGTGTCCGGCAGATCGTCGAAAGCCCATTGGATGCAGCCGGTGTAATTCAGTTCGTCCGCCGCGAGCTGGTCGAAGCTGTCGCCGGCCACGACCCCATGCTTGGCCTGGAGTTTTTTCAGATCGCGTCCGTAATCGAGCAGCTTGCCCTGGTCGTCGATGACCCGGAAATTCATTTTCAAATGCTCGGGCAATTGCTCGGCATTCCAGGCATTCAACGGGATCGCCTCGCCGGTCAGCTTGCGCAGCCGGTTGCCGAGCCATTCATACAAGGAGCCCTTGAACTCCGGCTCGATTTCGAGACACTGTTTGACCGTCTCCGGCACCGGCACGAAATGCTTGCGGATCGACTTCGGCAGCGACTTGATCAAGGCGATGCATTTTTCTTCGAGCAGCCCCGGCACCAGCCAGTCGAACGGAGTTTGCGAGACCTGGTTCAACTGATGCACCGGGATGATCGCGGTCACACCGTCCTCGTCGTGTCCAGGCTCGAAACGGTATTGCAATGCAATCGTCAGATTGCCGATTTTCTTGCTGTCCGGATAATCCCATTCGTTGACCACATGATCCTGCTCGCGGGTCAGGTCTTCCTTGGTCAGAAACAGGATAAGCGGGTTGTCGCGCTCGGTTTTTTTACGCCATTGGTCGAGTGCGATACCACTGACGATTTCGGCCGGCAATTTCTTATCGTAGAACTGATACAGCCATTCCTCGTCCTCGATCAGATCGACACGGCGGCCCTTGTGCTGAATGTAGCCGACCTCTTCGAGCAGTTTCTGGTTTGCAACATAGAACGGCGCGTTGCTGTGATAGTCGTGATCGACCAGCGCGGAGCGGATGAAGATTTCGCGCGCGGCCTTCGGATCGACGTGTTCATACGGTACTTTACGGCCCGCCTGCAAGGTCAGGCCATAAAGCAAGGTGCGTTCGTACACCGCGCTGCGCCCGGCTTTCTTTTCCCAGTGCGGATCGTAATAGTTGCGCTTGACCAGATGCTCGGCGCATTGCTCGATCCATTCCGGTTCGATCTTCGCGACCGTGCGCGCATAGACCTTGCTGGTCTCGACCTGCTCGCCCGCCATGATCCATTTCGGCCGCGCCTTGTGCTGGCCTGAGCCCGGAAAAATGAAGAATTTCAGCCCGCGCGCGCCGAGATATTCGTATGGCTCGTGCCGGAAGCCGATATTCGACAGCAGGCCCGGCAGCAACGCCCGATGGATTTCCACATAACTGGCTTCGACCATATTCATCTTCAGGTTCAGGTCACCCTTGATCACCTGCATGATCTGCGCATGGATGTCATACCATTCGCGCATCCGGATATAGGACAGGAAATGGTCGCTGCAATATTTACGCAGCTTGCTGTTCGACAGATGCTTCTTCTGCTCCTCGAACTGATTCCAGAGATTCAGCAAGGTCAGAAAATCCGAATCCTCATGCCGGAATACCGCCTGTTTCGCCTCGGCCTGCGCGAGCTTGTCGGACGGCTTCTCGCGCGGGTCCTGAATGCTCAGCGCGGCGACGATGATCGCGACCTCGGTCAGACAATGCTGTTTTTCGGCCGCGATCAGCATCCGCGCGAGTTTCGGATCGGTCGGAAACTTGACCAGTTGCTTGCCGATGTCGGTCAGCTTGCCCTGCTTGTCGAGCGCATTGACTTCCTGCAGGACCGTCTTGCCGTCGCGGATCATCTTGTCCTCGGGCGGCTCGATGAACGGAAAATCCTCGATGTCGCCGAGATTCAGCGCGGTCATCTGCAAGATGACCGCCGACAGGTTCGTGCGCAGGATTTCCGGTTCGGTAAACTCGGGCCGGGCCTGATAATCTTCCGGCGAATACAGCCGGATGCAGATGCCTTCGGCGACCCGGCCGCAGCGCCCTGCCCGCTGGTTTGCGCTCGACTGCGAGATGCGCTCGATCGGCAGCCGCTGAATCTTGCTGCGGTGGCTGTAACGGCTGATCCGGGCATGGCCGGTGTCGATCACGCCGCGGATGCCGGGCACGGTCAACGAGGTTTCGGCGACGTTGGTCGCGAGCACGATCCGAATCTTGCCGCCTTTCGGCTTGAAAACACGCTCCTGCTCGCTCGCACTCAGCTTCGCGTACAAGGGCAGGATCTCGTATTGGGACGGATGATGTTTTTTCAGCGACTCGGTGGTTTCCTTGATCTCGCGCTCGCCGCTCATGAAGATCAGGATGTCGCCGCGCAAATCGCGCGTCAGTTCGTCGACCGCCTCCAGAATCGCCTGTTGCAGGTTGTCGCTGGTTTCGTCGTTGGCCGCGTTCTTGCCGTCCTCGTCTTTCTCCGGTTCCTCGACCGGCCGGTAGCGAACCTCGACCGGATAGGTGCGGCCCGACACTTCGATGATCGGCGCGTCGAAGAAATGCCGCGAAAAGCGCTCCGGGTCGATCGTCGCGGAGGTGATGATCAGCTTCAGATCGGGCCGCTTCGGCAGCAGCCATCTCAGGTAGCCGAGCAAAAAGTCGATGTTCAGGCTGCGCTCGTGCGCCTCGTCGATGATGATCGTATCGTATTGATTCAGGTAAGGATCGTTCTGCGTCTCGGCGAGCAGGATGCCGTCGGTCATCAGTTTGACCAGCGAGCCGGCATGAGTCTTGTCGCTGAAACGCACCTTGAAACCGACCGACTTGCCGAGCGGCTCGCCGAGTTCCTCCGCGATCCGGTCCGCGACCGTGCGCGCGGCGATCCGCCGCGGCTGGGTGTGGCCGATGAAGCCGGCGGAGCCTAGGCCGATCGACAGGCAGATCTTCGGCAACTGCGTGGTCTTGCCGGAGCCGGTCTCGCCGCAGACGATAACCACTTGATTATTCCTGATCAGTTCGCCGATCTCGTCCTTTTTGCCGGTGACCGGCAAATCGGGAAAGTTCAGCGCCGGCACACTGGCCAGGCGTTGATTGCGCTTCGCAACGGATTGTTCGATGCGGTTTTGCAGCGTAGCAACCTGAGCGTCCGGCTGCTTGCCTTTCTGATAATCGCTGCGCAAGCGGTCGAGTTGGCGTTTAAAGCCGTTCCGGTCCTGGTTTAAACACTGCGGTAATTGGCGGGAGAGTTGCTTGAGGGTTTCGCTAAGGGACATCAAAACAGCCGGTAAAATGCGGCTATTATACGACAAACCGAGGGCATTCCGGCATTGCCCGGAAAACCTGGCAGGTCTCTAAGTTAGAATCAATAATCGGTCGGCAGGCGCGCGGCCAAGTCGTCCCATTGGATCACGATCTCCGGCAGGATGCCGACCGCGGTTTCGCCTTTCAATTCGGATATGTCCGGCTTGCCGTATTCGCCTCCCTGCAAGCGGTAAACCGTCAGTACGCGATCGATCGGATGCACCAGCCAATATTCGCGGACGCCGTGGCGTTCATAAAGCTGGCGTTTCTTGATTTGATCATGCCCCGCGGTCGATGGCGACAACACTTCGACGATCCAGTCCGGCGCGCCGCGGATACCGCGGCGATCGAGTTTGTTGGAATCGCAGACAACCAGCACGTCGGGCTGAACGACGGTGTCGATTTTGTCGTCCGCTTCAGAATGCTTGGGAAGACGCACATCCACCGGCGCAATGAAAGCACGGCAGGATTTCCCCTGTAATGCCTGCCGTGCCTGAAAATAAATTTCCCCCGCCACGTCTTGATGGGGCAAATCCGGCGCCGGAGCCATCCTATAAGCCACGCCATCGATCAACTCATAGCGCACATCGTCAGGCCAGGTCAGATAATCGCCGTAGCAATGGAATAAAGTATCTTTTAAAGCCAGCCCCATGACTTGCTCCTCATTATTTATGGCTAATCTACGGCAGAATTCGAGCTATATTTTTAAGCGCTCGACGATCCGGTCATTGAGCAAATGCTCCTGGATGATCTGATCAATATCCTGCTGATTCTGAAACGTATACCAGACCGCTTCGGGGTAGACCACCAGCACCGGCCCCTTGTTGCAGCGGTCCATGCAACCGGCGTTATTGATCCGGCATTTGCCGGGCCCGTTCAGTTTGAGCTTTTTGACCTGCTCCTTGGCATAATCGCATAAGGACTGCGCGTCACGATCCGCGCAGCAACTTCTGCCGTCTTCGCGCTGGTTGGTGCAAATAAAGACATGGTGCTTGTAATAACTCATCACAAAAATTAAGCTGGTTTCGATGTGCGAGATTATACCCGAAAGCGCAAACCCATCACCTTACCGATCCGGCTAACTTTTAGCCTAAGCCTGATTGGCTTTCCATGCGCCGGAACTTTCCGAGCCCATTTACTGTCTTTTAAAACGTTCATTTCAATTGATCTTCACAACACACCCAAGGACATCGACATGAAACCCATAAAAATAACATCCGCCGCGCTTTTTCTCCTACTGCCTCTCAGCATGGCAAGCCACGCCGAAACCCCGGCGGAGTCGCCGGCTGCCCCCGGTGAACCGATGGACATGCCTGGAGGCATGCCCATGCATCGCGGCATGGGTATGCGGGGCCATATGTCCGAGGCAGAGCGGGACCAGCACATGCATATGTATCAAGACCATATGCTGAAGATGCATGATCTTTCTAACCGGATTTTGGCCGAACCCGACGCCAAGAAAAAAGAACAGTTAAAAAACGAACAATTCGAACTGATGAAGGCGCATCAGGCGCAAATGATGACGCATCGAATGGAAAAGATGCAAAAACTTCAAAAAACCGAAAAACCAGCCCCCGCCCCCAAGACCACCAAATAAGCTTCGGCCCCATTTCTCTTCCGTTGCATCATTTCCGGACCTTTCGCTAAGAAAGGCCGGAAATTTGTCTTTTTTGAATGCTCTCGGTTTATGCATGGCATGCATTGCTTGAATATCAAAAAAAATACTGTCTATAATGAAGGCAGTTATTTTTCATGAATCAGCTAATGAAATGCCAAAACTGACCGTTTATTTTAAAGATAAAGAAATCGAATCCTTCTCGTTTGGTGAAGGCATGATACGCATCGGCCGGGACGAAACCAACGATGTCACGATAGACAGTCTGGCGATTGCACCGGTTCACGCCGTGATTACGCTGCGTAACGGCATCGCCACGATCAGGCCGTTACAGGATGAATTTCCGATTACGATCAACGGCGAAAAGACCCAGGAAGGCGTTCTGAACAATAACGACATGCTTGCCCTGGGCAAACATCATGTGCTTTTCAGCGATAGCGTTGCGGACGGCATGTTCAAGCCGTTTGCCGAAGCTTTAAACGGCGAATCCTCGCCAGCCGCGCCGCTGTTCGGCATCGAACCCGAGTTGCCGAACGGTAATTTTCAGATCATGGACGGCGAAAATATCGGCAAAATCATCCCGATCAAAAAAAATATGGTGCAATTGGGACGTCCAGGCCAAGGCATTGTGGTAGTGACCCGGAAAAAAGACGGCTATTTTGTCTCGACGCTCGAAAACAAAGGCTCGCTGACCGTCAACGGCGAAGCGATCGATAATAAAATCATCAAGTTGACCAATAACGACGTGCTCAGCATCAATGACAAGTCGCTGCAATTTTTTCTGAGCTGATCATCAGAAGCGCGGCTTACAAATCGGCCAGAATATCCAGCGCATCCGCCAGCGTCGCGACCGGATACACGGTCAAGCCGTCGATCGCTTTCTTGGGCGCATTCGCTTTCGGTATCACCGCCTTTTTAAAGCCATGCTTGGCCGCATCGTTCAGCCGGGCGTAACCATTCGCCACCGGCCTGATTTCGCCGCTCAAGCCCAACTCCCCGAAAAAAAACGCGTCATGCGGGACGATTCGATCCCGTAAACTCGATACAATGCCGATGATGATCGCCAGATCCGAACTGGTTTCGGTCACCTTGATACCACCGACCACGTTCGCGTAAATCTCGTCGTTCGCGGTAAAAATGCCGCCATGCCGCGACAACACCGCAAGCAGCATCGCGAGCCGGTTTTGATCGAAGCCGACCGCCAGCCGTCTCGGATTGCCGTATTGGCATTCGGTCACCAAGGCCTGAATTTCGACCAGCAAGGGCCTCGTGCCTTCCCACAGCACCGTCACCACGCTGCCCGAAGACGGCTTGTCAGGCCGGTTCAAAAACATCGCGGACGGATTTTTGACTTCCTTCAGACCCGCGCTGTCCATTGCAAAAAACCCAAGTTCGCCGACGCTGCCGAAGCGGTTTTTATCGGCCCTGAGCACGCGAAAGCGGGCATCATCGGTCGCCGCCAAAATCACCTGACTATCGACGATATGACTCAGGGTCATCGGGCCTGCCAAAGACTGATCCTTGGTCACATGGCCGACCAAAAACAGCGCGACGTTATTTTTTTTCGCATACTGGGTCAGATAGCTGGCCGACTCCCTGACCTGGGACACCGAACCGGGCGCCGATTCGGACTGTTCGCTATAAACGACCTGGATCGAATCGATCACCGCGACTTGCGGCTTGACCTCATCCATCACATCGGCAATGCGCTGAACCGACGTTTCGGCCAGCATCAGAATTTTGTCCGAAGGCAGCTTCAGCCGGCGCGCCCGGTCGGCAATTTGGCGCAGCGATTCCTCGCCGGAAACGTACAGCACATCGACGCCCTGCTGCGCGATATGCGCAATGATCTGCAGCAGAATCGTGCTTTTGCCGGCGCCCGGCGCGCCGCCGATCAGCACCACGCTGCCTTTGACCAGACCGCCGCCGAGCACGCGATCGAACTCCGCCATGCCGGTCTGGATTCTTTCCTCGCGCACCAGCGCGACATCGGATAACAGTTGGACCTCGGATTTGCCGCCCGCATAGCCGTCCCGGCGCTGAATGCGGCCGGCAGAAGCCGCCCCCAGGCGCACCTCCTTGATCGTATTCCACGCGCCGCAACTGGTGCATTGGCCGTTCCAGCGCGGATAATCGGCACCGCATTCCGCGCACACAAAGGCGGTTTTGTCTTTTTTGCTCATTGTAAAAAAATCGTATCTTCCTTGCGGATCGAGTTGTTCGATGTCGACTGTGTTAGCGGCCGTGATGGCCAAGTTGCCCCCTTCTCCGACTTGATGTCGGCATCGATGTTCACTTTTCGTTGACGATGCGCAGCAGGACATCCGCCGGCTTGTGTTTTTCCAGCCTAAAGGGGCGGACGCTCCGGGCAGTATTTATATATTCAGGGCATGCCTTGCTCAGTTCTTTATTATTGATCTGCACAAATAGCATAGGCTTGCAAAGAAAAACTCTCATCAACCATATTATCTTGTGTTCTAAGCTTTCCACTGGCGATCCAGGTAGTGTCGCTACTTGGATAGCTTGATGTGATGATAATCTTCGCAACATCACTCACGTTTAATGTCGCATACCCTCCGCTAACAATCTGTTTTCCTTCCGGACAAGACGCAGTAACCGATTTATCACTCTCATTATCAGGCGATGAAGCCCCCACAACCCGCTCCCAACCTATCAGTCCTGCAGCTCCGGTAGCACCGACTGGCCCGACGGCGCCGGTAGGTCCGATTGGTCCGATTGGTCCGATTGGTCCGATTGGTCCGATTGGTCCGATTGGTCCGATTGGTCCGATTGGTCCGATTGGTCCGGTGGTTCCTATAGGTCCAATTGGCCCGATTGGTCCAACGGCTCCTGTAGGTCCGATTGGCCCTGCGGCCCCTGTAGCGCCCACTTGTCCGGCGGCTCCTACAGCCCCCCCCCATACGATGTCCAATGTCGGTTCATGCCCGGTGGTTTTGTTTTCTTTACTATCGATTTTAATGTTCAAACCATTACTACCGCGCAAAGCAAATCCAATAGCCTTAGAATTGGCAGCTAGTGCCTCCGAAACATAATTGGTTACGTCAAATTCTACCCAATTGTTCGAAGTAGAGTTGGCCGATCCGATAACATCTCCAACAACAGGGGCGGCAGAAGCGGTAATTTGAAGTTCATTCCAATCCGCCGTTGTCTCGTGGATATTTAAATTCCCGCCTAATCCTTTCTTTTGAGATACATAGACTCTTAATGTGGCATGTGTAATAGTGCCTGGGACTGAAGATGATGCATTTAAGTCAAATTTCAGATAACCCTCCCGCATGGACTGGACTACATGAATCGTAGTTTGTTTACCAAAATTTTTTGTCGGCGACGATAAAGATACAAAACTATCGCCTAGCAATGTCACATCGGCGAATGCAGCCGGTGCTAAAGTTAACGCAGCCAATGAGCTGATTAAGGCTAATGAATGAATTGCATGGTGGCTCGCCTGGGGTATCATTGGGAATTTATTTTTTTTCATATTGGCATCCAAATTAGTCAGGTGTATTTTGCGCCTCTATGCACGACTAAACATTGAACTATCGCCTAAGTCATTAATTTTAATATCAATAATTATATAACCCGATAACATATAATTAAATTGCTTACGGCATAATTTTAAAAATTGACGTATACAGAGATTTCGAGCGCTAAAAATTTAAGAAATCCATGTCAGCTTAAGCTCCCTCCTAGTCGAAAAGAATACCACAGCACCAACATAAAACAAGCCTCAAGACATCCTTACCATCAATTTATCATAACCCTAATAATTACTTAAGGATATGACTAAAAATAACTCCCTAAAATGCAACTTGATAATCCACATTCAGAGCAAGGGAGTTATCAGAGAAGTTATTATTTGCCAATCTATTAACAACAAATCGCCCACTATATAAAATTTAAAGATATTACAAGATAACTAAGAATTAAGGAATGAGATTTGCACAGCTCGAATTGAGCGAAACATCTTTCCGAAGCCATTTTTTATGTCTCATCAATCGGCTGATTTTCGGCTCTGCCGGATTGCCCAGGCGACATCGGCCGCCTGCCGGTTTTCCTTCACATCGTGCACGCGAAACAGTTTGACGCCGGCCATCACGCCGAGCGCGGTCGTGACCGCGGTTGCAGTGACCAGTTCGGCCGGCTCTTCGACATGGCACAACGAGCCCATGAAACGCTTGCGGCTGGTGCCAAGCAGCACCGGAAATCCGAGGCCGGCAAAGGCATCGAGATGCGCGAGCAAATCGATATTATCCTGTCTGCGCTTGCCGAAGCCGATGCCCGGGTCGATGATGATCCTTTCTTTTTTGATGCCCGCCGCTAAAGCCGCCTCGACGCGCTCCCGCAAAACCGCTACGACCTCGCCGACCACATCGTCATAATACGGATTGTCCTGCATCGTTTTCGGCGTGCCCTGGTTGTGCATCAGCACGATCGGCACGTCCAGACGCGCGGCCAGCGTCAGCATCTTTGCATCCCCGGTGCCGCCCGAAACGTCATTGATTAGATCGGCGCCCGCTCCTATGGCGGCTTCGGCGACTTCGGCCAGGGTTGTATCAATGCTGACCAAGAGGCTGGATGACAAGCCTTTGATCGCCTCGATCACCGGCACGACCCGGCGGATTTGCTCCAAAGCCGGCACCGGCTCCGAACCCGGACGCGTCGACTCGCCGCCGATGTCGATGATGTCGGCGCCGTCGGCCAGCATCTTCTCGGCCTGGGTCACCGCCGCCTTCACCGTGCTATATTTTCCGCCGTCGGAAAAACTGTCCGGCGTCACGTTCAATATTCCCATGATCAGCGGTTTCTCGAAAGCTCTAAACAAAATCCAAACTCCTCTGTACAAACTGCGGTCAAAGCTTCGAGTATAATACCGGGACCTACTCCACCCCAAACAAATAATTGATGGATAAACCGCGCTTAGCCTGGGCCATTACCGGCTCCGGCCACTATATCAAAGAGTGTCTGGATTTTTTGTTGACCCTCGATCATGTCGATTTATACATCAGCCAGGCCGGCGAAGAGGTGCTTAGAATGTACGGCTATGACCTGAAAGAAATCCGCGAGAAGATGCCGGTTTACCGCGACAAGGCCGCCTCGTCGCCGCCGGTCGGCCTGTTCTACAAGGGCTACTACCATACCTTCGTGATGGCCCCGGCCACCTCGAACACGGTCGCCAAATGCGTGCTCGGCATCGCCGACTCGCTGGTCACCAATCTGTATGCGCAGGCCGGCAAATGCAAGGTGCAAAGCATCGTCTTCGCCTGCGATACCGCGCCGGAAATGGAAACGACCGCGCCGGGCGGCATGGTGATGGTGTATCCGCGCAGAATCGATCTCGAAGGCACCGAAAAACTGCGCGAATTCGAATACACGACCGTCGTCGACACGGTCGAAGACTTGATCGTGAAGGTCAAAGAGCGCTTAAAGGCGGTCGGATGAGCGAACACATTCTGTTTCTGACCGGCAAGCTGGCGGAAAAACAGCTGCGGGCGATCCTCGAAAAGATGCAGCCGAAGTTCCGCTATACGGTGCATCAGCTCGGCATTAAGGTCGCAGCCCTCATGACCGCGGACATGATCGGACGCCGGCTGACCGACACCTTCGGCGCCGACCGCATCATCGTGCCGGGCCGCTGCCGGGGCGACCTCGACAAGCTGTCCGAGGACAAGGGCCTGCCGATCGAACGCGGCCCCGACGAACTGAAGGATTTGCCGCAGTTTTTCGGCCAGGCCGCGCACAAGCCCGATCTGAGCCAGTATCAGGTCAAGATCTTTGCCGAGATCGTCGATGCGCCGAATCTAAGCATCGAGGCGGCGGTCGAGCGCGCGCGCTATTACCAAAGAAACGGCGCCGATGTGATCGACATCGGCTGCCTGCCGAGCACGCCGTTCCCGCTAATGGAAGAGATGATCCGCACGCTGAAGCAGGAAGGCTTCAAGGTCAGCATCGACTCGTTGAATGCGGACGACCTGCTCAAAGGCGCAAAGGCCGGCGCCGATTTCATGCTCAGCCTGCACGAAAGCACCCTGTGGATTGCGGATGAGGTCGAGGCGACGCCGATCCTGATCCCGGAAACACATGAAGACCTCGCCTCGCTCGACCGCAGCATCGCGGCGCTGCAGGCCAAAAACCGCGCCTTCATCGTCGATCCGATCCTCGACCCGCTGCATTTCGGCTTCACCGAATCGATCGTGCGCTATCACGAAGTCAGGAAGCGCCATCCCGACATCGAGATCATGATGGGCGTCGGCAATATCACCGAACTGACGCATGCGGACACTGTGGGGATGAACACGCTGCTGCTCGGCATCTGCTCGGAACTGAACATCAACCACATCTTGGCCACCGAAGTCAGCAAACACGCCTGCCGCGCGATCAAGGAAGCCGACCTGGCCCGGCGCATCATGCACGCGGCCAAGGAGCACAACACCCTGCCGAAGCATATCGATCCGGGCCTGATGGCGCTGCACGAAACCTCTCCTTTCCCCTATTCTTTCGCCGAGATCAGCGAACTGGCCGGCGAAATCAAGGACCCGAGCTACCGGGTTCAGATCAGCCCCGAAGGCGTGCATATTTTCAACCGGGACGGCCTCTACAGCGCCGCCGATCCGTTCGACCTGTTTCCGAAACTCGGCGTCGAAACCGACGGCGGCCATGCCTTCTACCTCGGCGTCGAACTGGCCCGCGCCGAGATCGCCTGGCGGCTCGGCAAGCGCTACAACCAGGACGAGGCGTTATCCTGGGGCTGCGCGACCGATCAGGGCGAATCAACGGTCGATCTGCACACCTTCAAGCCCGCCGGCACGACGCTGCAAAAGAAAGAACCCCATTAAGCTAGGTACGGCTTGTCCGCTCATTGTATAATTACGGAGTTTAAGATTTACAGCGTTCCCATGCTTTGCGCCGGGAATGCAAACCGAACCGCCCGGCGGTTCGGGACGCAGAGCGTGGAAACCCTAAGCCAAATTTTTATTGCCAACATTTAAAGTATCAATCCAACAATGACTGTCGAAAAACCTTCCATACGCCGCCGCGGTATCTATTTGTTACCCAACTTGTTTACGACGGGAGCGCTGTTTTCGGGTTTTTACGCGATCACTTCCGCGATGAACGGACACTTCGAAACCGCGGTGATCGCTATCTTCATCGCGATGGTGCTGGACGGGCTCGACGGCCGCGTCGCGCGCCTGACCAATACGCAAAGCGAATTCGGCGTGCAGTACGACAGCCTGTCTGACATGGTGTCATTCGGTGTCGCGCCGGCGTTGGTGATGTATCTGTGGGCGTTTTCCGGCCTCGGCAAATTGGGCCTGTTCGCGGCCTTCGTACACACGGCCGGCGGCGCCCTGCGCCTGGCGCGCTTCAACACCCAGGTCGAAACCGCCGACAAGCGCTATTTCCAAGGCTTGGCGAGCCCTGCCGCCGCCGCGATTCTGGCCGGCTTCATCTGGTTTGCGCTCGAATACCAATACGATGTGGACTATCTGAAATATCCCGCGCTGATTTTGACCACCGCGACCGGCCTCTTGATGGTCAGCAATTTCCGCTATCTCAGCTTCAAGGGCATCGACTGGAAAGGCAAGGTGCCGTTCGTGGTTGCGATCGTCGCGATGCTGATCATTGGCTTCGTGATGACACAACCGCAATCGATGCTGTTCTTTTTGTCGCTGATCTATGCGGCATCCGGTCCGGTTCTGACGCTGGTGTTGCTGAAACGCCGCCGGCTGCACGCAAGAAAATCAGAAAAATCCGCTTGAGGCTGCCCATTCATTAGCGTATAGTCGCATTATGTCCACACCATACACCTTCATTCATGACTCTGCACCGGCCGCTCGCGGGGCCGCTTCCTTGCTGTTGCCTGCACTTTCTCTGCTGCTGAGACTACTGCCCTAAGGGGCACATAACTCAACTCTCACAGAATCGCTTTATACACCCATTTTTTAAATCCTCGGCAAGGCACGCGTGGATGGTTCTCCATGCAGGGAATTTTTTATGAAAGACAAATTAATCATTTTTGATACGACGATGCGCGACGGCGAGCAGAGCCCCGGCGCCTCGATGACCCGCGAAGAAAAAATCCGCATCGGCCGGGCGCTGGAGCGCCTCAGAGTCGATGTGATCGAAGCCGGCTTCCCGGCCGCCAGCCCCGGCGATTTCGAATCGGTGCAGGCGGTTGCGAATGTGATCAAGGACAGCACCGTTTGCGGCTTGGCGCGCGCCTTGGACAAGGACATCGACCGCGCCGGCGAAGCGTTGAAAGGCGCAAGCCGCGCCCGTATCCATACCTTCATCGCGACCTCGCCGATTCATATGCAAATGAAATTGCAGATGACGCCGGAACAGGTGATCGAATACGCGGTGCGCGCGGTCAAACGCGCCCGCCAATATACCGACGATGTCGAATTTTCGCCCGAAGATGCGGGCCGTTCGGAAGAAGACTTTTTGTGCCGGATTCTCGAAGCGGTGATCGATGCAGGCGCCCGCACGCTGAATATTCCGGATACGGTCGGTTACTCGATCCCGCAGCAATTCGGCACGACGATCGCGAATCTGATCCAGCGCATCCCGAATTCCGATAAAGCCGTCTTCTCGGTGCATTGCCATAACGATCTGGGCCTCGCGGTCGCGAACTCCTTATCGGCGGTCATGAACGGCGCCCGCCAGATCGAGTGCACGATCAACGGTCTCGGCGAACGCGCCGGCAACGCCTCGCTCGAAGAAGTCGTGATGGCGGTACGCACGCGCCAGGACGTCTTCACCTGCGATACCGGCATCGACACCCGCGAAATTTTGACCTGTTCGAAACTGGTGTCATCGATTACCGGCTTCCCGGTGCAGCCGAACAAGGCGATCGTCGGCGCGAACGCGTTCGCGCATGAAGCCGGCATCCATCAGGACGGCGTGCTGAAGAGCCGCGAAACCTACGAAATCATGCGTGCCGAGGACGTCGGCTGGAGCGCGAACCGGATGGTGCTCGGCAAGCATTCGGGCCGCAACGCCTTCAAGAGCCGGATGACCGAATTGGGGCTGGTGTTCGAATCGGAAGAAGAGCTGAATGATGTGTTCATGCGCTTCAAGCAACTGGCCGACAAGAAGCACGACATTTTCGACGAAGATTTGCAGGCCCTGGTCTCCGAGGCGAGCTTCGAAGCCGAAGACGAATTCATCAAGCTGATTGCGCTGAAAGTCTGCTCCGAAACCGGCGAAGTGCCGGTCGCGAAGGTGACCCTGCGCATCGACAATCAGGAAGTGACCGGCGAAGCGACCGGCGGCGGCGCGGTCGACGCCAGTCTGAAGGCGATCGAAGACCTGGTGCAATCGAAATCCAGCCTGGAGTTGTATTCGGTCAACAGCATCACGACCGGCACCGACTCGCAGGGCGAAGTGACCGTGCGTCTCGAAAAAGCCGGCCGCATCGTGAACGGCATGGGCGCCGACACCGACATCGTGATCGCTTCCGCGAAGGCTTATGTGAATGCGGTAAACAAATTGCAGACCGGCGACCTGCGCCAGCATCCGCAAAAAGGAAATGTCTAACCGCGACACCCTTCATTACGGGCAAGGCGCGGGGCAATCCGCCCTGCCCTTGCCTTCGATTGACGGCGCCTGATCGTGGATAACGCCACCCGCCTGCTTTATCTCGAAGCGATGGGCATCACCGTATGGCAGCCCAAATCGCCTGGCACATCCGCGTCCACGGCAGACGACGTTACGGCATCAGAGCCGCTCGGTCTAGCCCACGAAAACAATTCCCTCGACACTCATTCCCACGCGCTGCGTGGGAATGCGGTCAGCACCGCGCCAGCGGTGCGTGGCGATGAATTCAGCAGCGATGCAGAGCTATCTCACCTGACATCAATCGACGCGGAAACACGCGATAGCGAATCCTATCGCGAAGACGACTCCCCCAACCCAGCCAACCCCGCAATGCACAGCGAGGTCGCAAGCCCCTCCGCCGTCGATCAACTCGACTGGGGCACACTGCAAGCCACCGTCGCCGCCTGCACCCAATGCGACCTCTGCAAGACCCGCACCCAAACCGTCTTCGGCAGCGGCAACCCACATGCCGACTGGATGCTGATCGGCGAAGCCCCCGGCCAGCAGGAAGACTTACAGGGCGCGCCCTTCGTCGGCCCGGCCGGACAACTCTTAACCGAAATGTTGCGCGCGATCGGTCTCAGCCGCGATGAAGTCTATATTGCGAATATCCTGAAATGCCGGCCACCCGGCAACCGGGACCCGCAGCCCGAAGAGGCGGAAAATTGCCGCCCCTATCTGGAACGCCAGATCGCGCTGATTCAGCCGAAAATCATTCTGGCGGTCGGACGCATCGCCGCGCAAACTCTCTTGGGCACCGATGCGCCGGTCTCCAAACTGCGCGGCAAGGTTCACACTTTAAATCAGACGCCGCTTGTTGTAGTCTATCACCCTTCCTATTTGTTACGCTCGATGCTCGAAAAGAAAAAAGCCTGGCTCGATTTACAACTGGCACTCAACACCTATCAAAATAACAAGAATAAAGGTTAACCATGCGCGGACTCCTGGACAAAATCAAAAACTATGTCGTTTATGACGCCGATAAGGAATTCTATGCGAAAGTGTTTCCGGACTCGGTCCCGCGCATCGACCTGCTTAGAATGCGCACGATGACGCATGGCGATCTGCCCAGCGTGCTCGCGATCGAAACGCAAAATTACGAGTTTCCCTGGGGCGAGGATATCTTCATCGACTGCTTCAAGGCAGACTACGAGTGCCATGTCTGCGAAGAAATGGACAAGGTGCTGGGCTACTGCATTCTCTCGTACGGCCCCGGCGAGGCGCACGTCTTGAATATCAGCGTCGATCCGAACGCGCAGAAACAAGGCATCGGCCGCAAGATGCTCGAATTCCTGATCGAACTGGCCAGAGACAGGGCCGAGACGATTTTTCTGGAAGTGCGGCCGAGCAATACCATTGCGCTCGGGCTGTACAAAAAAATCGGTTTCAATGAGATCGGCATCCGCAAGGGTTATTACCCTGCCGCGGAAGGGCGGGAAGATGCGTTGATGTTGGCTATGGAGTTGTTCTGATTTACAGATTATCGAGCGGACTCTTCACGCCTCTGCCGCCCTTGTTGAGCACATGCGTATAGATCATCGTCGTCGACACATCCGCATGGCCTAGCAACTCCTGCACCGTGCGGATGTCGTAGCCGCCCTCCAGCAAATGTGTCGCAAAGGAATGCCGGAAGGTATGCGGCGTCGCCGCCTTGGTCAAATCCGCGGCTCGCACCGCCTGCTTCACCGCGCGCTGAATCGCCTGTTCCTGCACATGATGACGGCGGACTGCTCCGCTCCTGGGATCGGTCGATAATTTACCAGCAGGAAATACATACTGCCAACACCATTCCCTCGCCGCGTTCGGATATTTCCGCTCCAGCGCATGCGGCAAATACACAGCGCCATAACCCGCCGCCAAATCGCTCTCGTGCAATTCGCGCACATTGGTCAAATGCGCCTGCAACGGCTGAACCAAAGCAATCGGCAGCATCGTCACCCTGTCTTTCGCGCCCTTGCCGTCGCGTATCAAAATCTCCTTCCGTTTCATATCCACGTCCTGCACCCTGAGTCGCAAGCATTCCATGATCCGCATGCCAGTGCCATATAAAAGGCTGGCGATCAGCCAATGCGTCCCAGTCAGCCGCGACAAAATTGCCTGCATTTCATCCCGATTCAACACCACCGGCAAACGTTTGGGCGCCTTCGCCTGCCCCACATTGTCCAGCCACGGCAGTTCCACGCCGAGCACTTCCTTGTAGAGAAACAGCAAGGCGCAACGCGCCTGATTTTGCGTAGAAGCCGCCACTTGACCGTTGACCGCCAAATGTGTCAAAAACCGCTCGACCTCGGGCGCGCCCATCTCGCGGGGATGTTTCTTGCCGAAATACAGAATGAAGCGCTTGATCCAGTCCGTATAAGCCTGCTCGGTGCGGATGCTGTAATGCTTCAGGCGAATTTTGTCCCTGACCTGATCGAGCAACTTGGGCGGCTTACCAGAAAAATTTGCTGACGGGGATTGCATTTTATTTAGGATGTGATAATTTCGCACACATCAATGAATATAAAACAATTTTATGATTTTACAAATATTTAGGCAGCCTTATGACGCAATTTTTTACGTCTGTTAGGATGCCTAATTGTAGTTAGACGGCGGCAAAATCAAAAGGCTTGGGTCGTTCCTTCCAGGCACGGAAAGGCCGTCCCGTTTTCCACGGCGGCTCTTATCCGTTCGGCCTGATCCGTTTGCGTCACGCGCCCCCGGCAAGGCTTTGGCGGTGTCCGAGACGCCCCAAAGGTTTTTAGGGCCTTGGCTTTAACGCGGCGCGACGCAAGCCGGGGAGTCCTGCCGGGTGGCAAGGACTTTCTGCTGGCGCAGGCCTTTGTTTTTTTCCTTGGCTTCGCCCAGGGTCTGTTTTACAATCGGTCTAACCCGGCGGTCAAAGGGACGCGCCAACCGTCAACGGTTTTGAAGGTTTGTTTTTAATCAAGGTCGGCGGCTTCGCTGAAGGTTTGCCCCCAGCGCGCCCCTTACCTTTGCGTTAGATTTTTTCAACCCCCCACCGAAAGGAACAGAAAATGGAAAGCGAAAAAGCGGTAACAGTAGCTCGTGAGAAAGTCATAGGTATCACTATCAACGTTCTCACTTCCAGCGGTCAGTGCAAAACGATCACCATTGACCCCGAACGCACAGAAGCACTTTTTTGGTCAGACCGTGCTGTAAACGAAATTCTCGCCCCGTTCTATGACAGCATTGAGAAGTTCACGACACAAGAAGAGCTAATCAAGCGTTTCGGTCCAGAAATTCAGGTTGCTTTCAAATCATTAGGCATTGAAAGTAACGAAGTTCGCATAACCCCTGATCTGGTAAAAGCAATGTGGCAGTTGACTCATGCCAGTGGTGACACCCTCTCATTTATCCAAAAAACCATTAACTGCATTCCTCGTCCATGCAGATAACGAACATAAATCTAACATCGCGCTCAACCGGAGCGCGGTTATAATGCGGTTTTGTTTTTTCAGCTTTCCGTGCCGCGCCCGGTTAGCTCTACGTTAGATGCCGAGCCTTAAAATGTGCCGATTTCCAATATCAGTACTTGATTACAATATCACCTCAGAATTTGAGAAAATTTTGTCGAGAAACAAAATTGACATTCATAAAGCTATAGAAGATAGAAAAATAAATTCAGTAATCGATTTAATACTTGACCATATCGCCCCGAGAGGGCCTCATGCAAATCACGAGACTAGGCAAATTGTTTTGTACGAATCGCATCTTGCATATCTGTGGGCTTACTTTTACGGGAGTTTCGTACTGTATGAAGAGTGTATTCAAAAGCCAATGGTAGAGGGAAAATTCGATGGGGCAATTCATTTCTGTAACACGCTCCAGACGAGGGCTGCAAACCTACAGGACTGGGTAATATTGCTCAGCAAAAATTATATGCCCTGGGACGAGGAGAAACTTCCGAATCCAAAAAGTCCAGCTGATTCCTCTGAGCAGTGGTACTGCGAAAAGGTTAATGCTCTATTTTTAAAAGCAGTTACGTTTCTAATGTTACATGAATATGCTCATTTAGTACTCGGTCACAAACCATCAAAAAATGATAATGCCTGGTCAATAGAGCAAGAAAAAGACGCTGATAATTACGCTTTTAGTAACATGGTTGATTCGTACGCGTCAGAAAAAGAGCGTAAAATAGCTGGACTCTCACTAGTTTTATTGTATGCATCGAACTTTTTTTTACCTAAGGATTTTCGAGGCATTTGGCAACCAAGACACCCCAACCTTCATGACAGGCTAAGAAATGGAATTACCCATTTAAACCTTCAATCAGAAGAATCAAAGTTCTACCTCTATTATTTAGCAAGCATTTCTTTACAACAGTATCTTCAAAGCCAGTCTATTTCTTTCGGTAGACTCGAGCAAGAAACTGCTGAAGATTTATTCTTTGAGTATTTGGATAAGATTGATGATTTACAATAAAACGGCATCTAACGAATAAGGTTAGATTGTGTGAGCGAAGCGAACCACAATCTGAACCGGTTGTTGGACGAGCCCGGTGGTGGAAGGCAGACTTTATGATAAGAAAATAGCTTTTCGGATGTCGCGGGTCGCTGG